>Ga0265780_10000153_pt1 | contig 110675 bp, 46 predicted proteins | sample P1T30metagenome_FD_192432 | JGI IMG/M metagenome (GOLD analysis project Ga0265780, IMG submission 192432) | Plant litter microbial communities from East Loma Ridge, Irvine, California - P1 T30 | ecosystem: Environmental > Terrestrial > Plant litter > Unclassified | place: USA: California...
TCGAACGCCCACCGCAAGCTGCACGGCGCACTGCTGGACTCGGAGCTGCTGGCCGACGTCTACATCGCCATGACGCGCGGGCAGAACACGCTGTCGATGGATGTCGAAGTGGAAGCGGCCGGTGGCGTCGAGCTGGTCGATGCCGGTCCACTGGGCGAGATCATCGTCGTGTCGGCCTTCGAGGATGAGCTCGCCGAGCATGAAAAAGTGCTGGCTGCGCTCGACAAAGGTGTGAAGGGAGAATGTGTTTGGAGAAAATATTCTCTGCAGGGGTGACAAAACGCAAAAGTCCCCCTATAATGCTCGTCATTGCAGCGACACAAACGCAGCAAAGCAGCAAAAGGTAGCACAGTAGGGCGGTTAGCTCAGGGGTAGAGCACAGCATTCACACTGCTGGGGTCGCAAGTTCGAAACTTGCACCGCCCACCAGGATTCTTCAAAAAAGGCCAGCGATCAGCTGGCCTTTTTGTTTTTCCGGCAGGGCTAGTCCAAGCAATGGATGGCGTTGCCGAACAGGCCTGTCGCCAGGTTGTCATGCTTATCTGCGGCCTACGGCCTTTTGTAGCGCAAGGCATCCACCACGAGTGCAAATGCCGATGAAGGTTGCCGCCGGCTCGGATAATACAAGTGGTAGCCCGGGAAGACACTGCACCAGTCATCCAGTACGCGCACGAGTCTCCCATCCGCAAGATGCGGCTGCACCGTGTCCTCGAGCATGAACGCAAGGCCCATTCCAGCCAATGCTGCCTGCAGGACCTGAGGGAAGCCATTGAGGATGAGCCGACCCTCGACACGCACGTTCAGTTCATGCGTATCTTTCTTGAAGTCCCACGGCAGCAGGCCGCCATGTGTCGGCAGACGTACATTGATGCATACGTGATTCGTTAAATCCTGCGGCTTCTCGGGGGCACCATGCGCGACGAGGTACGACGGCGCCGCAACGACAGCCATCCTGACATCCGGTCCAATGCGCAGCGCGATCATGTCCTTGGCCAAATGCTCGCCAAGACGGACGCCCGCGTCGAAACGCTGCTCGACGATGTCGATCATCCGGTAATCGGTATTGATCTCGAGGTCGATGTCGGGATAGCTGGACAGCAGCGGCATCAGCTTCGGCAACAGGATCGAGTTGGCAGCATGTTCCGAGGCTGTAATCCGAACGCTTCCGGCAGGCTTGTCGCGCAATTCGCCCAGCGCCGCCAGGTCGGCGTCGATGCCATCCAGGCGCGGCCCGATCGACGCCAGCAGCCGCTCGCCGGCGTCGGTGGGCGACACGCGGCGTGTGGTGCGCGTCAACAGGCGGATGCCAAGCCTTTCCTCGAGTGCCCGGATGGTCTGGCTGAGCGCCGACTGCGACACGCCGAGCCGGGCGGCTGCTTTGGTGAAGCTTTCTTCGCGCGCCACCATGACGAACGCAGCCAGGTCATTCAGGTTTTCTTTCATATTCATTAGGCTGGCTAATCAAAGATCTTCGATTATAGCGAGCAGTCACGTGAGACTGGATTGATTAGCTGAACTCATAAGCCTATGCGGTATTAACCGGCTAATCAAATTCAATCGTGCCCGGTAGAGTTTGCGGGCACATAGACAGGAGAATCGTATGGAACACCTCGATGGACCCGACATCGCGCGGCGCGGCTTTTTGAAAGCCGGTGCGGCTGCCGCGGCCGTGACAGCGGTACCGCAGCATGCCAGCGCCAGTGCCCGTGACGACGCAAGCGCCGCGCCGCCGGCATCCAGGGTGTCCTTCACAGTGAACGGGAAGCTTCAGACCCTCGAACTGGATACGCGGACCACACTGCTCGACGCCTTGCGCGAACACCTGCACCTGACCGGGACGAAGAAAGGCTGCGACCAGGGCCAATGTGGTGCGTGCACCGTACTGGTGGACGGCCGGCGGATCAATGCCTGCCTGACGCTCGCGGTCATGCATGAAGGCGGCAGCATCACCACGATCGAGGGACTTGGCACGCCCGAGCACCTGCACCCGATGCAGGCGGCTTTCGTCAAACACGATGGCTACCAGTGCGGCTATTGCACACCTGGCCAGATCTGCTCCGCTGTCGCCGTGCTCGCCGAGATCAAGGCCGGCATGCCCAGCCACGCCAGTACCGACCTGAGCGCGCAGCCCCTGCTGTCGGCAGCGGAGCTGCGCGAACGCATGAGCGGCAATCTCTGTCGCTGCGGCGCTTACTCCAACATCATCGATGCGATCACGGAAGTCGGGGGCAGCAAGGCATGAAGGCATTCACCTACGAACGTGCGCACAGCGTCGCGCAAGCCGTGGCGGCAATGGCGCGCAAGCCAGATGCGAAATTCATCGGCGGCGGCACCAATCTGCTGGACCTGATGAAGCTGCAGATCGAAACGCCCGGGCACCTGATCGACGTGAACGGGCTTGGCCTGGACAAGATAGAGACCATGGCGGACGGCGGCCTGCGTGTCGGCGCGCTGGTACGCAATACCGACCTGGCCGCCGACCTGCGCGTGCGCCGCGACTATGCCTTGCTGTCGCGCGCGCTGCTGGCCGGCGCCTCGGGCCAGCTGCGCAACAAGGCCACGACGGCAGGCAACCTTCTGCAGCGCACGCGTTGCCCGTACTTCTACGATACCAATCAACAGTGCAACAAGCGTGTGCCGGGCAGCGGCTGCGGTGCCCTCGCTGGTTTCAACCGGCAGCACGCGATCATCGGGTCGAGCAATGCCTGCATCGCCACCCATCCGAGCGATATGGCGGTCGCGATGCGCGCACTCGACGCAGCCGTGGAAACGATGCAGGCGAACGGTGAGACGCGCACGATTCCGATCGCCGATTTCTATCGGCTACCCGGCAGCACACCCCATCTGGAAACGAACCTGAAGAGGGGAGAACTCATCACCGCCGTAACATTGTCGAAGCCGGTTGGTGGACTCCACGTCTATCACAAGGTGCGGGACAGGGCTTCCTACGCATTTGCCCTGGTCTCGGTCGCTGCTGTCGTGCAGCCGGACGGCAAGGGACGGGTTGCCCTGGGCGGCGTGGCCCACATGCCGTGGCGCGTGGAAGCGGCCGAGGCGGCCATGCCCCAGGGCGCGAAGGCAGTTGCCGCGCGCCTGCTGGCGGGAGCGAAGCCCACGGAGCAGAACGCATTCAAACTGACCCTGGTCGAGCGCACGCTCGATGCGGTACTCACCGAAGCGAGGACAAGCAAGTCATGAAGTTCGATACCCCAGCAAGCCGCAATCCGATCGATCGATTGACAATCGTCGGCCAAGCGACCGAGCGTATCGACGGTCCATACAAGACGACGGGCACCGCAACCTACGCCTACGAGCAGCACCGGGAAGCGCCTGGTGCTGCCTACGGCTACATCGTCGGCGCCGGCATCGCCAAGGGACGCATCGAGTCGATGGACCTGACGGACGCGAAAGCCGCGCCGGGCGTGCTCGGCATCGTCACGGCGGCGAACGCGGGCAAGCTCGACGTCGGCGCATTCTATGTCGCCAGGGCGCTCGCCGGCCCGGAAGTCAGCCACTACCACCAGGCGGTGGCGATCGTCATTGCGGAAACCTTCGAGCAGGCACGTGCCGCGGCCGAACGCGTGCGGGTGCGTTACGTGCGCGCGAAGGGCAGCTTCGACCTGGAAGAAGCGAAGGACAAGGGCGGCAAGCAGCAGAGCCGGCAGCCTTTGCAGCCGAACCCGGCCATGAACACGGCGGTGGGCGATTTCGATGCCGCCTTCGCCGCGGCACCTGTGACCCTCGATGCCACGTACACGACGCCCGACCACGGACACGCGATGATGGAGCCGCACGCCACGATCGCGGCCTGGGATGGCGACAAGCTGACGCTGTGGACCGCCATCCAGATCGTGAGCTGGGGCAGGCGCGACCTCGCCAAGACCCTCGGTATCCCGAAGGAGAACATCCGCATCGTCTCGCCCTACATTGGCGGCGGGTTCGGGGGCAAGGGATCGATCCTGTCCGACGCCGTGCTGGCCGCCGTCGCGGCGAAGCAGGTCGGACGGCCCGTCAAGGTGAGCTTGCAGCGCGCCCTCATGTTCAACAACACGACCCACCGTGCGGCCACCATCCAGCGCATCCGTATCGGCGCCGGCAAGGATGGACGGATCACCGCAATCGGGCACGAAAGCTGGTCCGGCAACCTCGGTGAGCGGCCTGAAACCGCGACCGCACCGACCAAGCTGCTGTACGCGGGCGCCAACCGGATGACGCGCCTGCATGTTGCCCACCTCGACCTGCCGGAGGCCAGCGCGATGCGTGCGCCCGGCGAGACGCCGGGGATGATGGCGCTCGAGATCGCGATGGACGAGATGGCGGAGAAGCTGGGTATGGACCCGGTGGCCTTCCGTATCCTGAACGATACCCAGGTCGATCCCGAGAATCCCGCTACACCGTTTTCGAAGCGCCAGCTGGTCGAATGTCTGCAGACGGGCGCCGCGCGCTTCGGCTGGAACGCACGCAGCGCCAGGCCTGCCGGCCGGCGCGAGGGGCGCTGGCTGATCGGGATCGGGGTCGCTTCCGCAATCCGTGGTGCCCCGGTGATCAAGTCCGCCGCCAGCGTCCGGCTCGATCGCAGCGGCACCGTGACCGTCGAAACGGACATGACCGATATCGGCACCGGCAGCTACACGATCATCGCGCAAACGGCGGCCGAAATGCTGGGCGTCGGCCTGGACAAGGTCGTGGTGCATCTCGGCGACTCGAGATTTCCCGAAGGCGCGGGCTCCGGCGGGCAGTTCGGCGCCGCGTCCTCGACTGCGGGCGTCTACGCGGCATGCGTCAAGTTGCGCGAGATGGTGGCGCAGCGGCTCGGCATGAAAACCGCCGACGTCGAGTTCACCGCAGGTCGCGTGCGCGCGGGAGGCGCCAGCAGGCCCCTTCTTGATGCCGTTGCCGCCGGCGAACTCGTGGCGCAGGATGCGATGGAATACGGCGACCTCGCCAAGCGCTTCGCGCAGCAGACCTTCGGCGCCCATTTTGCGGAAGTCGCAGTCGACTCGGCCACCGGCGAGATCCGCATCCGGCGCATGCTGGCGGTGTGCGCTGCCGGCCGCATCCTCAACCCCATGGCGGCCCGCAGCCAGATCATCGGCGCGATGACAATGGGCGCGGGGGCAGCACTGATGGAAGAACTCGTGGTGGACAAGCGTGTCGGCTTCTTCGTCAACCATGACCTGGCAGGCTATGAAGTACCGGTACATGCCGATATTCCGCACCAGGACGTCGTGTTCCTGGACGAGGTCGACCCGACCGCCGGCCCCTTGAAGGCCAAGGGCGTGGGCGAACTCGGGATCAGCGGCGTGCCGGCTGCCATTGCCAACGCCGTCCATAACGCGACCGGCATCCGTGTCCGCGATTATCCGGTCACGCTGGACAAGCTGCTCGACCGTTTGCCGCGGCAGACTTGACTTACACAAAGGGAATTCAACATGCAACACGTAACGCTTAACAATGGCTTGACCATGCCGATTCTCGGCTTCGGGGTTTTCCAGATTCCGGATCCCAACGAGTGCGAACGCGCTGTCATCGATGCGATCGAGACCGGTTACCGCCTTATCGATACTGCAGCGTCCTACCTGAACGAGGAAGCGGTCGGCAAGGGCATCAGGAACAGCGGCGCGGACCGCAAGGCGCTGTTCGTCACCAGCAAGCTGTGGGTCCAGCACACCGGGTACGAGCGTACCAAGGAAGCCATCGACAATTCGCTGCGGCGCCTGCAACTGGACTATCTCGACCTCTACCTGATCCACCAGCCCTACGGCGACGTGCATGGTTCGTGGCGTGCGATGGAAGAGGCTTATCGCGAGGGCAAGCTGCGCGCAATCGGCCTGAGCAACTTCCAGCCAGATCGCCTGATGGACATCATGGCATTCAACGAGGTCAAGCCCGCGGTCAACCAGATCGAGGTGAATCCCTTTCACCAGCAGGACGAAGCAGTCGCCTTCATGGTGGAGAACGGCGTGCAGGCCCAGGCATGGGCGCCGTTTGCCGAAGGGCGCAACAAGCTGTTCCAGAACGAGGTATTGGCGGGAATCGCGGCCAAGTATGGCAGGTCGATCGGACAGGTCGTGCTGCGCTGGCTGGTCCAGCGCGATATCGTCAGCCTGGCCAAGACCGTACGCCGCGAGCGCATGGCCGAGAACCTGGCCGTGTTCGACTTCGGGCTGGATGATGCCGACATGGCCGCCATTGCCTCGCTGGAGAGGGGTGACAGCCAGTTTTTCTCGCACCGCGACCCGGCCATGGTGAAGTGGATGAGTGAGCGCAAGCTCGATATCTGATGTCGATGATCGTGGCTGCACAAGGAGGCCGTGATGACAGCGGCGCATGATGCGCACCGGCAGCGAGCCCTCAACGATCACAGGAGAAAAGCACATGCAAAAACGTAAACTCGGGAACAGCGGCCTGGAAGTGTCTGCACTGGGTCTCGGCTGCATGGGACTGAGCTACGGCTACGGACCCGCGACCGACCGCACGCAGGCCGTCAAGCTGATCCGGGCAGCCTTCGAGCGCGGCGTCACCTTCTTCGACACGGCCGAAGCTTACGGCGCCGTCAATGAGGAAGTGGTGGGCGAGGCGCTGGAGCCGGTGCGCGAGCACGTCGTCATCGCCACCAAGTTCGGTTTCCGCGACGGTCATGCCAGCGCGGGCCTGGACAGCCGTCCTGAGCGCATCCGTGCGGTTGCAGAGGCATCGCTGAAGCGCTTGCGCACCGACCGCATCGACCTGTTCTACCAGCACCGTGTCGACCCGGGCGTGCCGGTCGAGGACGTCGCCGGCACCGTACGCGACCTGATCCAGGAAGGCAAAGTCAAACACTTCGGCATGTCCGAAGCGGGCGTGGACAGCATCCGCCGCGCACACGCCGTGCAGCCGCTTGCCGCCCTGCAGAGCGAATATTCGCTGTGGTGGCGCGAACCGGAACAGGCAATCCTGCCGGTCCTCGAGGAACTCGGCATCGGTTTCGTGCCTTTCAGCCCGCTCGGAAAAGGCTTCCTGACCGGCGCGATCGACGAAAAGACCCCTTTCGACAGCACCGACTTCCGTAATACCGTGCCGCGTTTCAGCCCTGAGGCACGCAAGGCGAACCAGGTGATGGTCGAACTCGTGGCCAGGATCGCCGCCGACAAGGGCGCCACGCCGGCCCAGGTCGCGCTGGCCTGGCTGCTGGCACAGCGTCCGTGGATCGTGCCAATTCCGGGTACGACCAAGCTGCATCGCCTGGAAGAGAACATCGGCGGCGCTTCCGTCCCCTTGAGTCGGCAGGACCTTGAGGACATCGCAGCCGCACTGGAAAAGATCACAGTGCAGGGTGGGCGCTACTCGCCGGACCGCCAGAAGCTGGTCGGCCGCTGATCCGGCCGCACCAATAAAAGGAGAAACAAAGAATGCGCCAAGTGAATGTAGTGATCGGGCCGGGCTCGATCGGGCAGGCGATCGCGCGCCGTGTCAGCGCCGGCAAGCGCGTATTACTCGCCGATCTGCGCGAAGAGAATGCGGCAGCCGCTGCCAAAACCCTCAGCGAAGCAGGCTTCGACGTCAGCACCACGACGGTCGACATCGCGTCGCGCGCGTCGATCCAGGCGCTGGTCGAACTGGCCACTTCGATGGGCGAGGTGTCGGGCCTGATCCACGCGGCCGGCGTGTCGCCGAGCCAGGCAACGCCGGAAACCATCCTGCACGTCGACCTCTTCGGCACCGCGGTGATTCTCGAAAAGTTCGGCAAGGTCATCGCGCAGGGTGGCTCGGGTGTCGTCATCGCGTCGCAGTCCGGACACCGCCTGCCGGGACTGACTCCGGAACAGAACAAACTATTGGCGACGACCCCGCCCGAAGCCTTGCTGGCGCTGCCGATGCTGCAGCCGGACCAGATCAAGGACTCGCTGCATGCCTACCAGATCTCCAAGCGCGGGAATTCACTGCGTGTGATGGCCTAGGCTGTCCGCTGGGGCAAGCGCGGTGCGCGCATCAATACCATCAGCCCCGGCATCATCATGACGCCGCTGGCCAAGGACGAGCTGAGCGGCCCGCGCGGCGAGGGCTATCGCCGCATGCTGTCGCTGTCGCCGGCCGGACGCGCAGGTACGCCCGACGAGGTTGCCAATGTGGCTGCACTGCTGATGGGGGGCGATGGTGGTTTCATCACCGGCAGCGACTTTTTGATGGACGGCGGCGTTACCGCATCCTATTGGTTTGGCGAGCTGGCGCCGGCCTGAAACCATCTTTCAGCAAAATCCCGACAGGTCGGGGCAAGCCGCTGGTGGAGACCGCTCCATCGGTTGGCTAAAGTACGGTTTGTCAGCAGCATGCTGCTATGACGCGTCCGCCAGTCTAGCCATTCCCTGCGAACGCGGCTCACTGCAGATTCCAGGATTAAATTCCAGGGTGCAATATTACGTGGTGCAGTGTCCAGTCTGCACTGCGTCAGCACGCAGGATGATCAGGCGCCGCCCCGAAAAGCTTGGTTTTTCGACAACGATGTTGCTGCCGCTTCACAGTAAATTCTCCTCGCCGCAACACTTTCCCGACGCACTACGGCCTCCACGCGTAATTACCTCAAGTAGAAAAATTTCTTGAGTGAATTTAAGTTAACATGCTGGGTTAGTGCTTATGTTGCCAAACTGCACCCAGCCTTGCCCTGAAATCTGCGGCAAGGCTGCGGCAGTCGGGCTGCCTGCCGGCCGACGTCCATGAAACAAAAATCAAGCGGAATCAAAAACACATGAAACAGTTGCTGAAAAAACAAGTCATTTCCAAGTTGCGTGACGCGTTTCGTGTGGAGGCCCTGGAGCCCCGTGTGCTGTTGTCGGCCGATCCGATTCTGGGCGTCGCCAATCTGATCCTTCCCGCCGATCCGCAGCAGGATCACGTTGCCCAGGACGCCTACAAGGCTGACGGCAGCGCCCCGGATCATGCCGCGGTCAGCTACGCGCTGGTCGACCAGGTACTGGCTGCGTCCACCGCGCCGCGCAGCGACGTCGCCACTGACAAGCATATTTTCGACCTCGCCGCGCTGGTCCAGAACAACCCGACCATGAGCGGCAACCTCGAGGTGGCCGCCAACGAGGTGTTGAAGGGCAGCGGCAGCGCCAACGTGTCGATCCTCAACACCGGCACCGTCGCGCCCGGCTATTCGCCGGGCATGCAGAACGTCGATTCGTACACCCAGACCGCCGGCGCCACCCTGCAGATCGAACTGGGCGGCACCACGCCGGGTACCGGCTACGACCAGATCAATGTGACAAACCTGTCGAGCCTGGATGGCAAGCTGGAAGTGACCTTGTACGGCGGCTTCAAGCCGCAGGACGGCCAGGTCTTCGAATTCATGCATTTCGGCGCGGCCACCGGCAAGTTCGCCGAAGCGACCGGCCTGGTGCAGACCAACGACGACATCTTCTTCGAGCTGGTGCAGGACGCGACCTCGCTGAAACTGATCGCCCATACGCTCGATCCGCTGACGCACTACATGATCGACAGCGTCGGCGGCGACGCCGCCAAGGGCGTCGGCTATTTCCTCAACGACGACTATTTCCCGTCGATCCCGCCGCTGACCTTCGGTGGCACCCTGAACCTCGATGGCCACGTGTTCGTCAACGGCCAGATGACCATCGACTATGCCGACCAGGACGTCACCGACCCGGTCACCGGCCAGCATATCGCCAGCCACGCCTGGCTGATCGGCGTCGCCGGCGGCGAAGGCTTCATCGGCATGGGCGGTCCCGCCAATGTGCCTGGCGCGATCGGCCTGGCCGTGCATGACGCCAACCTCAGCGTCGCCTTCGTCGAGCCGGCCGCCGGCGGCAGCTACGGCTGGGTACTCGGCCATGGCGTGATCGGCAGCGTCGGCATCGTCGGCGTGAGCGGCTTGAACATGAGCGCGACGGGTCTGTCGTTCGACTTCAGCTTCGGCACCGGCACCGTGAACGGCGCCGCCAACACCAGCACCCTCGACCTGTCGGGCAGTCCGCTCACGGCGGGCGGCCATGTCTTCAACGGCGGCAATGACGACGGCGAATACCTGCTGGTATCGGGTCACGCGGAACTGGCGTTTTCCGGCCTGTCCCTGAGCGCCGATATCGGCCTGTCGCTGGTGGGCGACGAGATCCTGCTGGCCGGCCACAATGTCAACGCCGGCCTGTCCGGCGGCGGCATGTCGGTCGGCCTGGCGGCCGGCGACTTCGGCCTGGTGATCGGCCAGGCCGGCTACGCCTTCGAAGGCAGCGGCGCCCTGAGCCTGAGCGGCGGCTCCTTCGTCGACGTGTCCGCCGACAGCGTCACCCTGCGCATGAACCACCTGGGCGCCGACCTGTCCGGCCGCACCCTGGATTTCGCCGGCGGTTTCGCATACACCTTCGGCGCACTGGCCAACAACGTGGCCATGCAAGCGAGCGTCATGGGCTTGCACGCCAACGTCGGCGGCGCCGTCAGCCTGGCCGGTGACTTCGCCTTCGAAAAAGATGCGAGCGGCATGGCGGTGGCCGGGCAGGGCGCCAGCGCCGGCATCGGCGCCGGCAGTTACCTGATGGGTGTCGACAACGCCAGCTTCGGCATGCACGTCGCCGCCAGCGGCACCGTCATCGAAGCGCGCGGCAGCCTGCATGCCCAGCTCGGCAGCCTGGTCTCGCTCGGTGCCGATACCGTCGCGCTGCGCTGGAATTCGACCAATGTCGACGCCAGCGACATGCATATCCACGCCGGCGGCCTCGACTACATCGTCGGTGCCGGCATGATGGCATCCCTGAAAGAAGTGGCGCTCGGCGGCGCCAGCCTGAACGTGGGCGGCTTCGTGCAGGCGAGCGGCAATCTTGCCGTGCGCCGCAGCGCCGGCGTGCAGGTCAAGCTGGCCGATGGCAGCCAGGTGACGGTGGACCAGCTCACCTTCGGCGCCAGCGACCTCGACGTGTTCGTCGGCGCCGGCGCCGGCACCGACGATACGCTCGGCCTGTCGCTGACCGACGTCGATCTCGGCCTGGTGCTGATGGCCCAGCAAGGCGCGCCCCTGCACAACTGGACGGCCCTGAAGGCCAGCGCCGGCAATGCCGCCTTCGTCGGCATCGAGGGCTTTGACCTTGCCGCCAGCGATCTGGCGATTTCCTACAACCGCGCCGATGTGACGTCGGACGCGGTGGTCGATTTTTCGGCGACCCCGGTCGATGTCGCCACCGGTCCGTCCAGCAGCATCGCCATCGATATCGACGGCGCCAAGGGCCGCCTGAGCCGGGTCGAGATCGGCCGCGCCACCCTGGCCATTTCCGACTACATCTATATCAGTGGTTCGATGGTGCTGGAACAGGCTGCCACCGTCGACGTGGACGTCAAGACCGGCTTGCCGGCGAGCTATCCGGCGACCATGCCGGCCACGCTGCGTTCGGGCCTCGACCTGGTCTCCGGCCTGTCGGCCGACCATGCGCGCATCGACGACCTGCAGGTATCGACCCTGACCCTGTCGGCCACCGACGTCGACGTGTTCGCCGGCCTCGGCCCGTACTTCATCGATAGCAACGGCAACGGCTTGAAGGATGCCGGCGAAGTGGTCAATCCGGACCGCCTCGGCTTCACCCTGGACGACATCGATATCGGCCTGGTGCTGATGAATTCGACCCTGGCCGCCGATCCGCTGCACGTGATCCCGAACATGTATGCCATGCACGTCGACTGGGCCCAGCCGATCAATGTCGACATGGACCTGTTCAAGTTCCAGATCAGCGCGCTCTCGCTCGACGTCAACCAGGGCGGGGCCTGGGCGGTGCCGAGCATGGTGCATCCGGTGGTCGATTTCGCCGCCAGCTTCGATGGCGGCCTGCACATTCCCGTCGCCGGCGGCGGCGCACCGATCGACCTGAACTACAGCAACCCCGTGATCGGCGTCCACCTCGGCCACGCCTTGCTGAACGTGGGCGACATGTTCCAGATCGAAGGCGCGTTTTCCTTCGAGAAGACCAGCGCCATCCAGGTCGATGTCTCGACCAACCTGCCGGGCAACGCGGCCGTGGCCGCCGCCAATCCGGCGCTGGCCCAGGAACTGCTCAAATTCAAGGCCGCGGGCCTGCTGTCGTCCGACAACAGCAGCTTCGACGACCTGCCGGTCGACGTGATCAGTTTTGGCGCCTCGAACGTGTCGGTCATCGTCGGCAACGCCGACGATGCGCTGATCCGCCTGACCGGCGTCGATTTCGGCTTCGTCATGATGCACGCGTCGGCCAGTGTCGATCCGAAGCACGTGATCCCGAGCATGTATGCGATGAAAGCCGAATGGGCGCATCCGCTCGACCCGGACTGGGGCTTCATGCAGCTGCAGATCGACGACCTGACCATGTCGATGAACAAGGGCAGCGCCTGGGCCGGCATGAAGGTCTCGCCGTTTGTCAACTACCTGTCCAGCTTCGGCCCGGAGGGCTTTGCCGTCGCCACCGGCGGCGCGCCGGTCCACCTGACCTTCACCCGCGCCATGATCGGCGTGGAAGTAGCCCACGCCCTGGTCCGCCTCGACGATTTCTTCTACATCGAAGGCGGCTTCGCGCTGGAAAAACTGGCACCCGTCGCGGTCGATGTGGTCACCGGCTACGGCGCGCGCCCCACGGTCGAGTCCGCCGGCGTCCTGGCACCGCTGGTCGCCAGCGGCAATGTGTCGCCGACCGATTTCACGCGCATCAACAAGCTGCAGATGAGCGCGTTCACGATCGGTTTCTCCGATATCAACCTGTTCGTCGGCAATGGCCCGTATTTCGTTGCCGGCAGCACCGAACACCCGAGCGAGGCCACCGGTGTCGTGCTGAAGGACATCGACCTGGCGCTGGTGGTCTACCACGACCCGCGCAACATCGTCGGCCGCCTGTGGGCCTTGTCGGCCACTGCCGCCAGCCTGGAATTCACCGGCCTCGATTTCCTGACCATGGCGGCGCAAGGCGTCACCGTGCGCGCCAACTCGGGCACCATGCTGGCCGGCGCCAAAGTGACGCCCTACGTGGATTTCGTCCGCACCTATGGCGCAGGCGGCCTGGTGGTCGCCACCGGCAACGCCAGCATCGCCATCGACTTTGCCAACGGCAAGACCGCCGTGTCCGTCACCAAGGCAACCCTGGCGATCGACCAGTTCTTCTTCCTGCAGGGCGGCTTCTCGTTCGAGCGCGGTGAAAAATTCACCGTCGATATCGACACCGGCCTGCGTTATAGCGAACTGAGTTCGCTGACCACGCTGGCCCCCTTGAAACTGGCGGCGGGCGCGGCGCTCAGCGCCGATGGCTCGACCCTGAGCGGCATCGAAGTCAACTCGCTGAACCTGGGCATGAGCAATGTGCGCCTGTTCATGGGCTATGGCATCCCCGATTTCGATGCGCCGCTGGGCAACCAGGCCGATGTGTATGGCCTTGCCGTCGACGACATCAATGTCGGCCTGTCGATCATGACGGCCACCAAGAGCAGCCTGAAACTGCCGAAATTCACCGCCTTCTCGGCCAGCGCCGGCAATTTCGCGCTGATCGGCGGCGGCGACGACTTCCAGCTGTCCGGTCACGGCATCGAGGTATCGATGAACTGGAGCGCCGGCTGGAGCGGCCAGTCCGGCAAGCGCCCGACCATCGACTTCGCCTCGAGTTTCGCAGCGACCGGCGGCCTGTCGATCGCCACCGGCAATGCGCCCGTGGTGCTCGATTTCGGGCCGGGCGCCTTCATGGCCGCCAGCATCAAGGACGGCGTGCTGCAAGTGTCGCAGTTCCTCACCGTCACCGGCAACTTCGCCTTCCGCCGCGCCGAGGACACCACCGTGGCCGTCAAGGGCCCGCTGGGCATCTCGACCGACGTGCGCGCGTCCAGCATCGAGATCGGCGCCAGCAATGTGCGCGCCTTTGTCGGCATCAATGGCCCGTACAACGTCGACAAGAACGGCAATGGCATCGTCGACGCCGGCGACACCACCAATCCCGACGCGGTCGGCCTGGTGGTCGACAATGTCGATTTCGGCATCGCCATCCTGAACACCAAGTTCGACGCCTTGCACCCGCAGGTACTGGCCGGCACCAAGCTGACCGCGATCAAGGCCCACGGCGACGGCATCCATTTCGTCGGCTTCGGCGACGTCGTCAGCTTCGACATCAACGACCTGAACGTCAACATCAACATGTCGAGCAGGTCGGCCTTGATCGGCGACTTCACCAACGGCGGCAAGAACGCGGCCGGCTACAGCGTCGCCACCGGGGGCGCGCCGGCCCTGATCGATTTCACCAACAGCGTCATCGAGGCGAACGTCGGCCATGCCTACGCCAAGGTGGCCGGCATCATCAGCCTGGAGGGCGGCTTCTCGTTCCAGAAGCGCACGCTCGAGCACATCGGCTTCAACGCCGCCGGCGTGTCGGTGGTCGGCAACGGCAATGCCCTGATCGTGGCCGGTACCCATGTGGCGGCCTTCGCCGGTTTCAATGGCCCGTACCGCACCGATACCAACGGCGACGGCGTCGTCGACGACAAGGATACGGTCAACGACGACGCCATCGGCCTGGCCATCGACAACCTGGATTTCGCGCTGGCCCTGGTCACGCCGAGCCTGCCCATCCCCGGCGTCAGCTTCTTCAGCGTCACCGCCACCGCAGACATGGCCGGCCTGGTCGGCACCGATCCGTTCATCAGCCTGGACGCGACCAAGATCGCCTTCCACATCAACGCCGGCATGGCCGGCGGCTATCCGGTGCCCAGCGTCTACCTGGACTGGACCAAGATGGAGGGCGGCAAGTTCGACATCCCGACCGGCAGCAGCGGCGCCGGCATGTCCTTCGCCTACGACAGCAACACCATCGGCATCGCCCTGCACGCACACCTGGGCCTGTTCGACCTGTTCGATTTCAACACCGACTTCGACATCAATTTCAAACTGCCGAGCTTCGGCATCGGCCTGCCGAGCTTCGACCTGGACTTCGCCGGCCTGCTGGGCAACCTGCCGACCTTCTCGCCGAACCTGGACTTCCTCAAGGGCGCGCTCGACTTCATCGGCAATTTCCACCTGTCGATCGGGCTCGACCTCGATTTCAACCTGAGCCTGTTCGGCAATATCACCTTCCCGGACCTGTCGCTCGACCTGGGCGACTTCGTGCACCTGCGCGGCGACTTCCAGCTCAACATCGGCGAGACCTTCACCGGCTCGATGAACACCGGCCTGCCGGCCGAAGTGGGCCTGGTGGAAGATCTGCTGAAAAGCGTGCTGCCGGCCGGTTACGGTTCCGTCATCGACATGCTCAAGTTCGTCGGCGACGTGTCCGATGATTATTCGCGCATCGACAATATCGGTTTCAAGGGCGTGTCCTTCGGCGCCTCGAACGTCTACGCCTTCATCGGCTTCGGCGACCCGCATTACTCGGCCGATCCGGTGCATGCCGGCAAACTGGTCATCGACAATCCGGACAGCCTGGTCGGCTTCTCCACCGAAGGCATCGACGTCGCCCTGGGCATTTTCAAGGCGGACTTGCCGGACTTCTTCAAGGCGAAGAATTTCTACTCGCTGCAGGCCCACGCGGACCGCCTGACCACCTATGGCATGGGCGCCGTGCTGACCCTGGACGCGCGCGACATCACCATCGAAGTCAACAGCGGCGGCAAGCTGTTCGGCGGCCTGATGCGCTCGACCGCCGACTTCGCGGCCAGCTTCCCGGCCAACCCCGGCACCAACCGTCCGGCCGGCTACAAGATCGACACCGGCGGCACGCCGGTCTACCTGACCGGCAATGGCGATGAGATCCTCGGCCTCGATATCGGCATGGCCGACATCCGCGTGTCCGAATTCCTGACCCTGCGCGGCTCGCTGGCCTTCCGCAAGGGCGAGCGCCACGTGGTCGACGTCGACCTGGGCGGCCTGGCCCACCTGGGCGCCGACATGGCGTCCCTGTTCGGCGCCGACTACCATGAAGGCGACCCGGTGCCGCTGACCATGGACTTCATGACCCTGGGCGGCGCCAACCTGACCGGCTTCGCCGGCGTGGGCGGCCCCTACCGCTACGGCGTCGACGCGAATGGCGACGGCCTGCTCGACAGCATCAACGACGGCGCCATCGGCCTGGTGCTCGACAATGTCGATTTCGGCCTGGCCGTGATGACCCCGACCCTGCTCGGCATGATCCCCGGCGCCGCGCAGCTGACCCCGAAATTCATCGCCGCCAAGGCCCACGTCGACGACGCCATGCTGGTCGGCGTGCCCGATTCGCTGATGAAGGTGCAGGCGCACGATATTTCGGTCAACATCAACACCAGCTATGTGCCGGGCCTGTCCGGCCCGGGCAACCTGGCCCTGCAGCTGTTCGGCCCACCGTCGGTCGACTTCCAGAGCGGCATCTTTGCCGGTTCGCCCGAAGACACCAACCACAACGGCATGCTCGATGCCGGCGAAGACCGCGATGGCGACGGCAAGCTGGCCGCCAACGGCTTTGCGCTGCCGGCCGGCGGCCACAACGCCGTCATCCTCGATTTCAACAGCGAGATCATCCAGGCCAAGGTGGCTTACGCCCAGATCGACCTGGCCGGCTTCGTCCAGCTGTCGGCCTCGATGGCGTTCACCAAGCGCGGCTCGGAAACCGTCACCCTGTCGAACGGCGAGACCACCACCATCACTTCGCTGGCGGTGGGCATCAACGACGCCTATGGTTTCGTCGGCGTCGGCGGCTACTGGCAGGACAGCAATGGCGACGGCCGCATCGACGAACGCGATCACCCGGATACGGGCGCCGTCGGCCTGGCCATCGAGAACCTGGACCTGGGCCTGGTGGTTGCCAAGGAACTGGTGGTCGGCCTGGACGGCCTGAAAGTGGGCGTGTACATCGCCGCCGATGCCGGCATCGACTTCATCGGCCTGGTCGGCGTGCCGGGCGCGACCCTGGAAGCGGACGGCCTGGTGCTGCAGCTGAACACCGGCCTGCGCGCCACCCTCAACACCGGCTTCACGCGCGACGCCGCCACCGGCGCCGTGTCGTACAACAGCGCCAGCGTTAGCTTCGGCGCCACCACCATCGACTGGTCGAAGAGCACCTGGACCGATCCGGCCGGCGTCGTGCACGCCGGCTACGCCGTCGAGACCGGCAACGGCTTCGAGCCGGTGGTGCTGAGCTTCAAGGACCAGTACCTGCGCATCCAGGGCGAAGCCCACCTCGATTTGTTCGGCCTGGTCACGATGTCGGGCGCCATCGACGTCACCGCGAACACGTCCGGCCTGGTGATCTTTGCCGATATCGACGCCACCATCGGCGCCGGCGGCATCGGGATCACCCGCCATGCCACCGGCTTGCTGTCGATCAATGGCGACGGCGTTGCCATGCGCATGAAAATGGCGGGCGGCATCGACCTGGGCGCCGCTGCCAAGCTCGACGCCAGCCTCGACCTGATCCTGAACACGACCGGCAAGGACGTGGTCTACAACGTGCCGGCGCGCTTCCAGGACACCGTGCACCTGCCGAACAACCAGTTCGTCATCTCGGCGACGCCGCCGGGCAAGCCGGGCTGGAACGGCATGTACCTGGCCCTGTACGGCGACGGCAAGCTCGCATTGCTGGACAACGCGCTGTCCCTGGAGGGCAGCTTCGCCGTGGTGGTCTCGCAGACCGGCATGGAACTGACGGCCAATGCCACGCTGTCCCTGCCGTTGCTGAAGCCCCTGTCCGTCACCGGTACCCTCGGCATCGTCTCCGGCGGCCTGTACGGCGCGCTGGAAGTCGGCGGCGTCGGCCCGGATTCGGTCCTGATCGACGGCGGCGCGTTCCAGGTGGCCGGCCACTTCATGCTGCAATTGAACACCACCAGCACCGCCCAGGTGGTGCAGGGCATCAACCCGAACGGCGCCGGCTTCATCAGCGTGACCCTGCCGAAGCAGTCGCTGCACATTGCCGGCAACGCCAGCATCACCCTGGCGGGCGGCGTGGTCAGCATGGCCGGCGGGCTCGATCTGACCATCGACCAGACCGGCGTGCAGGCGCAGGCGAACATGTCGCTCGAACTGGGCGTGCTCGGCTCGATCGACGTGACCGGCGCCATCGCCTTCATCGATGCGCCCGAAGGCACCGTCTTTGCGCTGAAACTGGCCACCAATGTCGACCTGGGCACCGGCGCGGTCGGCATCCACGCCGCCGCGCTGCTGGAAATCAATACCAGCGACACCACCGATTACGCCGGCGTCAAGGCCGGCACCACGTTCAACCTGGCGCTCGACGGCGCGCTGCACATCCTCGCCTTCGACGTCAACTTCCATGGCGGCATGAGCGTGATCGACGACGTGTTCCGCCTCGAGCTGAACGCCAACCTGAATTTCTTCAATTTCATCAATGTCGGCATCGGCGGCTACATCGAGTCCGATGGCGATTTCGAAATCACCGGCAGCGCCGGCATCCACGTGGACATGGGCCCGCTGCAGCTCAACGCCGGCCTCTCGCTCACGCTCAGCAACCGCCTGATCGCCGCCAGCGTCTACGGCTCGCTCGACCTGTCGATCGACCTCGGCCTGTTCAGCATCCACGAAACCCTGGCCGGCTTCTCCGGCGAGATCGAACTGACCGCCGCCAGCGCCCACCTGGCCGCCAGCGTCACCATCGTCGGCATCAGCGTCAACGCCGACTTCTTCTGGAGCTGGGGCGCGGCTCCGGTGATCGCCCACCAGATCGGCGACACCCTGTACCTGAACATGGGCGACGCCAGCGGCCGTTACGGCAGCGGCGACCTGTACGACAAGACCGTCAACGAGACCTACCAGATCACGGCGGAAAGCGGCGGCGTCACCGTCGTCAAGTCGCTCGGCGTGACCAGCCGCTACACCGGCGTCAACCGCATCGTCGCCAATGGCGGCGGCGGCAACGATTCGATCTACGTCGGCGCGGGCGTGACTGCGGAACTCGATTTCGAGGGCGGCGACGGCAAGGACAACTTCACCATCATCAGCGGCGGCGCCAACAGCATCATCCGCGGCGGCGCCGGCAACGACAGCTTCACGGGCGGCTTCACGGACGGCATCCGCTATGTCGGCGGCGCCGGCAACGACCGCTTCGTCGGCAACAACGCCATCGACATCATCGACATGGGCGATGGCAGCAACACCATCTTCGGCGGCGGCGGCAGCGACGTCATCTACGTCACCGGCGGCACCGACACCATCGACACGGGCGATGGCGACAACCTGATCTACGTGATGGGCGCCGGCTACGCCAAGATCACCGCGGGCGGCGGCTACGACCGCCTGGTCCTGGCGCCGATTTCGTCGACCACGGCGATCCAGCGCAACGAGCAACAGCTGCGCATCGACCAGCGCGTAATCGATTTCAACAATGGCCTGAACCGCATCGAGATTGCCGACAGCGCCGCCGTCACCCGCATCACCAGCGGCAACGGCGCCAGCTGGGGCGCGACCGACATGGTGCTCTCCGCCGCCGGCCTGGTCGACGTGAGGAACGCCGCCTTCATCGCCCCGGGCGCCATGGTGTCGATCGACGCCGCCGGCATCCAGGGCACCCTGGTCACCAACCTGGCCACCCTGAGCGTGGTCAACCGCGGCACCGCCGGTGCCGGTTTCAACGACATCGTCGTGCGTGAAACCGACTCCCTGCACATCATCGACGCCGGCCTGAATCACGGCGGCTTGTACGCCGCCGCGGGCGCAATCGACGTGGTGCTGGCCGGCCGCGAAGCCATCCTGTCGCTCGACTCGGGCGTGATCGCGGCCGCCAGCGGCGGCAATATCAGCCTGGTGGCGGACGATATCGACTTCCTGTCCGGCGCCGACAAGGTCAGCGGCACCGGCACCCTGGTGCTGCGCGCGGCGTCGAGCAACCAGAACTACAACATCGGCGGCGCCGGCGAATCGGCCTACGGGCGCGACTACTCCATCGTCGGCAGCACCGGCGCCATGAACCTGGGCCAGGGCGACCTGTCGGCCCTGCGCAGCGGCTTTGCCAGCGTCACCATCGGCCACAACGCCGCCGGCGTGATCATGGCCATCGGCGACACACGGGACAAATCCGTCAACGGTTTGAACTTCTCCGCCAGGTTCGCCGACATCACCACCGTGCTGGCCGACCGCATCAACGTGGTCGGCAATGTCGAGGCGGCGCAATCGCTGACCTTCGACAGCCGCCTGCTCGACGTCCAGGCGAAGAACGTCAACGACCCGACCGGCGCGCCGGATTCCGGCATCTACGCCCGCCAGGTGCTGATCAACGCCGGCGAACAGCTGATGCTGAGCGGTTATATCCGCGCCGACGATCTGGTGCAGATCAATATCACGGCCAGCACCGGCGTGAACACGATTTCCGGTTCCAAGACCGAGATCATCAGCCTGTACGGCGACAAGGGCGGCAGCATCGTCGTCCTGAATACCGGTGGCCGCCTGACCGTGAACGCCTCGCAGGCGATCTTCAGCGCCGCCGAAATCAACGTCAAGGGTGCCGACGGCCGCTTGAACATGCACGCCGGCGCGGGCATGACCCTGCTCGAAGGCGCGGTCGTGACGGCTGGCGCGGACCGCAGCGCCATCGCGCTCTCGAGCGGCAGCTACATGCACCTGAACGTGAGCAGCTACGTGATTTCCGGCGCATCGGGCGATACCGTCACCGGCGCCGGCGCCAGCATGTCGCTGGTGTCGGGCGGCGAAATGAAACTCTCCGGCGCGCTGGTCGCCGCCGGCGCCATGAGCTTGCAGTCGAGCGACTCGCAAAGCAGCTACGCCGAGTACTTCGACAACCTGCCGGGCAAGAACCGCGTCACCCTGTCCGACAGCAGCCAGTTCGGCGCCATCATCAGCGCCCTGAACCAGGGCACGCTGTCGCCCGAGTTGCTGGCCATGTTCGCCCAGATCGGCGTCACCCCGGCCGCGGGCGCCATCGCCACGTCGGTGGCCAATTACACCCCGTTCTCGAGCCTCGACCCCGCCGCCCAGGCGCTGGTCGCCCAGTCGCTGGGTTATACCGTCGTCACCGGCGGCGCGTTCTACAACCCGGTGACCGGCCGCTTCACCACCAGCCTGGTCGAGGGTTCGCGCGAGACCAGCAGCGCCGGTTACACCGCCTACAACGGCATGGTGTTCTACCGCGCCGATGCCGCCCCTGGCGCGCAGTTCCTGACCGGTTTCGTGCAGGGCACGACGTCCGACTACAGCAATGCGAAGATCGACTGGGCCGCGGCGGGTGTCGCCGCGCCGGCAGCCAGCGCGACCTTCGCCCAGCTGTCGGGTGCGCAAAAACTGGTGGCCGCCAACGCCGCCGGTTATGTGTTCGACTACTACGGCATGCCGGGCCAGCTGTGGAACGGCCTGCCCGGCACCAGCGTCGACGACGTCGCCCGTCCGGAAGCGGATGCGACCTTCGCCCAATTGAGCGCCGCGCAAAAAGCCATCGTCATCGACTACCTCGACAACGGTACCGGCCCCAAGAACTTCTTCAACTACAACGCCGCCGCCGGCAAGAAGATCGTCACCACGCTCACCGAGGGCGCCGTCACCGATTACAGCAACGCGAATATCCGCTGGGGCAGCGCCGGCGCGCCGGCCGCGGGCGCCAGTTTCGACAGCCTCACCACCGCGCAAAAGCATGCGGTGGCCAGCTCGCTCGGCTACACCAGCTACGAAGGCACCACCTGGTACAACCCGAATGCGGCTGTCGGCCACCAGGTCGTCACCGGGTTCGCCAGCGTCGCCGCCGATTTCGACATCGACAGCATCGACTGGGGTGGCGTGCGTCCCCCGGCCGATGGCATGGGCTTCGACGACCTCGACGCCGGCCAGAAAGCCAAAGTGGTGGCCAGCCTCGGCTACGAGGTGGTCGACCAGCAGGTCTATTACAAGGCCGGCGCCGCCGCCGGCAAACAGGTCCTGCTCACCCTGCAGCAGGGCGCGGGGCTCGACTACGACAACGCCGCCATCGACTGGGGCACGCTCGCCAGGCCGGCCGGCAACGCCGGTTTCGAGGCGCTCACCATCGCCCAGCAGGACGTGGTGCTGAGCCAGCTGGGCTACCAGCGCTGGGACGGCGTGGTCTATCACGACGCCGATGCGGCGCCGGGCCGGCAGTACAAGCTGACGTTCGAACAGGGCGTCGACTACCGCAACGCCGACGTGCACTGGAGCGACATCGCCATCCCGGCTGCCGGCACCGCCTATGCCGACATGAGCGAGGCGCAGCAGTTCCGCGTGCGCGAACAGATGGGCTTCACGGAATACGCGCCGACCCAGACGGTGTTCTACAAGGCCGGCGCCGGTGCGGACGCGGTCCACCTCAGCTTCACCGAAGGGGTCGACTACCATAATGCCGCCCTGAACTGGGGCAGCGCGGGCGCGGCCGACAGCGACCGCTGGATCGTGCAGAACGGCGACACCCAGTACCTGGTCTACGCCGAAGACATCGACGGCGACGGCCGGGTCGACAACATCCGCCTGCAGGATCCGCATCCCCTGCTGGGCCAGCGCGGCTTCGGCTTCCTGCTGACCGGCTCCATCCTCACCCTGCAGGACAACGCCGACTTCGTCGTCGGCGGCCATGGCGACGCCATCGTCACCGGCAGCGTCGACCTGCGCGGCGCCGGCTCCGACCTGGTGATCCAGTCGGACAACTACGTCTACTGGCAGGGCGTGGCCAGCGTCGGCGGCGACATCACCCTGCAGGGCGGCGTTGCCCGCGACGGCAGCAACCTGGGCGGCGCCAATGGCGACGGCACCAGCGTGTACCTGAACGCCGTGTCGCAGCTGGTCACCGGCGCCGACGGCAGCACCATCACCATCCAGGGCGGCCAGGACGTCGAACTGCACGGCACGGTCATTGCCGGCGGCAAGGTCGACTTCAGCGGCCTGCACCTCGACAGCGTCGATGCCAGCATCCGCATCACGGCTGGCCAGCAAGTGCTGATCGACAACGCACTAGCTGCCTCGCAGTCGATCTACGTCACCACCACCGGCGCCACCGGCGCCGACGACAACCGCAACGCCATCGTCATGACGGCGGCCGGCGGCGCCACCGCCGCCGGCCACAGCTCGGACAACAGCGGCGGCACCGTGCGTTTCGACGCCATCGGCAATATCACCCTGGCCGGCGCCTTGCTGGCCGGCGGCAGCCATCGCGGCGATACCATCGTCTGGTCGGGCGAAGACGCCAGCGTCTATCTGCGCGCGGCCGGGCAGTTGTACCTGGGCGCGCTGGTCGACGTGGCCGATACCACGCGCCAGGTGGAAGTCGGTGCCGTCATCCGCGCCAGCGCGCTGGTGGAACTGCACGGCGGCGCGAACACCGACGGCGTCGGGGTCAAGATGCCGGGCGGCGCCCGCATCGCCACCAACAATGCCGATGGCATGATCATCATCGATGCCGCGCAGGATGCGCAGATCGACGGCCTGATCATCGCCGGCGGTGAAATCATCGACCACTACGACAGCCGCGGCGAACTGCTCGGCAGCACCACCCGCAGCTTCGGCGGCAATTCGAGCATCATCATCGAAGCCGACCAGCAGATCCGCATCGGCCGCAGCCTGTCGGCCGGCCACCTGATCGACGTGCGTGGCGGCCGCAGCACCGGCGTCGCCACCGCCGACAATCCTTTCCTCGACGACGGCATCGTCCTGGCCGGTAACACCCACCTGGTCACCGACCAGGAAAACAGCATCATCAATCTGTCGGCCTCGGGCGACCTGTCGGTGGCGGCGCCCGCCTGGACCCAGCAGATCCTCGGCGACGGTTTCGCCGAATTCGCCCGCGGCGACCTGAGCGGCGACGTGTCCTTCCTGCTCACCATCGACCTCGGCACCTACACCGTCAGCGGTGTGGTCACCTTGAACTCGGCCAGCACGGCCGCCAACGCCGGTGCGGTCGACCTGGCCGCCAGCCTGCAGGCGGCCATCGGCGCCACCGCGTTCACGGTCACCTCCAGCAGCGGCCTGAATGGCGCGCCGGCGCTGAACAGCATCACCAGCATCGTCGAAACGCAACTCAAGGTGCGCCTCGACGATTCGCGCCTGATGCTCACCAGCGCGACCGCATCGGGCTTCGCCATCGCGGCGGTCGCCAATGGCCACGCCGAGCGCCTGGGCTTTACCCAACTCGCTGCCGCCAATGCGTCGGCCGGCGCCACCAGCTCCGCCCGTACCGTCGCCATCGATGCCGGTGCGCGCGGTTCGGTCGTGAATATCGGCAAGGCCGATGCGCCGGGCGGGAATATCAACGTGTCGGGCTGGATCCGCGCCTACAGCGGCATCAACCTGTACGCCGGTACCTCGGCGGCGGGCAACCAGAACGTCGAACTGACCTCCAGCGGCGTGCTCGAAACGCTGAGCGGCGGCATGGTATTGAACCCGGCCGGCCACGCCGTCATCAACGGCGAGCTGATCGCCCGCGGCGCCTATGCCGACATCACCATCAACGCCACCGACACGCTCGAACTGCGCGGCCACATGACGGCCCAGCGCAACATCGTCGTCAACGCCGGCACCCATCTGCTGCTGGGCGAAACCAGCCTGCACACCTACAACACGGCCACCTTCGACACCCTCGACGCCAAGGGCCGCATCGTCATGACCGGCCTGAACGACGTCGTCATCGACAGCCAGATCGGCGCCACCAATCCGCAGCTGTCGCTGCTGCAGATCGGCTCGACCAGCGGCAACCTGAACATCACCGCCAACGCCAACCTGTTCAGCAATGAAGCGCTGACCCTGTCGGGCGCGAACATCGACGTCACCGGCGGCATGACGACCTTGTCGGCCACGCCGGCGAGCTACGACCGCGAAGTGACCATCACCGCGCTGGGCAGCCTCGACCTGCACGGCACCGTCAAGGTGGCCGGTTCCATGTCGCTCAGCGCCGGTGCCGACATCAATATCTATAACACCCGCCTCTTGCTGCAGGGCGCTGGCCAGCGCCTCGACATCAGTGCCGGCGGCGCGGTGGCGATCGGCAGCGTCGGCAGCCACGCCGGTGGCGCCATCCTGGCCGTGAATACCCTGCTCGACCTGCGCGCCGGCGGCACCCTGGCCCTGGCGCAGGACAGCCAGATCTACGCGCAGGCCAACAACAGCCAGATCGTGCTGCGCGCCGACAGCGTGAACATCGCCGGCAGCGTGCTCGCCGGCGCCGCCTACGACGCCGCCGGCAACAACTTCGTGTGGGCCGGCAAAGCGGCCACGCTCGACATCCGCGCCACCGGCGCGGTCACGGTCGGCAGCGGCATCATCGGCGGCAACCTGCGCTCGACCGGCGTGCTGCAGATCCAGGCCGGCGTCGATGCGCTGGGCCTGTCCTTCACCATGAACAAGGCCAGCGCCCTGACGGCCGATAACAGCGGCTACGGCGCCTGGACGGCTGGCGCCGGCGACGCGGCCGCGCGCATCGGCCTGCAGGGCGATGGCGACATCAACCTGAAGGGCAACGTCTCGGCCACCGGCGGCGACGCCAGCGTCAACGTGCTGGCCCGTTCGCAAGTGTGGATCGATGGGCTGGTCCATGCCGACCGCACGCTCACGATCACCGGCGGCACCGACGTCACCAAGTTCGGCGTACTGATCGACACCCTGATGGTCAACACCGACCTGAACGGCCAGTCCGTGTACCAGTCGGGCGGCACGCTCGATACCGACGCCGGCGGCACCATCACCATCAGCGCCACCGACGCCGTGCTGGTCAAGGGCGTGGTCGGCCAGATCGGCACGCCTGCGCAAAACCCGAACAGCGCCGGCCCGCAAAACCTGGGCGAAGCCAAGGTCGGCCTGCTGTCGATCGTTTCCACCGGCAGCGACGTCATCGTCAACCGCAACATCAACGTGCGCGATCACGTCGTCATGATGGGCGGGAAGATCAGCGTGCTGGCCGGCAGCGTGGTGTACGCCTCCGGCATCGATTCGGACATCTTCATCCAGGCCCGCACCCAGTTACTGGTATCGGGCAAGCAGTCGACCGTGTTCGAAGACCTCGACGCGGCGCTGATCCGCGCCGACGGCCTGGTCCACCTGGCGGCGCCGAAAATCGACATCGACGGCATCGTCCAGGCGGGTGTGCTGACCAACGCCGGCGTGCACGTGGGCGGCGCGGGCGGCCGGATCCTGGTCAACGCCGGCAGCGAACTCAATCTCTCGGCTTTCCTGCAGTCCGACGGCACCATCGAGATGAATGCCGGCGTCGACATGTCGCTGTCGCGCGCGCGCCTGGAAGCGGGCTTCAGCCGCGAGCAGCTGATCAAGGGCAGCATCACCATCCACGGCCAGGGCGTCCTGCTGGCCGATGGCAGCGTCAGGATCACCGCCGGCAGCGACATCACCATCGATGCCGACACCGAGGTCAGCGGTACCCGCACGGTCGACATCACCACCTACACCACCTCGGCGACGACCATCAATGTCGTCACCGGCACCACCCAGGTGCTGGTCGGCACGGTCGACGTGCCGGTGGTGTCGTACGTCCCCACCGTCATCGTCGAACACACCAGCGATGAACTGGTCAAGGTCGGCAGCAGCAACAACACGATGGACGTCACGCTGACCAAGATCGGCTACTACAAGCCGAATGCGGCGGCCGACCAGCAGATGCGCGAGTTCTTCATCGAGGGCATCGACTACAACAACAGCGATATCGACTGGGCGAATGCCGGCACGCCGGAAAACCCGAACCAGACCGCCACCTCGCCCGGCCTGAACTACAGCCAGGTCACCACGCTCGCCCAGCGCCAGGCCTACAAGGGCTTCGACAGCCTCAGCGGCCCGCAACGCCAGGCCGTGCTGAACTACCTCGGCTACATGCCGCTGTACAGCTTCAGCGCCACCAACCTGGTCACCCATACCACGCGCGATGGCGTGATCCAGCCGGACACCGCGTGGAATCCCACCTGGAACCAGGCCGGTACCCCGCTGGTGATCTACCACATCGCGCTGGAAGGCTGGAACGACAAGTACATCCTGATGCCGAAGGGCGCGGACGAAGGCCTGCTGTCGGTCGTGACCGATCCCCTGAAAACGCCGAAGTATTACAGCGACACGACCGACAACAATATCGACGACGGTATCTGGGTCGACGCGGCTGCCGTCCCGGCCGGCCAGATCGTCGGTCACTTCACCGATACCGCGTCGGTATCGTACAACCAGATTCAATCGAACTATTACTTCCCGCAAGACGGCTACCCGGCCGGCGCCGTGCTGCCGCACGCAGAGGTCGAGGATGGCCAGGGCAGCTGGCAGGTGCTGTACGACCAGAATACCGGCAAGCGCATCTTCAGCATCGATGGCCGCAGCACGGCCACTTCCACCACCCTCAGCCAGGCCCCGACCTGGACCCTGGCGGAGCTGACCAACCCGGCCTACGCCCAGTATTACGAACTCACCAGCGACGCCTATCACGCGAGTGCGGCCTACAAGGACTTCCTGACCGAGTTCCAGAACGGGCGCGCAACCGAGGTGCTCAACGCCACCGGTTTCTATATCGACACGCTGGGCAGCGACACCGCTTCGCTGACCCAGACCGGCACCAGCACCTGGCTCAACCAGAACGCCTTCACCTACAAGGTATGGGGCAACTGGGTCGGCCTGGTCGGCCACTGGGTCGACAACGACGATGGCAGCGGCTGGGGCGATTACGACGACGAAGATGAAATTCCCGAGTGGGGCGTCGCGTGGAACAAGGACGGCACCTACGAGACCATCTGGAAAGACAATACCGTCATGGCCCAGAACCGGGTCGATATCCTCAACCTGGTCGCCGGCGGCAACGACGCCTACGACTACTGGTACGGCGGCCAGTTCAACCCGGGCAGCTTCGCGGCCTGGCAGCAGCAGTACCAGTGGATCCGCTCGTCGGTCGACTACCGCCACGGCAGCGAAGCGAATGGCGGCGGCGGCGACGACCTGTACATCGAAGTCGAAGGCCGCAAGGAACTCAACGCCGCGCAGTCCGAGACCTTCCGCGATTACGATTACCTGTGGACCTCGAAGCAGCACGTGGTGACCGACCAGCGCGACCAGCTCAGCTTCCACGTCACCACCAATGCGGTGGACGTCAACGCCCTGCGTCCGGTCTACACCACCAGCGTGCAGAACGTCGCCGTGGTCACCACCGAAAAAGTGAACGTGTACCAGACGGTTGAACTGGTGCAGGCGCAGACCGTGCTGGCCACGGTCGCCACCACCACGCACTCGACCATGCGTCCGTACGGCGACTTCGATGGCGAGACCATCCACGGCAGCAGCATCTTCATCGATGCCGGCGGCGCCGTGGCCATCAGCGGCAAGCTGGCCGCCAGCGCGACGATCGGTATCGACGGCGGCGCATCGGTCGAACTGGCGGGCAATGTCATCAACGGCCAGCAGGTCGGCACCGTGCTGAGCGCGTCCAGCGTCGCCGTCAATTCGGGCACCACGCTCACATTGGACGATTCCGCCTTCATCAAGGGCGTCGACCTGGCCGGCCAGGGCGGCGCCCAGGTCCACCTGAGCGCAGGCCAGGACCTGGCGTTCGGCGGCGAGATCGCTGCCGGCAGCGGTTCGCACCTGACCTCGGTCATCCTCGACGCCGGCCGCAACCTCGACCTGTCCGGCAAGATCACGGCCGACAGCATCACCATGACCGCCGGCGCAGGCAGCAGCGGCGACGGCGGCATCCATGCCGACAGCGAAACCATCCTGCACGCCACCCATGGCGCGCTGACCATGAGCGCCGGTGCCTACGGCGGCAGCATCGTGCTCGACCGCGCCATGCTGGACGCCAGCGGCACCGTGCAGCTCGACGCCGTCGGCGGCGCCATCGTGCAGAATTCGGCCATGGTCGACGTGCGCGTGAATACCGTCGACGCAGTCACCCACGACACCGTCACCGGCACGATCAGCGTGGCCGAAGAGGGCACCGCGATCCACGCGCAGCACCTGGTCGCGCGTGCCGAAAACGGCATCACGCTGAACCTCGATGTCGGCAGCGTCGACATCGCCACCAGCGGCGCCGGCAACATCGACCTGACCAGCCAGGGCGCGGTCAAGCTCGACAGCATCGTCGCCGCCGACGGCGCCATCGGCGTCACCGCGTTCGGCAATGTCGACGCGCTGTCGCTGCAGACGCTCGGTTCGAGCGACCGTAACGACATCGGCATCGCCACCTTCGCACTGGGTGCGGCGACCGCCGACATCACCCTGGGCAACCTGACCACCGGCAGCCGTGGCGACATCTCGCTGGCCGCCGCCGGCATGCTGCTGCAGCGCGCCAATACGCTCCTGAGCGCCGATGAGCTGAGCATGTCGGGGCAGGGCGCGATGACGCTCCATACCAACGTCAACAGCCTTTCCCTCACCACCACCGGCAGCGGCGCCATCAGTGTCACCCAGGGACCGCGCGCCCTGCTGGTGAAGAACGTCGATGTCGCCGACGGCAGATTCAAGCTGAGCTCCAACGCCAGCGTCGATGTGGCCAGCCTGCGGGTCGGCAACAAGGGCGGCAACGACATCGAACTCGATGTCACCGGCGACATCCTGGTGCGCTCGATGTCGGCCGGCGTCTATCTCTCGACCGCCGCCGAAATCGCCGCCCAGCATGGCGTCAAGGTCGGCTCGGCCGGCGACATCCTGCTCAAGGCCAGCGGCAAGGTCGGCGAATCGAACAGCGACGACGGCGTCGACGTCGTCGCCCGCAAGCTGACCATCCATGCCGGCAGCGGCATCACCGGCCTGGAAATCGCCGTCAACGAACTCGATGTCGATACCGCCAGCGGCAATATCGAGCTGGCCGAGTTCGACGGCGAGCTGGAAACCACCACCGGCCTGTCGATCATCAACGCCGTCACCACCGTGTCGGGCAACGGCACGGGCACGAGTTCGGTGTCGATCACCGCCGAGGGCGAACTGCGCGCCGGCCAGGTCACCCGCCACAATGCCCAGGGCGTCGCCGATGGCGTCGATGGCGTCGATGCCCGCATCAGCGGCGACAGCGTCCGCCTGGTCAGCCTGAGCGCCGACGTCGTCGTCACCGCCCGCACCGATGGCCAGGAAACCGTCGAGTACACGCGCGCCGTCGCGTTCGACGCGGCCCACGTGATTCACCTGTACAAATTCCTCGGTGTCAGCAGCGCGCCTGGCTTCAAGGCGCCCGAGCTGATCGAATATCGGGCCGGCGACTACTTCCTGTTCGGCCCGGACATCCTGGGCCAGACCACCAAGCTGCTGCCGAACGCGATCGTGGCCGACACCCTGATCCTGGAAACCGGCGAATCGCTGAGCATCTTCGGCAACCTGAGCGCCAACACCCGCCTCGAGCTGATCGCCGGCGAAGACGTGAACATCTCCGGCACCATCAGCGTCAAGGGCCTGCATTACGATGGCAGCACGGCCGCCACCCTGATCGAGAAGATGGTCGTCGTCGCGCGCGGCAACGGCACCTCGGGCGCCACCCAGGCGATCGATTTCAACCACAACGGCCGTTACGACGACGTGGTGAGCGAACGCGACGCCAAGATCGACTTCAACCACGACGGCGATTTCGACGACGTGCTGGACGAAGCCCATCCGGGCAAGGTCAGCGGCCGCATCAACATCCAGTCGGTCGCGCTGCCAGCCGCCAATTTCGAGCTGCGCGCGAAAAACGCGATCTACGTCCAGCTGGGCACCAGCCTGAACCTGACCGGTTTCGTCGGCGGCGTCAGCGGCTACGAGTACAGCGGCGACGTCAGCTTCAACATCGCCGGTACCCTGGCGGTGAAAGGCGGCATCATCGCCGCGAATACCAGCACCGGCGTGCTCGACCTGAAGGCCAGCTCGATCACTTCGGATGGCGCCTCGGTGTTCATCGCCAGCGACCTGCGCGTGCTGGCCGATCACGGCATCCAGCTCAATACCCTGGTCGGCCACCTGACGGCGGTTTCGTCGATCGATGGCGACATCATCGTCAACGAAGCGGACGACCTGATCGTCGACCTGATGACGGCCCGTAACGGCTCGATCGACATCACCGCGGCGCGCGACATCTACCTGCGCAACGTCACCACGGTTGCCGACGGCACCAGCGCGGCCAGCTCCAACGGCATCGCCGTCAAGGCGGGCGGCAATATGTACGTCGACTACGTGGAGGCGGCGACCGAAGCCGGCGCCCAGAAGAAATTCGGCTCGGTCGTGCTCGACGCCGCCGGCGCCCTGTACGAATGGCAGGCGCTGGTCCACGATGCCAACGGCAACCTGATCGCGCAGCAATACGACCAGAACGACGCCGACGTGTATGGTTACGAAGTGACCCTGCGCTCGCACGCCATCCCGGCCGCGATGCTGATGACCGACGCCTCGAAGCACGGCACCGGCAGCGAACTCGAAGTGCGCTTCCTGAAAGTCGACGGCTACCACGCCGACTATTCGCTGATCACCCTCGAGAGCGCGGACGAAAAAGGCGGCCTGGTGGGCCACTTCGACCCGACCCCGGTGTCGACGGCCGGCACCAGCGTCAAGCAGGTCGACCAGATCAGCTTCGGCGCCTTCCTGAGCAGCGCGTACACCTACAGCGTCACGGTGGGCGGTCATCCCCATGCGGTCACGGTGGGCGACATGGTCGACAACAAGCGGGTGACGGCGGACTGGGACTCGATCCTCAACGCGCTGGGCTACCTGATCCAGTCGGACAGCGTCGCCAAGGTCACCTTCGACATCAACGCCGCCACCCGCAGCCTGATCCTGACCGCGGTCGATTTCAACAAACCCTTCACGGTGGACGCCGTCAGCGTGGTACGCCATACCGAAGGGCCGGTCGCCAACGCCATCATCGAAAATGGCGCCAACCCGACCAGGCAGCCGGGCAACCTGGCCGCGCAGAGCAGCGAAGTATTGTTTGGCAATACCGCTGCCAGCCTGCAGGAATACACCGACTACACCATCGTCATCAACCACCACGCGTACACCGTGCACACCGGTTCGAGCGCGAGCGGCTTGCTCAATGCCTTCATCCGGCTCGATGGCACCGGCGCCAACGCCGTCACCTTCGACATCTACGACGCCGTCGCCGGCGCATCGGGCGCGGTCATCAACGGCGCCAGCAGCACCGACGCCGACGCCGCCCGTACCGTGACCATCACCGGCACCACGGTCACGGTGGGCGCCACTTACAGCGTCAAGGTCGGCAGCACCCAGTTCGACTATGTGGCCGTTGCCGGCAACACGCTCGACAACATCGCCACCCAGCTGGCTGCGCTGCTGACCGCCGGCGGCTACACCGCCAGCGCCAGCACCAGCGTGATCAGCATCACCGCCGGCGCCGGCAAATCGGCGCTGGCATTCACCGCCTTTGCCGCCCATGCGGGCGCCGATGGCGTGAGCATCACCAAAACCACCGAGGCAGGCCTCACCGTCGACCTGACCGGCGTGCCGCTGGTGAACAACGCCAGGTACAGCATCACCGTGGGCGGCACCCGCTACGACTTCGTGGCCGATGGCAGCGCCACGCTCGACGAAATCGCCACCGGCCTCACCGCGCAGCTGAGCAGCTACAGCGCCGTCAAGCAGACCCTCACCGTTTCCAAGAACTGGCAGTCGATCCTGGAAGCGCTGTCGACCCGCGTGACGGCCGGCGAGCCGGTGCACACCAGCGGCGACCTGACCGACTCGGCCAACCGCAAGCTGACCTTCATCGCCGACGCCAACAACGTCGCCTTCACCATCGAGGCGGGCGTGACCACCACCGCGGCGGTGACACGCGACGGCAGCGAGGCCAGCGTGCTGGCCAACGCCACCACGGCGCAGCAAAGCCTGGTCGACTTCGGTAACGTCGTGTTCGGCAACGGGCGCCGCCTGTCGCTGTCGATCGACGGCGTGTCGTACATTTTCGATACCGCCACCGCCGTCAAGACCACCGATTCGCACGGCGTCAGCACCACCACCTACACCGACAAGTCCTGGGCCGACCTGCTTGCCGAAATCAAGACGGAAATCGAATCGACCAAGATCGATAAGACCACCACGTCGAAATACGCCGTTACGGTCAACGCCACCGACCATTCGCTCTTGATCACCGCCGGCGCGGTCAACACGCCGTTCACGGTCGATGCGGTCATGGTCAGCGACAAAAAAGACCTCGCCGTGTCGACCCCGACCCGTGCCGGCGTCTCGGCTGCGCAGGAAAACCAGGTGCAGTTCGCCGCCTTCACGGTCGCCGACAAGCAAACCTTCAACATCACCATCGGCGGTCATGCCTACAGCGTCACGGTGGGCGAGAACGGCGTCGGCGCCAGCATGACGTCGGTGCTGGCCGCACTCAAGGCGCGGATCGACCAGGACACCGGCTCGATGGTCGATGTGACGGTCGACGCCGGCGAGCGCCTGCTGACCCTGACCGCGAAAACGGTCAACTCGCCGATCACGGTCAGCGAGGTCGCGGTCACCTTCACCAGCGATTCGACAGTCAGCAACCCCGCCAGCGTGGCCCACCTGGCCACCATCGGCGTCGATGGCACCCAGGTCACCGCGATCGGCTTCGGCGCCTCGGCCGTATCGGCTTCGGCCAGCTACACCGTGTACCTCGACGGGAAGGGCTATACCGTCCGCAGCGGCGACGAGATCGCCGGCTTCGGCACGGTCGCCCCGACCTGGACCTCCATCCTGGACGCCATCACGCACCTGATCAACGGTGACACGACCAACCTGAAGGCCGTGGCCAGCGTCAACGGCGCCGGCGACACGCTGACGCTGACCGCCCAGCGCGCCAACGAGGCCTTCAGCACCACCGCCCGTGCCCAGGACGCCACCGCGGCGCACGTGGTCCATTCGGATTACGTGCTGATCATCCCCGAGCGCACGTCCAACAATTACGCGATGACGGTCGAAGGTTCGTTCACGGTGGTCAATCTGCCGTCACGTCCCGATGAATCGATCGTGCTCAACGCGCGCGACGACCTGGTCGTCGTCAGCGCCCTGGACGTCGGCAACAGCGGCGGCAGCGTGGTGCTCAGCGCCGGCAAGAACATGACGCTGGGCGGCAAAGTCACCGCCACCAACCTCGAGGTGAGCGCGGGTGGCGATCTGACCCTGACCACCCATGTCAACATCCTCAAGGCCAGCGTGCACGGCGCCGGCAGCGACCTGACCGTGCTGCAGATGGACGCCTTGCCGACCACGCTGGACATCAGCGAACTGGACATGTCCGACAGCGCCGGCGACATCAACATCGTCGTCTACGGCAGCGTCAACATCGGCAAGATCATCGGCCATGCAGGCAACATCAGCATCACTTCGCTGCACGGCAACGTCATCATCGGCGGCCTGGAATCGGCCGCCGGCGTGACGCTGTCGGCCGTGAATGGCCTGGTGACCGCGGGTTCCAACGCCAGCACGATCGAAGCGGACACCCTCGACATCGTCGCCAAGGGCGCCATCACCATCTTCGAAAGCGACGGCGTCACCATCAGCCGCATCGACAGCCTGGACGACCAGCAGGTCGACGTGACCAGCGGCGGCACCCTGCGCCTGGACGGCGCCATCACCGCCTCGCTGGGCAATGCGGTGAGCCTGGTCAGCACCGGCGGCAACCTGGTGCTCAGCCAGGCCATCGCGACCGCCAGCGGCGCCATCACGCTCAGCGCCCATGGCGCCATCAGCATGAACGCCGACGCCGACCTGACCTCGGTCAGCGGCAAGGTCGTCATTTTCGCGCACGGCGGCGCGCTCACCATGACCGGCGACACCCTGGTCGATGCCGGTTCGGGCGACATCGCGCTCGACGCCGGCGGCGACATCGTGCTGGGCAAGCTGGTCACCACCAGCGTGCATGACCTGGTCATCCATGCCGGCGGCAAGCTCGCTGTCAACGAAGGCGACACCGACATCGTCGCCACCGGCGCCAAGCTGGTCATCAGCGCCCACGGCGGCATCGCCAGCGCAAGCCTGGCCGACGGCGGCGTGCACGCGGGTCAAGCGCTGCGCACCCATGTCGCCTCGCTCGACCTGAGCAACGGCGGCGGCGGTGAAATCGCCGTCGAGGAAGTCGACGGCCTCGACATCACCCACATCGGCCAGGACGGCAATGGCGCCGTGTCGGTGGCCACCCTGAATGGTGCGATCCGCCTGACCGGGCAGGGCATCAGCGCCGGCAGCGGCCAGGTCACCCTGTACGCGGGCGGCATCGGCGGCGCGATCGCGCTGGACGCCGACATCGCCACCAGCGGCAGCCTGGCCAATACGGTCAGCGTGGCGCTCACCGCGGAAGACGGCGACATCGTCCTGTCCGGCGGCGTCCACGCCACCGGCCATGGCGACATCGTCATCCGCACGCCAAAAGGCGGGCTGCTCAATTCGCACCTGGCCGGCACCGACAACCGCGTGGCCGGCTGGCTCACCGTCGCGGACGGTCCCGACGCCGGCACCGAGCGCGATTTCAACAGCAACATCGCCTGGACCATGGCCCAGGGCATGTTCAAGGTCGAAGACGGCACCGGCAAGATCATCGTCGACAAGGTACCCGCCTACCTGGAAGCGTCGCGCCTGGCCAATGGCACGGTGCTGCGCAGTGCGAATGGCGCCATGCTGCAAACCACCGAGGGGAATATCCGCATCACCACCCGCGACGAAATCGGCGAACTGGTGGACGGCTTCATGTTCAGCCCATTGTCGATCGTGATCGACGCGGTCAAGCTGACCGCATCCTCCGCCTCGCGCATGGACGTGGCGATCCTCGCCACCACCGCCGTCGAGGTGGTCAAGGATGCCGCCAACGCCGGCTCCAAGGGCGGCGGCACGGAAGTGGGTACCCTGACGGGCGCCTCGACCATCTCCGCACCGGTCGATGCCAGCGGCCAGGACATCACGATCCGCGGCAACGACGTCACCATCGACGGCACGATCCGCAGCGCCGGCGCCGTGATCGCCTTCGTGCCGCTCGATCCGGGCAGCCAGATCGTCATCGGCAACGGCACCCACACGGCCGGCAGCATGCAGCTCGACAGCGGCGAACTGGCGCAATTGCAGGACGGCTTCGGCCAGATCGTGATCGGCAGCGCGGTTGGCCATCACGTGATCGTCATCGGCCAGTCCGGTTCGAACTCGTCGATTGACTTCAACGACACCCTGGTCCTGCGCAATCCGGTACTGGGCGGCGAAATCTACATCAACAGCGCGCTGAACCTGAATAACGGTTCCTCGCTGATCATCGACGGTTCCGGCCACACGACCCACATCTCGGCCGATACCACCGTCACCGACGATATCCTCGTCAACGACTCGGTCGAGATCGACGGCGTCGGCATCACCATCACCGCCGGCGGCGACGGCAGCGGCGACCTGGTGTTCGGCCGTGGACCGGAGCACACCCTGAAGGGCGCCGCCGGCGGCGTGCTGGACAGCCTGATCCTCAAGGCGCCCGGCAACATCACCATCAACGGCGCGGTCGGCGGCGACAACGCGGCCACCGGCGGCATGTCCGGCCTGACCATCGACGGCGTGCTGATCGGCGGCACCATGAACTACGCCGACGACGTTACCTTCAACGATTCGGTCGTGCTGGGCGGCGACTTCATCATCCACGCCACCGGCACCGTCACCTTCACCAAGACGGTCACGCTGACCAATGGCGGCGACCTGTCGATCTTCGGCGCCACGCAAGTGATTTTCAAAGGCGGCGTGGTACTGCAGGGCGGCGGCGACCTGTTCGTCGAAGCCGACGAAATCACCTTCGCCGGCAGCGGCGAATCGGTGGTCGGCACCGGCACCATGACCCTGCGTCCGACCACGATCGGCCTGGCCATCGAGATCGGTTCGCCACCGGGCAGCTTGATCAACGACACCCTCAACATCGACAACAACGAAATCGCCACCTTCGGCGACGGCTTCAGCAAGATCATCATCGGTCACCAGACCAACGGCCACGCCACCGCCGGCGCCGGCGCGGTGCGCATCGGCGCCATCAACGCGGTCGAGCAGCCGACCCTGCGCGACAACCTGGAAGTCTACGGCGGCAGCATCACCGTGGCCGACTTCTCGTCGGTCACGCAGAACTACACCCTGCTGGTCACCGGTTCCATCAAGCTCGACGCCGTCAACGACATTTCGATCTACAACCAGGTCGAAGCGAACGACAACGGCACCCTGGCCGACCTGACGCTGTATTCGCAGTCGGGCGCCATCACCCAGTCGAACGCGATGGCCGACGGCATCGGCGGCGAAGCCCTGCGCGGCGCCCACCTGGACGCCCACGCGGCGCTGGGCATCACCCTGCTGTACACGGAAGTGAGCTCGGTGACGGCGGAAAACACCGGCACCAGCGGCGACATCGTCATCCATGAAACCGTGCGCGGCGGCGACTTGCTGGTCACCTCGATCCGCCAGAGCGCCGCCAGCGGCAGCGGCGACATCGACCTGGGCACCGGCGCCGGCAGCATCACCGTGGCCTACCATGGCAACGGCGCCGGCAATTCCGGCATCAGCACCGCCGGCAGCGGCGACATCAGCGTCAGCGCCGCCGGCGCGGGCAGCGCACTGCTGGTCAACGACGTGGTGCACGTCGGCACCGGCACCCTGCTGCTGTCGGCAGCGGGCGCACTCGTCAACACCGACGGCGTCGGCAGCGATGGCCGGATCAGCAGCAACGGCGGCGAAATCGACCTGGTGTCGAGCGGCGCCGGCATCGGCATGGCCGGCGACATCGATGCGTCGGGCGGCCTGATCGTCCTGCACGCCGCCGCCGGCATCACCATGGCCGACGGCAAGCGCATCACCTCCGTCAATGCCAACGATACCGGGGCGGTCAGCATCACCGCCGGCACATCCGTTGCGCTGAGCATCGTCGAAGCCGACGGCGCGATCATCATCAGCGCCGGCAGCGGCGCCATCACCGATGCCCTGAGCGGCGACGGCTATAACCTGGATGGCGATACCGCCCAGGTGACCCTGTCCTCCGGTGCCGGCATCGGCGCGGCGGGCCTGGCGATCCAGACCCGCATCGCCGACCTGGCCGCCAGCGTCAGCACCAGCGGCGGCCTGTTCATCCGCGAGGCGAACAGCCTGCGCCTGAGCGGCAGCAGCGCGTTCGCCATCGATGTGGGTGGCAATGCGGGCAATGTCAGCATCGCCACCACCGACGGCAGCATCACGGTGTCGAACGCCGTGCGCGCCAGCGGCAACCTGCTGCTGCGCAGCGGCGAAGCGCTCGAGAGCACCGTGGCCAACATCGACGTGCGCGCCGATATCAGCGCCACCAACGGCAGCATCAGCCTCGATTCAAGCGATGCCATCGTGCTCGACGACCAGGCCGGCGCCGCCCCGCGCATCGCGGCCCTGAAATCGGGTCAGACCATCGACCTGTTCGCCGTCGACACCATCGCCATGGAAGCGCTGGCCCAGCTGTCGACCTTCAACGGCAACGTGCGCCTGCAATCGAACGGCAACATCACGCTCGGCAGCATCAACGCCGGCACCGGCGGTATTTCGCTCGTCACGGGCGCCGATATCGTCGACGCCCAGGACGACGACGCCGGTGTCCGGACCGTCAACCTCAGCGCCGCCAACCTGCGCATGCAGGCGGCAGGCAGCATCGGTTCGCTCGGCCATGACATCGAAGTACGCGTCGGCACCGTCGCGGTGTCCTCGACCAGCCTGTACTTGCTGGGCAATGGCAGCATGGCGGCCGGTACGGTCGCGCCGCTCGCCATCAACCGCGTCGGCCTCGATGGCGCCGTCAGCAGCGTGGCCGATGCCGCGCCGCTGTCCGGCATCACGGCCGCCGGCTCGGGCAACCTGGTCATCTCCGGCGGCAGCCTGGTGATCAACCAGGCACTGCGCGCCGGCGTGGGTGGCAACATCCGCCTCGACATCGCCGGCACCCTCGGCATCAACGCCCTTGTCGACGCCCAGGGCAGCATCACCGTGCTGGCCAGCGGCGCCATCAGCCAGGGCGCGAACGGCATCCTGGCCACCAGCGGCGGCACCATCGACGTCGAATCGACGGGCGGCGCCATCGTCATGGCCAACGGCGCGGCGGCGCAAACCGGTGGCGGGAATATCCGCTACCAGGCTGCGGCCGGCGTCACGGTCGGCGTCCTCGACGCCCGTACGGCGCTCGACCGCGGCAACCAAAGCCTGGCCGGCCAGGCCGGCTGGGGCGCCGTCAGCATCGGCGCCGGCACGGCCATCCTGGACAGCGCCGATGGCACGGCCACCGGCGTCACCGACGTCTACGCCGGCGCCTTGCGCCTGCGCGCCGGCGGCGCCATCGGCAGCATCGTCGATGGCCTGGAAATCGAAACCCTGCTGCTGTCGGCAAGCAGCGGTGGCGTGCTCAGCCTCGCCGACGCCAGCAGCGTCACCATCGGCCAGGTGGCGGCAATCAGCGTCAACCGGGTCAAGCAGGATGGCAGCATCACCGGTTCGACCGTCACCGACGCGCCACAGGCCAACCTGGCCGGCGGCGCGGCCCTGAGCCTGGGCGCCGCCGGCAGCATCGAGATCGCTGCGGGCGCGGCGATCTCCTCGAGCGGCGCGGCGGGCGCCATCGGCATCGACGCCGGCCACGACATCGTCATGGCCGACGGCAGCCGCGTGGTCTCCAGCAATGGGGCGATCGGCCTCAGCGCCGGTGACAGCGTGGTGATCGATACCATCGATGCCGGCAACGGCAGCGTCACCATCCGCGCCATCGGCGGCAGCATCGTCGATCAGGACGACGCGGGCGATACCGAAGTCGATATCGTCGCCGGCAATCTGGTGCTCGGCGCCGGCGGCGCCATCGGCGGCAGCGCCAACGCGCTCGAAACCAGCGTCGCATCGCTCACCGCGCAGGCGGGTGCGGGCGGCTTGTACGTCACCGAAACCGACGCTCTCGTCACGGGCACGCTGTCGGCCAGCGGCGCCGGCAACATCGTGCTGGTCTCGAACGGCGGCACCCTGGCGATCGGCGGCGCGGCATCGACCGTGGCCGGCAACATCCTGTTCAAGGCGGCCGGCAACCTGGCCGTCAACGGCGCGATCTCCAGCGCCGGCGGCGCGGTATCGCTGTCGGCGGCCGGTGCGATCGTCCAGAAGGCGGCCATCGGCGCCGCCAGCATCGACGTCGGCGCCGGTGCGTCGATCAGCATGGACGATGGCGTGGCCGCCACCGCCAGCGGCAATCTGCGCTACGTGGCGGCGACCTCGATCTCGATCGGGGCCCTCGGCGCTGCGCAAGTGAGCCTGGCGGCCGCAAGCATCGTTGATTCGGGAACGGCCGACATCGATGTCACAGCCAATACCCTGCATCTCGTCACCACCGGCGGCGATGCCGGCGGCAGCGCGGCGCACCTGCAACTGGCGGTCGGCTCGCTGGCTGCTTCCCTGGCCGGCAACGCCTGGCTCGACGCCATCGGCAGCATCGGCGTCGGCAGTTCCGGCGCCGTCGGCGTCACCCGCGTGGCCCTCGACGGCAGCGCCGGCATCGTCGCCGACACGGCGCTGGCCGGCATCGAGACCAGCGGCAACCTGTCGCTGGCCGCAAGCCGCGACCTGGTGATCGATACCGCCATCGTATCCAGCGGCGCCATGCTGGCCCTGAGCGCCGGCGGCGACATCCTGCAGAACGCCGCCCTCGCTGCCAGCGCAGCCGGCAGCAGCGTCAGGCTGCAGGCCGGCCGCAACATCGCCATGGCCGATGGCATCGGCGGCACCGTGAGTGCCGGCAGCATCGTCCTGCTGGCATCCAACGACGTCGTCATCGAGACGCTGGCGGCGAACGATGTCAGCGTCACCGCCACCGGCGGCAGCATCATCGACGTCGACGGCGCCGGCGACGGCGAAGTCGATATCCGTGCCCTCAACCTGGTACTGGACGCCGGCAAGGCCATCGGCAGCGGCGCCAACCACCTCGACACCGCGGTGGCCACGCTCGCGGCGCACGCCGGCGCGGGCGGCCTGTTCCTCAGCGAAGCCGATGCCCTCAGCATCGGCAGCGCCGGCGTCACGGGCGCCGGCACCCTCGTCGTGCAAGCGGGCGCGCTGTCGATCGAAGGCAGCGTCAGCGCCGTCAGCGGCAATGTGCTGCTGCAAGCGGAGAACCTGGTCGTCAATGGCGCCATCGACGGCGGCAGCGGCGCCTTGTCGATCGGCGCCGGCACCAGCCTGGCCTTGAACGCCGGCGCGCGTGCCGGCACCATCGATATCGCCAGCGGCGGCGCCTTGACGATGCTCGACGGCGTGTTCCTGAGCGCCAGCGGCAACGTACGGGCGGTGGCAACGGGCGCCATGACGATCGGTGCGATCGTCAGCGGCGCGGGCGTCAGCCTCACGGCCGCCAGCATCGCCGATGCCGGCGGCACCGAGATCGACGTCAGCGCGCAATCCCTGCGCCTGGTCACCACCGGCGGCGACGCCGGCGCCCTGCAGCTGATGGTCGGCACCCTGGCCGCCAGTGTGGCGGGCAACCTGGCGCTGGACGACAGCGACGACCTCCGCATCGACGTGGTCGGCGCGGTCGGCGTGGTGCGCGTCAACGCGGACGGCAGCACCAGCCTGGTCGGCGACGCGGCCCTCGGCAACGTGCTCGCCGGCGGCAGCATCGCGCTGTCCGCCGGCCGCGACATCGTCCAGAACGGCATCATCGGCGCTGCGGGCGTCACGCTCAGCGCCGGCCGCGACCTGACGATGGGCGAGGGCAGCAGCATCGGCAGCACGGGCAAGGTCGCCCTGCAGGCCGGCGCCACCGCATCGATCGAAACCATCGACGCCGCCGGCAAGGTGGCGATCAATGCGGGTGTCATCCTCGACCGGGATGACGCCGGGGACGGCGCAGTCGATATCACGGCAGCCGGCCTGGAGCTGGTTGCCGTCGACGGCATCGGCAGCGGCGCCAACGCGCTGGAAGTTCGTGTGACCACGCTGGCCGCGCAAGCGGGCGAGGGCGGCGTGCACCTCGTCGCCAGCGGCGGCGTCACCACCGGCGCCGTTTCGGCCAGCGGCGACATCGAACTGGCCGTCACAGGTGGCGACCTGGCGATCGCTGCCGCCCTGAACTCGGGCAGCAGCGTCACGCTGGCCGCCAGCGGCAGCATCTATCAACACGCCGCGGTAGCGGCCGGCGGCAGCATCGGCGTCAGCGCCGGCGGCGCCATCGTCATGGACGACGGTGTTGGCACCAGCGCCGGCGGCAAGGTCGGGTACACGGCCGGCGGCGTGCTCGCTATCGGCACCATCGCAAGTGGCGCAAGCGTCACCCTGGCGGCAGCCGGCATCGTCGATTCGGGCAGCAGCGACCTGGACGTGCGGGCCGCGGCCCTGGTGCTCGTCACCGGCGGCGACGCCGGCAGCGGCATCGCCCACCTGCAAGTGGCGGTCGGCAGCCTGTCGGCACAGGTCGCGGGCAGTCTGTTCGTCGATGAAGCCGACGACATCGTCATCGGCACGGCCGCCATCGGCGGCCAGTTCCTGGTCGGCGCCGCCGGTTCGATCACCGTGGCGGGCGGCATCGACGCCGGCAGCGTGCAGCTGGCGGCAGGCAGCGATATCGTCGTCAACGGCGGCGTGAGCGCCGGCCGCGCGATCGGCCTGGCGGCCGGCCGCGATGTGCTGGCCAGCGCCGGCATCGCCAGCAGCGGCGCGGCCTACGCGATCAGCGTCGGTGCCGGCCGCAGTGTCGACATGGCGCAAACGGCCAGTATCGTTTCCAACGCCGGCAATATCACACTGCATGCCGCCGGCGGCGGCGTCACCGTGGGCGTCATCGATGCGCGCAGCGCAGCCGACCGCGCCGCGGCGTCCCTGGCCGGTCAGGCGGGGTGGGGCAATGTCGCCATCCTTGCCGCCGGCGCCATCGGCGGCAGTGAAGGCGGCGCGCCGGTCGATGTCTACGCCGCCAGCCTGCAGTTGCAGGCGGCAAGCGTCGGCAGCGCCGGCAAGGCGCTGGCGACCGAAGCGGCAGTGCTGAACGCGGACGCGGGCGACATCGTCGTCATCGAGTCGAGCGCGCTGTTGGTCAACGCGACCGGCAGCCTGGCCCTGCGCGCCGGCGGCGACGTCAGCGTCGGCAGCATTGCCGGCGCCAGCGTCACCATCGGCAGCGCCGGCAGCATCGCCGCCGCGGCCAGCGACGATGCGGTCAATATCCGCGCCGGCGCCGTCCGCCTGGACGCCGCCGGCGCCATCGGCAGCGGCGCCAACGCGCTCGCGCTGGCCGCCGGCTCCCTGTCGGCCAGTGCCGGCACCGGCGGCATCTACCTGTCGCAAAGCGGCGACCTGTCGGTGGCCGATATTGCCACCGGCGGCAACCTGGTGCTCGGCGGCAGCGCCAATATCGCCGTCGGCGGCAGCGTCCGCGCCGGCGGCAATCTGCTGCTGGCAGCGGGCAGCCTGGCGATCGACGGCAGCGTCGCCGCCGCCAACGTCACCCTGTCGGCCAGCGGCGCCGTGCGCGCCGCCGGCCTCGTGGCCGGCGGCCAGGTGCGCGTCGATGCCGGCGGCGACGTCCTGCTGGGCACTGTCGATGCAGTCGATGCATCGATCAATGCCGGCGCCGGCATCACGGGCGGCAGCGTGAATGCCGCCAGCCTGCGCCTGCAGGCCGCCGGCGCCGTACAGCTGAACACGGCCGTGGGGCGCCTGTCGGCCAGCGCCGCGGCCATGACCATCAACGAACGCGACGATCTCGCCATCGGCGCCATGCCGGCCGATGTCGGTGTGGTGAGCGCGGACGGCAGCATGCGCGCCAGCCTCGACGCGGCTTACGCGGGTCTGCGTGGCGACGGCAACATCGTCGTCATCGCCGGCCATGGCATGACGGTCGATGCCGGCCAGTCGGTCGTCGCCACCGGCAACGCCAACCTGCTGCTGCAGGCGAACGGCGGCAATCTGGTCATGGGCGCCAATGCGGCGCTCATGGCGGCGGGCGGCAATGTCAGCCTGCAATCGAATGCGGCCGTGACCATGGCAGCCGGTTCGGCCATCCAGGCCGGTGCCGGCGATATCGCGGTGCAGGCCGGCGCCATTGCCCTGGCCGCCGGTTCCTCCATCGCCAACCACGGCAATGTGGCGCTGGCGGCAAGCGGCGACATCACCCTTGCCGCCCTGACCAGCAGCGGCAAGGCCGCGGTCAGTGCGGGCGGCGCCATCACGGCGGCCGGCCGCGTGGCCGCCAGCGGCGTCTTGTTTGCCGCCGGCGGCAGCGTGAAGGCGCTCGACCTCGCGGTCGGCAGCGTCAGCGCACGCGCCGGCAGCGGCGGCATCGACCTGGCCAGCACCGGCGACCTGGTCAGCGGCGATGTCGATGTCGGCATCCATACGGTCGGCGCCGATGGCGTGGCGCTTGCCGCCTCGGCCGGCCACCTGGCCGACCTGCGCAGCACGGCGGGCGGCACTATCGCGCTCGCCGCCGGCGGCGACATCAAAGCCAGGGCCGACGCCGCCGGCCTGGCGTTCACCAGTGGCGGTGCGGCGCAGCTCGACACCAGCGTCGCCACCGTGTCGGGCAGCGCCGTCGATGGCATCACCATCAACGCGGCGAACGACATTGCGCTTGCCGGCCTTGCCAGCAGCGGCAAAGTGACGGTCAACGCCGCCGGCAGCATCGGCGATACGGCTGGCAGCAGCATCCATGCGGCCAGCGTCAGCCTCGCCGGCGCCGCCATCGGCGCGGCCGGCAACGCCATCGACGTCGCCACCGGCAGTGTCAGCGCCGGCAGCGCGGCCGGCCTGTTCGTCAATGCCGCAGGCAAGGTCGCCGTCAGCGCCACCAGCAGTGGCAATACCGTCATCACCAGCGCCGGCGACCTGTCGGTGGCTGGCGGAGTCAAGGTCGGCGGCCAGGGCAACCTGCTGCTGTCGGCAGCCGGCGCCCTGGTGGTGGACAGCGCCGTTACCGCCGGCGGCAGCATCAGCCTGGCCGCTACGGCGATCAGGCAGGCGGCCGATGTGACCGCTGCGGGCAGCATCGACGCGCTGGCGGCCGGCGACATCACCATGGTCGACGGCAGCGTCAGCCGCGCCGGCGACATTCGCTACGCGGCGGGTGGCGATATCGTGGTCGGCATGCTCGACGCCGGCAAGGGCACGGGCAAGGCGAGCCTGGTCGCCGGCGGCATGATCGCCGACGCCCAGCCGGCCAGCGCCGCGCAGACGCCGAACGTGCGGGCAGGCAGCCTGCGCATGGCGTCCGGCAGCGGTATCGGCGCGGCCGGCAATGCGCTGGAAACGGCAGCCAGCGTCCTGTCCGCGTTCACGCTCACGGGCAGCATCAATGTGCGTGAACTCGATGCGGTCTCGATCGGCGGCGCCATCGCCGTCAGCGTGGCGCGCATCGACGCGACTGGCGATGCTGCCGTGGTGACGGATGCGGCGCAGGGCGGCGTGTCGGCCCCGGCCGGCGACATCGCCGTGTCGTCGGACAGCGGCGCCTTGCTGTTCGCCTCCCTGTTCGACGGCAGCGCCAACCAGACCCTGAGCCTGGGCGGCGAACACATCGATATCGCCCAGACCCTCACCGGTCACGGCGGCCAGCTGCAGATCAACGGCGCCACCGCGGCATCGAACATCCAGCTGGGCGGCAGCGGGGCCACCATCGACCAGGCGTCGCTGGCGCACCTGGCCGGCGGCTACGACAGCGTCATCGTCGGCAGCGGCGCGCCTGGCCAGGACATCGCCATCGACGGCCGCGGCACGCCGGTGATGTTCAACGATGCGCTGGTCCTGAATGTGTCGGGCAGCGGCAGCATCATCGGCGTGGCAGGCCAACTGGCGGCAGAGGCGCTCGATGCCCGCGGCGCCGTGGTGGTGTCCGGTGCGGTCGCCATCCATACCGGCAACGGCGCGGCGGCGGGCGGCGACATGGTGTTCGAACAGAGCATCGATGGTGCCGCCGCCGGCGCGACCCTGGCGCTCGACGCCGGCGGCGACAGCGTCGTCATCGGCGGCGCCGTGGGCGGCAAGGTGGCGCTGGCGGGACTTTCCATCGCCAACGCCGCCGACATCCGTTTCGCCCAGGGCGTGACGGTCGATGGCGCGGTGGTCATCAACGCCACCGGCACGGTGCGCTTCGACGGCCCGCTGGTGCTGACCAACGGCTCGCTGGTGATCCGCGGCGCCGGCGAAGTGATCATCGGCGACGTCGTCGTGCACGGCCAGGCCGGCGTGTTCGTCATCGAAGCCGACACGGTCACCCTGAACGGCGACGTGCAGGGCGCCGACACGGTGCTGCTGCGTCCGGCCGATATCGGTCGCGACATCGTGGTCGGCGGCGCCGGCACCAGTGGCAGCTACAACGTCAGCAGCGCCATGCTCGGGCATTTGTCCGGCGCCGGCCAGGTGGTCATCGGCACGCAAGGCGCCGACGGCCACGCGGCCGCGGGCGCCGGCAGCGTCACCGTGGCGGCGATCGACTTCTCGCAAGTGACGGCGGCGCCGATCCAGGTGTACGGCGGCAGTGTGACCGTCGCCGCGGGTGCCGGCAGCCTGATCGCCGCGCACGGCCTGGTGCTCGACGGCCGCGATGGCGTGGTGCTGCACGACAGCGTCGGCAGTGTCGCCGGCGATGTGGCCGTCTACAGTGCCAATGGCGCCATCCGCATGGATGCCGGCAGCGCCGTCAGCGGCAGCGCCACCGTGACCGTGCAGGCGCTGGGCGACGTCGAACTGGGCCAGGTCAAGGGCAGGAACGTGGTCGTGCGCAGCAGTGGCGTGGTGCTCGACGCGGCCAGGGACGACCAGGTCAACATCACCGCCGACACGGTGGCGATCTATGGTTACGGTCCGAAGGTCGGCGGCGGCAACGCCATCGAAGTGCAGGCGCCGTCGATCTTCATCAGCGCACCCAGCGGCATGGTGGTGCAGGACACCGGCGCCGACGGCCGCACGCACTTCTATGTGCTCGACGGCGCGACCATGTACGAACAGGCCATCGGCATCGGCGCGGTGACCCGCACCACCGCCGATCCGACCCCGGGCACGCCAGTGGCCGCGGCGTTCGAGCGCGCCTTCGATCCGGCCCGCTTCGCGCCGCTGTCGGCGGGTGCCGGTGCACCGGTGTCCAGCCATGTCGCGTCCTACCTTGGCGAGGTTAGCCATGCCGACAGCGCCGCCGGCGGCGATGTCGTCGTCGCCAGCAGCCAGGGCCTGGTGCGCAGTGCGGCGCCGACCTTCGCTTCCGGTGCCGCGCTGCCGGACGAGGCGGGATTCGACTTCTGGCTGGAGGACCTGGTGGTGTAAGGGCCCTGCGCCGGAGTTGACATTTTTATCTTGAACAGGGGCGGCGACTTTGCAAGTTGCCGCCCTTGTTGTTTTTCAGTTTCGTTATTCCCTCATAAAACTTATTCCCATACCAATTATTAGTTTCTGAGGGTCAATATGGTTCAATATGGCGGTATCATTCGGCGCCGCCGGGCTACCGTCATGCCCGATGCGGATGGACGCCAGGCCTTCAAGATTACTCAACGCGGATAACGCCCCAACATGAAATTTTCTGTCAAAAAACGCGCAAATTTGAAACTTCGTGATGCATTTCGTGTTGAGGCGCTTGAACCCCGGGTGCTGTTGTCCGCCGACCCCATCATCGGCATGGCCGCCGTCATGCTGCCCGCCGACAGCGGCCACGACTTCCTGATCCAGGATGCCTACCAGGGCCAGGCCACGCCCGACAGCAGCAGCGCCACCCTGGCCGAACAGGCACTGGCCTCACCATCGTCCGCTTCAGGCGACACCGCCACGACCGCCACGACCGGCGCGCACGGTGCCCAGTTGCGCAGTTTCGGCGCCGCTGCCACCAATGCCAATGCCCAAAATGCAGTCGTCTTCTCGGCCGACACCAGCAGCGACACCGACATCCTGATCGACAACGCCATCGTCATCGACGGCGCGAACATCACCATCACGGCCGGCAGTGATGGCAGCGGCAACATGTCGCTCGGCTCCAGCACCACCGGCGCGACCATCCGCGGCAACTCCGGCGGCATCCTCGACGGCGTTACCCTGCGCGCGCCGGGCAACATCACCATCGGCGTGCCGGTCGGCGCCAGCAACGCCGCCAATGGCGGCATGTCGAACATGGTCATCGATGGCGTCGATGTGCTGGGCAACGGGGTGCTCGACCTGCCCGACAGCGTCAGCTTTTCCGATACCGTGACCCTGAGCGGCAACCTGACCATCCATACCTCCGGCGTCGTCAACTTCGCCAAGGCCGTGAATATCAGCGGCGGCAGCCTGACCATCCTGGGCGCCAGCGCCATCAATTTCAACGCCGGCGTGACGGTGGCCGGCGGCGGCGACATTTTCCTCGAAGCCGACGAAGTCACCTTTCCGACCGGCGGCGAATCGATCAATGGCACCGGCGTGCTGACCCTGCGTCCGGCCACCATGCAAAATGCGATCGAACTGGGTTCGCCGCCCGGCGGCGTGGTCACCAACACGCTCAACATCGACAACAACGAAATCGTCACCTTCGGCGACGGTTTCAGCAAGATCGTGGTGGGCTGGCAGAGCGGCGGCCATGCCGTCGCCGGCAGTGGCGCGGTGCGCATCGGCGCGATCAACGCGGTCGAGCAGCCGACCCTGCGCGACAACCTGGAAGTCTACGGCGGCACCATTACCGTGGCCGACTATGCCTCGCCGACGCAGAACTACACCACGCTGGTCACGGGCAGCATCAAGCTCGACGCGGTCGGCAACATCGATATCTACAACCAGCTCGAAGCGAACAACAACGGCACGCTGGCCGACATCACGCTCAATTCAACCACCGGCGCGATCCGTCAGTTCGACGCCAGCGCCGACGGCATCACCGGCGAGCCGCTGCGCGGCGCGCACCTGGAAGCCAACGCGGCACAGGGCATCAGCCTGCTCTACACCGAGCTGGCATCGGTGAGCGCCCACAATACTGGCGCCAGCGGCAATATCGTGATCCACGAAACCGCTGTCGGCGGCGCCTTGCTGGTCAACGAGATCACGCAGTCGAACAGCGCCGCCACCGGCGCCATCGATGTCAGTACCAGCGGCGGCGCCCTCACGCTCGACGCTGTCGGCGCCGGCATCACCCACGCCGGCACCGGCGCGGTCAGCCTGCGCTCGAGCGGCGCTCTCGGCCTCGCCCACGACATCACCGCCGCCGGCGGCCTGGTCAGCCTGCAGTCGGCCGGCGCCATCGTCATGAGCGACGGCCATACCGTCAGCTCGCTCAACCAGCTCGATACCGGCGCGGTCACCCTGGTGGCCGGCAGCGGCATTGCGCTCAGCCACATCGTTGCCGACGGCACGATCGCCCTCACTGCCCAGAACGGCGCGATCAACGATATCCTCACGGGTAACGGCCCCAATCTCGATGGCGATACCGCGAGCGCGGCACTGGCCGCGACCACCGGCATCGGCGCCGCCGGCGCCGCCATCCAGACCAGGCTGGCCGGCCTGTCCCTGGCCAATACCATCAGTGGCGGCGCCTTCATCAACGAAGCGACCGGCCTGCGCCTGGATGGCGCCGGCGCCTACGCGGTCGACCTGGCCGGCACCACTGCCAACCTGAGCGTCGCCACCGTCGACGGCGCCCTGCTGGTACTGAAAGCCGTGCGCAGCACCGGCGCCAGCGGCAACCTGCTGCTGAAAAGCGGCGAAGCGCTGGAAGCCACCGGCGCCGACCTGGACGTGCGTGCCAACATCACCTCCACCAACGGCAGCATCAGCCTGATCTCCAGCGACAGCGTCCTGGTCGACAACCAAGGCGCCGGCGCGCCGCTCATCGCAACCCTGAAATCCGACCAGACCATCGAGATCAAGGCGGACAACGCCATCACCATGGAAGCGCTGGCGGCGCTGCAAACGAATAACAACAACGTCCGGCTGGAGGCGGCGGGCGGCAGCATCACCCTCGGCACCATCAGCACCGGCACCGGCAGCATCTCGCTGCGCGCGGGCGCCGACATCCTGGATGGCCAGCTCGACGACGCCGCATCGCCGCGCACCGTCAACCTCGCCGCCAGCGCCTTGCGCATGGAAGCGGCAGGGCGCATCGGCAGCACCGGCGACAGCCTCGAAGTCCAGGCCGGCAAGCTGGCCTTCGCCGCCGGCAGCGGCAGCTACATCGCCGGCACCGGCGCAAGCTCGCTCGCTACGGTCGGCCCCATCGCCGTCAAGCGCGTGGCCAGCGACGGCACCAGCAGTGCGCTGAGCGACGGCGCGGCCCTGTCGGGCGCCAGCAGCATGGGCGACCTCGCCTTGTCCGGCGGCGCACTGACGATCGACGCCGCCATGTCGGCCAGCGGCAATCTGCGCGTGAGCGCCTCCGGGCCGCTGACCATGAACGCCGCCCTGAGCGCCGGCGGCAGCCTTTCCACGCTGTCCGACGGCGCCATCACCCAGAATGCGGCTGCCATCCTGAGCGCCGCCGCCGGCACCATCGATGTCGCGTCGAGCGCCGCCGCCATCCTGATGCAGGACGGCGCGCGCGCCATCACCAATGCGGGCAACATCCGCTACCAGGCCGCCACCGCCGTCACCGTCAGCCTGCTCGATGCCCGTACCAGCAGCGATCGCGCCGGCGCGCAATTGACCGGCCAAGCCGGCTGGGGCGCCGTCAGCGTGGTCGCCGGCGGCGCCGTCGCCGACGCCGCCGGCAGCGGATCTGCCCGCCCCGCCATCTATGCGGGCGCGCTGCGCCTGAACGCGGGCGGCGCCATCGGCAGCGGCACCAATGCGCTCGACACCGAGGCCGCCACCCTCAGCGGCGCCGGCAGCGCCGTGTTCCTCAACGAGGCAAGCGCCATCACCATCGCACCGTTGTCGGCGCTCAGCGTCAACCGGGTGCTGGCCGATGGCACCGTCGCCGGTTCGACCGTGACCGATGCCGCGCAAGGCAAGCTGGCCGCCACCGGCGCGCTGGTGCTGCAAGCGGCCGGCGCACTCGCCAGCGTGGCCGGCGGGGCCGTCTCCGCCGGCGCCAACCTGCTGCTTGCCGCAGGCGGCGACATCACGCTCGGCGCCGCCGTCGGCAGCACCGGCAGCATCGGTAACATCAGCGTCAGCGCCGGCCGCGACCTCCTGCAGAACGCCACCATCGGCGCCGCCGGGGCCGGGCAGAGCATCGACCTGGCCGCCACGCGCGACATCCTGATGGCCGAGGCCAGCGCCACCGCCAGCAACGGCGGCAATATCGGCCTGCGCGCAGGCGGCAATGCCGTCATCGAAACGGTCGATGCCGCCAGCGGCGACGTCCGCATCACGGCCGGCGGCAGCATCCTCGACCAGGATGCCGGCGCCGACACCGAAGTCGACATCGTCGGCAACCGCCTGCTGCTCAACGCCGGCGGCGCCATCGGCACCGGCGCCAATGCCCTCGAGACCACGGTTGCCACCATGAGCGCCAGCGCCGGCAGTGGCGGCGTGTTCATCGCCGAGACGGACGGCCTGGTCGTCGATACCGTCGCCGTGCAGGTCAACCGGGTCGACGCCGTTGGCGCGGCGGCGGCAAGCGCCTACGCCGCGCAGTCGAACCTGAGCGCCACCGGTGCCGGCCACGTGGTCGTCTCCGCCGGCGCGCTCACCATCAGCGACGACGTCAGCGCAGCCGCCGGCAACATCCTGCTCAAGGCGGCCAGCGGCAGCCTCGTGATCAACAACAGCGTGGCCAGCAGCGGCGGCGCGGTCAGCCTGTCGGCCGGCGCCGCGATCACCCAGAAAGCCCAGGTCGCGGGCGCCTCCATCGATGCGATGGCGGCGACCAGCATCGCCATGGACGATGGCGTGAGCAGCAGCGCCGCCGGCAACGTGCGCTACCAGGCCGGCACCAGCCTGGCCATCGGCAGCATCAGCAGCGGCGCCATCGTCAGCCTGAAGGCCGCCAGCATCGTCGATTCCGGCACCAGCGACATCGACGTCAGCGCCGCCGCCCTGCTGGTCCAGGGCGCGGTCACCACCGGTAGCGCCGGCGCCCACCTGCAAACCGCGGTCGGCCTGTTGGCCGGCAACGGCGGTAGCGCGGGCCTGTTCATCGACGAAACCGATGCCTTGCAGATCGGCCAGATCGGCGCCGTCACCACCGCGCGCGTGGGCCTGGACGGCCTCGCCGGCACGGTGCAGGACCTGGGCGCCAGCGCGCTGTCGAGCGGCACCGTGGTCATCACCGCGGCCGGCGCGCTGCATGTCGATGTCGCCGTCGGCGCCACCGGCAACCTGCGCCTGCAAACCACCGGCGCCAGCGCCGATATCACCATCAACGAGGCGTTGGTCAACTACGGCGGCAACACCACCGTCAGCGCCGGCCGCGACCTGCTGGTCAATGGCAGCGTCGCCAATACCACCGCCGCCAGGACGATCGATCTGCAGGCCGTGCGCGACATCACTTTGGGACAAGGCAGCGCCGTCAGCGCCACCAGCGGCAATATCGCGCTGTCCGCCGGCCGCAACGCCACCATCGAAACCGTCGCCACCACGGGCTCGGTCAGCATCGTCGCGCAGGGCGGCGCCATCATCGACGGCGATGCCAATGGTGACACCGAAGTCGACATCAGCGCGGCCGGCTTGCTGCTGCGCGCCGCCGGCGGCATCGGGGCCGGGCTCAATCATCTCGAGACCAGTGCCGCCACCCTGAGCGCGCAAGGCGGCAGCGGCGGCGTGTTCATCGACGAAGCCGACAGCTTGACGGTCGATGGCGTGAGCGTGCAGGTGAACCGGGTCGATGCGGCCGGCGTGGCCACCGCCACCACCAACGCGATCCAGAACAACCTGACCGCCACCGGCAACGGCGCGGTGCTGCTGCGTTCGGGCAGCGGCAGCTTGAGCATTTCCGATACCGTCAGCACGGCCGGCGGCAACCTGCGCCTCGAAGCCGCCGGCGCCAGCCTGGTGATCAACGACGCCGTCAGTGCGGCCGGCGGCGCCATCCACATCACCAGCGCAGGCACGCTGGTACAGAAGGCGAGTATCGCCAACAGCGGCGCCGGCACGATCGAACTGGGCGCCGCCGGTGCGCTGTCGATGGACGACGGCGTCGCCATCACGGGCGCGGCCAACATCCGCGCCAGCGCCGGTACGGGCGCGGTCATGGCCATCGGGACCATCACGACAACCGGCGCCGTCAGCCTGGCGGCAGGTTCGATCGTCGATTCCGGCACGGCCGACATCGATGTCAGCGCGGCCGCCCTGCGCATCGTCGCCACCAACGCCACCGGCAGCGGCAGCGGCATCGGCAGCGGCGCGCGCCACCTGCAGGTGGCGGTCGGCACCCTGGCGGGATCGTCGTCGGGCAGCGCATCCGGGAATGGCATCTACCTCGATGCCATCGGCAGCGTCGTCATCGATACCGTGGGGCCGATCGCCGTCTTGCGCATCGGCGCCGACGGCAGCGTGGGCGCCGTCGATTCAGCCGCCATCTCCGACCTGGCGTCGAGTGGCAACCTGGTGTTGAGCGCGGCCGGCTCCATCACCGTCAACCAGGGACTCGATCCCGCTGCGAGCGTGGCCGCGGGCGGCAACCTGCTGCTGCAGGCCACCGGCGCCGGCGCCGACGTCGTCCTGAACGCCGAGGCCTGGAGCTACGGCGGGGCGGTCACGGTCGATGCCGGCCGCGACCTCCTGCTCGCCGGCCGGATCGGCAACGCCCTGGCCGGCGCCAGCATCGACGTGAGCGCCGCGCGCAACCTCGTGATGGCCGACGGCGGCATGCTGCAAAGCCGGGACGGCAACGTGCTGCTGCGCTCCGGCGGCGACGCCACCATCGACCTGATCGACGCGGGCGCGGGCGCCATCGCCGTGAGCGCGGGCGGCAGCATCATCGACCAGGACGGTGCCGCCGACACCGACCTCGATATCCTGGGCGGCGCCGTCCAGCTCAGCGCCGGCAACGCCATCGGCAGCGCCGGCAGCAGCCTGGAAACCAGCATCGCCACGCTGAGCGCCAATGCCGGCGCCGGCGGGGTATACATCAGCGCAACCGGTGCCCTGCTGATCGACAGCGTGACGGTACAGGTCAACCGCGTCGGCGCCACCGGGACCGCCACGCTCACCGGCAATGCCGCGCAGGCCAATGTCAGCGCCAGCGGCGCCGGCAACATCGCCATCAGCGCGACCGGCCTGACGATCAGCGACGCTGTCGGCAGCGCATCCGGCGCCATCCTGCTCGATGCGCGCAGCGGCGCGCTGACCCAGAACGATGCGGTATCCAGCACCAGCGGCGCCGTCTCGCTGCTGGCGGGCGGCTTGCTGGCCCAGAAAGCCGGCATCACCACCGGCGGCAGCGTCGACCTGGAAAGCCGTGGCGCGTCGGTCCTGATGGACGACGGCGTCGTCACCAGCGCCGGCGGCAATGTGCGGTACGCCGCCTTCGACACGCTGGCGATCGGCGCCATCGTCACCAGCGCCAATGCGAGCCTGACGGCGGCGCACGTGGCCGACGCCGGTGGCCCCGAAGTCGATGTCAGTGCGAATGCGCTGCGGCTGCGTTCCAGCCTGGCCGGCGACGTCCGCCTGCAGACGGCCGTGACCACCGTGGCCGCCCGTGTCGCCGGCGGCTTGAGCCTCGCCGACATCGACGGCTTGACGGTCGGCAGTGTCGGCGCCATCGGCGTCAGCCGGCTGGCGCAGGACGGTACGGTCTCGCAGGTCGCCGACGCGGCGATGTCCGGCCTGGCCAATGCGGGCAATCTGCTGCTGCAGACCAGTGCGGCCGGTGACCTCGTGCTCGACGCCGCCGTCAACGCCGGGGGCAACATCAGTCTGAACAGCACCCGCGACATCATCCAGAACGGCCTGGTCGCCGCCACCGGCGCCGGCAACAGTGCCGATGTGCTGGCTGCACGCGACATCGCCATGGGCGCCGACGCCATCCTGGCCACCGACGCCGGCGCCATCAGCCTGCGCGCCGTCGGCGGGGGCGCCACGATCGGCCGCATCGATGCCCGCACCCATGCCGACGCCCTGGCCGACGCGGTAGCGGGCCAGGCCGACTGGGGCGCGGTGTCGATTGCCGCCGCCGGCGCCATTGCCGATAACCTGGAAACCGTAGCCACCATCGATGTCCTGGCAAGTACGCTGAGCGTCAGCGGCAGCGCGTTGGGCAGCGCCGCCAATTACCTGGAAACGGAAGTGGTGAGCCTCGCCGGCGTCATCGGCGCGGGCGGTGCGTTCGTGCAGGACGCCAGCGCGCTCGCCATCGGCGCCCACGGCGCCGTGGGCGTCAAGCGCGTCGCCTTCGGCGGCAGCGCCGGCGTCGTCGAAGCTGCGGCGCAGTCGGGACTGACCAGCGGCGCGAGTGCCGTGGTGTCCAGCGCGGGTGCCTTGAGCGTCGGGACTGCGCTTGCCGTGACCGGCAACCTGCTGCTCGCCTCGGGCGACGACATCCTGGTCAACGCAGGCATCACCAGCAGCGCGGGCAGCATCAGCCTGAACGCCGCGCGCGACATCCTCCAAAACGCCGCCATCGCCACCGCGGCGGCCGGAAAGACCATCGACCTGCTGGCCGGACGCGATATTGCCATGGGTGCCGGCGGCGTCAGCGCCACCACCAACGGCAATCTGCTGTTGGCGGCCGGGCGCGACATCACCATCGCCACCCTGAACGCGGGCAGCGGCAGCGTCGGCGTGCAGGCCGGCGGCAGCATCCTCGACCAGGATGGCGCCGGCGACAGCCGCCTGAATATCGGCGCGGCGGGGCTGCAACTGAAAGCCGGTAACGCCATCGGCGCCGGCAGCAATCATCTCGAAGTGGCGGTCTCGACCCTGTCGGCGGCTGCCGGCGCGGGCGGCATGTACCTCGCGGAAGCCGATGGCGTGACGGTTGCCGCGCTGGCCGTGCAGGCGCAGCGCATCGATGGCAATGCGGTCGCCGTCGCCACCGCCAATGCCGTCCAGGCCGACCTGCGCACCACGGCCGGCGGCAACATCGTGCTGTCGAGTGCCGGCGGTGCCCTGGTTCTGGGCGGTGGCGCGGTTGCCGCCGATGGCGGCGGCAATGTGCTGATCGCCGGCGGCGACATCGCCGTCAACGGCAATCTGACCAGTGCCGGCGGCAATGTCACCGTACTGGCGGCGGGCGCGATCGCCATGATGGGCAATACCAGCATCAGCGGCGCGCAAGTGCGCCTGGCCGCGGGCGGCAATGCCGCGATCGGCAACGTCAGCGCCGGCAGCGCGTCGATCGTCTCGGGTGGCGCCATCAGCGCCGCGAGCGGTTCCGCCATCAACGTCAATGCCGCCGGCCTGCGCCTGCAGGCTGCGGGCAGCGCCAGGCTGGCCACCGCCGTCGACACCGTGGCCGCAGCCGGCGCGGGCGTGACCATCAGCGAATCCGACAGCATTGCCGTCGGCACCATCGCGCCGGTCCTGCAAGTGAACCTGGACGGCAGCAGCAGCAGCGCCGACGGCGACAGCGCGCTGGCCGGCCTGGCCTCGACTGCCAACGGCAACCTGATTCTCACCGCGGGCGGCAGCATCGATGTCCTCGACACCATGCGGGTCGCCGCCGACGGCAGCGGTAATGTGCTGCTGCGCGCGCAGGGCGGGGCGCTTGGCCTGGGCCGGAACGCCGATGTGGTGTCCGGCAGCGGCCATGTCAGCCTGATCGCAGGCGGTGGGCTGTCGCTCGGCGCCGGCGCCGGCCTGCGCACGGCCGGCGGCGGCGATATCGACATCGAAGCGGGCGCCGCCTTCACCCAGCTGGACGGCAGCGTGATCGCGAATGCCGACGGCAGCATCCGCCTGCAGGCGGCCGGCGAGGTCCTGCTGGCATCGATTGCCAGCGGCGGCAATGTCGCCATCACCTCGCTCACGGGCTCGATCCTGGAAGATGGCGATGCCGCCGTCGACGTCAGCGCCGAGGGCTTGCGCCTGGCCGCCGCGGGCGGCATCGGCAGGCTGGGCGCCGGTGCGGACGCCCTCGACATCGATGTCGGCACCGTCAGTGCCAGGGCCGGCAAGGGCGGCATCAACCTGCTGGAAGCGAGCGACATCGTCGTGGGCGACGTGAATGTCGCCGTCAACGTGGTCAATGCCGACGGCAGCGCCGGCGTCGTGGCCATGGCGCGCCAGGCCGACCTGCGCACGCTCGACAACGGCAGCATCGTCCTCGACGCCGCCAACAGTTTCATCATCCTGAACGAAGGCAGCGGCGCGGCGGACGGCGCCGTGGCGGCCGACGGCAGCGGCAATGTGCTGCTGCATGCCGGCGTATCGATCATCGCCAATGCCGACGTGGCGTCCGGCAGCGGCCATGTCACCCTGGCGGGCGCCACCCTGATCGAATTCAAGGCCAATGCCGACATCCGCACCGGCGGCGGCAGCATCGACGTCGAAGCATCGGGCGGCGCCATCGTGCAACACGCCAGCAGCCTGTTCGCCAGCGGCAGCGGCAATGTGCGCCTGGTGGCACAGACCAACGTCACGGTCGGCGACATCGTTACCGGCGGCGACGTATCGGTCAGCGCCGTCACCGGCTTCATCCGCGACGCCGATGCCCTGGTCGGCGGCGCCAACGACAGCGACAACGATATCACCGCACATGCCCTGCGCCTCACCGCCGGCGGCGCCATCGGCGTGGTCGACCTGACCGGTTCGACCGGCAACGCCATCGAAACCGCGGTGGGCACTCTGAGCGTGCGTGCCGGCGGCGCGGTCGGCATCGCCAGCAGCGGCGCGCTCGGTATCGGCAGCGTCGGCGGCAGTGTCGGCAAGGTCGGCCTCGACGGCGTCGCCGTGGCGCTGGCCGATCCGGTCCAGGGCGGGGTGGCCGCCGGCGGCGCCATCGCCATGGCCGTCGATGGCGACCTGAATATCGACGCCGACGTGCGCGCCGCCAGCGTCAACCTGGCCGCTGGCGCCGCCCTCAACGTGGCAGGCGGCGTCACCGTGGCCGCCACCAGCGGTGCGGCCACGCTCGACGCCCGCGGCGGCGTCTTGAACATGGCCGGCAGCGCGATCGCCGGCGCCGCCACCAACCTGCGCCTGCACGCGGCCGGCGACGTCATGGTCGGCAACCTCGGCGCTGTCAACGTCAGCGTGGTGGCCGATGGCGGCGCCATCGTGAATGCGGCAGGCAGCGGCAAGAACGTGACCGCGACCACCCTGCGCCTGCAGGCCGATGACGCCATCGGCAGCGCGGCGCGCCACCTGACGACCGCCGTCGGCACCATCAGCGCGTCCTCACGCGGCACCGACAGCACCGGCATTTACATTACGGAAGACGACGCCTTGCTCATCGGCAGCAGCGGCTTCGGCGTCGACGCCGTACAAACCGGCCTGCGCGCCGGCGGCGGCAATGCCGCCATCGTGCTCGACACCGGCGCCGCCGTCGGCATGGCCGGCAGCGTCAGCGCCGCCGCAACGGGCGTGCTGGCAATCCACGCCGCCAGCGGCGCCATCACGGTCGGCAACCTGAGCGCGGCCGTCGTCAGCTTGAGCGCCGATGCCGGCGCCATCGCCAATGCCGCCGGCAGCAGCAAGAACATCAGCGCCGACAGCGCCATCCTGCGCGCCGGCGCGGCGATCGGCACGGGCAGCCGCGCGCTCACCACCAGCCTGGGTTCGCTCGAGGCCAGTGCCAGCGCCCTGTATGTGGCCGAGGACGATGCGATCCGCCTCGCCGGCGTCGGCACCAGCGCCGGCAACCTGGTCGTCACCACCATCGATGGCGCCATCAGCGTCGACGGCAGCGTGGCGGCCAGCCGCAATCTGCTGCTGGCCGCCGGCAATGCCGACCTGGTCGTCAACGCCGACGTCGCCAGCGCCACCGGCAGCATCAGCCTGCGCGCCGGCCGCGATGCGCTGGTCAACGGCGCCGTGCAAACGCGTGCCGTGGCCCAGACCATCGACCTGCTTGCCGGCCGCAACCTGGCCATGAGCCAGGACGGCATCCTTAGGACACTCGACGGCGCCGTGCTGCTGACAGCCGGTGGCGACGTCGCCGTCGGCACCATCGACGCCGGCAGCGCGAACGTCGGCATCGATGCCGGCGGAAGCGTGTTGGACCCGGACGCCGCCGGCGATACCGGCAGCGACATCATCGCGGGCGCCCTGCGCATCAGGGCGGGCGGCGCCATCGGCAGCGCCGCGAATGCGCTGGAAACGGCGATCGGCACCATCGCGGCAAGCGCCGGTGCGGGCTTGTTCGTCGCCGAGGCGGACGCCTTGGCCATCGGCAGTGTCGATGTCGCGGTCGGCCGCATCGACAGCGCCGGTGTCAAGACCAGCGTGGGTGCGGGCACGGCCAGCGGCATGCTGGCCGGGGGCGACCTCGCCGTGACGGCCGCCGGCGCCGTCAACCAGGGCGCCACGATCGCCGCCGCCGGCAGCGCGCAGCTGCGTGGCGCCGCCATCAGCATGGCCGACGGCACGGCCAGCACGGCCGCTGCCATCGCCTACGCGGCGACCGGCGACGTGGTGGTCGGCTTGCTCGACGCCGGCAATGGCGCGGTTTCCATCAGCGCCGGCGGCGGCATTGCCGACGCGCAGGCGGCGGCGGCAGTGCAGACCGTCAACCTGCGTGCCGGCAGTGTCAGCCTGAATGCGGGCCGGGGCATCGGCGCCGCCGCGAATGCCATCGAGACCGCAGCCGTGACGCTTGCCGCCAGCAGCGCGGCCGGCGACATCGTGGTGCGCGAAGCCGACAGTCTCACCATCGGGGCCCCAGGCTTGTCGGCCGCCGCCGGCAACGTCGTGATCACCCTCGACAGCGGCACCCTCGACATGGCGCAGGCGTTTTCCAGCGCCGCCGGCAAGGACCTGACGCTGGCGGCCGATCACATCTTGTTCAGCCAGGCGGTGCGCGGCAATGGCGGCAAGCTGCTGCTGTCCGCCGCCAATCCCCTGGCCGACATGCAGGCTGGCACCGCCGGCGTGATCGACCAGGCCTCGCTGTCGCACCTGGCCGGCGGTTACGCCCAGGTCGTGCTGGGCGCGGGCATGGCCGGCAGCGGCCAGGATGTGCGCATCGACGGCAGCACGGCGCCGGCCAGCTTCGGCAATCCGTTGCTGCTCGACGTGTCCGGCAGTGGCAGCGCCATCACGCTGGCTGGCGCGCTGGCAGCGCAGGGGCTGGACGCCCGCGGCGCCCTGCTGGTCGACGGCAGCGTCACGGTCGCCGGCGGCAATGGCGCCGCTGTGGCGGGCGGCGACATGCTGTTCGAACAAAGCATCGACGGCACCGCCCCCGGCGCGATCCTGGCGCTGGCCGCCGGTGGCGACAACGTCGTCATCCAGGGCGCCATCGGCGCAGTCCAGGCCCTGGCCGGTTTCAGCATCGACAACGCGGCCAACGTCAGCTTCGCCCGGGACGTCAGCGTGGCCGGACCGGTGCTCATCAACGCCACCGGCGTGGTGCGCTTCGACGGCGCGCTCACGCTCGACAACGGTTCCATCACCATCCGCGGCGCCAGCGAAGTGATCATCGGCGACGTGGTGTTCCACGGCCAGGCCGGCGTGGTGGTGATCGAAGCGGATACCCTGACCCTGAACGGCGACCTGCAGGGCGCGGGCAGCGTGACCCTGCATCCGGCCGACACCGGACGCGAGATCGTGGTCGGCGGCAGCGGCGTGAATGGCGCCTACAACGTCAGCGCCGCGCAACTGGCCCACCTGGCCACGGCCACGCAGGTCATCATCGGCACCCGGGGCGCCGACGGCCACGCGGCAGCCGGCGCAGGGCCGGTGACCGTCAACGCCATCGATTTTTCCGTCCTGACGGGCGCACCGGTCCAGGTGTATGGCAGCGTCGTCACCCTGGCCGCCGGCAGCGGCAGCCTGCAGGCGGCGAATGGCCTGGCGCTCGACGGCCGCGACGGCGTGGTGCTGCATGACAGTATCGGCAGCAGGCTGGGCGACATCAAGGTCTACAGCGCGCTGGGCGGCGTGTCGATGGACGCCGGCGTGTCGATCGCCGGCAGCGCCGGCGTCATCCTCCAGGGCGCGGGCAATCTGGCGCTCGGCCTGGTGCAGGGCAGGGAGGTGGTCCTGCGCAGCGGCGGCACGATCCTCGACGCCGCCGCCGACGACAAGGTCAACGTCACCGCGGATTCGGTATCGATCATCGGCTACGGTCCGAAACTGGGCAGCGGCAACGCGGTCGAAGTGCAGGCGCCGGCGATCTACGTCAGCGCGCCGACCGGCATGGTCTTGCAGGACACGGGCGCCGATGGCCGCACCCACTTCTACCTGCTCGACGGCGCCACCATGTACGAGCAGGCCATCGCCATCGGTACGGTGACCCGGTCGACCGCCGCGCCGGCGGCCGTGAGCGGCATGCAGACGGCGCAGGCGGCGCCGGTGACCTTGGCGGCCGCGCCGGCCGCCGCGTTCGCCGCGTTCGCCGAGCACACGTCGATCGCAGCGGGCTACCTGGCCACCCTGAACCTCGCCGACAGCGCCGGCGCCGGCACCAGCCCCGTCCTGGCGGCGAGCGCCAACGGCTTGCAAGCCGCGGCGCTTGACGCGATGGGCGACAGCTTCGATTTCTGGCTGGAAGACCTGATGCTTTGACAATAGCGTTGTTCGTCGGCGACGTGTTTATGACAAGTAATCGGCTACCGCATGCAATTTTGTTGCTGTAAAGATCAATTCCTTGACAGCAAAAGACAAAGACTCGACACTGGCACCCGTGAAATAGGTGCTGTAGAACCATGGGATCACCAATGAAACTGGCCGCTAAACATATATTGAAACGTCGTTCGACACGCTACGCCGCAGTAGCATCGCCATTGGCCGCGGCCGTCCTGGTGGCCGCCTGCGGCGGCGGCGGGGGCGGCGGAGGTAGCGTGAGCACGCCGGCGCCGGTACCGAAGTCGGCTGTGCTCGCCGTTTCCAGCCCCGTCGCCAGCCAGGGCGCGAGCGGCCAGTCGCAGCTGGTGTTTCGCACCACCCTGATGTCCGAGCCGACCTTTCCGGCCGACGTGAGCTTCACCATCACCGGGGCCACCGCCGGCGGCAGCTGCGGCAGCGGGGTCGATTACGTCGTCAGCCCGGCTGCCAACGTCACCGTGAAAACCGGCGGCGCCGGTGGCACGCTGGCACTCGCTTCGGCCGCGTCGGAGCGCCTGATCACCGTGCTGGTGTGCCCGGGCAGCGGCAGTGCCGACAAGACCCTCGCCCTGCACTGGAGCGACCCATCGAAATCGGGCGAGACCACCGGCCTGATTCGCGCCACCGGCAACGCGTCGCTCGACAAATCCAAACGCCTCAACGACACCGGCATCGTCGCCTGCGCCAACGCCACCTCGAACACGGCCAGCTGCCCGCAAGCGGGCTTCGCCGGCCAGGATGCCGAGAATGGCCGCGATGCGAGCAGCGTCGTCACCGGCACCGGCGCCAACAAGACCAGTGCCTTCGCCCTGTCCAGCCTCCCCGGCGGCGCCTGCGTGCAGGACAGCGTGACCGGGCTGGTCTGGGAAAGCAAGACCGCCAGCGGCCTGCATGCCGCCGCCTCGACCTACACCTGGTTCGGTAGCGGCAGCGTCAATGGCGGCGCCAGCGGCACCGCCAACGGCGGCGTCTGCACCGCCAGCGGCTGCGACACCGAAAAATTCGTCGCGGCCGTCAACCTGGAAGCGACCTGCGGCTTTACCGACTGGCGCCTGCCGACTGCCGACGAACTGAACGGCATCGTCGACGCCGGCGTCACCACCGCGCCGACCATCCGTCCCCAGTTCGCCAACCAGGCGGCCGCGGCTTACTGGACCGTGTCGCCGAAAGCGGGCGACAGCCTCGGCGCCTGGGCGGTCGACTTCAACAGCGGCGCCGTCGGCGCGCTGGCCAAGTCCTCGGCCAATCGCGTGCGCCTGGTACGCGGCCATTGATACATCACCGCATCGATTTGCATGATTCTTATTCCGGATCCGACATGACCCAACGTCCCGCACCTGCCGCTGTACTGTCCTGCTTGCTGGCTGCGGCCTTGCTCGCCGCCGCCCCGCTGGGCCAGGCGGCCTGCAACGGCAGCAACATCAGCGCCGACACGCCCGATGCCCGTTTCACGGTGACCACCGATACCGTCACCGATGTCGCCACCGGCCTGGTATGGAAGCGCTGCCCGGAAGGCTTGAGCGGCGCCGGCTGCACCACCGGCACCGCCTTGACGGGGAGCTGGTCCGACGCGCTGGCCCGGGTGGCGGCGGTCAACGCGGCCCCGGCCACCCTGGGCGCCGGCAACAGCGACTGGCGCCTGCCCAACCGCACCGAACTGGCCAGCCTGGTCGAACGCAAGTGCGTGGCGCCGGCCATCAACGCCGGCATTTTCCCGGGCACGCCGGCGCAGAGTTTCTGGACCTCGTCGCCCTACGCCCAGATCGCCAATCTGGCGTGGTTCGTCGACTTCAACGCGGGCGACGTCGGCCCGGCGCCCTTGTCGGGCGCGAAGAACATGCGCCTGGTCCGCGCCGGCAACTGAGCGCAGCGGCGCCGGGCGTCCGCTCCAACCCATTCATCGCCTTACCCAGGGCTGTCCAGGCAGCCACCCACCACCGAACTTTTGGAGTTTTACATGTTCAAGCAAGTCGTTCCGGTCAACCAACAGCGCCACGCCGGCAAGAAGATCAAGCAAGTCGAAGGCTTCGAATTCGCGTCGAGCTTTCACATCGCGTATGTGACCACCCACGAATTCGTCCGCTCGGCGGCGATCTACCCGCTGGTGTTCATCGAAGACAAGGAAAAGGACGAGTTCCGTCCGGTCGCACTGCTGGGCCTGGACGCCGGTGAAAACCTGTTCGTCGGCAAGGACGGCAAATGGGCTGCCTCCTACATCCCGGCGATCATCCGCCGCTATCCGTTCGCCCTGTCGCAGGCAGGCGAAGATGGCCGCTTCCTGGTGTGCGTCGATGAAGCCAGCGAGCTGGTCAACGACACCGAAGGCAGCCCGCTGTTCGACGAAAAAGGCGAGCCGACCGAAGTGATCGAAAACGTCAAGCGCTACCTGTCGGAACTGCAGCAGATGGACGCCGTCACCAGCGAATTCTGCAAGTTCCTGGCCGCCCACAACCTGTTCGTGCCCCTGAACATGCGCGTGCGCCAGAACGACCAGTTCAAGAATATCTCGGGCTGCTACGTCATCAACGAAGAGCGCCTGAACAGCCTGTCGGACCAGCTGTTCCTGGAACTGCGCGCCAAGCACTACCTGCCGGCGATCTACGCGCAACTGACCTCCTTGTCGCAGATCGAACGCCTGGTCATGCTCAAGGACGAGCTGGGCACCAAAGCCGCACCCGCAGCGTAAGCACGACAAGAACGCGTCCGGCCGCATTGCAGCGTTGCCCCGCGCCACGGGACAGCCGCCGTGGCCGGACGCTTTTTCATTTCCGGCCCCGACTCGTAATGACAAGAAGTTCACGACACCGATCATTTTCCCCGCGCGGGCGCGCGCTGATGCTGGCGCTGGCCTGTGCGTGCGCGCCTGCGCTGGCGCAGCGCGCGCAGACACCGCCACTCGAGGGCGTCGTCACGCTCAGCCCCAAGCTGCTGCTGCAGCTGGTGGCGCAGCGCAGCGCCGAGGTGAGTTTCAGCAAGGAGCAGATCGAAGTGGCGACCAAGCTGACGGCCGCCGAGGAAAGCTTGTACGAGCCGGTGGTCTACGCCACCGCGCGCCGTGACGGCGGTCCGCGCCAGCGTACGGTGGAAGAGCGCATCGCCAGCATCAGCACCAGCAACCAGACCATCCTGCGCGAGCAGGTCAACCAGGCCGAAACCGGCGTGCGCACGCGCCTGCCGACCGGCGGCGACGTGAGCGTGGCCTATCGCCTGCGCCAGCGCAGCAATAACATCATCGCCAGTGCGGCCCCGTCCGACACCGAATTCGACGGCGCGGTCACCATGACATTCAAGCAGCCGCTGCTCAAGGGCCGCGGCCAGGACGTCACCGAGACCGATCTGAAAGTGGCACGCCTCGAGCGCCGCATCGCCCTGCTGCAGTACCAGCAGCAGTTGATGAAGACGGGATCGGACGCGCTCGGCGTCTACTGGCAGCTGTACCGCGCCATCGAAGTGCAGCAGATCCGCCAGCTGGCGCTGGATTACGCGCATCGGGTGGAAAACGACACCCTGGCGCGCATCGACGCCGGCAAGCTGGCGTCCTCGAACAAGATCGAAGCGCGCGCCGCCGTGCTGCTGCGCGAAGTGGAAGCACTGCGCGCCGAGCAGGGCGTGCGTGAAGCGGAAGGCCGGCTGGCCACGGTACTGAACGTGGCGAATATCTCCGGTACCCGGTTCCATCTGCAGGTGGCCGCCAACGCGGCCGATTTCAACAAGCTGAATGTCGGCAGCGCCGAACAGCGCTACGCGTGGGCGCTCGATCGCTGGCCGGCGCTGGGCATCGCCCGCCTGCGCTACGAGCAGGCCGGACTGCGCCTGGCCTATGCCAGGAACCAGAGCCTGCCCACGCTCGACCTGGTGGTCAGCCGCAGCAATACCGGTCTGGCGCAGGACAACCGCACCGCCCGCGAGCTGGCCGAAAAAGGCCGCTATCCGGGCTGGTCGGTCGGCCTGAACCTGGAGATTCCCCTGCTCGGCAACGGCCGCGCCGCGGGGCAGTACGGCGCCCAGAGCGCCCGCGTGCAGCAGTCGGAAATCGAAATCGAATCGATCCGCAACGCCCTCGCCAACGATGTGCGCAGCCGCTGGGAGCAGGCGCTGGGCGGCCAGCAGGAAGTCAACCGCATGAAGGGCGACGTCGAACTGCGCGCCGAACTGCTGCGTATCGAACAGGTCCGCTACGACTCGGGTCTCGGCCAGCTGTCGCAACTGCTGCAACGCGAAAGCGACCTGACCGAAAGCCGCCAGCGCCTGGTCGAGAGCAACACCCGGCTTGGCCAGGCCAACGACGCCTTGCTGGCGGCCGATGGCAGCCTGCTCGACCATTACGACATTTATCTGAAAGATTGACATGTTTGCAGTTTCGTTCTTACGCCTGGGTGCCGCCGTCGTGCTGGCGGGTGCCGCCGTGCCGGCGCTGGCCGACCAATACGTCGGCCTGGTGCACCCGAAATACGAGCTGACCCTGTCGATGGGCATCGGCGGGGTGGTGTCGAACCTCAACGTGCGTCCCGGCCAGGCCGTCAAGGGCGGCCAGACCCTGCTGGTGCTGGACGACCGCATCCAGTCGATCGAAGTCAACCGGCGCCAGGTGGTGTTCGAGGACGACAGCGAAGTGCGCGCCGCGCGCGACCGCTATCGCGCGCTGGAAGTGATGTACAAGGACAGCAAGCGCGTGTTCGACAGCACCGGTTCGATCAGCCGCGACGAGATGAGCAAGCTGGAAGTGGAACTGTCCGGCGCCAAGGGGCGCCTGGACCAGCTGGCCGCGCAAAAGCGCCGCGAAAAGCTCGAATACGAAGGCGCCGTGCAGGAACGCGCCTTGCGCGCGCTGAGCGCGCCGCGCGCCGGCGTCATCACCCGGGTCGAGCCGAAAGTGGGCGAGTGGGCCAAGCCGGGCGAAACCATGATGGTGCTGGTCGACGCCACCACCCTGTACCTGACCACCAATGTGCCGCTGCGCGTGGTGCCCGGCCTGAAGGCGGGGCAGGCGATCCAGGTCAGTTTCGAGGCCGCCGCCGGCACCGCGCCGGTGACGGGGCGCGTCGCCTATGTCTCGACCGTGGCCGATGCGGCCAGCGGGCTGGTGGAAGTGCGCGTGGACCTGGCCAATCCGGGCTTGAGGATCCGTCCCGGCATCAAGGGCATGATCGACCTGCCGCTGGCCAAGAAGTCATCCAAGGACTGAGCGCTCATGAACCGCCCCGCAGAACCGACGCCCCCTCCCATGGACGCCAGCGCCCTGATCCTGGCGCTGCAAGGCCACCGCCAGCAGCCCCGCGACGGCGACGGCTATTGGGATCAGTACTGCGCGCTCGTGCGCCCCTTGTGCCGCGCCACCGCGACCCTGCTGGTGCGCAGGAGCGACGACGGCTGGCGGCTGCTGGGCGCATCCACCGCGCCCGATACCGACAACTGGGCCGCGCGCAACTGGACCGCCGTCATCGAACAGCGCGGCGACCGCCGTCTCGAAAAAGGGTTCGCCTTCACGCCGATGAAGGACGACGCCGGCCGCCTGCGCATCCTGGCGGTGGTGCAGGTGCGCGGCATCGGCGACGCCTTGTTGCTGATCGATTTCCCGGAAGGCGAGCGCGCGCAGTTGAACGAACTGCTGATGCGCGCCATGCTGGTGGCCGATTTTCCCGCCGAAGATGTGCTGGCAACCGCGGCCGCCGCTGCCGCCGCCAGGGCGGCGCCGAACGTGGATGAACCGGTCGAAGCGCGCGCCGCGTCCGCGCTGGCCACGCTCGGCAGCCCGGCCGGCCGCGCCCGCGCCCACGCCGCCGGCGACGACACCGTCGCCTTGCTCGACCTGGCCGCCCAGGTGATGGCCGAACAGCGCTTTGGCGCGGCCACGCTGGTGCTGGTCAACGGCCTGGCGGCCCATTTCGGCGCGGCCCAGGTGGCGCTCGGCTGGCGCCTCCACGGCGCCATGCGCACGGTCGCCATCAGCCACGTCGACAAGTTCGAGCACAACACGGAAAACGTGCAGCTGCTCGACGAGGTGTTCATGGAAGCGATCGGCCAGGCTGGCCCGGTCTGGCATGGCGGACCGGACCCGGTTGCCAGCCCGGACCCGGCCCTGGGCGCGCACGCCAGGCTGGCCCGCACCTTGTCCTTCGAGCGCCTGTACGTGCTGCCGCTGGCGGACGCGCATGCGCGTGGCGCGAACGGCGCCGGCGCGGTGCTCCTGTTCGGCTTCGCACAGGCCCGCGCCGCGGCGCCGGCCGACGCCGACCTGCTGCTGTCGATGGGTTTCCTGCAGCCCTGGCTGCAGCAGCTCCAGCAGCGCGACCGCTGGTGGGGCGCGCGCCTGCGCGACTGGTCGACCGCCGGCTTGAGCCGCTGGTTCGGCCCCAGCCATCCGTGGCGCCGCGCCGGCGCGGTGCTGGCCTGCGTGCTGCTGCTGTTCGCCGTGTTCGGTACCCTGAACTATCGCATCGAGTCGAGCGCACAGCTGACCACCGATGCGACCCGCCTCATCAGCGCCCAGTTCGACGGCCGCGTCGAAGCGGTCCAGGCCAGCGCCGGCGACATCGTCAAGGCCGGCGACAAGCTGGCCACCCTGGACACGCGCGAACTGCGCCAGCAGCAGCTCGACCTGTCCGCCGAGCGCCAGCGCCTCGATGCCGAGACCGACAAGGCGCGCGCCGCCGGCAACCTGGCCGACCTGGGCATCGCACAGGCACGCACCGCCCAGGCCGAGGCGCGCCTGACCCGCATCGGCCAGTACCTGGCGCAGGCGCAGGCGGTGGCGCCCTTCGATGGCGTGGTGGTGGCGGGCGAGCGCAAGGATCTGTTGAATGCCCCCGTCAAGAAGGGCGACAACCTGTTCCGCGTGGCCCGTATCGACGGCCTGTACGTCGAGATCCTGGTGCCGGAGCGGGATGTCCGCTACATCCGGCCGCATGCCAAGGGCGAACTGCGCTTGCTGAGCCGCCCCGACCAGGTCATTCCGTTCACCTTGTCGACCGTGATTCCGATGGCGCAGGTGAAAGGCCAGGAAGGCAACCACTTTGTGGTCAAGGGCAGGCTCGATCACGCGCCGGAAGCCTGGTGGCGTCCGGGCATGAGCGGCATCGTCGTGGTCGACGCCGGCAGGGCCAACGTCACCTGGATCTTCACGCACCGCCTGGTCGATACCCTGCGCATGAAACTGTGGTGGCTGGGCTGATGAGGAACAACAGGAGCGCCGCAACATGAGCACCGCCGTTTTCAGCGATTCGTGGTTTCGCATCGCGCAGGCACGCGTGTCCCTGCCGGCCAGTACCCGGGTCGAACGCCAGAACTTCGGCGGCGAACTCTGGTACGTGCTGCAGGACAGCTACTCGCACCGCTACTTCCGGATCACGCCGCAGGCGTGGGCCTTCATTTCGCGCCTGACGCCGGAAAAAACCGTCGAAGCGACCTGGCTCGCCTTCCTCGAGCAGCATCCCGACGCCGCCCCCGGCCAGGAAGACGTGGTGCGCGTGCTGTCGCAGCTGCACGTGGCCAACATGCTGTACTTCCAGGACCTGCCGGACAACCAGGCGATCTACCGGCGCGCCCAGACCCAGCGCCGGCGCGAACTGCACAGCAAGTTGATGGGCTTCCTGTACACCCGCATCTACCTGTTCGACCCCAACCGCATGCTCGACAGGTGGAGCGCCCTGATCCGCTTGACGACCGGCCGCGGCGCCCTGGCACTGTGGCTGCTGGTGGTGCTGGCCGGTGCCGCCACCGCGGTGGAAAACTGGACCGGCTTGTCGGACCACTCGCAGGGCTTGTTCTCGCTGTCGAACCTGCCGTGGCTGTTCGTCAGCCTCACCACCATGAAGCTGCTGCACGAGCTGGGGCATGCGTTCGTCTGCAAACGCTTCGGCGGCGAGGTACACGCATTCGGCGTCATGTTCCTCATCATGACGCCGCTGCCGTACGTCGACACGGCGTCCACCTGGGGCTTCGACAACCGCTTCCAGCGCGCGGTCGTGAGCGCCGCCGGCATGATGGTCGAGCTGTTCCTGGCGGCCATCGGCGCGCTGGTATGGGCGCATACGAGCAGCGGTATCGTCAACAGCCTGGCCTATAACGTGATGGTGGTGGGCTCGGTATCGAGCCTGCTGTTCAACGGTAATCCGCTGCTGCGCTTCGACGCCTACTACATCCTGGCCGACCTGGTCGACATCCCGAACCTGTACCAGAAGGCGCAGCAGCACTGGATGTACCTGGGCGACCGCTACCTGCTGGGCACCGCGGGCGCCGAGTCGCCCGCCACGACGCACCGCGAACGCGTCTGGTTCACCTGCTACGGCGCCGGCGCCTTCCTGTATCGTATCCTGGTCTCGACCGGCATCATCCTGGTCGTGATGGACCAGTGGTTCCTGGTCGGGATGTTCATGGCCACGGTGACCTTCCTGACGCTCCTGATCTGGCCCTTGCGCAAACTGTATGTGCACCTGAACGGGCCGAAGGTCGCCGCCAACCGGCGCCGCGCCGTCGCCACGGCAGGCGGCCTGCTGGCCGCCTTGCTGATCACCGTGCTGTTCGTGCCGTTTCCGTATTCGATCCGCGCCACCGGCGTGCTGCAGGCGCGCGATTCGACCATCATCCACACCAGCAGCGAAGCGCAGCTGGTGCGCCTGGCGGTGCCGAGCGGCGCGATGGTCCGGCAGGGCGAGCTGATCGCGCAGCTGCGCAATCCCGAACTCGATTACGAGTACGACATGGCGACCCAGCAGGTGGCCGAACTGGAAGTGCAGTACCGCCAGTCGCTCGGCAAGAACCGCGCCGACACGGCGCCGCTGGCCCAGCGCCTGGCCGCGCTGGGCGCGCAGATGGCGGACCTGGAGCGCCAGCGCAGCCTGTTGATGGTGCGCGCGGCGCATGCCGGCAAGTGGGTGGAGGCGGGCACGCTGCATGAACGCACCGGCGGCTGGCTTCCCCGCGGCCAGGTGATCGGCGAACTGGTGGCCGACCAGCGCTTCCGCTTCGTCGCCGTGGTGCCGCAGGAGCAGGCCGACGAGCTGTTCCACCACGCCGCCGCCCGTGCGCAGCTGCGCCTGGCGGGGCAGTCCGACGTCACCGTGCCGATCGCCGGCTACGCCCTGATCCCGTACCAGCGCGACAAGCTGGTATCGAGCGCCTTGGGGTTCGCCGGCGGCGGCGAGATCGCCGTCAAGCCGGGCGACCAGAGTGGCGAGGCGACCGCCGAAACCTTCTTCGAGCTGCGCGCGCCCTTGCCGCCGGACTTGAGGCAGGCGCAGGCCGACGGCCTCGATCCGCTGCCGGGCCTGTCCGGCACCTTGCGCCTCGACCTGCCCGGCACGCCCTTGTTCGGCCAGGCCCGCAAGGCCTTGCAGCAGCTGTTCCAGAAGCGCTATGGCCTTTAGCGCCGTCATGGGGACCAGCGGCGTCGGCGCCGCCCGGCGCTTTGCGCGCGAAGCGGAGCAGGTCGCCGATGCACTGGCCGGCGGCGCTGCCACCGACGCGCTGGTCGACCAGCTCCTGCGGGCGCGCGCGAACCTGCGCCGGGCCTGCAGCCTGGGCCAGGCCGATGGCGGCGCCGCCCGTGTTCCCGCCATGGTGGCGCTGTGCCGCGCGGCCGCCAGCGTGCTGGGGCAGGGCCCCTCGCGCCTGCACATCGAGGCGGCGCTCGGCATGCATGCCGGTTACGCCGTCGAAACCGGCTTCGTCGGCGGACGCGCGCTGGCGCTCGGCCTGGCCGCCATCCTGCACGCCTGGAGCGGGCGCCACTGCCATATCGTCTGCGCCGGCGATCATCAGGCGGCGCACGACGTGGCGCAGCTGTCCGCCCTGTTCGATGTGTGCGGCGTCAGTGCGGTGGCACTGGCGGCGACCACGCCGCCGCCCGAGGCCGAAGGGTGCTACGCGCGCGATATCGTGTATGCCACCGGCCGCCAGCTGCTGTCGGACTTCATGCGCGACGAGTTGCTGCTGGCCGGCGCCGTCACTCCGGTACGGCGCCGCCTGCACGCGCGCAAGCTGGCCGCCGGCGAGCAGCGGCCCGTCACGCGCGGAATGGGTGTCGCGCTGATCGGCGATATCGAAGCGGTGCTGGTCGATGAAGCGGCAAGTCCCGTGGTGATCAGCGCGGCCGGCAATGCCAGCGTGCTCGATGAAGCGACCCTTGCCGCCTGCGCCCTGGTCGAGGGCCTGCTGGCCGGGCGCGACTACGGCATCGGCAGCGAAGGCGGGTGGCAGGTGCATTTTTCCGACGAGGGCCACGAGCGCCTCGCCGCGCTGGGGATGGCCTTGCCGGTGTACTGGCAGCATCCGCAACGCCGGTTCGACCTGGTCTCGAACGCGCTGCTGGCGCGCGACATGCTGCAGATCGACCGCCATTACGTCGTCCAGGAGGGGCGCCTGATGCTGGCCGATGAAAGCGTGCTGCGCCTGCTGGCAGGGCGGGTCTGGCACAACGGCATGCTGCAGGCGCTGGAAGCGCGCAATGGCTTGCCCTTGTCGACCCCGCCGCGCACGGTGGCGCGTGCCGCGCTGCAAACCTTCTTTCCGCGTTATGACAGCCTGGCCGGCGTGGGCAGCAGCCTGGCGGGGCTCGGCCAGGAGCTGCGGGCCTGCTACGGCCTGAAGGTGCTGAAACTGGCGTCGCCTGCCGTTCCCGTCGCGGCGCGCCGCTACGGCTATCGCAACCGCGCCGCCAAGTTCGAGGGCTTCGTCGCGCTGGTCGAACGGCTGCACGAGGGCGGCCTTGGCGTGCCCCTGCTGATCGGCGCGCCACGCACGGCCGACCTGGCGGCACTGGGCCGCGCGCTGGTCGAGAAGGCCATCCACTTCCAGGTGGTCGACGGACGCGACCCTGCGCAGGATGCGCTGAACCTGGCCGCGGCCGGCAGCGCCGGCGCCATCACCTTCATCACCGGCCAGGCTGCGCGCAACGGCGCGGTCGATGCGGTGCGATCACGATTGCACGCGCTGTTGTTCGAGCACTGGGATACGGCACGCGGCGACGACGGATTTTTTGCCTGGGCCGAGTACGGCATCGTGTTCGGCTCGATCGAAGACGATGTCATGGCGCGGATCCTGCCGGCGTGGGCGGCGCCGCTGCGGCAGCTGGTCGGACGGATCGATGCGGGCGGCAGGTTCGGCGCGCGCGTGACCGGCGCGCTGGTGGCGCTGGCGCAGTGGCAGGCGACGCGCCAGGGATCGGGCTACCGGCGCATGATCGCGGTGCGGGAGATGCAGCTGGACGAACAGCTGGCGTTTTCAGGCAAGGGGTGAGCGGCACGCGAGGACGCGTCGACATGTCCGAGGCCGCCGGCCTGCACCTGGTGTCCACCGTGGCGCGCGTCGGCCGGCGCCCGACCCACTAGCCCGCACGCGCGCCAAGCCAGTCCTCCAGAAAACGCACGCACACCCGCACGTTGGCGCTGCTGCCCAGCCGCGCCGGATAGATGGCCCACACGTCGGCCTGCTGGTGATACGCGGGCAGCACCCGCACCAGGCTGCCGTCGGCCAGGCTGTGCCCGACATCCCATGCCGAGCGCAGGGTGATGCCGTGGCCGTCGATGGCCCACTGGTGCACCAGTTCGCCGTTGTTGGTCGACAGCGCGCCTTTCACCCGCACCGTTTCCTCGCCGTCGGGTCCGGTCAGCTTCCAGCGTCCGAAATCCTGGTCGCGCTCGCGGATCACGAGGCAGTCGTGCCGGGCCAGCTCGCCGAGCTGCGCCGGCATGCCCTTGCGCGCCAGGTAGCCGGGTGCCGCGCACAGCACGCGCTGGTTTGCGGCGATGCGGCGCGCGATCAGGTGCGGCTCCTGCACCTGTCCCACCCGGATGTCGAGATGGAAGCCCTCGGCGATCAGGTCGACCGGCCGGTCCAGCAACTCCAGCTGCACTTCCAGATCCGGATAGGCGCGCGCCAGCGCCGACATCGCCGGGCCGACGCGGTTGCGCCCGAACCCCGAACTGGTGCACAGCCGCAGCAGGCCGCGCGGCGCGCTGCCTTTTTGCGAGATCGCTTCGGCCAGCTGGTCGACGTCTTCCTGGATGCGCTGCGCCCATTGGTGGACCACGGTCCCATGGTCGGTCAGCGCCAGCCGGCGCGTGGTCCGGTGCAGCAGGCGCACCCCGAGCGTCTGCTCGAGCACGGCGATGCGCTTGCTGACGAAGGCGTTCGACACCCCGAGCTCGAGGGCGGTCGCGGCGAAACCCTGCCTCCTCACGACCGCGCGGAACAGGTTCAGGTCTTCCAGCAAGGACTTGCTGGGGAAAACAGTATTATTCACGCTGCGTGCACTTTCGATTTACGAATCCAGTGATTATATGCCGGGCCGTATTCGATATGATGGGCGGACCGTAACCCGTACAAGAAAGTCCACACCATGAAAAAACAGAAGATCGCAGTCATCGCCGGCGACGGCATCGGTAAGGAAGTGATGCCGGAAGGCTTGCGCGTGCTGGAAGCCGCGGCCCGCCGCTTCGGTCTTGAGCTCGAATTCACCACCATGGACTGGGCCAACTGCGACTATTACCTGAAGCATGGCCAGATGATGCCGGACGACTGGCGCCAGCAGCTGGAGGGCATGGACGCGATCTATTTCGGCGCGGCCGGCATGCCCGACCTGGTGCCCGACCATATCTCGCTGTGGGGCTCGCTGCTCAAGTTCCGCCGCGACTTCGACCAGTACGTGAACCTGCGGCCGGTGCGCCTGATGCCCGGCGTGCCCAGCCCGCTGGCCAACCGCAAGCCGGGCGACATCGATTTCTACGTCGTGCGCGAAAATACCGAAGGCGAGTATTCCTCCGTCGGCGGCCAGATGTTCGCCGGCACCGAGCGCGAATTCGTGCTGCAGGAATCGGTGTTCACGCGCAAGGGCACCGACCGCATCCTGAAGTACGCCTTCGACCTGGCGCAGAGCCGGCCCAAGAAGCACCTGACCTCGGCCACCAAGTCGAACGGCATCTCGATCAGCATGCCCTACTGGGACGGGCGCGTGGAAGCGATGGCGCCGTCCTACCCCGACGTCAAATGGGACAAGTACCACATCGATATCCTGTGCGCGCGCTTCGTGCTGTCGCCGGAACGTTTCGACGTCGTGGTGGCCTCGAACCTGTTCGGCGACATCCTGTCCGACCTGGGCCCGGCCTGCACCGGCACCATCGGCATCGCGCCGTCCGCCAACCTGAACCCGGACCGTACCTCCCCGTCGCTGTTCGAACCGGTGCACGGTTCGGCGCCCGACATCTTCGGCAAGAACATCGCCAATCCGATCGGGATGATCTGGTCCGGCGCGATGATGCTCGAGTTCCTCGGCAACGGCGACGCGAGCTTCCAGGCCGCGGCCGACGCCATCATGAAGGCGATCGAACTGTCGCTGGCCCAGGGCCCGAAGACCCCGGACCTGGGCGGCAGCGCCAACACGACCGAGGTCGGCATGGCGATCGCCGCCGCCATCTGATCCGTAATAATCAATCAAATGAGCAATTGAAAAGAAGCACAGCGTCCGTCCGAAAACTAAAATATTAGTATTCAAATCCACGGATGACTGACGATGCCTTCTTCACTGCTTTCCCGGCGCCGCTTCCTGCAGAGCGCCGGTGCCGTCTCGGTCCTGTCCTCGCTGCCCTGCCTGGCCGGCGCCCAGTCCACCGCAGGGAAGAAGCTCGACGCCGGCGCCGAACTCACCGAACTGCGCTGGCTGGACGGCAAACCGCCGGCCGGCTTCGAGGGCGCGACCCTCGGCGTTCCCTGGCCGCGCGGGGAACTGAAGCAGTTGCAGCCTTTCCGCCTGGCGGGCGGCGGCCCGGCGGTGCAGACCTGGCCCCTTGCGTACTGGCCGGACGGTTCGCTGAAATGGACCGGCCATGCGGTCGCCGCCGGCACGCCGGCAGCCAGCTGGCGCCTGGAAGCCGGCGGCGGCGCGGACGCCGGCGCGGGCGTCTCGGTGCGGGAAGCCGCGGGCCAGGTCATCGTGAACACAGGCGACATCGCCTGGACCGTGCCGACGTCCGGCCCGCACCTGATCGCCAGCGCCGTCCGCGCCGGCCGTGTGACGCTGCGCGAGATGAAGCTGGTGGCCCTGCGCCAGGATGCTCCGGAACCCGAGGATGCGGGGACCGTGTCGCGCCAGGCCTTCGCCAGCAAGGTCGCCGGCGTCACCGTGGAACAGCGCGGTCCCGTGCGCGCGGTAGTGAAAGTGGACGGCACCCATTCAGGCAACGGCCGCGACTGGCTGCCGTTTTCCGTGCGCCTGTACTTCTACGCCGGTGCGAGCAGCGTGCGCATCGTCCATTCCTTCGTCTACGATGGCGATCCGCACAAGGATTTCATCCGTGGCCTGGGCATCAGCGCCAAGGTGCCGATGACGAACGCGAGCTACGACCGTCACGTGCGCTTCTCGGGCGAGGACGTGGGCGTGTGGGGCGAGGCCGTGCGGCCCGTCACCGGCCTGCGGCGCGACCCGGGCAAGGCGTATCGCGACGCCCAGGTGGCCGGCCTGGCCTTGCCCTCACCGGACGGGATGGCGCGGCCGGTCCGCGACGGCCTCAAGTGGATACCGGAGTGGGGCGATTTCTCGCTGTCCCAGCTGACGCCGGACGGCTTCATGCTGCGCAAGCGCACCCGCGCAGGCCAATCCTGGATCGACGCGAACGCGGGCACCCGCACCAAGGGCCTGGTGTATGCCGGCGGCGCGTCCGGCGGCGTGGCGCTGGGCCTGAAGGACTTCTGGCAGCGCGCGCCGACCCAGCTCGACGTCCGCCACGCCGCCACCGGTATGGCCGAGATCACGGCCTGGCTGTGGTCCCCGGACGCGCCCGTAATGGACGTGCGTCCCTACCGCGGGGTGGACGGCATGGACACCCACGCCAAGGAAATCGAAGGCCTGAACATCACCTACGAGGACTATGAAGCCGGCTGGGACACGGCGGCGGGCGTGGCGCGCACCTCGGAGCTGCAGCTGTGGGTGCTCGGCGCGACCCCGACCCACCAGGCCTTCTCGGACATGGCCGAACAAATCGCCAACCCGGCCCGCCTGGTGCTGGCGCCAGGGCGCATCCACCGCTGCGGCGTGTTCGGCGACTGGGCGCCCGTCGATACCGGCACCCCCGGGCGCAAGCTGCTGGAAGAGCGGCTGGCTTTCCACGTCGAGCAATACCTGCGCGAACGCGAGCAGCACCGCTGGTACGGCTTCTGGAACTATGGCGACGTGATGCACAGCTACGACGCCGACCGCCACATGTGGCGCTACGACATCGGCGGCTTTGCCTGGGATAACTCGGAACTGTCGACCGACTTGTGGCTGTGGTACAGCTACCTGCGTACCGGCCGCGCCGACATCTTCCGCCTGGCCGAGGCCATGACGCGCCACACCGGTGAAGTGGATGTCTACCACCTGGGCCGCTTCAAGGGCTTCGGCACGCGCCACGGCGTGCAGCACTGGTCCGATTCGTCCAAGCAGCCGCGCGTCTCGAACGTCGCCTACCGCCGCATCTATTATTACCTGACGGCCGATGAGCGCGTGGGCGACCTGATGCGCGAGCTCTTGAACGCCGACGCGGACCTGGACAAGGTCGACATCTCGCGCAAGCTGCCCATGGCCGAACACCTCGCGTCGCTGCCCGGTGCCTTCAACGCCTCCTTCGGCACCATGTGGGGCTCGCTGGTGGCGGCATGGCTGACCGAATGGGAGCGCACCGGCGAGCGGCGCTGGCACGACAAGATCCGCAACGGCATGGAGTCGATCGGCGGCCTGAAACGGGGCTGGTTCGCCTCCGCCGCGCCCTTCGATCCGAAGACCGGCAAGTTCCTGGGCGAGGGCGACTATGTGTCCTTCTCCCACCTGAACGGCGTGTTTGGCGTGGTCGAGATGAGTTCGGAACTGCTGACGCTGATCGACGCGCCGCTATACCGCAAGACCTGGCTGCAGTACGGCCGCTATTACAACGCGCCGCGCGCGGAGGTGGTGCAACTGCTGGGCAAGGACCCGGGCGGCCGCTCGCTCACCGAAGGGCATTCGCGCATCACGGCCTATGCCGCCGTCCACGAGCAGGACCGGGCACTGGCGCTGCGCGCCTGGCGCGAATTCCTCGGCGACGGCGCGGCCCTGCGTGGCAGCCCGGTACGGCGCATCGGCGGCGTCGCCACCCTGCGGCCGCTGGTCGAGGAAGCGGGGGCGGGCACCAACGGGGCCGCGCAATGGGGGCTGGCGGGCATCCAGAACCTGGCGCTCATCGGCGACAGGCTGGATGAAGCCGCGCGTGGCGCCGGCCTGCTGCCTTGAGGCCCGATTCACGATTCACGACCTGGAAGAACCGTATGAAGAAGATGATGTGTGCCTTGCTGCTGGCCCTGGGCTGGATGATGGGCTCGAGCGCGGCGGCGGCGGCGGCGGAGACAGGCAGCGCCCTGCGCCCGGACGTGCTGCTGACGGGCGCCCTGTACCGCGACAGCCAGGACCTGTCGGGCCAGTGGACGTATTCGAAGGACTTGTACAAGACCGGCCTGACCGACATCAACGGTTGGGTGGCCAAGTCGCGCATGCAGCGCTACCGCGACCTCGACGTGGCGGCCGTCGAGGCCAAGGGCGGTACCGATTTCTTCGAGTTCGACATGGACCGCGGGGCGCGCATGGACATCCCCGGCGCCTGGAATGCGGCGGCGCCGGCGCTGCGCTGGTACGACGGCCTGGTCTGGTTCCAGCGCAAGTTCAGGGCCAGGCCGCTGGACGGGCAGCGCGCCTTTTTGCGCTTCGAGGCGGTCAATTACCGCGCTTACGTCTACCTGAACGGCAAGGAAATCGGCCGCCACGAAGGCGGCTTCACGCCCTTCGTATTGGAAGTGACGGACCAGCTGCGCGCCGGCGAGAACCGCCTGACGGTGGGCGCGGATTCCAGCCACGACGCGCAGACGATCCCGACGTCGATCACCGACTGGGACCTGTACGGCGGCATCACGCGCCCGGTCAGGCTGGTCTACACGCCCGCCACCTTCATCGACGATGCCGCCTTGAGCCTGGGCGCCGATGGCCGCATCAGCGGCGAAGTGCGGCTGCAGGGGCCACGCGCGGCGGGGCAGGCGGTGACGCTGAACATCGGCGCGGTGGCCGCCGTCACGGCGGTGACGGATGCGCACGGACGCGCCGCCATCGACCTGCGCGCGCCGGCGGCGCTGGAACGCTGGTCGCCCGAGAACCCGCGCCTGTACGAGCTGCGCGTCAGCGCCGCCGGCGATACGCTGCGCGAGCGCATGGGCTTTCGCACCATCGCCGTCAAGGGCAACCAGATCCTCCTGAACGGCAAGCCGGTCTTCCTGCGCGGCGTGTCGATGCACGAGGAGGAATTCGGATCGAACCCGGCGCGCAACATGACCGAACCGGCGGCGCGCGCGCTCCTGAACGAAATCAAGAGCGGCCTGCACGCCAACTACGTGCGGCTGTCGCACTATCCGCATTCGGAAACGACGCTGCGCCTGGCCGACGAGATGGGCCTGCTGGTCTGGGCCGAGATTCCGGTCTACTGGACCGTGGACTGGGACAATCCCGCCGTGCTGCGCAAGGCGCTGGCCATGCAGGCCGAGACGGTCTACCGCGACCGCAACCGCGCCGCGGTCGTGCTGTGGAGCGTCGGCAACGAGACGCCGGTGTCCGAGGCGCGCACGCGCTTCCACGCGGCCATGGCGGACAACGTGCGCGCGCTCGATCCGACCCGCCTGATCTCGGCCGCGCTGCTGGTCAAGCATGCGAAGGTGGGCGGCGAAGACGTGACGGTGATCGACGATCCGCTGCTGGACAAGCTGGACGTGCTGGCCGTGAACACCTACGCCGGCTGGTATGGCGACGACACCCTGGCCGCGCTGCCCGGCATCAAATGGTCCTTGCCGGCGGACCGTCCGCTGATCCTGTCCGAATTCGGCGCCGATGCGCTGGCCGGCTACCGCAACGACGGGATGAAGAAGTTCACCGAAGAGTTCCAGGCCGAGTACTACCGCAAGACCCTGGCCATGGCCGACAAGATACCGGGTCTGCGCGGCATGTCGCCCTGGGTGCTGAAGGATTTCCAGTCGCCGCGCCGCGAGCACCCGGTGTTCCAGAACGGCTGGAACCGCAAGGGCCTGCTGTCGGAGACCGGGGTGCGCAAGGAGGCCTTCGATGTGCTCGCCAGGTATTACGGGGAGAAGGCGGCGGGGCGCTGAGGGCGGAGCGCCCGGCGCCATGGCGCAAGCTTGGTCGGGCGCCGGTCATCGTTCCAGCCTGGCCGCGAGCACGTCGGCCATGTCGATCCGCGCCGGCATCCCGTCCAGGTACCGACGTGCGTGCGCCGCCGGCCGGCCAAGCCACCGGTATCATAACGATAGTATCCCGGCGGCATACTTCCAGGAAAGACGGGAGCAGGCCAGCAAGCATTTCCAAGACGAAATACAATGTGGGTCACCATCACCCGGAGGACCCACATGGAACTGCTGAACAAACTGCAGTGGCGCTACGCCACCAAGGCAATGGACCCGACGCGACCGCTCGCGCAGGACAAGCTCGATCGCATCATCGAAGCCGCGCGCCTGGCGCCGACCTCGTCCGGCTTGCAGCCGTATGAAATCCTGGTCGTCAACAACCCGGCCCTGCGCGCCCGCATCCGCGAGGTGTCCTGGAACCAGGCCCAGGTCACGGATGCCTCGCACCTGCTGGTGTTCGCGGCCTGGGACGACTACACGCCCGAGCGCATCAATCACATGTTCGACCTGACCAACGAGGTGCGCGGTTTCCGCAACGAAGGCTGGGAAGCCTATCGCCAGCAGCTGCTGTCCACCTATCCGGGACGCGGGGCCCAGGTCAATTTCGAGCATGCCGCGCGCCAGGCGTATATCGGCTTCGGCGCGGCGGTGATCGCGGCCGCCTTCGAAGAGGTCGATGCCACGCCGATGGAAGGTTTCGATCCGAACGCCGTCGACGAGATCCTCGGCCTGCGCGAACGCCACCTGCGCAGCGCCATCATGCTGCCGCTGGGCTACCGCAAGGCCGAGCAGGACTGGCTGGTGAACTTGCCGAAGGTGCGCCGTCCACGTGAGCAGTTCGTGACCGAAGTCGACTGACGGCAGCCAGCCGCACGGTCACAGGCCAGCGATTCGCTGGCCTTTTGTTTAGAATACCCCGATGACAAAAGCCAGCAGATCGAAGACCGCCCCCGCCAGAGCCGAGGAAGACGGCAGCCGCGCCAAAATCCTGAACGTCGCGCTCCAGGAATTCTCCCGGCTCGGCCTGAGCGGCGCCCGCATCGACGCGATCGCCGCCGAGAGCGGCGTCAACAAGGGGATGATCTACTACTACTTCGGCAGCAAGGAAGGTTTGTACGTCGCCGCGCTGGAAGAGAGCTACCGCCGCTTCCGGGAGATCGAGGGCGGGCTGCACATCGACGAGAGCGAGCCGCCGCTGCCCGCGCTGCGCCAGCTGGTGGGCGCCAGCTTCGACTTCCACGCCGCGCATCCCGAGTTCATCCGGATGGTGATGAGCGAGAACATCAACCAGGGCGAGTACATCCGCAAGATTCCCGGGCTGCGCGCGATCAACCGCTCCGCCATCGACTTGCTGGAGCGCCTGTGCCGGCGCGGCATCGCCGAGGGCGTGTTTCGCGCCGACGTCGATCCGGTCGACCTGCACATGACGATCAGCGCGCTGTCCTTCTACAACGTGTCGAACCGCCATACCTTCAGCTTCATCTTCGACCGCGACCTCGGCGCGCCCGAGGTGCACGCGGCGCGCCGCGACGCCGTGGTCGACACGGTGCTGCGCTACGTGCGCGCCCCCTGAACCGCCAATCGCGGGTTCAGAAGGTGACTCTGAGCTGGGTGCCCAGCGCCAGCGCATTCCGGGTCGAGCGGTAGCCGAAGGCGCCCGGGTCGACCACGTACTGGACATCGGCCCGCACCCCCAGCCAGCGCAGCGGCTGCAGGCCATAGCTCAATTCGACCACGCTTTCGCCGGCGGGGCTCGACGCGTAGTCGCCGGGTTCGGGATCGCTGGCGACGGCGCTCGCGCGCAGGCGTGGATTGACCTGCGCATGCACCAGGCCCAGCGCCAGCGTATCCGCATCCCGGCCCGGGAAGGTGCCGGTCTTGACCAGGCCGGCCGCCACCCAGCGCGTGATCTGCGCCGAGGCCCGCGGATTCGTCGTGAACTGGCCGAATATCGAGAGACCACGGCTGCTCCCGCCTTCACGCCAGACCATCTGGTCCGCCAGCAGGTAGAGGCCGTAGCGTCCACCCACCGTGCCGGGCTGGCCCTGGCGCTTCACGTCGGCCGTGTCGTAATAGACGCCGAGCTTGTAATGGCCGGGCAGCGCGCTCGCCTGCGGGGCGCTGCCGGGCGCGTATTCCAGTTCCAGCGGCAGCATCACGCCGGCGGTGCCCGCGGCGAACGGCTTGAAGGCGTTGTCCTTGTCGCCCAGATGCGGATTGTCCTGGAACAGGCCGGTGCGGACGAACAGTTCCGGCCGCAGCCGGTAGCGCACGGCCGCACCCCAGCGCGCATTCGGGTAGTTGTACCAGCCGCTGTCGCCGGAGAGGGAAAGCGGGTGGGCGCAGAAGGCCGCGTTCACCAGCTGGCAACCCAGTATCATGCCGCCGAGGTCATTGCCCATCGCGAAATAGCCGAGCCGCAGAATGAGCCGGCCCCCGAGCAGATTCTGTTCGATGCTGGCCTCGCTCAGGCGCGTGTACGGCCCGCCATACACTTCCTGGACCGGCAGCCGGTTGCCGATGTAGTCGGCGGACACGCCCGCGCCGCGCCGGTCGTTGATGGTGAAGTGCAGCGTGCTGCCTGCCCAGCCGGCGATGCGCTCCATGTCGAGATCCGCGCCCAGGCGCAGCTGCTGGGCGTAGGTACTGCCGCGCGCGCGGCCGCCCTGCACGTTGGCGAAGCTCTCGGATACGTAATCGCCGCGGAAGTTGACGCCGGCGTCCAGATAGCGGGTGCGCGCGCCGCCCCAGTCGCCGGTCAGGGTGGCGGCGCCGGCAGGCACCGGTGCCGGTGCGTCGCGTTCGCCCGCCATTGTTGCGGCCGGAACCAGCGTTGCCGTGGCCAGCAGGGCGGCGCAGCCGGCACGGTACCACGTGCGCAGGGTCCGGGATTCATTATTGAGTTGCATGTGTCGCTTCAGGCTTGTTCGAATCAATCACTTTTTCAGGGCATAGGCAATCACGTAGTCCCCGCGGTCCGGCGACTGCCGTGCGCCGCCGGCCGAGATCAGCACGTACTGCCTGCCGGTCTTCGGCGACACATAGCTCATCGGCCCGCCCTGGCTGCCCACCGGCAGGCGCGCTTTCCACACTTCCTTGCCGGTCGCGCTGTCGAAGGCACGCAGGTAGTAGTCCTGGGTGCCGGCGATGAAGACCAGGCCGCCTTGTGTCGCCAGCGTGCCGCCCAGGGTCGGCATGCCGATCGGCATCTTCATGCCCATCTTGATGCCGAAGGGGCCGGTGTCCTGCACGGTGCCGACCGGGACTTGCCACAGCAGCTTGCGGGTCTGCAGGTCGACCGCCGACAGGGTGCCGAAGGGCGGCTTCTGGCAGGGAATGCCGAGCGGCGACATGAAGCGGTTCTTGTTGACCGCATACGGCGTGCCCTTCAGCGGCACCGCGCCCATGCCGGTGTTGACCGCTTCGCCGCCGTTGCCGGCGGGGCCGGCGTCGGTCTTTTGCGGGATCATCTGCACCCACAGGCCGAGGCGCATGTCGTTCACGAAGATGACGTGGTGGTTCGGATCGAGGGACAGGCTGCCCCAGTTCATGCCGCCCAGCGAGCCCGGGAAGCTCAGCGAGACGTCGGTGCCCGGCGCCGTGAACAGCCCTTCGTAGCGCATCGACTTGAAGCTGATGCGGCACATCAGCTGGTCGAACGGGGTCGCGCCCCACATGTCGGATTCGCGCAAGGTGTCCGCACCGATCTGCGGCATGCCGCTTGAAAATGGTTGCGTCTGCGAATACTGCTCCTGGAAGATGCCGGCGGTCTTCACCGGGCGCTCTTCGACCTGCGTGAGCGGCTTGCCGGTCAGGCGGTCCAGCACGAAGATCTGGCCGGACTTGGAGCCGAACACGACCGCGGGCGTGCTCGAACCGTCCTTGGCCGGGAAGTCGACCAGGCTCGGCTGCATCGGCACGTCGAAGTCCCACAGGTCGTTATGCACGGTCTGGTGGACCCATTTCTGCTTGCCGGTGCTGGCGTCGAGCGCGAGGATCGAGGTGGCATAGCGGTGATCCAGCGGCGTGCGCTTGCCGCCCCACAGGTCGACCGAGGAACTCCCCATCGGGATGAAGACCGTGTTCATGGCGGCGTCGTAGGACATCGGCGCCCAGGAATTCGGCGTGCTGCGGGCATAGGTCTGGCCCGGTGCTAAGTGCGCATTCGGATCGTCGCGGCCCGGATCGAAGGCCCAGCGCATCTGGCCGGTGATGACGTCGAAGCCGCGCAGGACGCCGCCCGGCATGTCGGTCTGGACGTTGTCCGCCACGCGGCCGCCCACCACCACGGTGGTGCCGGCCAGGGTCGGCGCGGAGGTCAGCTGGTACTTCGGATCGCCCGCGTTGCCCAGGCCCGCCTTCAGGTCGACGAAGCCGCCCTTGCCGAAGCCCTGGCACAGGGCGCCGCTGTCGGCGTCGATCGCGACCAGGCGCGCGTCGATGGTATTCATCAAAATGCGGCGCTGGCAGCCGGCGTCCGCCGCGACGCTTGCGGGCGGCACCGGCGTGGCGCCGGCGAGGGTCGGCTGCGCGGGCGGCCGGGTCGCATCGAAATAGGCCAGGCCACGGCAGCGGTTCCAGACTTCCGACTGCGCATTGATGTCGCGCTCCCAGATCTTTTTGCCGCTGTCGGCGTCGACGGCGATCACGTTGTTATGCGGCGTGCAGAGATACACGCGGTCGCCGACCTGCAGCGGCGTTTCCTGGTCTTCGGCGCCGTTGCCGGTGGGGCTGATCGGGGTGTCGCCGGTATGCAAGGTCCAGGCGACTTCCAGGTTCTCGACGTTGTCGCGCGTGATCTGGTCGAGCGCGGCGAAGCGGCTGCCGCCCGCCGTGTTGCCGTAGTGGCTCCAGTTCTTCTGTGCCTGGCCGCGGGCCACCGGCACCAGCGCGGTGGGCGTTCCCTTGAACGGGACGGTCGGATGCGGCTGGAACATCTGGACCAAGGCGGCGCCCATCCCGAGCGCCAGCACGGCGGCCAGGGCATACGCCCCTTTGCCTGCCGCCTGCCCGGTGGCGGCCTTGCGCAGCGGCGGCCAGGCCAGCAGCGCCAGCACCATCAGGCCGGCGGGCAGCATCAGGCGCGACACCAGCGGCCAGAAATCGAAGCCCACGTCGACCAGGGCCCACACCAGGGTGCCGGCGAAGGCCGCGCCGTACAGGAGCACGGCGGATGCTTTGCGCCGCATGAACTGGATGGCGGCAGCCACGATGACGATGCCGGCGAGCAGGAAGTACCAGCTGCCGTGCAAGGACGCCAGCCTGGCGCCGCCTACGATGAAGAACAGGCCCGTGACCAGCAAGGCGAGTCCGAGCAAACCACACCCGGCCTTCAGCGCTGCTGAAGGATGGGTTTCATTTTTAGTCATTTGAAAATCTCTCCGAGAACGAATCCTGTGTCGGCCTGGACGAAACCGGCCGCAGGACGAATTATAACTAACTAGTTGGTTAAGCGCTGAAGACGATGCCGCCGTCGGGTCTGGCGAGCTGGTCCGTGATCGCTCGCGGCTATGTCAAATGGATACCCACGCGTGCCGTCAAATCCAGCGCTGCTGGGCCTTGCGCACCCTCAAGGTACGCGCTTTGCAAGCTCCTAGGATCTTTATTTGGGACAGTTGCCTCGACAAATTGCTTGGGTCAGCAGGAGGGCAGGCCGGTGCTTATCGACACAGCAAAGCGTGATTCGCCATCCGCACGGCGCCATCGCCGCCTCCGACGCAGGAAATCGGAGACGGGCGCCACCGCCATCATGACCGCGCTCCTGCTGCTGGTCATGATCGGCATGTTCGGGCTGGCGCTCGATCTCAGCCGCAGCTACAACCGCAAGGTGGAATTGCAAAGCGTCGCGGATGCCGCCGCCCTGGCCGCGGCGGCCGCGCTGGACGGTAGCCCGGAAGGTATCGACCGGGCGGCTGCGGAGGCCGCGCAGGTCGCGTCGACTTACAATTACTCGTATGGCAACAGCCAGCCCGTTGCCTGGTCCAGTGCCGCGCTGACGTTCGGCATGGCCCCGGATGGCGGCGGCGGCTGGCAGGCCGCGGCGCAGGCCAAGAACAATGCTGCCAAGACCTTTTTTGCGCGGGTGGATACGTCGGCCCTCGATCCCAGGCATGGAAAAATCCAGAATTTCCTGATGCGGGTCTTGTCGCCGGCCCTGGCCGAGACGCAGGTATCGGCCTCGTCCGTGGCCGGCAGGGATTCGCTCAACGTGTTGCCGCTCGCAATCTGCGCGAATGCGAACGAGAAGGTCAGGGATCCCGCGCCGGCGGATGAACTGATCGAGTACGGTTTCAGGCGTGGTGTCGGTTACAACCTGATGAGCCTGAATCCCGAGGGCCGCACGCCCGAAAACTTCCTGGTCAGCCCGGTCGCGCCGCCCGGCACCAGCGGCGCCGCCATCAAGGACAGGTTCGACATGGTCGCGCCCTTCGTCTGCACGGGAAAGATGGCGATGCCGAGCCTGCAGGGCGGCGAAGTGACGGTCGAGCGGGGATTCCCGATCGCGGTGCTTTACCAGCAGCTGAATTCGCGCTTCGGCACCTATGCCGCGCCCTGCCAGCCGTCGACGGCGCCGGCCGATCCGAATACCACCAGCTTCGTATTCAATTCGGCCAGCGTCAACTGGATGAAAGACACGCCGCAAGGCCAATCCGCCAATCCGCTGCAGGAGCCGGAGCCGCTGCTGACCGTGGCGGACAGGCCGGTGGCCGCGACGTCCACGGCTTACGGCCCCCTGTGGTCGTATGCGAGGGCGGTCAGGTATTCGTCCTGGGTCGACAGGAATGGCGTCGAACCGGCGAACGGGTACACCCCATTCGCCCCTGAGGACTGGGCCCAGCTGTATCCCGCGGGTGCGCCGCAGGCACAGTCGTATCCGCCCCTGACGCCCTACCAGGACACCGGCGTGGCGACCTGGTACAAGTCCGTCCGCAACACGCGCTTGCTTCGCGTTCCGCTGTTGCGGTGTCCGGTCCCGGCAGGCGCCAGCGCCAAGGCGTCGGTGCTCGGGATCGGAAGGTTCTTCATGACCGTGCCGGCAACGTCGAGCGCCGTGTATGCGGAGTTCGCCGGCATGGAAACCGAAACCGCCGTCCGCGGCAGTCCGAGGCTATACCGATGAAACCGATACGCACACCGGCAGCGCGCCGGCATCAGCGCGGCGCAATCGCCGTCGAAACCGCGCTGATGCTCGTCTTGCTGACGACATTTCTCGCTCTGTCCTCGATCTCGCTGGCCATCTATTTTTACCAGTATTCGGCCACGCAGAAAGCGGTCCATGACGCCGCGCTGTACCTGTCGACGGCGCCACGGGGGGAAATGACGACAGCCGGGCCGGACGGCGCGCCGGCCGCCTTGTACCTGGCGCGGAAGATCATCGCCAACGAGATGAGCGGCCGCATCCCGCATGGCGCCACCCTGGAGCCGGACATTCTGTGCGGCTACCGCCAGACCTCGGGGAATATCAGTCAAAAATCCTGCACCGTTACAAATAATCAACAAACGACACAGGCATTGGCACAGATAAACGTGTCGGTCGACCTGCCTTTTGCCAATCCGATCACGGGCAGGCCGATCGGATGGACCATTTCATCGTATGCGCCGGTGCGCTATCTGGGGAACTGAGATGAGACAGGCCGTCTTGCATGCGCAAACCCGGCAGGCCGGCGTCGCCGCCATCGAATTCGCGATCGTCGTCATCGTCTTCCTGATGTTCATTTTCGCCACGCTCGAACTGGCACGAATGGAATACCTGTTCAATACACTGAACGAGGTGACCCGCCGCGCCGCCGCCGCCGCGGCGCAAGTCGATTACCGGAACGCCGCCCAGCTGCAGGCGGTCCAGGCGGACGCCGTGTTCCGCAGCTCGGCCGGACCGCTGGTGCTGGGTGACCCCGTCACCTCGAGCCACGTCAGGATCGACTACCTGTCGGTGTCGAAAGCGCCGCTCGACCTGAAGCACATGAGTGCGCTGCCCTCGTGCCCGGCCCGCAACCGCCTGAACTGCGTGAGCGATCCGCAGTCCGACAGCTGCATCCGCTTCGTGCGCGCGCGGGTGTGCGCGTCGATGGATGGCGCGGGCAACTGCGAACCGCTGAACTACCAGCAGCTGTTCCCCTTCCTCGACCTGTCGAGGATGAAGCTGCCGCCGGCCGAGACCATCGTCCCGGCGGGCAGCCTGGGCTACCGCGTCGGCGACATGCCCTGTCCCTGAAGCATGCCGCGGCCGCCGGCGCGCCCGCTCAGGCGATGGCTGTTCCCAGGAGCGGGCTCGCGCTGAAGAGCCGGGCCGCATGGTCCGGATGACGGTTCGCCTGGCGCAGGAAGAAGCGCAGCATTTCCCGGCTGGCGTCGGGGCCGCCCGCCTCGGTATAACTGCCGCGCCGGTTGCCGCCGCTCCAGGCATGCCCGACCCCATGCACGGTCCAGTGTTCGGCCAGGATGCGCCCCGCAGGCCCGCGGTGGACGTGACGGGTGAACCCGCGGCCTCCACGTTCCCCGGTTTCGGTCGACGATGACAGCGCCGCCTGGCTGTCGATGGTCTGCCTGACCACGCCGAGGCTGTTATCCGGGTGCACGGTGGCATCCAGGTCGCCGTGGAAGACGATGACGGGCACGCCGGCCAGGGCGCAGCCGCATGCCGGGGCCCGCGCCTTGGCGCCGTCGCGCATGGCCAGCGTCGCGCCATGGCAATCGGTGGCGCTGCCGTGCGCCAGGCCGGAATGGCAGCCGGCGGCGGCGAACAGGTCCGGATAGGTGCGGGCCAGGATCACCGCCATCGCGCCACCCGCCGACAGGCCGGCCACGTACACGCGTGCCGGGTCGACCGCGTAGCCGGCCATGACCTGCAGGGTGACGGCGGCGATCAGGGCGGGTTCGCCCTTGCCGCGGTGATGGTGGGCGTCGTCGAACCAGTTCCAGCAGCGGCCCCAGTTGGCGCTCGCCGATTGCTCGGGCCAGGCGACCAGGCAACCCAGTTCTTCCGCCAGTGCGTTCATGCCGGTGCCGAGCGCGAAGTCGTCGGCATCCTGGCCGCCGCCGTGGAGCATGACGACCAGCGGCAGCGCTTCGCCGCCGTAGGCGCTCGGGACGAACAGCTTGTAGCGCAGGCTGCCCGCCTCGCCATGGTAGCGCAGCGATATGAATTCGCCGCCGGCCGGCGAGCGGGCGGGGGCGAAGGGTGAGAGGGCGAGCGAAGACCAGGCGTCCAGCATCGTATGCAACATGATTGACTCCCTTGTAAGCGCACAGCCCAGTCTCGCACGATGCTGCGCTGCAGCATAGTCGCGACTGAGCCGTTGACGCGTAGGACTACACGCCAGGGAGACGTCAAGATGCGCTGGCATGGGGGCTTGCCGGCGCGTGGGGGAAATCAGTGCCAGCGCACCGGCATCAGCATCTTCGAGCGGAACCAGCGCGCCAGCACGTTGGCGCACATGCGCACCGGCCCGAGGTGGCCCATCACGTGGCGCTGGTAGGTCAGCTTGTACATCGCCAGCGCGAAGCCGCCCTTGACGCGCAGGTTGTGGCGGCCGATCGCGCGGCGCAGGATGCCGACCGCGTCGCCGCGGCCGAGCGACACCAGGGTGCCGTAGTCGCGGTAGCGGAAGCCCGGCAGTTGCTGCGGCGCCGCGTGGGTCAGCAGCCCGGCCAGGTAGATCGCCTGCTGGCGCGCGGCCTGGGCGCTCGGCGGCGCGACCGCCGTCTTGTCCGGGTCCTGCTGCGCGCAGCAGTCGCCCAGCGCGTGGATGTCCGGATCGTTCAGGCTGCGCAGCTGGCCGTCGACCAGCGCCTGGTTCACGCGGTTGAGCAGGATGCCCAGGCTGGTGCTGAAATCCGGCCCCTTGACGCCGGCCGCCCACACCGTGATCGCGGCCGGGAACACACGGCCATCCGTGGTTGCGACTTCGTTCGCGCGCACCTCGGCGACGGCGGTATCGGTGCAGACCTCGATCCCCATCGCCGCCAGCTTGCGCAGCGCCAGGCTGGACGCCTGCGCATCCAGCGAGGGCAGCACCTGCGGGCCGCGCTCGACGATGCGGATGCGCACCTGGTGCGGCGCCGCCAGGCCCGACAAGCCGAAGCGGGCGAGCGTGTCGACCGTGTGGCGCAGGTCGGCCGCCAGTTCGATGCCGGTCGGGCCGGCGCCGACGATCACGATGTCGAGCAGCCCGGCGGTGCCGCGTCGGCGCCCGGCCGCCTCGCACAGCTGCAGGAAGCGTTTGCGGAAGGCCTCGGCGCGTTCCACGCTGTCCAGCGCCAGGCAATGCTCTTGCGCGCCCGGAATGCCGAAGAAGTTGGTCACCGAGCCGTAGGCCAGCACCAGGCGGCCGTAGTCGATGCGGGTATCCGCGGCATCGCCGTCGTCGAAGCGGCGCCGCACGGTGAGCGTGCGCGCGGCGCGGTCGACCCGCACCACTTCGCCGCAGACGAAGGTGAAGTGGTTGTCGATGGCCTGGCGCGCGTAGTCGATGGTGTGGCTGGCCGGATCGATGGTGCCGGCGGCCACTTCGTGCAGCAGCGGCTTCCAGAAGTGGGTGGGCGCGCTGTCGACGAGGATCACGCGGTCCTTGTGGCGCGGGCCGAGGCGGCGCCCGAGCCGGGTCGCGAGTTCGAGGCCGGCGACGCCGCCGCCGGCGATGACGATGGATTGCATGGATGACTCCTGGTTGCCGGAAAAGCGGGTCAGTGGCGCGCGTCGTGCTGGACGATGCGGCGCGGTTTGCGGCGCGTGACGACGACCGCCTTGCGCTCGGCCGCGCGCCCGGCCTGCACGCCGATGCGGGCGCTGCGGGCGGCGGCGATGGCCTGCGGCGAGGCGGCCACGGCCAGCGCATCGTCGGCCGGCACGCCCATCTGGTTGAGCACCACCGAATACGGCGCCTTGTGGCCGCGCGCCTTGAAGTCGGCGCCGGTCAGCACCACGGAAAAGATGTGGTGGGCGGTGTCGCCGAAGCGGCGCCGCAGCTGCTGCTCGGCCTGGGGATAGGGCAGTTCGGAGATCAGGGCGCAGGGCAGGCCGTTCTCGACCGCCTCGTCCAGCAGCCGGTCCGCGTCCACGCCGGCGGCGGCATCGATGCCGGCGGCCTGCATGCCCGGGAAGGCGGATAAATCGAAGATGAGCGCTTGTGCCGTCATGATGAACTCCTTTTCTGCACTGTTGTTGCTGATATGTTCTTTACTATACGGCTGAGCAGGATAAAATAAAAATAAAATATTTCTCAGTTTCGATAAGTAAAACCTTATATGTACCCAGCCAGCTTCAAACAACTGCAAGCCATCGTGCTCGTGGCCCGCCACCAGAGCGTGTCGCGCGCCGCCGAGGCCATGCACGTGACCCAGCCCGCGGTCTCGCTGCACCTCAAACTCCTGGAAGAAGCGGCCGGCGTGCCGCTGACCCGGCGCCAGGGCCGCACCATCCAGCTGACCGCCGCCGGCGAACTGCTGGTGAGCTATGCGGAGCGCATCCTGGGCTTGTGGGAAGAGGCCGGCGACGAGATCGCCGCCCTGCGCGGCGTGACCAGCGGTACCCTGCGCATCGGCGCCGTGATGACGGCCGAACACCTGCTGCCGCCGATGCTGGTGCGCTTCACGACCGGGCGCCCGCACGTGCGCATCAAGCTGCAGGTGGGCTCGCGGCCCGAGGTGATCGGCATGCTCGGCCGCGACGAGATCGACCTCGCCATCATGGGCACCCCGCCACGCGAAATCGCGACCGTCGCCACCCGTTTCGCACGCCATCCGATGGCCTTTTTCGTGCCGCCCGGGCATGCGCTGCTGCGCAAGAACACCGTGACGCTGGCCGACATCCTCGACGCCAACCTGCTGGTGCGCGAGCGCGGCTCGGGTACGCGCGCGGCGATCGAGCGGGTGTATGAAGACGAGGGCGTGCCGCTGGCGATCGGCTCGGAGTTGTCGAGCAACGAGGCGATCAAGCAGATGACGGCGGCGGGGCTGGGCGTGGCCTTCTTATCGGTGCACGCGTGTACGCTGGAGGTGAGGAACCGGCTGCTCAGCGTCTTGCCCGTGCCGGGTGTCAGCGTGCAGGGGGAGTGGCATGTGATGCACAAGGAGGCCAGGGCGATGCCGACGGTGGCGGCCTCCTTCCACGAATTCATGGTGGAGCATGGGCAGCGGGTGATTTCGGATGAGCTGGAGAGCTGGCGCGAGGGCGATGCCGGCCTCGCGCGCCACCCGGGATAGATGCCTGCCTATCCCGCGCAGGCCTTGCCGCCCACGCCATGGAAGCCCTTGGCCTTGGCATCGGCCTCGGTCATGTATTCGCCTTTCCTGGTCTTGCCGTAGTACTTCGTACCTTCGCAGTGATACACCTTGCTGGACGAATTGGCCCAGACCTTGCCGCCGCCGCCGCCGGCCGCCTGCGCCGGGGCGCTCGGCTTGGCCGGTTTCACAGGTGCGGCGGCGGGCGCCGCGCCATGCGCGGGCGCGCTGGCCGGCGCGTCCGGCGCCAGCGGATTCGGTACCGTCTTCTGCGCGAATACAGGCATGGACACCAGCATGGCCAGCGCGAGGATTGCGGAATGTTTGATCATGTTCGATTCTCCAAAAAATGCACCAACCCATTGTGCATGATCGGATAACGCCGTGCCAGGCATATGGTTGACATGAAAAAAGACCAGCGCAATGCTGGTCTTTTGCTGTCCGCCCGAGTCGGATCAGGCGCCCTTGCCGCGCCGGCGTTTGCGCGCCACCGCCCCCATCATGCCGAGCCCGAACAGGCTCAGTGCCATCGCCGACGGTTCCGGCACCTCGGCGGCCACCTCGTCGAACTGGAAGTTCGCGCCGAAGTAGCCGACGTCGTAGCCTTGCGTCACGCCGGCGAACTCGAAGGCCGACGAGTCCGAGGTGCGGTCCTCGAGGTAGCGGATCCCCGCGCCCATGGTCACGTTCGCCATGTCGACGCCGCGCCAGGCATCGTCGTCATAGGTCGACAGGCCGGCCACGACGTAGCTCCCCGCGCCCAGCACGCTGGAGCCGGTGAGCGCGCTGCTGTAGCGGAAGCCCGCCGTCAGCGGATCGCCATCGCCCGCGCCGACCACGCCGGACAGCAGCAGGTTGCCGCTGGCATCCCAGATCCCGACCTCATGCGAATTCACCAGCCCATTGTCCTCGTAGTCGAACCAGCCCAGCGAGGTGACATTGATCGCGCGGTCGGTGCTGAAGGCCCAGCCGCGGGTCTGCTCGGAGCCGCCGGCCGAGCCGGAACCGGACCACTGCAGCGCGATGGTCGAGGCGCAGGCGCTGCCCATGCCGAGTGCCGCCACCAATGCGGTGGCCAGGATTTTTTTGATCATATGATTTCCCTGTTTTGTTCAAATGAGTGTCATGGGGTATGCACCGGTTCCTGCACGAAGGCGCCCATGTCTTCGCCGATGTAGAAGCTCGGATTCGGCGGCTGGTTGTAGCCGGTGTTCTGCGAGGCGACCTGGGCCCGGTATTGCGGGTTGTGCATCAACGTCGGCAGGCGGGTGCTGGTCGGTGCCGTGGTGCTGAAGATGACCAGTGCGCTGTTGTCGCTCTTGCGCCAGACCACTTCCTCGCGCCAGTCGCCGAACAGATCGGCCGACAGCACCGGGGTGGCCTTGGTCGTGTTGTTGGAGGCGGCCGAGGCGATGGCGCCGCCGTCGACCAGCGTGGTCAGCTTGCGGGTGGTGGCGTCCCATTTGCCGATGGTGACGTTGTCCAGGGTCTCGCGCAGGCGGTCGCCGTCGTACCAGATCGCGAAGTTGGTCGGGCTCGGCTTGCCGGCGTAGATCTGCACGCCGCCCGAACTGCGCAGGTTGCCGACGCTGGCCCAGCACTCGACGCCGCGGTAGGTCGGGTCGATGTTGGCGCACACGCCGCGGCCGACGTCCTTCCCTTCGCCGCTGACGCCCCAGATGATGGCGCCGGTGGCGGCGTCGTGCATCTCGGCGCCGTAGGCCCCGTATTGGCTCGGGGTCTCGTGCACCATGTAGACCTGCAGGCCGGCGCGGTCCGGGTCGAACTTGCCGACGTGGAGGGCATCGCCGTGGCCCAGGCCCGTGCTGTACATCAGCTTGCCTTCGCTGCTGATCGTGGCCGAGCCGTAGACGATGTCGTCGCGGCCGTCGCCGTTGACGTCGGCCACCGAGAACGAGTGCGCGCCCTGGCCGACGGCGGCGCTGTTGCCGCTGGTGTTGGAGTCGAACACCCAGCGGCTGGTCAGCTGGCCGTTGCGCCAGTCCCAGGCGGCGATGACGGCGCGCGTGTAGTAGCCGCGCGAGAAGATGGCGCTCGGGCGGTTGCCGTCGAAGTTGGCGACGCCGCCCAGGAAGCGGTCGACGCGGTTGCCGTAGTTGTCGCCCCAGCTCGAGACCGTGCCGCGCGCCGGCAGGTAGTTGGTGGTCGCCATCGCCTTGCCGGTCTGGCCGTTGAACACGGTCAGGTATTCCGGCCCGCTCAGGATGTAGCCGGCGCTGTTGCGGAAGTCGGCCGCGGCGTTGCCGATGACGACGCCGGTGCCGTCGACGCTGGCGTCGGCCGTCTTCAGCATGATCTCGGCCTTGCCGTCGCCATCCAGGTCGTAGGCGACCATGGTGGTGTAGTGGGCGCCGGCGCGGATGTTGCGGCCCAGGTCGATGCGCCACAGGCGGGTGCCGTCGAGCTTGTACGCGTCGATCAGGGTGTTGCCGGTGTAGCCGGACTGCGAATTGTCCTTGGCGTTGGTCGGCTGCCACTTGACGATGATCTCGTAGTTGCCGTCGCCGTCCAGGTCGGCCGTGGTGCCGTCGTTGATCTCGTAGGTGTAGGCGACGCCGTCGGGCGTGGTGCCGCCCGCCGGCAACTGGACCGGGATGGTCTTGTAGGGCTGGGTCCAGGTGGCGCCGGCGGATTCGCGGGTGCCGAGGTCGTCGCGGTAGACGGTGCGCACCGTGTAGCTGCTGGCCGTGGTGCCGCCGCTGTCGGTGTAGTTGAGCGCGTCGAGCGGCACGGTGTTGAGCAGCACGCCGTCACGGTAGACGTTGAATTTCATGCCGGCGCGGTCGGTGGCCAGCTGGCGCCAGCTGATGAAGGGGCCGTTCGGCGTCTGGATCGCGACCACGCCGCGGCTCAGTTTCTCGATCTGCTTGCCGGGCGTGGTGACGACGGCGTGGGCATTCCCGCCAAAGGCGAATGCGAGTGCGACGGCCAGCCCGAGGCTTGTCCTGCGATGAACAAAAGTCATGTTTTCACCCGTATGTAGGTCCTATGACGTGCGCGAGGGCGCACGTGACGATTGCTCGCCATGCCAAAGGATCCGTGTCTCCAGCTGTTGTCGTTGTCGAGTGGCAGGGTGCGAGCCGGACGATCTTATGCCTTCGCGGGGTGGGTCAAACCGGTGTTTTATAAATACTCAACCGGGTGATTATTGTTGTGCAGTCATGTGTGCGTGTTTACTTTTGATGCCGATCTTGCATGTTTGCGGTGCGTGGCGCGGGAACGGGCCACGCAGCGGCAGGTGGCCGCACCAGGCAGGTGCAGCCACCTGCCGATCCTTCTTATTATGACTTGCGGCCCAGCAGCCCGATGCCGAGCGCCAGCCCCAGCGCCGCCGCGCCGGCCGCCAGTCCCAGGTGCGAGGCCGGCACCGGCCGCTGGCCGCTGCGCAGGCCGTCCGCGCTGCGCGGCGGGGCGTACAGCGAACCGGTGGTCACCGGCGCCGGGTCGCCGCGCTCGGCCCACGCATCCAGGAAGCCTTTCATGGCCGAGGTGATCGGCGTGGCGAATTCGGATGCCCGCATCGCCGCGGCCGGCGCCCCGACCGCCGTCGTGTCGCGCGGATGGCGCGCCAGCCGCACCACCGCGCGCGCCACCGTTTCCGGCGCCAGCGCGCCCGGCGGATACTTCATGCGCGAACCGGTGTAGTTGCCGGCGTGGGCGAAGCCCGGCGTGTCGACGAAGGTCGGGTAGACGTCGCAGACGTGGATGTCCGGATAATCGCGCAGCTCGCCGCGCAGCGCCGCGCTGAAGCCGCGCAGCGCGAACTTGCTGGCCGAATAGGCGGTCGCATACGGCGCGGCGACGAAGCCGCCCACCGAAATCATGTTGACCCAGGTGCCGCGCCCCTGCGCCAGGAAGATCGGGACCACGGCGTGCGCTTCGTTCATGTGGCTGACCAGGTTGGCGTCGATCACGCGCTGGTGGTCGGCGATCGGCACTTCATGAAACTTGCCGACCACGCCGATGCCGACGTCGCTGAACCACAAGTCGATCTGCCCCAGCTTGCGCTGCGCACGCTGCGCGAACGCCGCCACCGCCTTGGCGTCGGTGACGTCGACGATGTCGATGCGCGCCGTGCCGCCCGCGCGCCGGCAGCGTTCGGCGATGTCTTCCAGCCCGGCCTTGCCGCGCGCGCCCAGCACCAGGTGGGCGCCCCGCCTGGCGAATTCGATCGCGGTGGCGGCGCCGATGCCGCTCGACGCCCCCGTGATCACGACGCGTAGATTGCTCTGCTTCATGGGATGACCTTTCGTTGGAAAAAGGCCAGTGTCCCATGGATGACAGGGTTCGCCGCGCGCCGTAGGATCGCCTAGAAGTACTTGACCCAGGCCTTGCCGCTTTCCCGCTTGTAGCGGCCGAAGCGGCGCGTCGGCCGGTACAGGGCGGCGGCCAGTCCCACCGCGATGGCCCAGACCTGCCAGACCTGGGCGGCGTCCGCGCGCGCCACGCCAAGCATGGCCGCGGCCAGCTTTTGCAGCAGGAGCAGGGCGTACAGGTGCAGCAGGTAATAGAACAGCGGCGCGCCGCCGAACACCGCGGCGATCCGGGTCGCCGGTGCGTCCACGCGCTCGATCCAGGCCAGCGCCAGCAGGCCGCAGCCGAGAGTGAGCAGGATGAAGCCGAGCGAAGGCGGGTACTTGGTGAAGTTCAGGAAGGACATCGCCGTGTGCAGCGCGTCGGCCTGCATCGTCCAGGGCAGCGGCTCGCCATACAGGTTCGCAAGGCGCAGCAGGACGAGCAGGGCCAGGCCGGCCGCGCCGATAGCCGCCAGCCTGCGCCGTCGCACCACCGGCGCCATGCCGCGCGCATACAGCGGGCCGCAGGCATACCCGAGCAGGATGACCCCGATCCAGGCCAGCACCGGATAACTGATCTTGATGCGCACCGGATCCGTGGCCAGGAAGCCGCGCTGCTCGAGGATGGTCCATGCCGCGGCCGCCGCGCTGCCCGGCTCGAAGGCGATGAAAGCCAGGGCGTTGTGACCCGCCACGATCAGCGCGCCGAGCAGCGCCAGCACGGCCAGCGGCAGCCGGTGCAGCAGGGCCAGGGCCAGCATCGCCAGGCCGATGGCCCAGATCACCTGCAGGTAGACGATGGAAGGCGCCAGCGTGCCGGTCCAGGCGAAGTTGACGACGACGATCTCGAGGCCGACCAGCAGCAGGCCGCGCTTGACCAGGAAGCCGGTGGCGTCGCGCCTGCCTGCCGGCGGGTGCGCGTACAGCCAGGCCGACAGGCCGGTGAGGAACACGAACATCGGCGCGCAGAAGTGGGCCGCCAGGCGCGTGAAGAACAGGGCGGGGTCGGTCGCCGCCGGGTCCATCGGGTCGCTCACCTGGTGCTGCAGGAAGAAGGTTTCGCGCACGTGGTCGACGGTCATCAGCAGCATGACGAGGCCGCGCATCACGTCGATCGAGGCGATGCGGGATGAAACGGGATGGGTGGTGTGCTGCATCGTAGGCCTCAATAACGGTAGGACAGGGTCGCGGTGGCGCTGCGGGTGCGGCCGGGGGCGATCCACAGGCGGCTGTAGGAACTGGCGTAGTAGCGGCGGTCGAACAGGTTGTCGACGTTCAGCGCCAGGCGCCAGCGCGCGCTTGGCGTATCTGGAGCATAGGCCGCCAGCAGGCGCACCGTGGTGTAGGCGGGCAGGCGGAAGTCGCTGGAGGCGGCCACGTCGCCGTAGCGTTCGCCCACGTAGGCCAGGCCGGCGCCGAGCGAGGCGCGCTCGTCGCCGGCCACCAGCAGCAGGCTGGCGCCGTGGCGCGGCACGTTCGGGAAGCGGCTGCCGGTGCGGATCGTGTTGTCGCCGCGGGTCACGCGCGCATCGGTGTAGGCATACGCGGCCGACATGCGCAGGCCGCGCCGGATCCGGCCCGCCACGTCGAGTTCCACGCCCTTGCTGGCCACCTCGCCGGCCGGCAGCGCGAAGTCCGTGTTCAGCGGATTGACGGTCAGGACGTTCCGCTTGTCGATGCGGTACAGCGCCAGCGTCGCCGCCAGCCCGCCCGGGGTCTCGAGCTTGGCGCCGATCTCGCGCGCGCGGCTTGCCTCGGCCGGGAAGGCGGTGTTGTCGATGCCGATCCCGCTGTTCGGCCGGAAGCCGCGCGAAGCAGAGGCATACAGCGAGGTGGTGCCGGTGGGCTGGTAGACCAGGCCGGCGCGCGGGCTGGTGGCGCTCAGGGACTGCCGGTTGACGCTGTTGCTGCGGTGGTTGATCACGGTCTGGCGGTAGCGGTCCGCGCGCAGGCCGAGCAGCGCCTTCCAGCCGTGCTCGAGGTCGATCTGGTCCTGCGCGTACAGGGCCTTGGCGCGCTGGTGCTCGACGGTGTCGATCGACAGGGCCAGCGGGTCGGCCAGGCCGCCGTACACCGGGGCGAACAGGTCGATCGCATACGGGTTGGCGGCCGACGGATTGCGGCGCAGCTGGATGCGGCTGTCGTCGAAGCGGTAGGTGTCGGCGCCGACCAGCAGGCCGTGGCGCAGGCCCCAGGCGTTGGCACTGCCCAGCAGTTCGATGCGCGCCGAGCGGTCGGTGGCCGAAAAGTCGCGGTAGCGGCGCTGGCGCCGCAGCGTGCGTCCATCGAGCAGAATGTCGTTGGCTTCGCTCGAATAGCCGCGCAAGCCGCTGTCGCGGTAGGACGCGCCGCCCTGCAGCGACCAGCCGCCACCCAGGCCGTGCTGCACGAACAGCTGGTGGCCGAGCGACTTGACCGTGATCGGCCCGTCGCCAGGCTCGCCCAGGAAGCGCGTCACCGGCACCTCGCGGGCGCCGTCGACGGCCGGAATGCCGCGGTCAAAAGGCGTGCGCTGGCGCGTGGCCTCGATTTCATAGGAGACCGTGGTGTCTTCACCGGCCAGCCAGACGAAGGAGGGGGCCGCGTAGCTGCGCTCGGTTTCTACCTGCTCGCGGAAACTGCCGCCTTCCTGGTGCGCCAGGTTGAGGCGCCAGGCGACGCTGCCGGAGAGCGGCCCGGTGAGATCGGCGGCGACGCGCCGCGTGCGGTGGCTGGCCAGCGCCAGGTCGATGCCGTATTGCGGCGCGAAGCGCGGCTTTTTGGTGAGGATGTTGACCGTGCCGCCCGGTTCGCCGCGGCCGTACAGGGCGGAGGCCGGGCCCTTCAGGATCTCGACCGTCTGGGTGCCGGCGGCATCGCGCACGCCGTTGTAGCCGCGGCTCGAGCTGAAGCCGTTGACCAGGTAGTCGGAGCCGAAGTTCGGGTCGCCGGTGAAGCCGCGCATCGCGTAGCTGTCCCACAGGCCGCCCAGGTCGCTCTGGCGCGCGATGCCGCTGGCCAGTTCGAGCGCGCCGGACAGGGTGGTGATGCCGGCGTCGCGCAGCAGGTCGGCGCCGAGGGTGCGTACGCTCTGCGGCAGGTCGAGCGGCAGGGCGTCGGTCTTGGTGGCGCCGGCCACGGCCAGGCTGCGGTAGGCCGCGCGCTGGCCGGTGACGAGGACGCTGTCGGGCACCGGCTCGGCAAGGGGCGCGGCAATGGCCTGGGCGTTGGTCAGGGCAGGGAAAGGCAGGGCGCCGGCGAGCATCGCCAGGCACCGCATCGGGGTGGTCTTCATGTGTGTTTCCTTCAAGGGCGGGCGGCGCCGCCCTGCGCATGCATGCGCGGCGCCACCCGCACGCAAATGCGCACGGGCGCCGCCGGCGACGCCGCCCGCGAACAATCGTGTGATGGCCCGGCGCGCGTGCGCGGCCAGGGCCTCGTGTGATTACGTCGGAAGGAAAGCGGGCGGGCCCTGTGCCGGCGGCAGCAGGAAAGCGGGACGCGGCAGCGGCGTATGGAGGACAGCCACGTGGACCACGTCATGCAGCAGGATCCAGCCAGTCGCGACCGGCGCCAGCCGCGTATCGGGCGGCGCCGCGTGCGCCTGCGCGTGCAGGGTGCAGGAGACGCAGTGGGCGGTCTTCGCCTTCGGCTCGTGGTGGTGCTCGGCGGCCGCGAAGAACTGCAGCAGGAAGACGGCGATGACCAGCCACGACACGAACCGGCCGCGCGCGGCGGCAGGTCGGTGGAGGCGGTTCAAGGCGTCGGTCATGTCATGCGTGGCGGTTGGAGACCGGCGATTGTACTGCATGCTTGTCCAGTTGCAGGACAAACATGAGGCCCGGGCCGGCTTTCAGGCGGCCAATGCGCCGGCCAGCGACAGCAGCGCCAGCGCCGCCGCACCCCACCCGAGCCGTGCCACCCCACGCGACGCATAGGTCAGCACCAGTACCAGCGTGATGCCCGCCAGCGTCAGCACGCCGGCCCAGGCGACCCAGCCTTGCCCCGCGCCGCGCAGGGCGATGCATGCCGCCAGCGACGCCAGCAGCCCCACCGCGCCGGCATGGCGCAAGCCGCGGCGCGCGCGCGCTGGGAGCGCCGCGCCGCGGCCGTGCAGCTGCTCCCAGTGGCGCTCCATCGCCAGGCTGAGCGCCGTGAAGCCGGCTGTGGCGGCGCCCAGGGCCGCCAGCGCCAGCAGGATGGCGTGCAGGCCGCTCATGCCGCGCTCCCGGCCAGGCGCGGCTTGACGGCGGCGCGCGTGCCCAGGCGCCTGGCCGCGTACAGCAGCAGCGCACCCAGTGCCAGGCCGGCCAGGTCGAAGCCGGCGATCGCCCACTGGCCGCGCGCCAGGCTGGTGGCCAGGCCGGCCCCGCCGGTGGCGGCGTTCAGCACCGGCAGCAGCGCGAACAGCAGGCCGCCCAGCGCCAGCTGCAGGCGCCACATCGGGCGCGTGGGGAAAGCCAGGCCGGCCAGCGCGGTGATGGCCCAGGCCCCGAAGAACCATGCGATCTCGAGCTCGGCACGCCCGGCGCCGCCGACCGGCAGCAGGCGGTTGGCCCAGAACAGGACCGGCATGGCCACCAGGAGGCCGGCGATGCCGCCCAGGTTCAGGCCGTCGACCAGGCGCAGGCCGAAGCCGACCTTGCCGCCCTCACGGCGCTTGAGGTGTTTCGGCCTTTCCTTCACTGCCCACATCAGGAGGCCCGTGGCCACCATCGCGCAGCCGGCCAGGCCGGACAGGAAGAACAGCGCGCGCACGAGGGGATCGGCAAAGCGCCCCACGTGCAGACCGTACATCACGCCGCGGGTCCGGACCGCGCCGCCGCTGGCGCGGCCGGCGCCGCCCACCAGCTTGCCAGTCACGCCGTCGAAGGTGAGGTTGGGCAGGTCCTGGGTCATGTCGCGGCCCTCCTGCAGTACCAGGTTGACGGTGGCGTTGGCGCGGCCAGGATTGGTTACGGTGATGCGGCCGACCGGGGCACCATGCCAGCTGCGCGTGGCCTGCTCCAGCATCGGGCCCAGCGGCGCCAGCGGTGCGCGTTCAGGCGCGGGTCTGGCGTTGCCGGCCGGGCCGCCGTTCAGGTCGGCGTAGAAGGCGTCCGCCTTGTCCGGATAGACCGCCTGCACGCCCGAGGGCAGATACATGAACATCAGCGTCACCAGTCCCGTGTAGGTGATCATCAAGTGGTAGGGCAGGGCCAGCACGGCGCTGGCGTTGTGGGCGTCGAGCCAGGAGCGCTGGCCCCTGGCCGGGCGGAAGGTGAAGAAATCCTTGAAGATGCGCTTGTGGGTGACCACGCCGGACAGGATCGCCACCAGCATGCACATTGCGCACACGCCGACGATCCAGCGGCCCCACAGCGCCGACATGTAGTGCAGGTCGAAGTGCAGGCGGAAGAAGAAGTCGCCGCCGCGGGTGGCACGGGCCGCGCCCAGTTCCTTGCCGGTGGCCGGGTCCAGGGTCACGCTGCCGAAGGCGCGCCGTTTGGGCCTGGCCTGCGGATCGGCGCCCTTGGGCGGGGCCGGGATCCAGCTGGCTTCCAGCGCCGGGTTGCGCGCGGTCGGCATGGTGAAGAACCAGCGGCGGCTGCCGCCGGCGCGTTCCTCGAGCGTCTTCTGGGCCAGGCCGATGGCGACTGACTGCGGCACCTGCGCGGGCGCAGCCGCATGCAGCTCGGGCTTCATCCACAGCGTGATCTCGTCGCGGAAATAGCTGGCGGTGCCGGCCGCGAACACCATGAACAGGATCCAGCCGACCAGCAGGCCCGACCAGGTGTGCAGCCAGGCCATCGACTGGCGAAATCCCTCCTTCATGCGCCACCTCCAACGCTTTGCAAAGCCCACAGCGCCAGGCCGACCAGGCCGCAAGCCGCGCCCAGTCCCAGCCAGGCGCGCAGCGCGCTGGCGGCGGCGAAGGTCCACATCACGGCGCAGGGAAAGATCGCCAGGCCGGACAGGGTGGCGGCGACCACGCTGTCGACCGGGGACAGCGGCAGCGCCAGCGCCAGTGCCCGGGTGCTGAGCGAGGCCAGCAGGTAGCTGCCGCCGATCGCGGCGACGGTGCGCGAGGCCACGCCGGCACGGTAGCGCAGGCCGTCGGCCGGGTGGGGCGCTTTCGATGCGAGAGAAGTCATGAGTAGATGAATCGAAATGAGAATGATTCGCATTATAAACATGGACATATGCAATTGTCATGAATATACTTGCGAATTATTCTCATTTGCGAATGATTCGCATTCATTCGCATCCATCCACCGTAACAAGGAGTCGCATGATGTTTCGCCCGCAGGCCGAGGCCGCCGTTTCACCCCTTCCATTCCCGCTGCGCCGCACGGCGCGGGCCGCGATGCTGCGCGCGGCACTCGGCTGCACCGCCGTCTTCGTCCTGCATGGCGTCCAGGCCGCCGAGGTGGACCCGGCTGTGGCGGCAAACGCGGAAGAGGCGGCCGAGCGTCCGGTCGCCACCGTGACCGTCACCGGCACCAGTACGGCGGGCGATGGCTTCGCGGCGCGCAAGGCCTCGGTGTTCAAGGGGATCGACGACATCCGCGACGTGCCGCAACCGGTGACGGTGCTGACGCGCCAGTTCCTCGACGACCGCGTGCTGCCGGACCTGCACGAGGTGATGAAGAACGTGCCGGGCGTGACCGTCGACTACACCGACAGCGAACGCGTCAACTACTTCTCGCGCGGCTACCAGATCGACGCCCTGCAGATCGACGGCCTGACCATGAACCAGGGCGGCACCATGTTCGTCCAGCCCGACACCGCGGTGCTCGACCACATCGAAGTGCTGCGCGGCGCCTCCGGCATGCTGCGCGGCTCGGGCAACCCGTCGGCGGCGGTCAACCTGGTGCGCAAGCGTCCGACCAAGACCTTCCAGGCCAGCGCGGCGGCGATCGTCGGCAGCTGGGACCGGCGCCGCATCGAAGCCGACGTCTCGAGCCCGCTGAATGCGGCCGGCACGATCCGCGGCCGCGTGGTCGCCGTCAAGGACAAGAAGGAATTGTTCCAGGACGCGCGTGAGGAAGACCGCGAAGTGCTGTACGCGGTGGTCGACGCCGACCTCACGCCGAATACGACGCTGACCGCCAGCCTGCAGCACACCGACCTGGACGCCACCGGCGCCTGGGGCAACCTGCCGTCCAACATCGACGGCAGCCCGCTGAATTTCCCGCGCTCGACCTACCTCGGCACATCGTGGAACCGCTGGAACCGCTACAACGACCAGGCCCTGCTGGAGCTGAACCACGCCTTCGCGAACGGCTGGCAGGTGAAAGCCAGCGCCGCCTACACCGGCCTGCACATGAAGCCCTGGGGCTTCCTGCAGTCCTATTTCACGCGCCGCGCCGGCGCCACCAACCCCTATCTGTTCGACGTCAGCACCTCGGCCTACACCGGCGACACCAGCAACCAGCGCGTGTTCTCGGTCACCGCCGACGGTCCCTTCGAGGCCTTCGGCCGCCGCCATACGCTGGTGGCGGGCGCCGAGAGCCTGGACGTCGACACCATCGGCACCAAGGGCTACTTCAACCTGGGCCCGATGACGAATGTCGATATCCGCAACTGGAACCCTTATACCAGCGCGCCCGAACCGGCAATCACGGCGACCGGCTCGACCGCCTACTCGGCGCCGGGCAGCCAGACCAGCCAGAAGGGCGTGTACGCGACCACCCGCCTGTCGTTGACCGACCCGCTGGCCGTGCTGCTCGGTGCGCGCCTGAGCTGGTGGGACTATGAAGTGCCGACGGCACCCGCCGGCAACTACAAGATCGAGCGCCAGACCACGCCCTATGCCGGCATCACTTACGACATCAGCAAGCAGGTCAGCGCCTACGCCAGCTACACCGAGATCTTCACGCCGCAGAACTACAAGGACCGCGGCGGCCAGATCCTGAAACCGGTCGAAGGCAAGGACCTCGAGGCCGGCCTGAAGGGCGAATTCTTCGGCGGCCGCCTGACCGGCACGCTGGCGCTGTTCCGCATCGATAACGAAGGCAAGGCGACCCAGGACCTGGCCGGCGGCACGCCCTGCCTGCCGTGGTACCCGACCGGCTATTGCTACGTCGACGGCGGCAAGCAGCGCAGCCAGGGCTGGGAACTGGAACTCTCGGGCGAAGTGTGGCCGGGCGTGGAACTGCAGGGCGGCTACACCAATACGCGCACCAAGTACCTGCGCGACGGCACGGCCTCGAACGTCGGCCAGCCGCTGCGCAGCATCGACCCCAAGCACCAGCTGCGCGTGTTCTCGACCTGGCGTCCGGGGGGCATGCTGGCCGGCTGGACCTTCGGGGGCGGCGTGCAGGCGCAGAGCGACAGCTACGTGCGCGCCGGCGCGCTCACCTCGACCCAGGGCGGCTACGCCGTGCTCAACGCGATGGCCGGCTACCGCTTCAATCCGCACTGGTCGCTGCAGGCCAACGTCAACAACCTGACGGACAAACTGTACTACGCCAAGTACGGCCCGACCGGCATCGGCAACTACTACGGCGATCCACGCAACGTGCTGGTGTCGCTGCGCGCGAAGTTTTGATGTAGATGGAAGCCATGCACGCGGCATGCATATGCTTATTTGCAGACGGGCCGATCCAGGCGTATGCTGTCTTCAACAGAAGACCATTACAAGCGGAGACAAATCATGAAACTTCGAATGGCATCCCCCCATCTGCACCTGCATCTGCCAGCCAGCTTCCATCGCCCCCTGCGTTTCGGCCGCATGTGGCGCGGCCACGAACTGCCGCTGCGCCTGATTCAAGTCGCCCTGCTGGTCTGGCTGGGCGTCGCGGGCGCCCAGTTCATCGCCCGCGGCGTGCGCATGCTGGTCGAGCAGGTCGCGCTGTAGACCCTCGGCTTCAAGTCCTCAACGGAAGCTGTAGTTGGCGCTGGCATAAAAGCGCCGGCCGCGCGGATCCGTGTAGGTCGGATCGTAGCCCGACAGGAAGAAGTAGGCCTGGTTCGAATACGGCGGGCTGCGGTCGAACAGATTCTGCACGCCCGCGCGCAGCGTCAAGCGCTTGTCGAACTCGTAGGCACCCGACAGGTCCCACAGCACGTAAGGCTTGACGCGGTTCTGCGCGACCACGCTGCCGTCATCGATGTTGATGGCGGTGTTCTGGTCTTCGTAGCCGCTCGAGTAGGTGTTCGACAGCGTGGCCGACAGCGGGCCGCGTTCCCAGTCCAGCGTGATCGTGTGGCGCCAGCGCTGCACCACGCCGTCGGTCACGAAGCGGCCCAGGTTGCTGATGAAGACGTCGCCCCGCGCGTTCTGGATCTTCGAATCCAGCACGTAGGTCCCGTTCAGGCGTCCGCCAAAGCGCCCGATGGCCGTGTCGATGCCGCGCACGTTGATGGCCAGGTCCAGGCCCTTGGCGACTTGCGCGCCGCGGTTTTCCTTGCGCAGCTCGATGTAGTCGATCAGGCCGTCCTCGTCGCGGTGCACCAGGTCGCCGTAGCGCGCCAGGTTGCCGAGGATGACGTCGTCGCCGATCTCGCTGATCAGGTCGGTGCGCTTGATGTTCCAGTAGTCGAGCGAGGCGTTGACGTGGCGGCCGGCGGCGAACACGGCGCCCAGCGAGAACTGGCGGCTGCGCTCGGGCTTGAGGTCGGCGTTGCTGTAGCGGCGCGTGTCCCAGTTGTCGGCGCAGTCGGCGTAGTTGTTCTCGACCGTGGCGCAGTACACCGGGTCGGGCAGGGTCGCGGTGCTGCTGTAGACGGTCGGGCGATGCAGTTCGGTCATCGACGGCGCGCGGAAACCGCGGCCAGCCGAACCGCGCAGCAGCCAGCCGGCGGCCGGACGATACGTAAGGCCGATCTTCGGGCTGGCCGCGCCGCCCACCTGCTGGTAATGGTCGTAGCGCCCCGAGAGCTGGGCTTCCCATCCCTTGGCGAAGGGCAGCAGCAGTTCGCCGTAGACCGCCTGGATATTGCGACTGTCGTGGGTGGCGCGCCCGCCTTCGGGTGCGGCGTCGTTGTTGATATTGTCCGACAGGAGCAGGGCGGACGGCGTGAAGTCGTTCTTTTCGCGCCGCGCTTCGCCGCCGATGGCGATCGCAAGATCTCCATCGGCCATCTTCATGACTGCGCGCGAGAACTTGAAGTCCCAGGCGTCCATCGTGCCGCGTGCGTGGCGCACGTCGTCGTCCACCTGGATGCTGTCCAGCAGCGCCTGGCCTGCCGCGCTCGAGGGCCCGAAGGGATTGATGCGGCCGTCGGCGATCCCCTCCAGCAGTTCGTTGTACAGCACGTAGCCGTGCACGTCCTTGTCCTTGACCGTGTTGACGCTGTGGTTCAGCGCGGTGTCGTAGTCCCAGCCGGCCAGCTTGCCGGACAGGCCCACCACCACGCGCACGCCCTCGGAGGTCAGTTCGCTCTTGCGGCGGCCGGCCTCGTTCAGGCGCATGCGCAGTTCGAGTTCGCCCGGGATGTCGTCGTCCTCGAGCTGGTCCAGGCCGGTGCCGGCCAGTTGCGGTACGCGGCTGTAGTCGATGTAGCCGGTCACGCGCGCCGAGGAGCCCACGTAATCGGTCTTGGCGCGGCTCAGGGCCAGCTCGGCATAAGCCTGATGCTCGGCGCCGAGCTTGACCACGGCGCGGCTGAGCACACTGCTCTTTTCCGACTTCGGGTACAGCTCGGTGTCGTTCATGTAGTCGTAGGTGCAGGCGTCGACGCCGCCGGTGCCGGCCGGCAGGTAGACGTTGTCCGGCGGCGCGCAGTTCGGCACCGACAGGTTGATCAGGCGGTTCGTGATCGGCTTGCCGCCGATGGTGAAGCCGATGTCCTGCAGGTGGTCGCGCTGGTTCGTGGTCAGGCGGATGTTGGCCGGGCTGGTGTAGCCGGACAGCAGGTGGCCGAGGCGCTGTTCCACGCCCAGGCCCTGCACGAACTTGCGCTGCGCCGTGCTCAGGGCGTTGGCGCGCTGGAAGTCGGCCACCGCGAACACGTTGTAGCCGTCGCGCTCGAGGTCGCCCTTGCCGGCGGACAGCGTCGCGGTGCGCTTGCCGGCGCCGCCCTCGCGCGTATTCAGGCCATACACGTTCGCTTCCAGGCCCTGGAAATCCTTGCGCGTGATGAAGTTGATGACGCCGCCGATGGCATCGGTGCCGTACAGGGCCGAGGCGCCGTCCAGCAGCACCTCGACGCGCTCCAGCGCCGCCGCCGGGATGTTGTTCAGGTCGACGCCGCTGTCGTCGCCGGGCGAGGCGAAGTTGGCCATGCGCCGGCCGTTCAGCAGCACCAGCGTCGACGAGGTGCCGATGCCGCGCAGGTTGGCGCTGTTGAAGCCGCGCTGGTCGCCGCCGACGTTGATGCTGGCGCCGTCGGTCAGGCCGCCGACGTTGCTCGATACCCGGCTCATGAGTTCGGCCGCGGTGGTCACGCCGGCCTTGTCGATTTCCTCGCGCGAGATCACCTGCACCGGCAGCGCGGTTTGCGCTTCCACGCGCCGGATCGCCGAGCCGGTGATTTCCACGGTCGCCAGCTTGGCGCGCACTTCCGCTGCCGCTGCCGCTTCCGGTGCCACTGCCGGTGCCACTTCCTGCGCCGCCGCCTGTCCCGCCAGGCTGCCGGCGGCGATCCATGCGCCCGCCAGCAGCACGCCGCGCACCGCGCGCGCTCCCGCTTTCATATTGGTGTTCATCCGTTCTCCTTGTTGACGGCCGCCGGCCAGGGTCCCGGCGCGGACCCGGCCGGCCCGGCACTCGGCTATAACGCCATCATAGGGAAAGCGGAGGACAGACAATTGCAAGATTCGTAAATATTTATGGAAACGTTGCTTTTATATAACAGGCGCTTATGTGCTGACGCGCCTCATTGGTCGTAACTGTGATAGAACGGGCGCAGCACGTCCGTGGCCGGCACTGGCGGGCCGAACCGGCGCGCCAGCGGCGCCGGCCAGGCGGCATCCAGCACCAGCAGCTGGAAACTGCCGGCGATGTGGCCGGCGTCCTGCGCCGCGATGCGGGTTTCGGGGCGCGTGCCCTTGTTGCCCAGGCCGCCGACCAGGGCGTTATGGCTGAGCAGCACGCCGTCGCCGTCGCGCTCCACGGCGAGGTCGCCCGGCGCCATCGCCAGCGCCAAACCGCTGCCCGCCGCCGTCGTCAGCAGCGCCAGTTCGGTGCCGCGCCGGTTGCCCTGGAAGCGCAGGTCCTCGCGCTGCAGGTGGTAGAGGCCGAATTCGTTCAGCCTGTCCTTGCCCGGGTAGCCGGCAAACGGACCCTGGCCGATCCAGCGGAACTCGCCCAGCCCGGCCGGCGCCAGGATACTGAGGCCGGCTTCGGACAGCGCCCCCGTGGCGTTTTCCGGGGTGAAGTCGTAGCTGATCTTCAAGGCGCCGTTCGCGCCGGCCTCGATCCGGTAGCCGCCCACCAGCGCCTGTTCCGGCGCGTCCGGGCGCGGGTAGCGGCCCGTCACCGACAGCGCGGCCATGCCGGCCTGGCGCTCGACCTTCAGGCTGGCGGCATCCGGCTGGCGCAGCGTGGACATGGTCCACAGCTTGGTATCCTTGACGCTCAGCGCCTCGGCCATCGTCGGCTTGCGCCCGCTGTGCGGATAGATGCCGGCGACGACCAGCTGGCCGTCGCGGTCGCGCACCTGCAGTTCGCCCGTCGCGCGCGTCACGCTCAAGCTCCAGTTCGAAGCGGCGATGCGGATCGCCTGCGCGTCTTCCGTCAGCGTCGGCGTGCTTGTCGCCGGCAGCGCCGCCAGCCAGTCGCGCCGGCCGCCGCCCTCGAGGTCGAGGCGCACGCTGCGATCGATGATCTCCCTGCCTTCCTCGTCGATGGCGCGCAGCTTCAGGGCCAGCACGTCGGCACCGGCGTCCCGCGGGATCGTGACCGGCACGCGCACGGTCTCGCGCTCATGCGCGGGCGCGCCCAGGCCCAGCTTGCCGCTGTCGATGTCGCGGCCGTTGCGTTGCAATGCCCATTCCAGGCGCATGCCGCGCAAGGCGCGGAAGTCATGGCGGTTCTCCACCGTCAGCGCGACCTGGCCGGCGCCTGGTTTGACCACTGCGCTGCCTTCGAGGATCTGCACCGGCGCATACACCTTGCGCACTTCCCAGAAATCGGCCTGCGGCGTGCGGTCCGCATAGACGATGCCGTCGGTGCCGTCCAGGCCGTGGGTGTCGTAGTGGCGCTTCTCGTCCAGCCACACCAGCTTCGTCGGCTGGCCGCGGTCGACCGCTTCGCCGGCGCTGCGCAGCAGGCCCTGGTCATGGAAGTGCCAGATCGCGCCGCCTGCGAATTCCGGCGTGGCCTGGATGATCTCCCACTGCGCCTGGATGCGGTCGGTGGCCAGGCCCAGCGCGTGCGCGTATTCGGTGAAGATGACCGGGCGCTTCAGCTTGCCGGCGTAGTCGCGCATCGTCGCGTTGACCGGGTAGTGGGGCGCGTAGATATCGACGTACTCCGGCAGGCGCGCGTAGTTCTTCGCGAAGTAGCTGCCGATCTTCGGGATCGTGACGGGACGGGTCGGGTCGAACCGGTGCGCGAGGCGGCTCGCTTCCAGTTCGGCCTCGCTGACCGGGTTCTCGTTACCGATGCTCCAGACGATCACCGAGGCGTGGTTCTTGTCGCGCGTGATGGTCGGGGCCACGCGGGCCAGGATGGTGGCGCGGTAGTCCGGCTTGTCGAGGTGTTCCTCGCCCTTGCCGATCGGGACTTCGTCGACCACGTAGAAACCGAGTTCGTCGCACAGGCGCAGGAAGCGCTCGTCCGGCGGGTAGTGCGAGGTGCGCACGGTGTTGATGTTCGCCTGCTTCATCAGCGCCAGGTCGCGCCGCATGCCGGCCTCGGTGACGGCGCGACCGGTCCCGGGTTCCAGGTCGTGGTGGTTCACGCCGCGCAGCTTGACCGGGCGCCCGTTCAGCCGCAGCACGCCATTGGCGATGCTTACCTCGCGCAGGCCGATGCGCTCCTCGACGGTCTGCAGCGTACGGCCTTGATCGGACAGGGTCAGCTGCAGGCGGTAGAGGGACGGCGTCTCGGCGCTCCACAATCGGGCCTGCGCGACGCGGATTTTGGCGGCATGAAGGCCGCTGCTGCCCGGCGCCAGATCGAATCGGCTGACCGTGCGGCCGCTCGGGTCCAGCAGCTTGCCGCGCACGGTGCCGCCGCTGCCGCCCAGCTTCACGCTGACCGCGAGCTCGGCGCCCCGCGCGTCCAGCCTGGTGGCTGTGCTCAGGTCCTGCAGGTGGGTGGCCGGCACCGAGAACAGCGTCACCTCGCGGAAGATGCCGGACAGCGACCAGTCGTCGTTGACGTCGAATTCATAGCCCTTGGGCTTGGTCGACACTTTCAGGGCCAGCGTGTTCTCGCCGCTCGGCGCCAGCAGCCCGGTGATGTCGAAGGTGTGGGCGTTGTAGGCGCTGGTGCTCGATTCGCCGGCCTTGCGCCCGTTCACCCACAGTTCATAGCCGTAGGCGACGCCGTCGAAGCGCAGCATGGTCCTGCGCCCGCGCCACGCCGCTGGCACCTGGAAGCCGCGCCGGTACAGCCCGAGGCCGTCCTTCAGCCCGAGGTCGTACTGCGGCTCGGCGAAGCCCTGCAGTTCCCAGTTGGCCGGCACCGCGATCGGGCGCCAGCCGGCGCTGTCGAAGCCCGGTGCATAAAACTGCTCGTCGCTGCCCGCCT
>Ga0265780_10000154_pt1 | contig 110235 bp, 111 predicted proteins | sample P1T30metagenome_FD_192432 | JGI IMG/M metagenome (GOLD analysis project Ga0265780, IMG submission 192432) | Plant litter microbial communities from East Loma Ridge, Irvine, California - P1 T30 | ecosystem: Environmental > Terrestrial > Plant litter > Unclassified | place: USA: California...
CCAATATTGTGTTTTCCAAGGCTGGCCAGCATAATTATACAGATACGGCATGTGCTGAATTGGCTGGTTTCCATGCGCATATTGGCCCATTCCTGCAATCTGCATTTCCCTGATTTCATGAATTACACCACCATAATACGTATCATCAAAAACCGGAGGCAATGTAAAAACGCTGTCTAATTTTTTGACAAAATTCTCTTTTCCGCCCATCAATCCAATCAGGCCTTTCATGTCATGAAAAACCGACCAAGTGTAATGCCAGCTGTTTCCTTCGGTAAAAGCATCGCCCCATTTAAAAGGATTAAACGGAGATTGAAATTTTCCGTCCTTATTTTTGCCACGCATCAACCCAGATGATTTGTCGAAAAGGTTCTTATAATTCAAACTTCGCTTTCTGTAAATTTCTGTTTCTTTTTTGGGTTTTCCCAAAGCTTTTCCCAATTGATAAATCGCAAAATCATCGTACGCATATTCTAAAGTTCGCGCCGCATTTTCGTTAATTTTCACATCATAAGGAACATAACCAAGCGTTTTGTAATAATCAACTCCGGCACGACCCACAGCAGTCATTGGTCCAGAATTATTGGCGCCTTTTATCAATGCTTGGTACAATGTTTCAATTTCATAACCGCGAAGTCCTTTAATATAAGCATCTGAAACCACAGAAGCTGAATTATTTCCGACCATAATATTTCGAAAACCCGGACTCGCCCATTCTGGCAACCAACCGCCTTCTTTGTACGAATTCACCAAACCTTCTTGGATTTTGACATTTACTTCGGGATAAACCAAATTTAAAAACGGAAACAAACTTCGGAAAGTATCCCAAAAACCAGTATCCGTAAACATATAACCTGGCAAAACTTGCCCGTTGTAAGGACTGTAATGAACTGGATTTCCTTCGGCATTTATTTCATAAAAACTTCTTGGAAACAAAACGCTTCGGTACAAACACGAATAAAAAGTGCGCATTTGGTCCACGGTTCCACCTTCCACGCTTACTTTTCCCAACGTTTCGTTCCATTTTTTCTTGGCGTCAGATTTTACCGTTTCAAAATCTTTTCCAATTACTTCTTTCAAATTAAGTTCTGCCTGCTCTGGACTGATAAATGACGAAGCTATTCTGGCAATAATTGGCTCGCCGTCTTTTTCAATTTTAAAACTGACCACAGCTCCCACATGCAAATCTTGAATTTCATCGCGATTTGCTTGCAGAAGTTGATTTGCAAAAGTGGATTTCGAGGTGAATGGTTTTTCAAATTGAATCACAAAATAATTCTTGAAATTTGCCGGAACGCCACCGCTATTTTTTGTCGAATAACCAATTATTTTATTTTCTTCTGGAATAATCTTTACAAAAGAACCTTTGTCAAAAGCGTCAATAACCACATTCGCGCTATCGGTTTTTTTAAACGTAAATCTAAAAATTGAAGCTCTTTCTGTTGGCGCAATTTCGGTGGTCATATCATAATCCGCTAGATAAACACTGTAATAGTAAGGCTTTGCAACCTCAGCTTTATGCGAAAAATGACTCGCTCGTTCGTCTTCGTTAAATTTGACTTTACCAACAGTCGGCATAATTGAAAACTGTCCATAATCATTCATCCACGGCGAAGGTTGGTGCGTTTGTTTAAATCCGCGCATTTTTTCAGCGGTGTACGAATACATCCAGCCGTCGCCCATTTTCCCGGTTTGGGGTGACCAAAAGTTCATTCCCCACGGCAAGGCAATCGCCGGATAGGTGTTTCCATTTGACATATCAGGCTTTGACATCGTGCCAATTAACGGATTTACCCATTCCACAAAATCGGTGATTTTCCCCACTTCTTGCGCAAAACTGATGTTGGAGATAAGAATTGCAGTTAAAAGTAATTTCTTCATATTATTTATTCGGTTTTTTGTCCATGTAAAAAGTCAATTTCCCGCCGTTCATCAGCTGTTCGTGCGTGACAAATTTCGAGATTTCCTTTCCGTTTAATTCTATTTTTTTGACGTACACATTTTTATCGCTTTGATTTTTGGCATCAATTTCTAGTGATTTTCCGTTTTCAAAACGCAATGTTGCTTTTTTTAACAACGGACTTCCCAAGGCATACTCTGGCGAACCCGGTGCGACCGGATAAAAACCCAAACTTGTGAAAATATACCAAGCGCTCATTTGTCCCGTATCATCGTTTCCGCCCAAACCATCTGGTCCAGAATGATACATTCTTTTGATAATCATTCGTACTTTTTCTTGCGTTTTCCAAGGCTGGTCGGTCCAGTTGTACAAATAAGCGACGTGGTGCGAAGGTTCGTTTCCGTGTACATAATTGCCAATGATTCCGTCTTTGGTAATATCCTCTGTATTTGCAAAATATTTATCAGGAAGATTCATGGAAAACAATTCGTCCAAATGTTTTGAAAACTTTTCTTTTCCTCCATTTAATTCGATTAAACTCTCTGGATTATGCGGAACATACAAGCTATAATTCCAAGCATTTCCTTCGATAAAACCTTGCCCGTGCGTATCCAGCGGGTCAAATTCTTTCTTGAAACTTCCATCGCTCAACTTCGGACGCATAAATCCTACGGTAGAATCAAACACATTTTTGTAATTTTCAGCACGTTTTGAATAGGTTTCATAAACTTCATTGTTGCCTAATTTTTTCGCCATTTGGGCAATACACCAATCATCATAAGCGTATTCCAAAGTCTTTGAAACCGAAGCTCCGTTTTTATCTTCCGGAACATATCCTAGTTTTTTATAATATTCCAAACCGTCATAATATTCTAAATTGGAAGAAGAAATCATGGCTTCCAATGCTTTATTCGTGTCAAAATCAGCATTGTTTTTCGCGACAGCATCGGCAATCAAAGAAACCGCGTGATAACCAATCATGCACCAATTTTCATTGGCATAATGCGACCAGACAGGCAACGCTTTGTGAACGCTTTGGTCATAATGTGCCAACATTGATTTAATCATATCGGCGTTCCTTTTTGGCTGAATGACGTTGAAAAGCGGATGAAGCGCGCGATACGTATCCCAAAGTGAGAAGGTAGTATAATTGGTAAAACCGTCTGCCTTGTGCACATTTTGGTCCAAGCCTTTATAGCTTCCGTCCACATCCATATAAACCGTCGGGTTGATGAAAGCGTGGTACATCGAGGTGTAAAAATTGATTTTATCTTCTTCGGAAATCGTTTCAACTTCAATTTTCTGCAGTTCTTTTTCCCAAAGCATTTGGCCTTCATTTTTGGTCTTTTCAAAATCCCAATGCGGAATTTCTGCCTTCATATTTTCCAAAGCTCCGAAAGTACTTACGGGCGAAAGCGCAAATTTTATCTTTACTTTTTCGTTTTCATTGGTATCAAAATCCAAATACATTTTCAATTTTCTACCCGCCATTTCTGGAAAGTTTTTTGATTGGTCAAATTTCCGCCAAAAACCTTTGTAAATATTTTTGTCATCATTATTTTGGAAGCCATAACTTTTGAAAGGTTTAGAAACCGCCATCGCAAAATAAACAGTTCTGGTCCTTCCCCAGCCCTGCGTTTGGCGGTAACCGGTAATTAGAGTGTCATTTTCAACGCGCACGGATGTCCACACATTTTTTTCATTGTGATTGTAAATTCCGGCCATCAAATCTAAAATTATGTGCGATTTGTCAGATTTTGGAAAAGTATATTGATGAAAACCGACGCGCTGTGAAGTCGTCAATTCTGCCGTGATATTGTAATCGTCTAGTTTTACTTTGTAATAATTGGCTTCTGCAATTTCATTTTTGTGTGAATACGCCGAACGATAACCTTTGGCGTGATTGGTTGCTGTTCCGGGATTTAAAAATAATTCTCCGGTTGTTGGTATAATCAAAAAATCGCCCAAATCAGAATGTCCCGTTCCGCTGAAATGCGTGTGGCTAAACCCAGTAATTGTCTTGTCTTCATATTGATATCCAGCGCAATATTCGTAGACTTTTCCGTTGTATTTTCCGTCTAATTCGTAGGAAATTGTATCAGTATCCGGACTCAATTGCACCGAACCAAACGGAACTGTCGCTCCCGGAAAAGTGTGTCCCATTCTTTCCGTTCCAATCAAAGGCCGGATGTATTTGAAGTTTTGTGTTTTTTGAGCTATCGAAAACAAAGGCAATAATGCGATTGAAAGCAAGAATTTGTGTCTCATCTGAAAGGAATTGTATTTTTGGGAAATCGATTGCCTAAAGATATTACAATAAATAGAAATAAAAAAAAGCTTGACAGAATGTAGTACTTCTGCCAAGCCTTCGGGGAAATTAAAAAACTAACTTTAAAATTTTAAGGTCAATCCGGCCAAGAAATTGATTCCGGCTTGCGGATAATAGCCTGCGCCTTCGATTGTGCTCACGCTTCCGGGATTTGAGAAATCGTCATCATACGTATAAAAATATCCGTTTGATTCATATTTATAGTCAAAAATATTGTTCACCAAACCCGAAATTATGATTGATTTAAAAATCGAATTGGTTTTTATTTCATACGAAACATTCAAATCGCTAACCGTGTAACTTTCTAATTTTGAACCTTCTGAATCAATATTTCCCATATATTGGTCGCCGACAAATTTTGACAGAAGTGAAACCTGCATGTTTTTTATCGGAAGAAAAGTGATTGCGTTTCCAAAAATTAAATTTGGTGAAAAAGCGATATCTGTGTTTCCTAAATTCTGCAAAACGCCATCTCTTTGGAAATAAAAATCTTCGTTTTTGTTTGAACTTACAGTTACGTTCGGACGCAAAATTAATTTTTCTGTAACCAAAAGTGTTGCGTCAATTTCCAAACCTAATCGGTAACTGTTTCCTGAATTCTGGCGAATCGGCGCGCCTACATCGTTCAAGGCTCCGGTTAAAACCAACTGGTCCTTGTATCGCATAAAATATCCGTTAATGTTTAATTTGGTTTTTGGCGCGTTGTATCTCCAACCTAATTCAAAATCGTTCAGCTTTTCTGGCTTTGGATTTCCGCCTTCATAATCGCTTCGGTTTGGCTCGCGATTCGCTCGTGCGTAAGAAAAATAAATGTCGTTGCTTTCATTCACTATGTACGTGATTCCTGCTTTTGGATTGAAGAAATTAAAATTATCGTCTACTAAACCCGTTTCATTTCCGTTGGCTTTATACGTTACATTTCGGTATTGCAAATCTCCAAAGAGGCTGAAATGCTCGTTGATTCGCACATTTGCTTTTGCAAAAAAGTTAGCATCTGTTTTGGTAGAAAAATCATTATAATATTCTAAATCATATTCTGGAAGAACGACGCTTCTGGTCCAAAGCACGTTTCCGCGGTGCTTTCCTTCATATTTATTTAAGCCTCCGCCAAGAATAAAATCAACGGTTTCTGTTTTGTAATTTGCCGAAAAAGTGGTTCCGTAAAAATCATTGTCCAGCCATTTTCTTCGGATTAAATCACTTTCGGTAATTTCTTCGCCGTCAATAATTTGAGGCGCGATTCCATATTCTGACAAATCTTCTCCTTGCTTATAATTTTCGTAGTAACCCAAACCTCTTGTGTAATGAAACGCCAAGTTTGTGCTCCAGTTATCGCCCCATTTTTCATTCCAATGCAATTGATAATGGTCTTGGTTGTAATTATCGGTTTCATTGTCATAAAAACTTAAGTTTCCTTCGTCATCATAATATTCTCCCGAAACATTGTAAGTTCTGTCATTTGCCAGTTTTTCTGGGTCTTCAAGTCCATTCCAAGCTTGGTAGGTTTTCTCTTTTCCACCAAAAACCAAAGCCTTGATTAAAGTCGTTTTTCCAACATAAGTTCCTTGGAAAAAGTACGATTTCAAGTCCGATTCTGCTCGGTCGATGTAACCGTCAGATTTAATATTGGAAACTCTTCCGGCCAATTCAAAATGGTCATTCATCAAGCCGGTGCTGAATTTTACCGTGTGTTTTCTGGTATTAAAACTTCCGAAGGAATTCGAAATTTCTCCGTTAGATTCCAAAGCATACGAATCGGTAAGCAAATTTAAGCTGGCGCCAAAAGCTCCCGCACCGTTCGTGGACGTCCCGACACCGCGCTGTAACTGCATACTTTGAACCGAAGAAGTGAAATCTGGCATGTTTACCCAGAAAGTTCCTTGCGATTCTGAATCATTGTACGGAATTCCGTTTAGCGTAATGTTCACGCGTCGCGAATCTGAACCACGCACCGAAATCGCCGAGTAACCGATGCCATTTCCAGCATCAGAAGTCGTGACAACCGACGGCAAATAATTCAGCAAAGCCGGAATTTCTTGGCCTAAATTTCTGGATTCTAAATCTTTTTTGGTAATGTTGGTAAAAGTCACCGGAGTCTGTGCTGTCACACGAACTGCCGACACCAAAACTTCATCTAAAGCGGTCACTTTTGTGGTGTCAAGCACTTTTTCTTCTTGGGCAAAAAGGGAAACAGAAGAAAATAAGGTGATGGTAAAAATGGTTTTTGCAGTAGAAAATCCCGATCGTTCAGGACTCTTTTTGCAAAGAGGAAATTGTTTGAATAAAGGTTTCATTCGTAAAAATTTTACGAAATAAAAGGGGTAATTATTCTGTTGTTAAAATTAAAATTGATGTTCTACGACAATTTTGAAGCGTGCACTCTACAAAAGTTGTCGTTTTTTCCCTTGGCAGCATTACCCGCCCAGGTTCTTTGGGTATAATCTCAGCTCGTTATTTAGAGCACCCCTTTGAGACAGGGCAAAGATAGAGAAAGTATTCAGTTTTCAGTAATTAGTAGGCAGTTTTTTCTGGGTAACTAATTTAAAAATCTGGTTTTCTTCTATTTTGCTTTTTCTCAGAAAGATTTCTTTTGTTTTGAATTCGTTTCTTAATCACCGATTTAGGAACTTTTGTCGCCTTTCTTTCCTTTGGAATAATTAAGTTTTGGATGATGATTTGCAAGAACCTTTTTATGACAATTTCTTTGTTTTTCAATTGGCTTCGGTCTTCATCGCAGTTTAAAATCAAGATTTTGTCGTTGGTTAATCTTGGTTCTAAGTTTTGTTCCAAAAGCAATCTTTCGTCTTCAGACAATGCTTTTGATTTTAACAAATCAAAAGACAGCACAACTTTTGACGAAACTTTATTTACGTTTTGTCCGCCGGCACCGCTACTTCTGACCGCTTTGAAACTTAATTCTGATATTATTTTTTCTTGGTCCAAATTATTGAGGTTGGTGTGGCGGTTTTAATAAATCGTTGACGGTTTTCACCGGATTAAAGGTAATCAATGGCACTTCTACGAAAATGGTAATCCATTTGGCCATCGCGCCGTTCCATAATCCTGGGAGCTCATAAGCTTTAATGGGTTTTCCGTTTTTTGTTTTCTCCACAATAAAACCACTATTATGATCAATAAATTGCGTCAAATCAAACTTTTCCCCTTTATAATCTTTTGTCGCGCAAACCAAATCCACAGGATTAAAATGTGTTGAACTCGCTAAAATTTTCTTCTGCGCTGGGTTTTCTAAATCAATTTGGGAACTTTCAACGATTTGCAGAGACGTTTTGCCATCAACATCTTTCACCCAGAATGGCCCGCCTCCTGGTTCTCCTTCATTTTTAACCATCCCGCAAACACGAATTGGTCTGTTCAAAATCTCTTTCAAATATTCAATACGGTATTCTTTTGCGTACTTTTTAAACTCCGCAGTCACCGAAATTTGCAATTTATTTTTCAGAAACATTAAAATCTCGTCAAAAGTTTCTTTTGAAATCACTTCGGCATCCAGATTTTTCAAAAATCCAAACACCTTTTCTTGCAATTCCAAAAGAATTCCAGCCAACGCTTTTTTATACAACGAAATTACATCGATGTGATTTTGAATTATGTTATCGATGTTTTTTATAAAGATTATATCAGCAAATAAATCGTTCAAATTTTCGATCAAGGCGCCATGCCCGCCGGGTCTGAAGAACAATTTATTATCATCTGTTCGAAATGGATTATTATTTAAATCCACTGCTAGCGTGTCTGTCGATTTGTGTTGGTATGAAAAGGCTACGTTGATTTTTGTGTTGGATTTTTCCTCTATTTTAGGCTTCACCTGACTCAAAATTTCCTCAAATTCAACTTGATGTTCTTCAGAAATAGAGAAGTGCAGATGCGAAACATTGCTGGAAGACGCATAAAAGCCACTTTCGTTTAGATGCTCTTCGATAGGTGTCGCTACGTGATTTTCGTAATCGTGAAAAGGCAACACGGCCTTTGGTTTTGACGCGTAATCAAAATGATTTTTTCCCAAAAGCGACTTAATCAGATGGTACGATTTTATATCATTATCCCATGTCTTATACTCTGGATATCGTGATTTTGTATGCTCTTTTAAAACTTTGTAAAAAGGAAATTTGTCTTTTCCAATCAGAAATATCGACAAATCTGTGGCTTTTGTCCGGTTGATGTACGCGTTTATCGTTTCTTCGCCAAGTTTAAATTCATTCAAAAACTCACTCAAAAATTTAAACATTCGGCTTGCTGCGCCAGAAGCCGGGACAAATTTCTGCAATTTTAATTTGTCTTTTTTTAAGTCAAAAAAGTTAGCGTAATACTGCGCTTCCGTTTCAGAAATTGCGGAAATTCCGTTATTCAAGGAAGCTGATTTCTCTAGAATTATTTTTGGAATTCCTTTTTTAAAAATGTCAAGGCAATTTTTAACGACGTCAATTTTTATTCCTTGATTATAAATTTGGATAAAATCATAGGAAGAAAACCCCAGTTCCTTAGCCTTTGAATATTCTTCGACGATAAAAATGGCTTTTTCTAAACGTTCATCCTGATTTCCAGATAATAAAATATAAGGTTTTTTATTATCGAGCAACGCTTTTTCAAATTTCTCCAAAAGCATTTCGCGCTCATTCGGCTTATCTCGAAGATCGTCTTTTTCAAACGGAACATCGATATTGGTCAAAAGAAACAAATCGTATTTGTGTTTTCTTGCGGCTTTGTCTAAAATTGGATCACAAAAACCATAATAAATTTCAGAAAAAACTTTGGTACACATCAAGTTCGTGTCTACAAAAAGATATTTTTCTGTAGTTTTCAGGGCGTCATTTTCCAGTTTCATCTGTCCCAAAGCAATCGGGAGCAAATCATCTGGCTCACAGATTCTTTGCGAAAAATTCCATTTATTCTGAAGATATTCTCGAGCAAATTCTGGAATCCAAGTAGCTTGAAAATGTTGTGCTAATTGTTTTGCTAAAGTAGTTTTCCCAGTAGATTCGGGTCCATACAAAGCTATTTTTATTTTATCAGTTCCTTGCTGTTTAAGATTTTCCTCCATTCGATATAAGCCAAAATAGCCAAAATTGTAAAAAATACATACTGCAATGACAACATTCCCAGACCTCGATACGCGTATAACGGAACGGCGATGATGTCACCGATGATCCAAAGCGTCCAGTTTTCGATTTTTTTCATCGCCATATACCACATTCCTGTAAAGAAAATCCCTGACGTAATTATATCGATATAATTTTCTGGTAAAATTTCTTGCCCAAATAAATGATATACAAAGTATGTTACCACAATAGTAAGAAAAAATAGCAAGACTCCAATGATTTTTTGTTTATCATTCGTTCTTGAAATTTTATAAACGTGTTCGTTTCCTTTGACTTTTGACCAATTTATCCAGCCATAAATACTCATAATTGAAAAATAAATATTCAATGTCATATCGGCGAAATATCCTGCTTGAAACAACAGATAAACAGTGATTATCGTGGCGATAATTCCGGTTGGATACACTAGAATATTTTCTTTTTTTGCATAATAAACGCTTAAGATTCCGAAAACAAAAACGATTGCTTCCATTGTGATATCAAAAGCGGTTTTGTTTTTATAAGCTTCAAGAAAAAAATCAATCATCAGTTATAAGTTAAAATTAGTGAAGAAATTTGGGTTGTTTTCAAAAGCTGTTCCGATCACCACTAAATCAGCTCCGGCAAGAAAAGCTTCGTTGATTCCGTCAAAATTTGTGATGCCACCCCCGACGATTAGTGGAATTGAAATATTTTTTGCCACCAAGGAAATGGTTTCTAACGGAACCGGAAGTTTCGCGCCGCTTCCTGCTTCGAGATAAATTAATTTATTGCCTAAAAATTCTCCGGCCAAAGAGGTATCAACAGCAATTTCAGCGTTATGACGTGGCAACGGAATCGTTTTACTAACCGAAGCAACGGCAGTTTTATTACCGCTTTCGATCAAAATATATCCTGTAGAAATAATTTCTAGGTTCGTTTTCTTTAAAATCGGAGCTGCTTTTACCTGATGTTCAATTAAAAAATCTGGGTTTCTTCCGGAAAGTAAACTTAAGAATAGAATTCCGTGTGCTTCGTTTGAAATTTGGGAAGGATTTCCGGGGAATAGTAAAATTGGAAGTTGTATTTCTTTTTTTAATTCTGAAATAATTTGGTCGATTGAATTATTTAAAACCAAACTTCCTCCGATGAAAATGTGTGTGGCTGGCGCTTGTTTTATTTTAGAAATCAAGCTTTTTATGTTTTGCAAATCAACGTTATCTGGATCGAGAAGAATGGCCAACAGTTTCTTATTTGCTTTTTTTGCTTGGAGTATTTCGTGGTAAATGTTTTGCATTTTATTCGCAGCGCTTCGCTAAGTTTTCACAAAGCTACGGAAAGAAAATCAGATAATTTGGCAATTGAATAATGTCATAATGATTAAGCTTCATCGAAAATTACTTTTCAAAAGCATAAACCAGCGTATAATTTTCGATTTCTTCGAAGCTGATATCGAATTTGATATTGAGATTTTCGAAGGTCAAAATTGCTTCTGCTTTTAAATCGTTCATTTCAAATGGAGCAACGAAAATGTGATCTTTGAAACTGATTCCTTTTTCGTTTCTGATTTTGAAAACGGCTTCTTTTATGCCCCAGATTACGGTTAATTTTGAAACGTATTCTTCTAAATTCTCTTTGCTTAAGAATAAAAATTCAGAATCATCGACAAATTTATCGGCAATTCTGATGATTTTTTCTCTTCGCTGTTCGATATCGATTCCAACGTTTTTATTGCTTAGAATGATGGCAGAAAAATCAAAAGAGTGCGTAATTGAAATATGATTCTCATTGTCAAGATGCGGTTTCCCGAATTCATCATAATGAAGTTGAATATCGTTGTGACCCGTTTCTTGGAGTAATTTTCTGACGCTTAAAAAGGCTCTTTGGTGCGTTTCTGATTTCATTCCTTGAAGCCTTGTTAGCGTTTTTTCTTTTAAAATTACTTCAGAGAAAAGCGCGCCGAAGGTCTCTGTTATTTTCCAGATTAAGATTTTAGTGGTGAAATTATGCTGTATGATTTTATGTAAAGGCATTTTTTAACTAGAATTATTTAAAAGCAAAGATTGGAAGATTTTCGCAAAGGTCACTATGTTTTTAGTATTCATTCCATAAAATTAAAACTAATGTTTTTTACGCTTTCAACTTTACTTTTGGATTTTTCTTAATCTCTATTGCCTAATTCTCAATATTAAACAAACCTTAAATAAAAATTAGAGATTATTTTAATAGAAAGTAATTCCGTAAATTTGCAAAAAAATTGATAATACAAATATATACAAATACATGAGTACAACGACATTACCTTTTGTGGCTTACAAAGTGAAAGATATTTCTCTTGCGGCTTGGGGAAGAAAAGAAATTGAATTGGCGGAAGCTGAAATGCCAGGTTTAATGGCGCTTCGTGCAGAATATAAAGATGAGCAGCCATTAAAAGGTGCTAGAATTGCAGGTTGTCTTCACATGACGATTCAAACTGCAGTTTTGATCGAAACTTTAATCGCTCTGGGAGCTGAAGTTACTTGGTCCTCTTGTAATATTTTCTCAACTCAAGATCAGGCTGCTGCTGCAATCGCTGCTGCTGGAATCCAGGTTTATGCTTGGAAAGGTCTTGACGAAGAGTCTTTTGATTGGTGTATTGAGCAGACTTTGTTCTTTGGCGAAGATCGTCAGCCATTAAACATGATTCTTGACGACGGTGGAGATTTGACCAATATGGTTATTGATCGTTATCCAGAATTAGTTGCTGGAATTAAAGGTCTTTCTGAAGAAACGACTACTGGTGTTCACAGACTTTATGAAAGAATGAAAGCTGGAACTTTGCCAATGCCTGCAATTAACGTAAATGATTCGGTTACTAAATCGAAATTTGACAACAAATACGGTTGTAAAGAATCTGCTGTTGATGCGGTTCGTCGTGCAACTGACTTGATGTTGGCTGGAAAAAGAGTTATCGTTTGCGGATATGGTGACGTTGGAAAAGGAACTGCTGCTTCTTTTAGAGGTGCTGGTTCTATTGTAACAGTTACTGAAATTGACCCAATTTGTGCGCTTCAAGCTGCGATGGACGGTTATGAGGTGAAAAAACTTGACACAGTTATCGCTAACGCGGATATCATCATCACGACAACTGGAAACAAAGACATCGTTCTGGGTTCTCACTTCGAGAAGATGAAAGATAAAACTGTTGTTTGTAACATCGGCCACTTTGATAATGAAATTGACATGGCTTGGTTGAACAAAAACCACGGAGCTTCAAAAATCGAAATCAAACCTCAGGTTGATAAATATACAATTGCTGGAAATGACATCATCATTTTAGCTGAAGGTCGTTTGGTAAACTTAGGTTGTGCAACTGGTCACCCAAGTTTTGTAATGAGTAACTCATTCACAAACCAGACTTTGGCTCAAATCGAGTTATGGAAAAACAGTGCGGCTTACAAAAATGAAGTTTATATGTTACCAAAACATTTAGATGAAAAAGTAGCTGCTTTGCACTTGGCTAAATTGGGAGTTGAATTGGAAACATTGAGAGATGACCAAGCAGCTTACATCGGAGTTGAAGTTCAAGGTCCGTTTAAACCTGAATATTACAGATATTAATCTATTTTCAGAATTTTGATTAAAAACTCTGAATTTGATATAAAAAAACCTCGCTTTTCGGCGAGGTTTTTTATTTTATTAGAGTCTGGTAAATTTGCCATCTCGATCAATAGTAAACTTAGAATAGGCTGTAAAAGCCACACCTTCTTCATCTGATTTGAAATCTTTCACATGGATTATTGAATTTTCGTCGATATAAAAAAATCTGGTGGTGCGTGCCAAATCGCTTCCATTCACGTACGAAACAGGAATCTTATCTGTAATTTTTCCGCCTTTTATGCTGACTAATACATTCTGAATTTGGCTTTCTGGATATTCGCAGTTTTTACAGTCCATTTTCCCTTGGTACACTATTGAATACACCTCAGCATCGCTCAGAGTAAAAACTTTGGCGATTTTAATTTCAAGTTTTTCTTTTTTGTTTTTTACAGCTTCGGAAGGAATAAATTCTTCAGCCAATAAAGAACTGATTTCAGAATAATACGCCGTTATTTTTTTCCTATTTGGATTTTCAAGGTCTTCGTAAAGCTGTCCCATTTTGTTACAGGCCGCATCAGAAGCCGTATTTGCTGTAGTCCATTCGTTTGGAAAATTGTAAAGCACGTCTTTATCGCCGTAAGGCAAATTAACCTTAGGCGCGTCAGAAATTGCTTGTAAATCTTTTATCTGGCTGATACTTTTGCTGCACGAAAACGTTCCGAGCAATACCAACAATATCATTATTTTTTTCATATTATCTATATATGTTGTGAATCGAATTGCCGTCAAAATCGCCTGAATGCAGATGGTCGTTATGATCTGTGGCGTACCTGTGCGCGTTTCGCAACCAAGCCTGCTGGGTTCGTCCAGCGATAACTTGTGTGAAATTCCAATCGACAAATGCATTTAACAAGTCTTGTTCATTTCTTCTGTTTGCCATGTAACTTGTGTCCACGCTGTCCCCATTTGGATGTGCGACACTTGGATAACTTGTGGCATCGCCAAAACACATTCCGGTGGAAAGTACGCCGGCCAAACCATATTGCGACAAAATACCCACGAAAGCGGCGAAACAGTCAGGGTTACAGAAACGGCGTTGCGTGTTTGAAAATCCATAGACAATGATGCTTCCGTTGACGGTCATGTTCAAGGTGTCGGGCATTCTGACCAACGGCACATTGGTTCCTGATGCGCCATAACTGACAATCCGCAGCGCTCCAGGAAACAAACGGGCATCTCTCGCGTTACGATGGTTTCCTGTGGTGACAATGGCATTGGCAAAGATGTGGTTTGTCTGTGCAGCTCCTCCAGCCGGCGCATTTTCAGTTCGCAAGGCACCTCGAGGCACGGCGCCCAACTGCGTGCCGTTTGCTCTTCCCATCACGTTCGTCTTATCACACGTTGCAACCAAGGTTTCGTTTCCATAAATATCATAGTGAAAATAACACACTTGTGATGAACTTAAATTCTCAAGTTTACTGATTTTCCTTCGAGATACGCCATTCATTGGAAGAAAATTATAAGTTCCGTCGGTGTAAGTATTTCGGTCATTGGCTCTGCCAGTAAGTGCGCGCGCATAAATTTCATAAAAATTTCGGTTGGTAATCCGAAATCGTCCCAAATCGTCGCTGTTCAAGAAAACGCCGGCTTCTTTCAGTTCCTCAGTGCTGTCTAAACCATACGCACACGGTTCGTTATCTGTTCTTTCCACAGCCACTTCAAGGTTTGCCAAGCCATTTTGCGCTGCCGCAATATTAGTGGCCCAGGTATTAAAATCTGCTCGTAACGATGGCCGCAACTGCAGTTTAATTATGGCTTTATTGGCGTGGTCGGCGAGATTTGTGTAATGTGCATGCGAACCTGTTGGATTATCAGTCGTTCCACAATTATTCAAGGCATCAAAATTACCGACAACTGCGGACAAGAGTCTTTTGGCCTCAAAAGCCTGCGTCTGCGGATTGAACCACATCAACGTTAGTGTTTCAGTATTTCCCGTCAACGTATTGTCACTTGGTTTGACCACCGCGTCAATTGACAACGTATCCATGTTCACGGTTTCAATGACCAGATAAACCGTTTTGCCCAGAATGGAATCATAGTTCAAATCTTCCGTTCCCTGACGTTGCGGATGAAGCGAATCAATTCTTGTAAATGCCACATTTGCTCCATCTTCTGTCACCGTTTTTTTTGCAAAGTACACTTGTGTGATTCTTTGCAGGCTATCATCAGGAATAACTGGAGAATAAGGCGGATTCAGCGTAACTGTTTGTCCTGTATCATCAATTGTTATCGGCATCTTTTAATTCATTTAATTGATAACTTATTGTTTTTTTATAATTGTTTCCAAAGGAAAACGCTATGAAAAGTGAGGCATTTTTTAATATCCCGGAATCAATGTCAATTATAAAATCACCTTCATATTTATCTAAATTTATCTTGTCATTTTCGGTGTAAGTGATTTGTTTTTGTTGCATCGATTTTAAGAACATACTTTCATAAAATGGCTCTATAAATCTTCCGGAAACCGCAACTTCCACTTCTCTATTATTAATTTTTATTTTTTTTACTTTGGCTTGTTCTTCGATGTTTACCACCGTATTTTCCATAAAATTTAAATACCTGACTGTTCTGTTTTTACTGGTTTCTGGCGTATATTTTCCGTGGAGCGCGTGCAGAAATAGTCCATACTGTTTGTAATTTTTGGCGTCAAGCATTATCTTTTTTTGGTCTTTGTAAAAATCTCTCAAATATTGAAAACTGGCTTCCACTTTTTCGCCCACATTGCTTTTTGATAATCTGGCTATTTTTTCTTCTAATCTCTGCTGGATTTCCTTGTGATTTAATAATTTTTGAATTTGTCCCAAATCATTTATTTGGATCAAAATATTGTCGTTTACCTCAGCAATTCTTGTCAAAAACTCTTTTTCAGAAATTGAAAAAGTTCTATTTTTTAATTCAATATCAAAGCTTTCAATTTGCAAAGAAAAAGTCTCGTGTCCTGATTTTAAAATTGTGGAGTGCACCGTTTTTGTGATTTCATTTTTTAAGACAATCCCGTTTTCTGTGGTAATTTCCATCATTGAAAAAGCATAAAATCGCATATCGCTGGCCAAGTTAAGGGCAAGATTTAGCTCTGTAATGTTGTTTAATGAACTGGAATTATTTTGCATTTAAAAATTTTGTGGTTAAAAAAATTTCTGAAAACACTTGAGCTAAACGCTGCAATCGAATGAAATAAAATCAATAATGGACAAATACCATTTTCCGTCAATTTCTGTCACATAAAAAACAAAAGCTTCACCATTAGAGCTTTCAGACTTATTTTGGGCTAAAACAATTCTTTTGCTCTTGGCTTCCCATTTTTTAACTTTCTCTAATGTTGCGTTCAAATCTTTCTTCTTTTGAGAATCAAGATCAGAGTCAAATGCAATGCCATATCTTTTAATAGTTTCTGAGAGCAATTGATCTTTCGTACCTTCTTCGATAAAAAAACCATTCTTTAAAATTGATTCACAGCCCACAATTTCTTGATTTGTTTTTTGTAATTTATCGCTCAAATTCACTTTCTGTGACTGAAGTGATTTCTTTTCCCATTCAGAAATATTCAAATCATCAAGGCATTTTGAATTAAAGCAAATCGATTTTACATTTTGCCAATAATCGACAGTTCCTGGTCGGTATAAAAAATACAAACCCACTTTTTGATGTATTAATTTTGAAAGTGCTTCTTGATTTTTTTCGTTGTATAATTTTAATATCTGATGTACAGTTTGTTCAAAATCAGATTGATTCACCTCCATGATTTTTGATTTTGAAACAGAAGAATTTGGTTGTTGACTTTTACAACTTATAAAAAAAAGCGCAAACGATATGTAAATTAAAATTCTCATAAGCAATCTAATTTTGGCATTATTGCATCTTTAACTGCGGCGCCTTCTCCGGCTGTCTTTGACTGAATTGCTTCGTGCGAATAAATATCTTCTTTTGTCAAGTTATAATGTTCCATCAGCTTTACTAACAAACATTTGAGCGATTTTATTTGGTTCTCAGTTAACGCATCCCAAAAAAATTCTTTTCCGTCTGAACCTTTGTAACCTGCGGAAAGTGAGACATTTGCCGGATTCGAGATTTTTGTATCATAGACATTATATAAATCTCCATTTTTGTAATAATAAGCCATTCCTACAACTTCAATACCAACAGAATTTTCAGTCTGGATTTCCATATTATTAGTTCTGGCGGTAGAATTCATAATGTGGTTTGTGTACTTATCTAAACTTACAGCTTGAAAAATTTCGCCGTCATTTGCGCCTTTATCCACATAAAAATGCGTTCCTTTTGTGTGTGCAACCGCACCTGCAGTTGACGAGCCTGCCGTTCTGTGAAGGATGATGGCAATCACATCTTGAATTCCGTTGTGGCCTGAAACTAGGCTTCCGGCTTTTGTGGTAATTACACTTGGTCCTGACAAAAAACCATTGGCGATTGCATATTCTGCACAACCACAATAACTCACTTGAAATCTTGTCGTTTCTTGATTTAAAAATTCTTTTGTTGCGTCTGGAAATTTTATTTCATCCTGCGTTTCAGTAACATCAGCTTTGAAAAACAGATGCGCGTTTTTTTCAGTTCTTTTATCAAAATTGGCAGCTATCTTTTTGTGATCTTCGTCGCTTTTTGGCTTTAAAGTAATTTCTTGCGAATATTCTGTTTTATCTCTTGAAATCTTAAATTCTATCTTGGTCTTTTCGTCTTCTCCAATTAAAAATTTAACCGGAATATCAAAAACAGCTTCTGGATGTGCAAGCTTATTTTCATTGATTTCTACGGTTAATTTTCCGGATTGTCCGTTGCATTTTGCCACAACATATACTTTTTTAGCATAATGTATTTTTGAGATTTTAACCAATTCAACGCCGTCTTCTTCCCGTTCTTCCCAAGTGATTTTTATCTGATCATTTGGATTTAAAGGATTTGCATGATCTGGATCAGTCGCCAAATTTTTTGCATTTTTCTTTTCATCAGCAAATTTCTTGATATAAATATTTTTAACGTCAACAATTTTTCCGCCTTTTTTAACGGTATATGTTTCTTCTTTTTGAACCCATTTAAATTTCTTTCTTTCTTCGGCAAAATAAATATCCACAACATCCACCAGGTGATCTATCTGATGTGGCGTGTCATAGACTTTCTGATTCGGGTTTGCCGAGTAAGATTGGTTATTTTCTGGATCATCTGCCATTTTAAAATTCAATTACTTATTTAAACTATTTACTGCTTTATTTTTAGATGTTTCGGTTTGTACATTAAATTCTTTCGTCTTTTTTTATTTTAAACCTTTTAAATTTTTGAATTTGGCCTATTTTTCATCTTAGTTCAGTTTATAACCAATATATTTTCCAAACCTTTTTGTGCGGAACAACTGAAATGAATTACAAGAAAAAAAATCATTCAGAATTTAATTTCTTTTGTAAATATTTGCGTTGAAAATCATATTTCTCAATTTATAATTCACTAAAAAATTAAACCCAAACACTATAATAAAAAGCGTCAAATAATTAGAATGAAAAATTAAAAAAGCCATAAAAAATAAAACCATTGAGCTTAAAAAAAGAACAATATCAAAAACTAAAAATTTCATTTTATAAGGCGTAAACCATTTTGTAAATAAAACAGATAGAAACAATTGAATCAAAATGCAGGCGATTACTTCTGCGCTTGCTCCTAGTTTTTGATTCAATTGATATACCTCATCATATTCTTGAAATCTCGGATTTTGATTTTCTTTAAGGCTTAAATCGTCAACGTCTGGTAATTCTGGCCTGACAAAAAATATTTTAGCAGTTGGGTATTTTAAGCATAATTGTGGCTCATAGAATTCGTAACTTTTGTTTAAGACGCCAACGAACAAAAGTGCACAGATTCCAAAAAACAATATTGCTATTAATTTTCTTGTGATCATGGTTTTCTCTTCTCTAAAATGCTTCGCCATTCCTCCATTTTTTCCATGGTCAAATTTCCAGGACAGTAGCGTTCATCAGTGTGTGAGCTTGAGGCAATTTCCATGTGGCCCGCTACAATTTCAATTTTATATAATCGGTCTAAATGGATGCACAAGCTTAAAACAGCATTTCTCATCTTGTCTGTGATATGATCATCGCCATCACGTTCTTCAAAATTTAATCGTATCGCACCCAAAATACCTTGGTTAATTCCCGCATTATCTGTGCTTAAATCTCCCAATAAAACAATTCCAATTTTTCCTGTATTAGCTTGATCAACATGTGCTCCTTTTATATCAATTGGTCTTCCTTCATAAATTTTTCCGTCTTTATCGACTGCAAAGTGGTACCCAATATCAGCCTTATCCATCTGATCCATGTGCTCGTCTTGAATTTCTTTTACAGTGGGAAAATGTTTGGCATTACCAGAATGATGGATTACAATTGTGTCATAATATTGCTCAGGGGTTTTCCCAATATTTTCATAGGAATAATTTGCTCCAGTTCTGTGAGTCCTTGCTCCCCACGCAGTTCTTGGGATAATCGTTATCGGCTTTACTTTCACCTCTCTAAATAAATTTTCATTTACATTCTGCATGTAAGCAAAAACTTTAAATGTAGCATCATAGCAATCTTTGTCATTAACTCGAAGATTTAGCTGTTCATTATGATTAAAAATATCTTGCTTATTTGTTCCATAATCAATTTGCCATTTCACTAATTCACGATCTGCCTGAGTTGGTGGATTTTCATATTCAGTAACCTTAAACCTCGCTATATCGAATAAATCAATTTCTAAAGGAGTAAGTCTTTCAAAATTTAAAATTTTATTCAATTTTCGTTCGATGCTTGCAACTTGAGGAATTGCACTCGCCTTTGCTGTATTAAAATCGGGATTGCAAGTAATGCACGATTCTTTAACCAAAACTTTCTGGTCCTGGACGATGGTTTCCCCTAGTTTTTCCCACGGACTTAATTTTATGACGCTCATACAAGGTGGCGGCTGTATGTTTTTTGCAGGCCATTTTGGATGCCCGCAAGTTCCTTTAAATTGAAGGTTAATCATGTTATTTCCGTCACCTTGAGTTGCCCAAAGTTTGTCTTGCAATTGCAATTCATTGGATGTAACTACCAACTTTCCGAGACCTTGAGCGTATTCGCATTTTAATTTGGCACCATGCATCACCACTTCTCGCTTTTCTGAAGGAGAGTCTTCCACATCTTTGCGTTGCCGTTCCGCTCTCTTTTGGTTGAGTTTTTCGTTGTGCGTTTGCGTAGCCATGACTTTAAAGTTTACGTCGTTATCCTTTACTGACTTTTACGTCTTTTCCACCTTGAATCACAGTTAATGTGGTTCCTCTCAGCTTCAAATCTCCTTTTGAAGTTTGGATATCTGAATTTCCGGCAATCTGACGGTAGTTTTCACCTACGTGGTCCGTTTTGTCGTTTTTAACGGTAACATTCTTATTTTCTGAAGTTTGGATATAATTTTTTCCGATGGTTTCCGTTTTATTACTTCCGATAGAAATATCTTCGTTTGCGCCAATAGTTGTCGACATATTTTCGCCCACCTGAATATCTAGGTTTTTGCCCACTACAATGGTCATATTGTTGGGCGCATTTAATTTTATATTTCCCTGACCGTCCATCAGATACGTGTTTCCGCTGGGGTCTTCGATAAAAACGCTTCCTGCCGCATCGTCCATAATTACCTTTGTACCAGAGCGGGTTTGGATTACTTTTTTATCGTTTCCGGAAGAGCTGTAACCGCTCGACGCGCCGCCATTGTACATAGCTCCCAAAACAAAAGGCTTTTCTGCATTTCCTCCTTCAAAAGCTACTAAAACCTCTTCGCCCACTTCTGGAATAAAATAAAAACCTTTTCCTCCGCCGGAATGTGCATTAATCATCCTGATCCATGGCGTTGTTTTTCCGGCTTCTTTCTGCCAGGCAAACGCCACCTGAACTCTTCCCAAACCAGCGGGGTCGGCATTTGAAATGACCGTGGCGGGCTGTGTTTCTGCCGTTGGAAAACTGTGGACATTTCCGTATGGTGGTGACAAGACATTTTCTGGCACCGCATCAAAACTGTTATGATACGTTCCTGATTCGTCGCAAACATGCATGATATCTGTGATGATATAATTCCCGAAATTTTGTTCCTGAAGCCCGTCAAGTACGTTTCCTGTCAATGAAAAAGAAGGCTCTTTGATGGAAACTACATCGCCAATACGAAGTCCGGTTTCATCAGAATCACCTTTGGCCGTAACCATATCGGCGCTTCTGGACTGCAACTGGGTCGTGACGCGGTCAATCAGGTGCGTACGTGAATTTCCTTCTTCCAGCGCGTGCGGATAAAGTATCGTAGAGTTCTTTGGGAATAATTTTTTTGAGGTTTCAAAGATGGTTTTCGAATACCCATCTGGCTGAAAATTCACCTCTTCAGAATTCGCTTTTTGCGTTTCTGCATTGGACGGGTCATATCCTAAATATTCAAAACCGACCGACTTTGCCCGCATTTCAATGTTAAAAGAATGAAGGCTTCGTCCATATTCTAACGTGAATTTTTTAGATTTTGGTTTCCCAAAGAAAAGTGCTTCGCCATTGTAATAAAACCACTGCCCTTTTTTCTGAGCAATTCTGGACAGGAAGCCAAAATCGCTTTCGCCATACTGAACGGTGTAAGGCAGCAACGCATCTTTTTCTATGGATATTTGCGGATTCAGCTCTTCAGAAGCATATTCTTTCAGGACCTCATCCACGATGCTTTTTAAATTTTGGTTGGTATACGATTTTACTGTTGGCGCTCCTTCAAGCAAGATTGTGGGACTATAGCCGTTGATGACGATTCCGCCTGAAGCACCTGAAGTTCGCACCATCTGCGCTTCAGTAATGATTCCATTGAACACCAATGGAGAATCGGTCAACATATTTGAAGGATTTATGCTAATTTTAATGGATTTTCCCACGTATGCCTGCGCTTTTTCAACCGCCTGGCTGACAAATTCTTTTGGCAAAGGCTGTAAAAGTGAAAAGCGATGATGCGTTTGCACTTTCTGATTGATGACTAACTTTGAGAATCGGGTTAGGCTTTCCCCGGCAATTTCTATCTTAATCTGTGTACTTATTGACATGGCACTAGAATTTAAAAATTACGATAAATCTTGGGGGAAGATGCTAAAAATAACTAAGTGAATTTACTATTTTTTTTTGAAAGTTATATTAAGTTATTGAAAATATTTTTTTTAAACGTTTGATTTTTATACAACTACAATAGTTTTGACTAACGATTTTGTCAATAGCATCTCCAAAAGCAAACTCCAATTCTACATAAAATGGTCTTGATTCGCCGTGTTATAAATCGAATTTCGCCGTAATCTTCTAATCTCAATCTCTTCGCGATTTATAGGCATTGACTTCGCTTCCTTTCAAATGTACTTTTTTACCTTCTGAAATTAATGTGGCGGTCACAAACGTATTGGCCACATTGACTTTGATTTCAACTGTAATCGGCGCTTCTGGACTGTTGCCTGCGATTTCTGAAAATCCATTAAAAATTTCTGATTCATCAAATTTTACATAACCTCCATAACGCTGACCCGATTCATCGCTCCAGCCAAAACCGAAATTTAACGGAATAGCTCTTTTCTCGGTATTTTTTTCGGGTAATTGTTCTGAAAATCGCACGTCTCTTTCTCCATTGAACAGCGTGTAGCTGAAATTATTTGTTTTTCGATTTAAACCAGGTTGGAAATCGACTTTCCAACTAAATTTGTTCCGATATTTTTCCCATAGTCCAAAAGGAATGGGCTTTCCTTTATTTGCTTTTTGCACTTCCAGTGGCACGTAACTCTCTTTAGCCATGATTCTTTTGATGTTTGCTTCGTCAAAAAGCAACTTATCATGGCTGTCAAGCCGATCAATTTCTTCTAGTGAAATTTTCATTGGCGAAGCTTGGTATCTCCCAATTTCTACTTGTTTTGAAGCTCCGGCAATCCAAACAACAACCATTCCACCTGGAGCAAATCCGGTCATAATCACGTTGTACTCTTCTCTTTTTCTTCCAAATTTTCTGTTTTCATCTTGATACCCTTCTTTAAAAAGCTTTGTCATCTTTTCATAATCTATTATTGTATCGATGTTATAAAAAACATTTTCCGCATACGAAATCCAAGTCAGATTAAGGCGATTTGGTACTGCTTTTACGCCGGTGCTCATCCCGCTTCGAAGCTCGCCCCAGTTTCCCATGTCTGGGCCAATGCTTAGACTGACAAAACTCCCATCTTCGGCTTCAAGACCGCCTTTGTACACCTCAACAGGATATCCCAGCGGGCTATTTATATTTTCTTGCCAGTAAAATTTTTCTACGTCCATTTTTTTACTCTCGTTTGTTATAGGTAATTCTTTGGTCTTTGGATCATTCTTTTGACACGAACTAGCAAATGCCAGCAAGGACAAAATGATGCTGAAAAAGGGTTTTGTGAATTTCATAGCTATTTTGGATTCATACTTATTAACTTTGGCAACGGCCTCAGCACTTTCGCCTCGCGGGCACTTTGAAAGATACATCTCTTGTTCTGCCTTGTGGTAGTGGTACCTGGAAATATTGATCCGAGAATATCATAGCAATATTTTATAGATTATCGGTTCTGTGAATTCATTTTTTTTAATAATCTGTTGTTTGCAATCACAAAGGGTAGCGGAATTAAAAAGCTGAATAGCAGGATAAAATACTTGTATAAGTAATAATTTTCAAAGAAAATTTGGTTCTCGTTTAAAGCGCTCAGTACCAAATAAATTAAAAATATCGCTACAGCCAGCACTATAAATGTAAACATTGCATATTTTTTTGTAAAGTTGTTTGCGATCTGGATACTGGTTCTTGCAGCCTTTTCTTGATTCTTTTTTAGCGCGCTAACGAGGTCTCGCAACTTTTTCATTTGAATTATATTGTAGATTAGCAAAAGCAACAGTATTAAGATTTGAGTACCTTTTAATTCTTGAATCGAGAAATACAATTCGTCAAGTTCATTTCCGGTTTCAAGATTTTTGATGCTACTGACTTCATCGCGTAATGTGCTGTAATCTAATGAATCTCCTTCTCTAATTCGTAAAAATTCAGCGACGTTAAAAAATGAATTAGGGTATTTTACCTTTAATTTTTTAGTGTCTTTTAAAGAAATGTTCAGGTAATTTACTTTATACTTGTAGCTTGTTTCTACGTTGTCCACGATTCCTGAAAAGTGCTTACTTGCTTGTCGCTTCTGGATATACGATGCAAGAACCGCAATAAAAAATAGTGAAAATAATAGCGCGTTGACGTAGTTGGTATTCTCTAATCTGAATATTTTGCCCATTATTAGAAATTTTGCGCTTAAACGTTTCATCTTGGGAGAAGATTCTTTTATTTATAGTGAATTTAAAGAAAATAAATTTTAAAAATTTAATGTTGATATTTTCTTAGATATTTAGAAAAAAGCATTCCATTCTCTATGGCGCGTTCCTCTTCTTTAGCAAATTCCTAGTCTAAAACTTCAGAAAAATTTAGTGATGAATACTATTAAAAACAGAGTCAGTTTCAAAAGGTCAAATTTTATGAAAATGTTGCTTTTTTTAGTTTTTTTGGAGCGAAGCCACCCATTTTCTCAATGTTTCATCTTTCGATTTTTTGGCCAAATCAAATGCGCTTTGATTCGTTGGAAATAATTCACTGTCGAAGAACGAACCTTCATTTTGAGCAGTATTGCAAATTCGGAAAAAATCGCTTTTTCTCTTTGTTGCTTCTTCGTTTAAACTTTCTTTTAAAATGGAATTTCCAAAAAATTGATGTTGCTGAATCAACCACCAACTTAAAGTTATGTTGCAATTTTTATACAAATCAAACTTTAATTTTTCAACCAAAAGCTTCAAAGTTTCATAACTTGGATAATAATCTGGTGCAGTATTTCTGATGACTTCGGTGATTTCTCCTGATGTTGGTCTTGCTCCTTCGGAAATTAAAAAGGAAACAATTTCAGAATTGGTATTTAAGATGGACAATAATAGCGACTGGTTTAAGATTTCATCCTTTCTTTCTGAATAATTGTCCAAAAGCAATTTTAGAACGTTTTTTGAGGTAATTTGATTTTCACCGGAGCCGTCTCTAGTTAGCAACGAAAGAACATGATTCTCATTGACAGTTGCTCCATTTTTTATCAAATTAGCTATTTTTTCAATAATTATTTTTTCTTTCGCTGTATCGACGCTAAAAACGTCGCCTTTTAATTCGCCAATATTTAACGATTCTGAAATCAACCGCTGTAACTGGTCTTCCGTTTGAATTTTGTCTCTAATTTCCGGTTTGTTTACCACAAGTTCAGTTCTTTCCTTTTCAATCGCATTGCAATTTAAACAAGAAAGAAGCAGTAAAATTATTCCTAAAAACCTAATATATAAACTCATGATGCTTTTTAAATTTTCAGAATGTGTTCAATATCTAAGAGCGCTTTGGCTTTTGTAAAAGCTTTATTCCATAATTTCCAACTATGCGTGGATTCGTGAATTTTTAAATAAAGTTTTAAGTTTATGGTGGTATCACGCGCTATATTCATATCACTTTTTTGTACCTTTTTCTGCTGAATTTGTGTAGATTTTGTGTTCGCCTTTACAGACTCTGCACTGATTATTTCTTACGTAATATTTTTAATATCATTATTTGATTGACAGCTAAAATACACTTAACCAAGCAACAAATTGCTCATTAATATTTTGAAGCTTCTCAGCGCATTTTCCGTCGTCAATCGGATTATTTTCAAAGACTTATAAAATGTAAAATCACCAATCAGGGGTGACTTTTTCAACTTGTTCGCCTTTTATTTTTTGATAGATAATTGATGTATTAGAATAATTGATGTAAAGATTTCCGTTGTCTAATATCTTTAGCTGGTTTATTTCGCTTTTACCAGATTTGCTAATATTAAAATTCGCAGCCTCGGTTAAAATCATTCCATCTTTATAATTGTAATATCCTACAAATGATTTTTGGTTCAAATTATTAATACAACTTGATTCTAACTCATTGCATGAAAATGAAATCCATTGTCCTGTTTTGAAGAATCGGAAAATTACATAGTTTGGCGGACCTAAAGATTCGGGTCTTTTCCAAGCATAAATCGCGTCTTCATCTATATAATTTGCCATTTCTGGCTGGAAACTTTTTTAAATTTCATTTCCTTTAGATACGCTTTCCCGTTTGGCTCTTGCACCGCATATGTTTCCCAGCCTTTAGTCACTGCAAATGATTGGATTAAAATGATTACTATAAAAAATAGATACATCTGTTTCATAAACCACCTCCAAAACTTCTGTGGTATAAACCGTTAAATCGATTTTTTTTTATTGTAACGCTTTAGCTTAAGGATAATCAAAACCAAATTTTATTTTACTGATTATATTATTTTTCGAATGAGCTTCAATAAAATATCCTGGCATATTATATTTTCTTAAAAAAGGTGACGTTTCAGAATTATCTATTTTGTATTTTACTATCACAAAATTTTCCAACTGGATGTTTTCGAAATCATTCCCCTTTATATTTTTTAGATTTTCCAAAGACATTCCGAGATGTAACCCCGATTCTGTTTCGAATCCAACTTCAGTCGTTCGTATCGATTTTGCTTTGGTTAAACTTTTTTCATCTTTAAAATAACCAATTTCAAAACAACTAAATGTTTTTTCGTTGCTACCTTCATATTGATAGGCTAATAAATATTCTTGTCCAGATTTATTTAAAAAAACAGCCACTGGAGTTTCCCTAATTCGTTCCACAAGCTCTAGAGACTTATTTTTATCATAAAACAGTAACGTAGATTCGTAATTTTCTAAATAAAGTTTTGAGTTTATGGTCGTATCCGGAACCACATTCGATAACTTCTTCTGGGTTTTTTCCTCCTGTTTAACTCCAATTGATTTTCTCTCTACCGAAATTGATTCTGCAATTTTTGGTTCATTTTTGGTTCTATCGATATCTCGAACATCACCTTTTGACTGACAGCTAAGCAAGATCGGTAGCAGTAAAAACAACAATGCTTTACTCATTAACATTTGGGATTTTCTTTCCGTTTTTGCCATTGTTATTAGGATTGTTAAATATGTTTATCTTAACACGTATTGAGCTCTGATTTTTTAAGTAATTATTTAGTCTTTCTGTAAACTCGTTAAGATCTTTTGCATTTCCAGATAAACCAATACAACCCAAGGTTCCCTCATTATTCCCGTCAGGATGAATTCTTAACAAACTGCGACCAGTCTTAAACTGAGGATTTAGATTGTAACTAAAACCTACGCCATCTCTGTTCATACCTTTATTATACCATCCTGATTTGCTTCGATCTTGATAATTATTAACAGTATATGAGCCGTTCTCCGGCGCGCCATTCCCGAATCCTCCAGCAACTCCAACATATGACTTTACGGCATGTGAACCTCCATTATCAAAATGAATTAGAAACGACACAGACACGTCTCCAATGGTATTACTGTTTGCTCTCATTGAACCATCTATGCCTAACCCTATACCAGTTTGTTCAGCTATCAAATTTGTTGTCCCCGTACTGTATTCTTGATTTCTTAATGACCAAACAGACAGCATCGTGTTATAATCTGGAACCGAGCTATCGAACCCTTTACTTGCCTTATTAAATGCATTTTCATCCACTCTAATGTAAATATCATCTCCCGATGATTTAACTCTAGTAATTTCGTCTCCTTTCATATTTTGAATTATGATGTCGTCATTTTCAAAATAAGTATTAAGGTTACTAGAACTAGCGGAAACCTCCACATTTTTTAAGAGCGTTATCCATTCAAAGGCTTCCTGTTTTGAATTTGATGCTATTTGCATGACTAACTTTTTAAAATTTCAAAGGCCAATTTTTTCCAAATTGAGAGCCATTCATATTAATTTCTTTGGCAGAAACCACTATTTCGATCTTCATGGACATAGTATTGTATGCCACAAATACTTCATCGTATCTGATGCAGTACGCTTCTTTAAACTGAAGTTCGCGCATTTTTGAGATGGCATCTCGCCGATAAAAAGTTAGTTTGCCGTTTTTTGTTTGAGAATTGCTGACCATCCAATCAAATAGCATGGTGCTTTTTGTGGATTCAACAACAATACGAATCTGACCTCCAATAGGATCTGCTGAAGGCTTTCCGCTTTTATCCGTGTCTTGACCAAGAGTGCATTGAAATTCAAGTACATTCAATACTTCTCCGTCAATTTCAAGCTTTGCTAAAAATGACATATCTGAGTGATTTAATTATTAAAAAAACTGAAATAATAAGATATAATGATAAAGGGAATGTGCAACACAAACCCTTCATCATTAAGACTTTAAAGTAATTCTAATGAATTAAACCCATTCATTAATGTGCTCTCCGCCTCCCATAGATAGTTCTTTGGCAGAAATTGTGAAGGTTTCAGTCAACGGGCTACCATCTGCCGCGTCAAACGTTTCTCTGTACTTTACTAAGTAACCTTCCTTGAAGTTCATTTCTTTTAATTTTGCGTCAGTGTCGCGTTTTACATACATGATTGAACCATCTTTTCTTTCGAAATTGTTAGTCATCCATTCAAAAAAGAAGGAATCCCCAGTTGATTCAACAGTTAAACTTATTGTTCCTCCACGTGTTACCGAAGATGGACGACCACTAGCATCGACTTCTTGATGCAAATCATACGAAGCGTTCAAAATATTCAATTCTTTCCCGCCAACTTTTAGTTTTGATTTAAATGACATAATAAAAAAATTTAAAGATTAAAATTTATTAATTTGTATAGAATTGGGGGAAATTCTACTCTGTTTATTAGCTATATTACTGTGTTCTAAGTTATTAATTTTTGTAATTAGTTGTATCTATATTTGTGTTAAAAAATTACAAATTTTATGTATATTTACCTGATTTATAGAAAACTATATTGTTAACAAATAATTATTTAGATTCAGCATACTCAGTATCCCAGTCGTTTCCATCGTCACCTTTCTGACCGTCCATTTTAATTAAGAAGTTTTTAGCTGGAAAGTATGGTTTTAAACGAATGTCGAGAAAAATTCTATCTTTTTGATTTGGATCTTGCTCGAATCTTTTGATTTCAAAATCTTCAATCAATTTGTCTGGACCTGCGACGTTATCCAGGAATTTTACAATCTGGTTTAAGATTTCTTTTCTGGTTTTTGCGTTGAAATTTTCAAACGCTCTTCGGTTCAAGAAATCCATCAACACTTTCGTCACATAGTCGAAAACTCTCACCACAGAATATGTCTGAAGTCCTAAGTTATCGCCACTAAACAATGTTTTTCCAGAAAAAGCCATTACTTTTCCGTACTCGTTGACCATTGGGATCAGTCCAAGATTTTCAAGATTGGCGATTTCACTTTTTTTCAAGTCAAATTTTACGCCATCTACCTCGTTAATTCCTCCAAATTTTTTACCGGCAGTTACCTGTGACATCAGCGTATTGTACACTTTTCCGGCCAATGCCGTTGATGGTGGAATGTATAAGTGATCTAACTCATCAATTTCGTCATGTTTTCCACGGCCCACTAACCAGTTACAAGCCATCATTACATTGGAACGATAGGTATCTCCACCGGTTAAGTTTGCGGATTCAAACATTTCCATAACATCATCTGGTTCGTCTAAGTGCTGGAAATCTGTAATCAACATCACCTTATTATCGTAAGCAATTTTCGCCCATTTTTCAATCACTTTATTAGAACCCAAATATCCCGGAATAACTAAAAGCGAATAGTTTTGACGCAAGTCTAATCGGTCAAATCCATTGACTAATTCCTCTTGAATATTATCAATAAAACGCGAATTGTCTAAATCTTTCAATTGATCCAGCTCCGCATTCATTATTGAAATATTTTTCACTTTACTCTCTTCAGTGTTTTTATAAAAAAGAGCAAGCGTTCTATAATTCTCCTCTAATTCTTTAGATTCTTCAACGGCTGTAGCTAAATTTTTCTTTAAGGCACGCGCTGCTTCTTCCGATTTTTTTGTGCTTTCGTTTACTAGTTCAAGTAAATCATCTGTGGTTTTTAAAGATTCTGCCCAAAGTTTCAGCACTGTTTTCAACGCCTGACGCTCTGCTTTTTTATTACTTTCGCTTAAGAATATATTTTTACGCGCTTTTCTTTCGGGATTCAGGTTTTGAACTCCTTCAATCGCACCTTCTAAAAGATCAAAACCGCCATATTGTATAAATGATTCTACGTTTTGTTCAAGAGTCCTGGTCTGGTTCTCCTGATTTTCAAATGCCGGGTTTGTCGCTTTAGTGTTTTCTTGATTTGCCATGGCTGAATTATTTTTCGGTTTGTTCGATTTCTTTAATTAATTTTTCGAGTGTTTCAATCACTGATTTTCTGGCCTCTGGATCTTGCAATGCTAATTTTAGCACTTTATTCGTTTTCAGCTGTTTAATCATCTTTTGGTACTGCTCATTTTTAGTTTTTAAATCTGTTAAAAATGGGCTTTGGGCTGTCAGTCCGTTGATTGAAAAGTCGCCGACGTTTTTGAATGCCAATTCTTCTCTTGTAATTTTACCTTCATCGTCTTCAAAAGCCACATTAATCTTTGGGTCAAAATGTTCGAAGACCTCATCCATATTTTTTAGACCAGTAACGATTTCAGGTCGCACTGGCGTATTTGGAGTCAATTTTTGAGCAATTAAGGTTTTATTTTGAGGTATCTCTAAAATTGCCTCTTGTCCTTCTTGTCTTACTTCGTTACCCCCAATTCCATAACTGTTTGAAAAATTATTTGCCATGCTGTAGAGTTTTAAATGTTAGTATTTTATTTATAGAAATGAGTTTTAAAAAATAGTTTTGTATCTGTAATTCAAGTTAATAAGTGTGATACATCCGTCTTGGTCTTTCTGAAACTGTATTTTTTTGACATTTATATTTCGGTTTCTGATTTCTGTATCCAATTGTTTTAGTGAGATTGTTTTATCATTTCTCAATTTAATTAACGGAAGGTCGTCTTCGCAGAAATATCGTTTTACATTTTCATATGAAAGTTCGTCTTTGCAAATTCCATTTAAAACTCCCTTAAACTTTTCTTCGGTAAGTCCAGCAAATTCAGGACTTCGCATCGGTGCATCTGGCAGTCTATTAAAATATTCATCCACGATATCAGCTCTAGAACTATTTCTTCTGGCCAAGCGCGCTGAAACTAAATCATTTTGTTCTTTTCGAGCAGGAAGTACTGTAATCTTGCGTTGCTTCACATATTTTATGTCACCGTTGATAACTAAAGAAACCGCCTTTTCCCCCGGAATTCTATAAGTGTATGTTGGATTTCTGTCGATGGCGTCAATTTTACTGCCGTCGCCAAATCTCCATTCCCATGATTTTGCATGAGCGGTAGAATCTTTAAAAGTAACTGGCTCGCCTACATACACCACTTTTGGTCCAGAGAATTTTGGCAAGAGACTTTCGTCGATGATATCATTTTTTGGAATAATCGTAATCGTTTTTTCAATATTGCAACCTTTATTTACTGAAAGCTTTACTGTGTATTTTCCCGGTTTTGAAAAAGAGTGAGCCACTTTTGAACGATATGAAATATTAGCTCCGTCGCCAAAATACCATCTCCACTCTGATGCGTTTGGTGTTTCGTCTGAAAAGGTTATTAGTTCTCCAGCTTTAAAACTATCAGAATCAATCTTAAATTCTTTGATATTACAAACCTCTTTTGTATTGATCTTAAAAGCCAATAGACCGCAAGAGATGATGAAAATTATAAAGAAGAACAATATAACTTTTCCATCAAAGTGTGTCTTTATCTGATTACTCGTATTCATTTTTATAATAAATTAATTATAAACTGCTGGGGGCGATAAATATGTCGAGCTGTCTTATTTCAAATTTATAAAAATTTCCTTTCCTTTTTCAATAATATTTAAGACATCAATACATTTATTGATTAAGCAACAACGATTTAACATTATGGAAATGTGCCACGCCTTGATTTTCCTACACTTTTACGCCATTATAATAATATGTTAAATTTATATTTGGTGATTGTTAAATAAAAGTTTTGTAGCTAAAAAGAATTAATTTAACACAATGGGATCAGTATTTCTATTTGAATTGCATAAATTAGTTCCCAATAATTTTCGAATTAAATAATTAACTTTTAACAAGGTTTTAATTATTATTATATTAAATTAGTACTATTCCAATTCCAAAAATGCAACCACTATATGGTTAAAAAATTGACCTTTTTAAGCCTTTTTACACTTTTCTTGTCGTGCAAACCACAACAAGAATACACAATTACTGATGAATTAGTTGCCAAAGAATCATACAAAAAAGAGGCGCGACCAAAGTATACATACCCAACCGTTTTAAGCGAAGAAGATCGAAGTTACTTTGCTAAAAAACTCGACGTTTCTAGAGATGAGATTATAAATGAAAAACTTTATATTTTCATTAAAAGTTGGGAAGGAACAAAATATGTGTGGGGTGGTGAAACGAGAAAAGGAATTGATTGCTCAGCGCTAATGCAACAATTATACAGTTTTGTTTATAAAAAAGAACTACCCAGAACAGCCCAAGAAATGACATTAGACAATCGAATTGAGCTTTTTAAGCCTAATGAAAAGTTACGAGAAGGCGACTTGGTTTTCTTTCGATTAAATGATGAAAGAATTATTACTCATGTGGGTATTTATCTTAGAAATAATAAATTTTTTGCAGCTAATTTGGTAGGCGGAGTTGAAATTGCAAGCTTAAAAAAATCATATTGGAAAAAAAATTTTATGGCCGCAGGCAGATTTAAGCAAAATTAATATGATCAACAATACTTATTTCTCAGAAAACTTTAAACACCTAACTACCTTTGATTTAAAGGCCGAGTTGCTTTTTGATATGCTCTTGAAAAATAACAATGATGATCTAAACATTGTGTTCAAACCAAACGGTGTGTTTTTCAGGAAGTACAGTAAAGACACCATGAATGTTACAACAGACGCCAATGAATCTGACGTTTTAAACATTGACATAAGTCGTGATGGTTTTTATGATATTTTGCCAGAAAGTATTACGCACAATTACAGAAATCGGGAACAGCGAAACGATGCATCGCAAGAATTTAAAATTAGAAAAAAAGAAGAAAAAGAAGCGCGCCATTTTTACAGTCCACTAGAAAACGAGCTGTTCAGATTTCGACATCAAATCGAAAAATACGAGTCTGATTTTTTTTCAAAAATAAGTACAAACGGCATTGCAGACATCATCAGAATGATTCTGGGCGTAGAAGATAATATACCAGATTTACTGACCGTAAAAATGTTTTATGCCCTGATGAAACAAAAAGGAAACGCAGGACAAAACGTGGAAGATGTTCGCGTGATTCTTGAAAAGATTTTAGGCGAGAAGGTGAGTTTTACCTCAAAAAACATTAAGCTTGAAAATGCAAATGACGTAGAAGAAGATTCTGGCGACATGATTATGGGAATCACAACAACGCTACAAAGCAGTCAAGAAATTTTCTTAAAAAAATACAAGTTTAATATTGGACCATTAAAAAATCCTGATAACCTGCCAAATTATTTTGACCAGCAAGTATTGCAGCATTTTTTAAATACGTTCTTTAATCTTTTTCTTCCGTTTCAGGTGCAGTATTCATTTGAAATACAGCTCAATTCAGAAGACGAGATTTTTTCAATGGACGATACGATTTACAAATCTAGACTAGGAATATCAACAGTAATATGAGAAAATATTTAAATCAAATTGGCGGAGGCGAAACGCTTGTTTACATTTTTTTAGCCATTGCAATTGCAATGATCATAAGTATGTTTATTGGGATGAAAACCCCAAAATTCAGACAAGACAAAAAACGATATTTTATATACATCCTCTTTCAGGGTTTGCTAATGCTGATTTTTGGTGCAATCCTCTTTAATTTGAAAGACACCACGGTAAATATCAGATTTATTTCTTTCCAGGTTTTTCTACTTGTAGCCGGTTCCATTCACTTGCTGTTGTATCATCTGTATTTTAAAAAATTTGATGCAAAAGAGATCTACAAAGAAATATTTATTGCCATTGTTTCAGGCACGTTTTTACTTGCATTCATGATTATGCTTTTAGGCCATTTTCAAGAGTTGGAATACATGTTTTATTTCTTTGGAGCTATGCTTTTTTTCTTGGTACCCACATTTGTGTACACACTTTTTCAAACTGCAATCTCCATTCCTGCAAAGTTGCACAAACGATGGTTTTATCCAGTAAACTCAAAGTATCCAGCGCCACAAATCTCTGAAATGCGAAACATTATTATTGTCAATTTAGTATTTACAAAGAAAGCAAATGACGCAACGATAATTAATTTTAAGGTAAAAGCGCCTCGAGCATTTGATTTTGGAAAACTATTTTATTATTTCATAAACGATTATAACGAGAAGAATCCAAACAGCCAGGTACATTTTTTAGATGAACGAAATCAGCCATATGGATGGTATTTTTATACAAAGCCAAAGTGGTTCAGCTCATCAGATTACATCGACCCAGAACTGGCCATCGATACAAATAATATCAAGGACGGAGAAACAATAATATGTCAACGAATATAATTTTAAATTATGGCTGAAAATATAAAACACTTTCCTGTAAACTGGATTGATGGAATGAAAATAAACAAAAATCATTTCATCACGTTACAAGATAATATCGAGGATTTAGTACGCGACGCGAGAAATTTAGGCGTTAGCGAACTAAATTATGGATTGATGTCCACACATTTAACGCGCCCTTTTCAATACTCTATTTTTATAGACGCGCATAATGAATTAAGCGTTAGTATCAAATTGATAAAGGCAGTTACACCAGGTGGCGGGCGAATTGAAATTACCGATTTTACGGGCGAATTCAATGAGAAAATTGAACTAAAAGACTTTGATTTTAAGGAAAATAATTACTTCCTGCTTTTAAATGTCGACCCATTTCAAAGAATTCCAACAGGTGAACAAAACATGGAAGAAATTCCGCCACGTTTCCCAACTGCGATGTCGCGTTACTTTTTGACCAGCGTGATTGAAAGCGAAGTGAACCAAAACAATATCGGCGCGCTTCAATTTCCTTTGGCAAAATTCAAAACGTCGTCAAACAGTTATGAAATTTTAACCGATTACATTCCGCCGAGTTTGACTGTGAACAGTCATCCGTCGCTAATAACTTTGTTCGAAAATTATGAATCTTTTTTCAAGCAACTTGAATTCAACGCAGTTCAGATTTCACAGAAAATCAGATTTAGAAACAATACTGAAGACGAAAACTTAATTGCAAATATGGTTTTTGAAGCTTGCGAGAAAATCTTGAGTTATGTGGCACAGAATATTACAAGAAACAAGTGGACCAGTTTTAGCATGAAACCCATGGAAGTATTGGAAAACATTGTAAGCCTTGCAAGAATCATTAAAAACAGCTTTGACTCATTTTCTGGCGACGGAAAAGAAATGCTGTTCAACTATTTTTCAGAATGGACCGAAATTTCAAGCGGTGATTATGAACGCCTTTTTTCTGAAACAATTAATGCCAAATACAAAGCATTTGACATGGAACCAACTGTGAAGCTTGCCAATAATTTTATAACTAAAATTGACTATCTGTTTAACCTTTTGAATCAACTAGATTACATCGGGAAAAAACGCGATACCGGAATTTTTGTCAATGAAAATATCGTCAGAAATGAAAGAACAAGCTTTTTTGGTAACGACGCAAAAGATAACGATCCCCCATCTTCACCTTCATTTTTAGCAGAATAAACGAACCAAAAACCTACACAAAAGATGGATATTTTAAATAAAAAAGAAAGAACTTCAGCATTCCTCCTATTCCTTTTGATGTTTATCATCACTACGGGGGTTTTGTTTTTTGCAATATTTTTCAACTATAAACTACCTATCAAGGAAAATGAAGTCTTGAAAGCAGAAAACGACAAGATTTTATCCGAATTTAACTTCCAGAAAACCTTTTCTGAAAAAGTCGAACACGTTGGCGTTTTGATTGATTCATTAGATAAATCACCGGAAAGTTTTCAGTTCATAGAGCAAAATATTACTTATGAATTAGTCGAATTGAAAGAAAAAATTCCAGCAGATTCTGATCAAAGTTTAAAACTATATGACAATGTGATTCTTTCGCTAAAAGACTTGGTCAATGCTAAAAAATTGCTACTGCAGGTCAACGATTCTAAAAAAGAAATTGACATGTTGAACCAGCAAATTAAGGCCTATGAAGACGAAAATAAAGATTTGTTGCGTGATTTAGAAATGGCAAGACAATTAAGCAGAAGAGGTAACTAAAATTCAGAAATTATGGTCACAGAAGATATCTTGCAGGCAATTCATATTGCAAAACAGTACGCAAAAGAAAGTTTCAACCAAAAATATTCTCCGGCACACTTGATGAAAGCGCTTTTGAACCCGCAGTTTACGTTCATGCGCGAGCTTGATTCAAAGGGGATTGACGTTTTTTATTTAGACGAATGGGCCGATATTAGAATCAGCGAATACCCAAAAGCATCAAAACCAAATGACGATCCAGCTCCAGACAGCGCCGTAAATACTGTACTTTCTGAGGCGGAAGAAATCGCTCGAAAAACCGGCGATGAGGTTGATTTTATCCCGATTTTAAAGGCGTTGGTGACTCCTGGCGTAGGATTTTCCCACGACCAATTGAAATCGCTTCCGCTGAGCGCAAATGATTTATCTGAGCAATTTGATCTTGGAAAAAAAGCGATTAATTCTGAAAAACCAAAAGTAAATCAAGTTGGAAATTCTTCTATCTTAGATAAATATTGCACTGATAAAGTCAAACAATACAAGTCAAAAGAATCAATTCCGATGATTGGTCGTGACGACGAATTGAAGACAATTACCGAGATTTTAAACCGAAAACTAAAACCGCACGTGATTGTTATTGGAGAATCTGGTGTTGGGAAATCAACTTTAATCGAAGGTTTCTGCGGAAAAATTGCTGATAAATCAACGTTAACCGCTTTCAATAACGCGAATGTTTTTGAAATAAATATCGGCCCATTGTTCGCCGGCGCTTCCTATAAAGGTGAAGTTGAAGATCGATTACAAAAAATTTTTAACGAGGTAAAAAACTATGAAAAACCAATTTTATTCATAGATGACATTCATGAATTATTTGATTCCAACCAAGGAAATGGCATTGGAAGTATCATAAAATCCGAACTTTCAAAAGGCGACATCACGTTCATCGGCGCTACGACCACGGAGAAATTCAGAAAATCTTTGGGCAAAGATGATGCGCTTTCGCGTAGATTTGAAACTTTAGAAGTTACAGAACCAACGCAGGAATTAGCCTTGCGAATGATTAAAAACGTAATTTCTCATTACCAGACGCACCACGAATTCAGCATTGACGAAGAAGGTTTGAAAGAATCAATTCGTCTTTCAAAAAGATATTTAAAGGAAAAATCGCTTCCTGATTCAGCTTTAGATTTGATTGACAGAACGATGTCTTCCTTAAAAGTAGCCAAAGAAAACATCAAAAAAGATCTTCCCGAATTAAAAAAGCAATTGGAAGAAATCCGCGATATCATTGAGGAAATCGAGAAAGAAGAAAAAATACATTGGCTTCATTCGGATATTCAAAATAAGACCGGAAAATTGTTCAGCGACGACGATGACAAATTTGCTTCGATTGAAAAAGAGCAAAAAATTTCGCACTTAGAATCACTTTTAGAGAATTTAGAAAAGCTGAATGAAGAAGAAAACATAGTCTTAAATACACACCTTTCGCACGTAGTTTCGGGCATAACGGGAATTCCTGCGGGAAAAGTAAAATCTGACGAGCGTGAAAGACTTTTAGACATTGAAAACACATTAAAACAGCGCGTTATTGGCCAAGATCACGCGGTAAAAGTTGTGGCTGACGCCATTTTAGAATCACGTTCTGGATTGACAAAACCGGGACAACCAATTGGCTCTTTCTTTTTCCTTGGACCAACAGGAACTGGAAAAACAGAGTTGGCGAAATCATTAGCAGATTTTCTTTTTGGCGATGAAAATGCTATCATCCGACTCGATATGTCTGAATTTAAAGAAGAACACTCGGCCGCACTTTTATATGGTGCGCCTCCGGGGTATGTGGGTTATGAAGAAGGCGGTTTATTGGTGAATAAAATTCGTCAAAAGCCTTATTCAATCGTACTTTTTGATGAAATTGAAAAAGCGCACAAATCGGTTTTTGATGTATTTCTTCAAATTTTGGACGAAGGAAAACTCCACGACCGATTGGGGAAAGAAGGTGATTTTTCAAATGCAGTAATTTTATTTACATCAAATATTGGTTCAGATTTCATTGTAAAATCATTTGAGAAAGAAGTAATTCCAAAATCAAACGACTTGATTCAACTGATGACAGGTTATTTCCGTCCAGAGTTTTTGGGACGTTTGACCGAAATTATTCCGTTTGCGCCAATCAGCAAAAAAAGCGTTTCTAGAATTTTTGACATCCATTTGAAAAAAGAATTAGTACAGCTTTTGGAAAAATTAGACATCACGTTAAAAATCGACGAAAAAGACAAAGAGCAAATTGCCTTGATGGGTTTCACACCTGAATATGGCGCGCGACCAATCAAAGGAACTATCAGAAATCAACTAAAGCGACCGCTTTCTAGAATGATAATTTCCAACGAAATTCAAAAAGGAGATTCATTAAAAGTAACTTTGGATAAAAACGGTGAAATTAAATTTACGATAGAAAATGAAAGACCTATTCTACAAAATTCCAATTGATTTCAAGCGATTGTCGAGTGGCGAAGATTTAAGAAAAGTCACTATCGAAGAATCTTTGGCACAATATATTTCACTGATTATCACCACGATTTTTGGCGAATATAAATATGACGATGAATTTGGAACCGTGATTTGGGAGACTGATTTTAACCTTTTGGCCAACGCCAATCAACTGAAAGACATGATTAAGGAATCAGTTCATGAAAAGGTAAAAAAATATGAAAAGCGACTGACCGTGACAGATGTTACCTTAGGAGTTAGTGAAGATACCGTGAGTTATGATGCAAATATCCGCGTAAAAAAACGGCTGGACATTGTGGTTTATGGCGTCATTAAAAAAACAAATCAACCTTATTATTACAAAAGTTCGTACTTTTTAGCGCCATTTTCATTTAAATAAAAAGCATCAATGAACCAATTATCGAAAGACCAAATCAAAGACCGATTACTCAAGCGCGCCGCCAAACAATGGGGTTATTCTGATGTGGAATTGGAAAACGTCTTTGACCCAATTGTCAATTTGCTCTTTGATGTTTGTGCCAAAGAATTAGAAAAAATATCTAACGAAGTTTTTTCCAGCCGAAGAAGAATTACTGAAAGATTAGTCGATATTTTAACGCCGACCGCTTCCGCGAAAGCGACGCCTGCACGAGCAATCATGCGCGCATATCCCGTGGAAAATGAAGCAACGTTAAACGATTATCATCAATTTTACTACCAAAGAAAAGAAGTAAATCCATACAATCCGACGGAAACCGTCATCAAGAATTATTTTTTTGGGCCTACAAAACCTGTAAAGTTAAACCGAAATAAATTAAATTATGTGATCCTGCCGAGTGGCGTTCAAGAAGTTGTCAAAGAGCAATTTAGAGAAGTAATCAGTAGTGGGAATTACACTAAACAGGCACCACATGGAACGATGTGGCTTGGTTTAAAACATCAAGGCGAGGGAATCATCAAGGATTTGATGTTTTATTTTTACCTAAAAAACATCCACAACAGAAATACTTTTTTTCATTTCCTGCCAAGGGCAAAATGGTTTTTAAACAACCATCTTTTGACCACAGAACAAGGTTACAACAGCGACGACAGCCATTCCAATGATTATGGAGAACTAATTCAAGAAGATTTTTATCATATTGAACGAACTCAGGAACACGCCAATGATTTTTATAAGCAGAATTTTATCACAGTAAAAGATGTGGTAAATATTGGCGACACGACGAACGTGCTTCCGCCAGAACTGAGCACGTTTTTAGCTTCTGAGGATATTAAAAAATTGGCTGAAGAAAAACTTATTTGGATTCGAATTGAGTTCCCAAATGTAATTGGCCCATCAATTTTATCTGAAGTATTCTGTGCGAACAATTGCTTTCCTGTCATCAATAAAAAACTTAACGAAGTTCAAGGAAACATCAAGAATTTGTTGAACATCTATCCGCTACACTTAAATGAAGAATTTTTCCTAGAATTATTTTCAGTTGTCGATGATAAAAACAAAGAATTCGACGTCATCAAAAGTGAAGACCAAAAAGGAGATAATGATTACGCATATTTACGGTTTGGAGGTATTGCGAGATTTGATGAGCGAAATGCTACCGAAGAAATAAATTATTTGATTGATTTAATTCGGGATGAGGCAGCAGCTTTTTCGAGATTAGGACATGATTTTACAGACAATAATTTAAAGGAAATAAACCAAATCATCTCTCGATTTCGTAATAAGATGACACAAGTTGGAATGCAGAACATCAATAATCCTTATCTAATTTTAAATACAAACAGCAATGTAAATCGTGGTACTTTATTCGCTAAATACTGGACTACCAATGGTGAAGCCGCCAATAAAATTAATACCTTCTCCCGACTGAGTTCGCATAAAGGCTCAGATTTTGAACGAGATACAATAATGTTCTTATCCACTACGCAAGGTGGCAAGGATGAGCTTTCAAATTCTGAGAAAATCTATGCTTACCGCGAAAATTTGGTTTCTAATCAACGAGTTGTAACTCGTCAGGATATTATCATTTTATGCAAGAATCACTTTGGCGATGCTATTACAAAGGTGGAAGTAAAAAACGGAATCCAGACTAGTCTCGACAGCAATGTAGGCTATACGCCAACTATCGATATTTATCTAACTCAAAAAGACAAAGCCTATTACAATGATGAAGAATGGTATTTCTTAAGTGAAGATTTAAAACTTATGTTAGAAAACAGGGCCATAAATATCGTTCCTTTTAGAATTCTATACCTTTAAAATTATTTTAACTTTTTATTTATCGTGGTATACTTTTTGTTATATTTGAACAAATAAATTCAAACACCTATGAAAAAACTAACATTATCACTTGCTCTTTGCGGAATGCTTTTAGCAACTTCTTGTAAAAAAGAAGAGACAGTTACAACGACAGAACCAGATGGAACTACGACTGTAACTACAACAACAACGGAAAACTCAATTAATCCAGAATTGAGCGATAAGGCGAAAGCGGATTTAGACGCTGCCGAAGTAAAATTGGCTGAGGCAAAAGCAAAAGGCGACAAAGAAGCGGAGCGATTAGCTCAAGCTGCGGTTGACAATGCAAAAAGCGCGTGGGAAGCTACTAAAGCTGGCGTGAACAACGCTGGGGACAAGATCAGCGCCGAAGCTGCTGAAGCAAATGCAAACCTAAAAGCTTCTGCTGCTGAAACAAAGGAAAACATTAAGGAGTCTTCTGAAAAAGCAAAAGCAGACATCAAAGCAGGTTACAACAACGCTCTTGAAAACGCAAAAGCGAAATAATTTTGTAATTTTTACAGAAAGGGAAAGTCAAAAGCTTTCCCTTTTTTTATTCTTTCTGTTTTCGTTTTATGATTTCTGAAGAATACAATGTAATATTGTTCTTTAAATTTACCACAATTATGAAGAAATTATTACTATTTACTGCACTTCTAGTAGCAAATCTTAGCGAAGGAAACGAGCTATTGCGATTCAAGTTAAACAAAGATGACAAATTACAAAGCACTTTTTCCGCGTCAATTGGTAACGGAAGCTCAGTGCATTTTGTCATTGCAAAAAATGGAGGATCAAAGAAGTTTCTGATAATGCCTTACTTAGTTGACGCTTCTAACAAGGTCAAAAAACTGAATTCATTTGCATCTGAAAACAATTTTAATATTGTTTCATTTCATTCCAATAATGATGTTTTGTCGATCGTTGATTACAATTCAGATGATAAAGAAATTAACTTTATCGACTTTAATATGAGCACTGGCAAAAGCACTTCAAAAAGACAGGAACAAAAAACTCCTTTTGACCATCTTTTTCGCTTAAAAAACAAAACATTGTTAGTTACACTAGACAAGAAAACGAACTTTTTAAAAGTACAATCTGTCGCAACTTCTGACGCAATAACCCAAACCAACATTTCAATTCCTGCAGACAAACAAAAGTTGTTTAAAAAATTGGCAGAACAAACACCCGAATCTGTGAATCAAGACGAATTTGTAAAAAATGGTTCTATTTCTTCCCGAAAAGCATATTCTATTGGAAATGAAATTGTTTACACGTTTGAAAAAGACAAGTCAGAAACCCAAGTCTTAAAATTTGATTTAAACAAGACCGAAGATTTTGCATTAAGTTCTATTAATACTGAAGATTTAAAATCGAGCAAAGATGTGAGCAACTATTTAATTAATGACAAAATCGCTTTTTTGGCAGTAGATAAGGACGATGTGAAGTTGAATATTTTTGACATTAATAACTCGAATAAAACAAATTCATTGTCTTTTAAAAATGATTTAAGCGCATCGATTGCGCAGGAGCAGTTATCTAATTTTATGAAACAAGCTTCGAAATCTTCTAATAAATCTACAGTGACTGTCAACAAAACAAAAGATAACAAATTGAAGTTTAGAGTTGATTATGTTAATGCTTCTGAATACTCATACAATTACAACTGGTGGTTTAACCAATGGTTTTTTCAGCAACAAATGATGATGCAACAACAGCACATGATGATGATAAATAGACAAGCGCAAATGAGAATGGGACCTTCAGTTTCAAATAGTGATTTTATGTATTTTGAAGAATTTAAAGATGAAAAGAAAGCTCTTGAATTTACCTTAGATACTGATTTTAAAACCACTGGGCAAGAGAACAACACATTGCAATATCCTGAAATTGACAAAGATAAGTACTTGGAAAAATATAAAAACGATAGAAAGATAAAGCAATTTACTTCTAATTTTGAAAACAATGAAGTCCACGTAATTTATCAAGACTTAAACTCAAAAGATATTGTGATCAGTTATGAAACTTTATAATTGATCAAAAATCAATAAAAATAAAAAGCCCAATCTTTCGATTGGGCTTTTTTAGTATCAAAAAATCTTGATTGCTTCGCCTGTTCGCTGAAGCTCGAGTCTTATGCTTCGAATGGAAGGATAGAAACGAAAGATTTATTATCTCCTTTTTTCTGGAACTTAACAACTCCATCAACCCTTGCATGTAAAGTATGATCTTTACCCATGTAAACGTTTTCACCTGGATTATGTTTAGAACCTCTTTGTCTAACGATGATGTTCCCAGCGATTGCAGCTTGACCACCATAAATCTTAACACCTAAACGTTTCGATTCTGATTCTCTACCATTCTTGGAACTACCGACACCTTTCTTGTGAGCCATGACGTATTAGTTTTAAATGTTAATTATTCTTGTGTTTCTTCTTTTTTAGCTTTTACAGCTTTTTTCTTTGGAGCTTCCGCTTCTTCAGTTGCAGGAGCAGCTTCTTTTTTAGCAGCAGCTTTCTCTTTTTTAGCACCTGGGAAAGTGATTCCAGAAATTTGGATCTGAGTCAAATATTGACGGTGTCCATTTCTCTTTTTATAACCTTTTCTTCTTTTCTTTTTGAAGATGATTACTTTGTCTCCTTTTAAGTGTTGTAACACTGTTGCTTCTACTGAAGCACCTTCTACAGCCGGGGCGCCTAAAGTGATTGCTCCATTATCGTCTAACAAAAGAACTTTTGCAAAAGAAATTGCATCTCCTTCTTTGTCAGCCAAACGGTGAACATAAACCTTTAAGTCTTTGCTTACTTTAAATTGTTGCCCTGCTATCTCTACGATTGCGTACATAACAATGATGTTTAGTTAATTTTTAAGGTTGCAAATATACAACTATTTCCCAAACCTGCAATTCATCCACAAAAATTATTTTCACATCTTTCAAATCCACAATAAGTTACCTATAATTTTTACCATAATATAAAGGAATAAATTTAAAAAAACTAAATTTGGCGTAACAAATTTTAAATTCCGCATACAAATACAATAAATCAAACAACAAATTATTAATCTTTATGAAAAAATCATTAATGGCTTTGGGTTCAGTTCTCATGCTTGGTGGTGTTGCTTCAGCTCAAAAAGTAGCTTTCGAAGAATATACACTTGATAATGGTCTTCATGTTATTTTGCATCAAGACAAATCGGCTCCGGTTGTAATCACTTCTGTAATGTACCATGTGGGCGCAAAAGACGAAAATCCAGAAAGAACTGGTTTTGCACACTTTTTCGAACACTTATTATTTGAAGGCACAAAAAACATTGGCCGTGGCGAATGGTTTAAAATTGTTTCTGGAAACGGAGGCACGAATAATGCAAATACTTCTGACGACAGAACTTACTATTTTGAAGTTTTCCCTTCTAATAGTTTAGAATTAGGTCTTTGGATGGAATCTGAAAGATTAATGCATCCAGTGATCAACCAAATTGGTGTTGACACTCAAAATGAGGTCGTTAAAGAAGAAAAAAGACTTCGTGTTGACAATTCGCCTTACGGAAATCTTTTCACGGCAGTTAAACAAAATATGTTTAAAAAACACCCTTACCGTTGGGCTCCAATTGGTTCTATGGAACATTTAGACGCTGCGACTTTAGAGGAATTTCAAGCATTTAATAAAAAATTCTATGTTCCAAATAACGCAGTTCTTGTGGTTGCCGGAGACATCGATTATGCACAGACTATTAAATGGGTGAAACAATACTTTGGATCAATTCCAAAAGGAAAAACAGATCTTACAAAAACTGTTTTCACAGAAGATCCAATCACACAGCCAATCAAGGCGACGTTTGAAGATCCAAACATTCAGCTTCCGATGTTGGTAACTGCTTACAGAACTCCGTCAATGAAAACACGTGACGCAAAAGTACTTGATATGATTTCTTCAATTTTAAGCGACGGAAAAAGCTCAAGATTGTACAAAAAAATCGTTGACCAAAAGAAAATGGCTTTAGAAATTGGCGCTTTCAATTATAGCCAAGAAGACTATGGCGTTTATTTCATCTATGGTTTGCCAATGGCTCCAACAACTTTAGAAGGTCTTACAAAAGAAATTGACGAAGAGGTTACAAAACTTCAAACCGAATTAATCTCTGAAAAAGATTTCCAAAAATTACAAAATAAGTTTGAGAATCAATATGTAAACAGCAATGCTTCTGTTGAAGGAATCGCTGAAAATTTAGCTACATATTATTTGCTTTATGGCGACGTAAACTTAATTAACACAGAGAATGAGATTTATCAATCGATTACTCGTGAAGAAATTAGAGACGCAGCAAAAAAATATTTAAACCCAAATCAAAGATTGATTTTGGATTATGTACCAGCAAAAGACAAAGCTCAAAACTAAGATATACATCATGAAAAAAACTATATTCATTTTATCAAGCTTGTTTTTAACAGTAATTATGCAAGCACAAGACAGACCACAGCCAAAACCAGGACCAGCTCCGGTGATAAATATCGGGAAACCGCAAACCTTTGAATTGAAAAACGGATTAAAAGTTATGGTTGTTGAAAACAACAAGCTTCCAAGAGTTTCATTCAACCTTACTATGGATAATATGCCATATGCTGAAGGCGACAAAAAAGGTGTTTCTGAATTGACAAGCGCTTTGATCGGAAGCGGTACTAAAAAAATGTCGAAAGATGTTTTTAACGAAGAAATTGATTTCCTTGGAGCGAATATCGGATTCAATTCAGAGGGCGCTTATGCTTCTGGACTTTCAAAATATGCTGACAGAATTCTTGAATTAATGGCTGACGGAGCTTTAAATTCGGTTTTCACACAAGAAGAATTTGACAAAGAAAAAGCGAAATTAATCGAAGGGTTAAAAACTTCTGAAAAAAGCGTTCAGGCGGTTGCAGCAAGAGTTGAAAACGTTTTGGTTTATGGAAAAAATCATCCTGCGGGAGAATATCTTTCTGAAGAAGTGATCAACAAAGTGACTTTAAACGATGCTGTTCAAAACTATAATACTTATTTTGTTCCGGCAAAAGCGTATTTGGTTGTAATTGGCGACGTTAAATTTAAAGACGTTAAAAAAGCAGTTGAGAAATATTTTGGTTCTTGGAAAAAAGCTGCTGCACCAGAAGTTTCTTATGCCGCGCCAAAAGATGTTCAGTACACGCAAATCAATTTTGTTGACATGCCGAATGCTGTTCAATCAGAGATTTCTTTGGTAAATATTTCAAATCTTAAAATGACTGACAAAGATTATTTTGCTACCATTTTGGCAAATCAAATCATTGGTGGAGATTTCAACAGCTATTTGAACATGAACTTGAGAGAAGCACACGGATGGACTTATGGAGCACGTTCAGGAATCCGCGGAAACAAATATGTTGGAAAATTCAAATCGTCAACACAAGTTAGAAACTCAGTTACAGACAGCGCTGTTGTAGAATTTTTCAAAGAATTAAAAAGAATCAGAACTGAAAAAGTTTCTGATGAAATGTTGAAAAACGTAAAAGCGGGTTATATCGGAAACTTTGTAATGCAAATCCAAAAACCAGGAACAGTTGCTGGTTATGCTTTGCAAACACAAACGCAAGGTCTTCCTGCAGATTTTTATGAAAACTACATTAAAAATATCAATGCAGTTACTGTTGATGATATTCAAAGAGCGGCGAACAAATATTTCTTAGCTGACAACACAAGAGTTATCGTTACCGGAAAAGGAAGCGAAGTTTTGCCTTCATTAGAAAAATTAGGCATTCCGATGTTCTATTTCGATAAATTCGGAAACTCAATTGAAAAACCGGTTGCGAAAAAACAAGTTCCGGCTGGAGTTACTGCAAAAACTGTTCTTGATTCTTACATCAAAGCAATTGGTGGCGAGAAAAATGCAAAATCAGTAAAATCTCTTTTTGCAACAATGACAGGAAAAGTACAAGGAATCGACATTACCATGGTAAGAAAGTCAACTGCTACTGGTAAAAAATTAGACGAAGTTACCGGAATGGGTCAGACTTTAAGCAAAGATGTTTTTGACGGAACTAAAGGTTATGAATCAGCGCAAGGCCAAAAAACAGACTATGATGCTGATAAATTGGCTGAAGTTAAATTCTATGCAACTCCGTTTCCAGAATTAAATTTGGCTACAAAATCTGGTGTAACTTTATCAGGAATCGAAACTTTCGACGGAAAAGATGCTTACGCGATTAAAGATGGTAAAAAAACACTTTATTATGATGTGGCAACTGGCTTGAAAATTGGTCAATCTGAAACAGAAGAAGTTCAAGGTCAGCAAATGACACAAGTGATCACTTTCTCTGACTACAAAGATGTAAAAGGCGTGAAAGTAGCACACAAAACTACTTTAAATGTTGGAATTGAAATTGAATTAAATGCGACTAGCGTAAAAGTAAACGAAGGTGTTACTGATGCTGATTTCAAAATTTAATTAAAGATTTATATGCAAAAAAGACCGTCAGAAATGGCGGTCTTTTTTTTTATTTTTTGATTTCAGATTTATTTGCGGAAACCAAAACTCAGAACACTGCTTTCTAAATACTGCCGACTATTTTCTAGCTGAAAGATAAACGCCAACCAAAACAATAAATGCGCCAAGACCTTGAACCAAAGTCAAACTTTCTCCGTCTAAAATTCCCCAGAAACAAGCCACTAAAGGCAACATATAAGTTACTGACGAAGCAAAAATTGGTGATGAAATTTGGATCAATTTGAAATAAATAACATTGGCAACGCAAGTTCCGGCGACGGCCAAAATTCCGATGAAAAGCATTGACGTTTTTACATTTGGAAGATGCGCCACCTCAAAGAAATTGGAAAAACATAAAACTATAAAAGCAGGAATTAACAACACAGCAAAATTCCCAACGGTAATACTTAAAGGAGTCAAATCTGAAAGATATTTTTTAATCAGATTGACGTTTACCGCATAACAAAGCGCTCCGGCGATCGCCAAAGTCGCAAACCAATAATTTTGTCCCGGATGATTTACGGCACCGCTTAAAACCAAAAGTACGCTTCCGGCCAAACCGATAAGTACTCCAAAAATTTGTCTTCTTTGAAAACTTAGCCCAAAAACCAAAGCTCCCAGAACCAATGTTCCCAATGGAGTTAATGAATTTAAAATAGCACTAATCGAACTGTCAATTTGGGTTTGCGCTATCGCAAAGAGATACGCGGGAAAAAAAGTTCCCATCATTGCCGTCAGCGCAATAAACTTCCATTGATGTTGCTTGATTTTTTTCAAACTTTTAAAGCCTACGATCAATAAAAAAGTCGCTGCAAAAATCATTCGGAGCGATCCTAGTTGAAATGGCGTTAATCCCACCAAACCTCTTTTGATCAAAATAAAGGAACTTCCCCAAATCAAGGATAAAAAAATCAAGAAAAACCATTTGGATTGCACCGCTTTCATAGGAAAATTTTTGAAGCCCAAAATTCTGCTATTTTAATGGATTTCTACTTTAATTTTTTAGTATTTTTGTAAACCTTTAATTTCAAAGGAATTGTTAATTCAAATTTAAATTACAACACTATGAATTTTTCAAAATCATTATTAGTTCTTGCGCTTTCAGGATTTATGTTTGTGAGCTGCAAAAACGAAACAAAACCAGCTGAAGGAGAACCAACTGAAACTTCAACTGATACAACTGCAACAAAAGTTACTGCAGAAAATCTTCAAACAGCAAGCTTCAACATTGAAGGAATGTCTTGTGCTGTTGGCTGTGCAAAAACTATCGAGAAAAAATTAGCCGGTCTTGAAGGTGTTCAAGATGCAAAAGTTGATTTCGACAAAAAGACTGCAACAGTTTCTTATGATTCTGCAAAACAAACTCCAGAAACGCTTGCAACAGTTGTTGAAGCACAAGCTGACGGACAAACATACAAAGTATCCAACGTAAAATCGTCTGGCGACAAAGCGATGCTTTACAAAGAGAAAGACAAAAAGAAAAAGGCAGACGCTTCAAAAGATGAAAAATCTAAAGATGCTAAACCGGCTTGTTGCGCAGGAAAAAAATCTTGTTCTTCTGACGAGAAAAAAGCAAAAAGCGCTTAATTTCTTGGAGACATAAAAACAAAAAAGAGAACCAATTGGTTCTCTTTTTTTATTTCCAGCGTAATGTTTCCATTATCACCTGCATATCATTTTTGACGTAATTGGACGCCGGCATTATTGAATCAAAATTAGGCTTGGCATAAAAATAAACCGAACCCGTTACAAAATGTCGCGTACTGTCAGTCGCATAAAACAAAGCGTTGGTAGCAGCGTTTCCGCCCACTTTGTAAAACATTCCATAAACTTTATTGTCTTTGTTTAAAAAAGGCTGTTCTGTGATATCATCTGCTTTGACCGTGTGCCCATAAGTCAATTTCTGTGCATCTCTCAAATGCGCATCAATATCATTTTTTACGGGCTTGTAAGTCAAGTAAATTGTAGCTTTCATTTTTGGATAACTGATTGTAAAATTACAATTTCCTTTATCCGAAATAATCGCATCGTCATTCATTTCAAAAGAAAACGGACAATTGTTTTCAAAGCCAATGTACTTTGCTTTTTGATATTCTAATCTCAAATGGCTTGCAGGTTTTGGCACCGTATCGTTATTGCAACTAAAAACAGAAGCCAAAATAAATCCAGAAACCACAAAAGATATACTTTTTCTAAACATTTTTAATATTGCATATCATCGTCAGCTTGATTGCTAGAATCAAAGTTGGCTGTTTTCACATCCACAGAAGACCCTTGCTTTCCACCGTCAATATCTTTCTTCGTAGTTAAGAAAGTGAATTCAGTAACTTGAATTTCTGTCGTGTATTTTGTAACACCTTCTTCAGTCTGCCATTGACGAGATTTAATTCTTCCTTCAACATAAATCTTATCACCTTTTGAAAGGTATTTTTCACAGATTTCTGCAGCTTTATTACGAACCACAAGATTGTGCCATTCTGTTGACGCAATTTTTTCGTTCGTTTGCTTGTTGATATAAATTTCGTTTGTAGCCAATGGAAATCTGCCGATGCAGTTTCCGCCTTCAAAATAGTGCATCTTAACTTCGTCGCCAAGGTGCCCAATTAAAATCACTTTATTTAATGTTCCGTTCATTTTTCGTGGGGAGTTAGTAAACCCTCAAATATAGCAATTTCAATTAAATATGAAATATTATAGCAAATCTTTTTCGATAAAATTGTAAATTACTATGGGAAAAGGATATGAAATCATTGATTCATAAGACATTGCCCCTTCTAAAACACCTTGTACTTCCACTTTATAAAAATCAACAAACAAGTGTTGATGCGATAATTTATGTAAAATCTTACTTTTATTTAACGGCTTTATTGAGAGAATCGCATTTTTTCCTGAATATTCTTCCAAAATCAATTTCGAAATGGTTTCAAAATCTATTTCAGACTCGGTTTCGATCAACGGAAACTCATATAAATTATGCCAAATTCCTTTTTCAATTCGCTTCCTTATAATAAGGTCTTGATTTTCATCTGAAAAGACAATATAATTAAAGTAGCGATTTCTGACTTTTGTCTTTTTTAATTTCACCGGAAGCTCGTTCACTTTATTATATTTCAAAGCAAGGCATCCTGAATTTAAAACACAAATCTCACAATTAGGATTTTTTGGAACGCATTGCAGCGCTCCGAATTCCATAATTGATTGGTTAAAAATCGCCGGATTATCTTTCGGAATTAATTCTTTGGCCAAAGCCGTAAATTCTTTTTTGGCTCCGCTGGAAGCAATATCGGTTTCAATATCAAAATATCTAGACAGCACTCTGAATACGTTTCCGTCCACAACCGGAACCACTTCATTATGAGAAAAAGAAGCAATTGCTGCCGCGGTGTATTCCCCCACGCCTTTTAATTTTAATAAGTCGTTATAATTATCGGGGAAAATTCCGTTTAATTCAGATGCGATGTGTTTTGCGGTTCCGTGTAAATTTCTGGCTCTTGAATAATATCCAAGGCCTTGCCACAATTTTAATACGTGTTCTTCATCGGCTTTGGCCAAATCAAAAACTGTTGGAAATGAAGACGTAAAAGACAAAAAATAAGGCAAACCTTGCGCAACTCGCGTCTGTTGCAGCATGATTTCTGATAGCCAAATATGGTATGAATCGGTGGTGTTTCGCCAAGGCAAATCGCGCTTGTTTTGTAAATACCACTTAATAAGAGTTTTAGAAAAATTCATTGAGGAAAATTGGTTAGCAAAATTAAAAGTTTATGTTATTAAATTTTAATCATTTATGGTTGAAATATTGTTTTTTTAATTCATATATTTGCAACCTCAAAATTTTACACAATAAATTTAAATACGAAAGAAAATGACGAAAGCAGATATCGTTGCGAAAATTTCAGAAAAATTAGGTCTTGAAAAAGGAGACGTTCAAGCAACAGTTGAGTCTTTTATGGACGAAGTAAAAAACTCTTTGGAAACTGGCGATAATGTTTATCTAAGAGGTTTTGGTAGTTTTATTATCAAAACTAGAGCTGAAAAAACAGGTAGAAATATCTCAAAAAACACTACAATAAAAATTCCTGCACATAATATTCCTGCTTTCAAACCTGCAAAAGTGTTTGTTGAAGGAGTTAAAACGAATACTGAAACAAAAGTAAACTAATTATTAATCACTAAAATTTCACACTATGCCAAGTGGTAAAAAAAGAAAAAGACATAAGGTAGCGACGCACAAACGTAAAAAAAGAGCGAGAGCTAACCGTCACAAGAAGAAAAAGTAGTCTGACTACTTTTTTCTTTTTTAAAAGAATTACAAAAAGTTCATTGAAATTGAATATCAGACAGCAGGTGTCAGATTACAGGAAACAGTTCGCTACAACTGAAAACTGACAACTGCAGACTGAAATTCTCCGGGTACAATACCTGTTAAATAATTGTTTAATCCATCTGTACTCTTTTGGTTCAGGGTTTCGGGTTTTGGGTTCACGGCTTTCGCCTTACACCTTTCACCTTTTACCTTTTACCTAAACCGTATGGATAAAAATTTACAGTGTGAATAAAGAACTGATCATCAGGTCAGGTTCGGAAGCCGTAGATTTTGCCTTATTGAAAGATGGAAAACTAGTTGAATTACACAAAGAAGAAGAAAAAAGCAACTTTCAGGTTGGTGATATTTTTATTGCCAAAATCAGAAAACCAGTTGCGGGATTAAATGCTGCTTTTGTAAATGTTGGCTTCGAAAAAGATGCCTTTTTACATTATCACGATTTGGGTCCCAATTTAGCTTCCCAATTGAAATTCATCAAACTTGTAAGCGCAGGTAAAATAAAAGATTTCTCCCTAAAAAGCTTTCCTTTTGAAAAAGAGATTGACAAAGATGGCGTTATCACTGATGTAATTAGTGCAAATCAATCCATTTTAGTACAAGTCGTCAAAGAACCTATATCGACAAAAGGCCCAAGAATTAGTTCAGAACTATCTCTTGCCGGTCGATTTATTGTTCTCGTTCCTTTTTCTGACAGAGTTTCTATATCACAAAAAATAGAATCCAAAGAAGAAAAAGATCGTCTTAAACGATTAGTGCAATCAATCCGTCCAAAAGGATTCGGTGTTATTGTGAGAACAGTAGCAGAAGGCAAAAAAGTAGCCGAACTAGACAAAGATTTGCAGAATCTGCTTAGCAGATGGACTGCAATGTGTAAAAAATTACCAACTGCTCATCATCCGTCAAAAGTTTTAGGAGAGCTCAACAGAGCTTCTTCTATCTTAAGAGACGTATTTAATGATTCCTTCACCGGAATTCATATAGATGACGAAGAGTTGTACAACGAAACGAAGGATTATCTGCAAGAAATTGCACCTTCAAAGCAATCAATAGTTAAGTTTTATCAATCAAACGACACGCCTATCTTCGAAAAATATAACATAGAGAGACAAATCAAAACTTCATTCGGTAAAACAGTATCGATGAGCAAAGGAGCTTACTTGATCATTGAACACACAGAAGCCTTACACGTTATTGACGTGAACAGCGGAAACCGTTCAAATAAAGCTACAAATCAAGAAGACACCGCGCTGGAAGTTAACATGATCGCCGCTGCAGAAGTGGCAAGACAACTTCGTCTCCGCGATATGGGAGGCATCATAGTTGTCGATTTTATTGATATGTCAAATCCAGAAAATCGTAAAACACTTTACGAATTTTTGAGAGACGAAATGAGCGACGATAAAGCCAAACACAAAATCTTGCCTCCGAGTAAATTTGGATTAGTCCAAATCACAAGACAAAGAGTAAGACCAGAAGTAAATATCAAAACTAGAGAAGAAGACCCTAACAATGAAAATGGGGAAATCGAAGCACCAATTTTGATAGTCGATAAGATTTCTTCTGACATTGAAAGAATATTAAAAGTCCATAAGAAAATAGTGCTAAATGCACATCCTTTTGTGGCAGCATACCTTACTAAAGGTTTTCCATCATTACGCTCAAAATGGTTTTTTGAGTATAAGAAGTGGGTGAAAATCATACCTCGTGACGCTTACACGTTTTTAGAATATCATTTCTATGATAAAAATGGAAATGAAATTAAGGATTAATAAAAAACCGCCATTCGTGAGATTGGCGGTTTTTTTATGGGTTCATTTTACTGATTTCAAAAACTGTTGCTGAAATTAACGGAGATTTTGCTTTCTATTTTATAAAATTCAATGAAAAGTATTTGTCAATCTTTAAAGAAACTATTCCCGAACAATCTCAATCCTTCGACTAATCTCATTCCCGCTTTCATCAGTCACAGTAACATAATATTTCCCAGTCTTAGCTTCCACCTGCATTTCATGAAAAGTCTGTGTTGTTCCCAAAAATTTATCATTCAAATACCAAAACAATTTTGCTTTCAAATCAGAATGCGCCACTTTCAACACAAAAGGCTGAATTTCTCCATTAAAATTCTTCGTAAGATATACTTTTCCGTTTTCCTTCGGATAAATAAAATCCATAGAAGAAGACGAATTTCCCAAGCAATCTGCTCGAAACGGAGGCAACGATTGATAGTTAATATGCTTGCTTTTATAATACAATTCCATAACCGGAGGCAAAACAAACCACGATTTCGTATTCATATTGTCCACTGATTCGCAGTTACTATTTACCTGAAACTGTTCTGATTTATCCAAGTGAACCATTTTATGATACGGACAAACCGTCGTCATTTTACTTTTCAAAGGAATCCATTGTTTGATTTTCGGACAATTTTCTCCGGCAATATGTCCGCTTAATTGACAGACTTCAGCTTCTTCCAAATCATCAAACGGAGTTGCAAACCATTTTTTTCTAGGCAATAAATTAAAAACATCAAACAAAATCGGAGCCGCACTTCCAACGCCAGTCAACGACGGACGGCCTTCACCAGAAGCATTTCCAACCCAAACTCCGATAACATATTTAGAATTTGTACCAATGGCCCAGCCATCGCGATTCCCAAAACTGGTTCCTGTTTTCCAAGCAATTTCTAACGAAGAATCATAGAATTTCCAAGCTTCATCACCTTCCGGACGGTTTACTTCTTTCATCGCATTATACGTCAGCCAGATTGAACCAGCTCCAAGATTTTTTTTATCGTACGATTCTTTTCCAAAATCCATCTTTTTGTCAAGCGACCAATTCAGTTCTGTAAATTCATTCGTCCTATATTTTGCCGAATGTGTCGTGAAATAATTTACCGTAGAAGTCAAACCTGCATAGGTTTTTGTTAAATCCCAAAGGTTGCTTTCCGCACCGCCAAGAATCAGCGAAAGTCCATAATGATTCGGATGTTTGTTAATATCCCGCAATTTAAACTGTCGCAATTGGTCATAAAATCGATAAACGCCAAAATCTTTCAGCATCAAAACCGACGGAATATTCAACGACCGCGACAAAGCTCGATGTGCCGGAACCGCGCCGTCATAAGTCAGGTCGAAATTCTTTGGCGTGTAACCCGCAATCTGCGTTGGAATATCCGCAACCAAAGTGTTCGGCAGAATTTCGCCCGCATCCAACATTGACGCGTACAAAAATGGTTTCAAAATACTTCCCGTACTTCGTGGCGCTGTGATGATATCCACGTCTTTTTGGTGCGCCACATCCGTTGGAGAATTCCCGATATAACTGACGATATTTCTAGTTTCGACATCAACGATTATAATCGCAAGATTGTGAATTTCTGATTGTCGGTATTGGTTGTAATATTGCGTTGCGATTTGATTTGCCCTATTTTGCAAGGCAAATTTAATTGTAGTTTTTATTCTTTCGCCTTCATTTTTCTTGGCAACATTTTGCAATAAATGAGGTGCAATTTGTGGCAAATCATACGGTTTTTGAGGCAAATCTTCCAAGATTGCCAATTCATAAGTCGTCTTGTCAATTACATTTTCATCATATAATTTTTGTAGCAATCCGTTTCTTTTGTTCAATAATCTTTGTTGATTTTTTCCAGGATAAATCAAGCTTGGCGCATTTGGCAAAACGGCTAAAGTTGCTGTTTCCGCCCAAGACAATTGATGTGGTTGCACTCCGAAATAACGCCACGAAGCCATTTCTAAACCAACGACATTTCCGCCATAAGGTGCGTGCGCCGCATATAATTCGATGATTTTTTCTTTAGAATACCGAAATTCCAATCTTGTAGCCAAAACCAATTCGATGATTTTTTCAAAATAACTACGGCTTTTTCCATCTCTTGAAAGTCGGATGACTTGTTGCGTCAACGTACTTCCTCCACGAACCACTTTTCCCGCATCGTGATTTTGTTTTACTGCTTTTACCATTGCAATTGGATTGAATCCGGGATGTTTGTAAAAATGTTCGTCTTCAAAATAAACGATACACTTTTTGAATTTCTCTGGAATAGAATCTTGTGCTGGGAATCGCCATTGTCCGTCGCGGGCGATTTTAGCACCAAGAAGTTCACCTTCTTCGCTTTCAATAACTGTGGAATAAGGTTGTTCAAAAAGCGTTCTTGGCAGACAAAAATAATACGCAATTAAAAGCAATCCGAAAAAAATGGTTTTCTTCGGATTGCGTTTTATTTTATTTTGGATGCGTTTTAAAAACGCTTTTATCGTCTTCAGCAAAGTTTACAAAAGTTCAAATAGTTTCTCAAATAGCCCCGATGTCAGTGACTATCCTTTCTTTTTTTTCTTTAAAAAAAGAAAGATAGTGCTGAACAGCGGGAAAATGGATTGCTGAAAAAGCCCGAGCCATTCGCTTCAAATCCTTTTTACTTCACCACATTTATCCACTGACCTTGCGTTCTTGCAAAATAAGAATTGTCATACATCGCTTCGCATTGAACGCCCGGAAGGTAATATTTCCCGAGGTAAGATGCGTTTAAAAGTATCTTGAACGTCTTGGTTTCATTGGATTTTAGCGTAAAATAAAAGTTGGTTCTGTCGTCGCGAATATCGGTGTAATCTACTTTATTTTCTGCAAAATTTCCGTAATCTGTGAAACGCGTGTTGACGATTTCCCAACCCGACGGAATGATTTGCGTCAAAGCAACATTTTCAACACTTTCGCCTTTCATATTGGCAACGGTAACTTCGGCCACAAATTCAGTTCCTTGTGAAAGTGAACTTACATTTATCGCATTTCCTTTTCTATCACGGAAAACAATATCTGTCGCCAAACCACGCTGTTCGGTTTGTTCTTGGCCAATTGGTAAAATGCCGCTTGAAATTACTTTCACATATAAAGTCGTGTTTTTATTATTTTTAATCGTTACCGAATTTCCATTGTTTGAAACCTGTAACGTTCTGTCAGCAAAAGTCTTGGCTGTTTTTATAGCTTCTGATTTTCCTTTGCTCGTGAATGTTACATCAATGCCTTTTGTGCCATTTTGCAAAGCAAATTTCGACATTGAATACAGACAATAAGCCGTCGTTTGCGTTGACATCCATTGGTTTGACGACATATTTTTCGCCAATTTATTTGCCATAGTGAACGCTTCGCCTTTTCTTCCTAATAATAGCAACGTTTCCAAAGCCATCGCGCGATTTCTTTCGCTTGAACCATAATAATAGTAATAACCGTATTGTGGTTCTTGGTCAATCTGACTTTGATTTAGCAACGCCAAGCCAACATTTTTTTGCCCAGATAATGCGTAAGTTGCGGCCAATCTCAATTTAGTTTCATTAGAAATTCCCGAAGTTTCTCGCAATCTGTTCATCGAAGACAAATCTGGAGAACCGGCCAATGCCAACGTGTAAAGTCGATAAGCTTGCGGAAAATCATTGTGATATGCTTCGTAATAACGCCATTGCTTCGCCATTTTTGATTGGTAGGATATCCATTGTTTTTTCACATTTGCTGGAAGCGCGTAACCTTTTCGCTCGGCTTCAATTAAGAAATGTCCGACATAAGAAGTGCTCCAATCATCTGGATTTTGCTGACCTTGCCAATAAGCAAACCCGCCATTTGCGACTTGAAATTGTGATAATTTCTGGATTCCGGCCGTTACATTTTTCTGGATTTTTGCTTTTCTATTCGCGTCAATATCAGCAATATCAGCCAAATACAATTGCGGGAAAACGCTGGAAGTCGTCTGTTCCAAACATCCGTGCGGATATTGGATCAGATAGTCAAGACGTTTATTGAAATCCATTGATGGAAATGCGGAAACTTCCAACTTCGCTTTATTTGTTCCGGCTACGCCAAAGGCATTCCAATCAATTGTTCCTGAACTATTTGGTTCTAAAATCAATTCTTTATAATCCTGCGTCACAGGATTTGGGTTCATAATATCCAATTCCACATCAAAACTTGCTTTTTCTTTTCCGGAAGTTGCAACGACTGTCACTTTTCCGATTCCCGTAACTTCGCCGACTTCCAAATCAAAATAAGCTATTTTTTCATCAGGATTTGCAAACGACATCGCTTGTTTTGAACTTCCGATTACTCGGAAACCGTTATTGGTTTTCAATTGCAACGAAACATTTTTCACATGTTTTTCCATTACAAAAACCGTCACTGGCAACGTCACTTTTTCGCCCGGAGACACTTTTCGTGGCAACGAAGCCAAAATCATCAATGGATTTCTGACCGGAGTTGCTTTTTCCACGCTTCCGTAAGCGCTGGTTTCTGCGTTTCCGGCGATAACCATTGTTCTGACAGAACCCACATATTTTGGAATCGTAATAGTATGCGCTTTTGTTTGACCTTTTGGCAACGAAAATGGTCCGAGATAAATCACTACTGGCTTGAAACGATTGGCTTTTTTGGCTTGGCCTCCGCCTAAATCTTCGTCTCCACCAATGCTGAAAATTTGGTTTACTTTTCCACCATAAGCTCCGATTACATCGTCATAAACATCCCAAGTTTTCACGCCCAAAGCTTCTCTTGCATAAAAACTATTCCAGGCATTTGGCGTTTTGAATCTTGTCAAATCCAATAAACCTTCGTCCACAATTGCAATGGTATAAGTCATTGCTTTTCCGTTTTTCTCGCTGACTTTTACGGTTGTTTTTTGTTCTGGTTTCAAAACTGCTGGCATTGCAATTTGCGGTTCTAAAACGGTATTTTTATCGACAACTTCAATCGGAATAATTCCGTACAAACGAATCGGTGAGTCATTTTTCGTGGACGCGTGCGGTTGCAACAACGTAATATGTATGTACACGTTCGGCGCCATTTTTTCTGTAATTGGAATTTCAACTTGCGTTTCTCCGTTTTTGGTTTTTGCCCAAAGCGTCTGTACTACTTGAGAACCATTTTCTAAAGAAATCAACGCGCGGCTTCCTTCGCTTGATGGGAACGAGATAATTGCTTTTTCGCCCACATTGTATTTTTCTTTATTGGAAGAAAATACCAACATTTTGGCTTCAGCTCCGGTTGCATTTCTTGTTTTCCCAGACCAACTTGGCCAATCAATCATCACAGTTTCTCCAGCTGAATGCCCGCCATTTGGGTCTGTAACTCTAACCAAATATCTTCCCCATTCGTCTTCATCCGCTTTGAATTGAAAACGCGCTTTTCCTGATGAATCGGTATTTAAAGTTTGGGAATAAAAAGGCGTATTTGTAGTCGAAGAACTATAATTTGACAAATCATCAGAAGCGTCCCACCACCAGCGCCAATCGACTTTGTACACACGAACCTCTAGATTTCTGACTGCTTTTGGACGACCGTTTTCGTCAACAGTAATTACATCGAAAGGATTGCTTTTATCCGTTTCCAACATTCCATATTTATTTGGTTCTGGAACTTTTACGCCGACGTAAGTTTCGAACGGAGAATAGCTTGCCATGATTACATCGGTACTAAAATCGCCACCGTTTTCATAGACTTTTGTAATAAACGCTGCTTTCAACATTCCCGGTGCTTGCGATTGCAATCTTGGCTGGATGCTGACATTTGCTTTTCCGGTTTCATCGATTTTTCCGGAATAAATATTTACTTCTTCCGTAGAAAATTTGCGTGACGGATCATCGAAAATGTATTTGCTATAATTTTTAAATTCGGTTTTTTGCTGTGTGAATTTCGCCTGCATTTCCAGTTTCAAATCTTTTGCAATTGCTCCGTGAAGCCATGCAACATTGACTGTCGCGTTATTTTGGTGGAAAGCAGAAAGTGTTTTTCCTTCAAAACCATTTTTGATTCGAAGACGATTTGGCTTAATGGTTTCAATTTTTATAGATTTATAAAAACGCGCGCCTCCGACAGAAATCACTGCTTCGTAATTTCCCGTAGGTGAATTTTGCTGTGTGTTGAACGCAAATCTATAATGATTTAAAGCCGAATATTGCTGTACTTTTTGATATACGACTTTGCCATTTGGATCGGTTAATTTTAATTTTATTGGATGCGTGTTTGGCAAACGGCTTGATTTATCATTTAAAAGAAACGACAAATAAATCGTGTCACCCGGACGCCAAACGCCACGTTCGCCATAAATAAATCCTTTCAAACCTTTTTGCAAAGCTTCGCCATCGACGTTGAAACTGCTGACAGACTGCGAACTTCCATCGTCTAATTTGACGTAAGTCGTGTTGTTGTCCTTTTTAATTACCGCAAAAAATGCACGTTTGTCTAACGTGGTGTGCACGGTTCCGTCGCCGTCAGTTGTGAAAGTTCCGAGTTTTTGTTTTTGATAATTATACAAATCAACGGTTGCTCCAGAAACTGGTTCTGTGGTCACAATATTATTTACGGCAAAGAAATACGAATTATTCTCACCGCGTTTTGCAATCACGCCAAGGTCTGTCGCCAAGATATTTGTGGCAATATTTTTATTGGAATAAAATGATTTGTCGCACGGATTTTCTCTTTCGTTCCAATTGTAATCATAGTCGTAATAATCGTAATCGTACGAATCATATTCAGACATTTCATCCTCATCTTCTTCCTCGACTTCTTCTGGTTCCTCTTCCGCGGAAGCGTCACATTTGTATAACGAATACGACTTTTTGATGGTCATTTCCACTCGATAAATCGCACCTGGTTCTGGTTTGATTAAAGTCGACAAATCAATAGAATACGTGTTCCATTTTTTATAATTGGCCAATTTATTTGTGGTCAGTTCCAATGTTTTTTTCGCTATTGGAAGCGCCACTTTTCTTAAATCATAATTGCCGTTTAAGTTATTGTCTTGCAAAAACTGAAGTACATTATTTTCAAAAATGCGATAGACTTTTACATCGACTTTTTTCAAGTTTGCGGCTTCAAAATTTACTTTTAAATTGTTGGAACTAGGCAAAATAGTTCCGCTTTTTACAAAACGAACTTCAGGTTTTATCTGCTCAAAAGTGATTTTTGCAGCATAACCTTTTTTCATCTTAAAGCCGTCAGTATTTTCAATTCCTTGGAAGACTTCAAGCAATAATTTTCCGTCTAAAGCAATATCAGAGAAAACTTTTAAGACATTTCCATCAACTCCGTATCTTAAATTATTAGCCGTTTCAAGAGCCACTAATCCGTTGAAATTTTGATCTTTTTTTACTGGATCAGAAAAATTGATGTGAACTGACTGATTATTTTCATCTCCGATTTTTACATCTACAATTTTAAAATTATCTTTTCCCGGAATCTGGAATTCCTTTTCGCCTTTTTTATCAATACCCGCTTCGTCCCCGTCCCATTTGATTTTAATCACGCCGTCTTGGTTTCCCCTTTGAATCTTGTCGACGACAAATGAAAATTCACTAGCAGAAGTCGCTGTTTCATTAAATTTTATTGGCAAAGGATTTCCGTTTTGTTCTGCGGAAACGAGTTTTTTTGCCGTGGCCAAATCCATATTATCTGCGGTTTTCAACAAGACGTTCAAAAATTGAGAATCTTTGTTATACGACTGCAAATCTTGCGTTTCTACAATAAAATCTTGGGCAATTGTTTGCACCGTAAATTTGAATTCAGACAATTCTTTTGGCACATCAATCAACTCATCAAGATGCAAAGTCACTTGATATTGCTCGTTTTGCTTCAATTTTTTCTTTGGCTGAAAGGCCAAAATATTGTTCGGCAAAACCACAACTTTTCCATCAACGCTTGGTGAAATGTCAAAAACATCGCTGTCCAATTCTTGATTGGGTTGCCACTCGGTTATTGTAAAAGCCAGCCCCACTTGAATTGGCGCTTCAGCCGAAATAATTCCGGATGAAAAACTGGTCACATAGTCTTTGTATTTTGTAAAATCAGAGTCAAAATCTTCGGGCGAAGACTTTTTACAGGCATTTAAGAAAAAAAACACTGAAAGCAACAGTAGCACTTTTTGAGTTTTCATAAAAGGTTGATTAAAAAATTGAACGTAAGGTTTGTTCTCAAGAATTTAAAATCGCGTTTCAGTTCAAAATGAATCGACCGCGACTTTTGACCATAACTAATTATGCTCTTTCTTTATTGTATTAAATGTAGGATTAATTTTTGAGATTTTTAGTAAGAAAATTTACGAAAATAATTTCGTTAGCAAAACCTAGGCTATTTTCTTTTTTCTACAAAAAATCGTTTCATCAAACTCGAAGCTTCTTCTTCCAAAACACCAAACTCGACAACCGTTCTTGGATGTAATTTTGTTCCTAAAGTCATAAAACCGCGTTGTTCATCGCGTGCGCCAAAAACAATTTTTGAGATTTGGCTCCAGTATAAAGCGCCGGCGCACATTTGGCAAGGTTCCAAAGTGACATATAACGTGCAATTTTTAAGGTATTTTCCGCCTAAGAAGTTAGCGGCGGCGGTGATCGATTGCATTTCTGCGTGCGCCGTCACGTCGTTCAGCACTTCGGTCAAATTATGGCTTCTGGCAATCACACGATTCTCCACGACAATGATGGCTCCAACAGGAATTTCGCCTTTGTCAAAAGCTGATTGCGCTTCCTGCAAAGCTTTTTTCATAAAATATTCGTCGGTAAATAGCTCCATATTAGCCACGAATTCACGAATTTGGTTTTTCTGAAATCGCTTGACCGTAAAAATACAATTTCAAATCGTACCTTTGCTTTATGTCGAAAAATTTACTTCAAAATATAAATTCTCCAACTGATTTACGACAAATTCCTGAAAAGGATTTGCCGCAGCTTGCCCGAGAATTACGTGATTTTATCATTGATATTGTTTCGGTTAAAGAAGGTCATCTTGGCGCAAGCCTTGGTGTGATTGAATTGACGATTGCGTTGCACTATGTTTTTAATACACCTGAAGATTTGCTGGTTTGGGATGTTGGCCACCAAGCTTACGGTCATAAAATTTTAACCGGTAGAAAAGATAATTTTGATACAAATCGCCAATTAGGTGGAATTTCTGGTTTTCCAAAACGTGATGAAAGCGAGTTTGATACTTTTGGCGTAGGCCATTCTTCCACGGCCATTTCGGCGGCTTTGGGAATGGCGATTGCGTCTAATTTGAATGGCGATTTTGACAAAAATCACATTGCAGTTGTTGGTGATGCTTCGATTGCATCTGGAATGGCTTTTGAAGGCTTGAACCACGCTGGCGTTACTGATGCGAATTTATTGGTGATTTTAAACGACAACGCCATTGGAATTGATCCTAGCGTTGGCGCTCTAAAAAATTATTTGACTTCAGTAAAAGAAGGAAAAAATCCACGGCAGAATAACATGATAAAATCTTTGAATTTTGATTATTCTGGACCAATTGACGGACACGATATTTTTGCCGTAATCAAAGAATTGCAACGTTTAAAAAAGACAAAAGGCCCAAAGTTTTTACATATAATTACCACAAAAGGAAAAGGTTTAGAACAAGCTGAAAAAGACCAAGTAAAATATCACGCTCCGGGAAAATTTGATAAATTAACTGGAGAAATTATCGTTAAATCGGAAGAAAATCTTGCTCCAAAATTTCAAGATGTTTTTGGGTTGACGCTTTTAGAATTAGCCGAAAAAAACGAAAAAATCGTTGGAATTACGCCTGCAATGCCATCCGGAAGCTCTTTAAAATTTATGATGGATGCTTTTCCAAAACGTGCTTTTGACGTGGGAATTGCAGAACAACACGCGGTAACTTTGTCTGCCGGAATGGCAACTCAAGGAATGAATGTGTATTGCAACATTTACTCAACATTTTTGCAACGTGCTTATGACCAAGTAATTCACGATGTAGCTTTGCAAAATCTTCCGGTGATTTTTTGTTTGGATCGAGCTGGTTTGGTTGGCGAAGATGGCGCGACACATCACGGCGTTTTTGATTTGGCATACCTTCGATGTATTCCAAATATGATTATTCATTCTCCGATGAATGAAATTGATTTGCGAAATATTTTGTACACCGCACAATTAGGTTTAAATCACCCAATTGCAATTCGTTATCCGCGTGGTCGTGGCGAAATTGTGCATTGGAAAAAACCTTTCGAAAAAATTGAAATCGGCAAGGCCAAGTTATTGAAAAAAGGAAGCAGAATTGCCATACTTTCCAACGGATTTATTGGTGCAAACGTGATTCCTGCTTTGGCACAAATCAACAATCCCTACGACTTTGCGCATTATGATTTTCCATTCGTAAAACCTTTGGATGAAACCTTACTTCACGAAATTTTTAGCAATTTTGAAAATATCATAACGTTGGAAAATGGCACAATAAAAGGCGGTTTTGGTAGTTCTATATTGGAGTTTGCTTCTTCAAATGGTTATTCGGTTCCTGTAAAATTACTCGGAATTCCGGATGAATTTATAGAACATGGAACTGTGGAAGAATTACAAAAATATAGCAAAATTGATGTAGAAAGTTTGAAAATAATTTTTGAAAGCTATTGAAATTGCTGACTTTTGCAAAACCAAAATCTAAATCGTTTACCATGAGATTATTTTCTATAACCTTTGGGTTATTCCTTTTATTTTCTACTTATTCGTCTGCACAATCTGTTGATACAATTAATGTAAAAAAACCTGACAGCATAATCATTCCATTGCCGATTTCGCATTGGAAAAAAGAAAATATCGTGGGTTTCGATCTAAATGAAATTGCTTTTGTAAACTGGAATGCTGGTGGAAACAGTGCTATTTCTGGTTTAATCAAAGGAACGTTTACAAGAAAATATGAAAACGGAAATCTAAAATGGAATAACGAATTAATCGTTCGTTATGGAATAAGTAAACAAGATGGCGTGGAACTTCGAAAAACGGACGATGCTTTTCAGTTCAATTCCACCTTTGGTTATAGAAAAGACACGACTTCGAACTGGTTTCATACTGCTAAATTTAATTTCAACACACAATTTACCAGCGGTTACGCCTACCCAAATACTGAATTAGCGATTTCAAAACCTTTTGCTCCAGCTTATACTTTTCTTGGGGTCGGTGCGGAATTTAACAATAAGAAGAAAAATTTACAGCTCTACATTTCTCCGTTAACGCTTAAAAATACCTTGGTAATGTATCAAAGATTAGCTGATCAAGGCGCTTTTGGGGTTGACAAAGCGGTTTATGATCCGGTGACCGGCGAAAAATTAAGAGACGGAAGTAATTCCCGAACTGAGCTCGGTTTTTTATTTACAAGCAATTATAAAACCGAAATTGTAAAAAATATTAAGCTTGAAAATAAGTTGACATTGTACAGCGATTACATCAACAACTTCGGAAACATTGATGTTGACTGGCAATTGCAACTTGATTTTATCGTAAATAAATACGTTCGTGCGAACATCAATACGCACGTGATTTATGACGATGATATCAAAGCAAAGGAGGAAATCAACGGCGAACAAGTTATCGTTGGGCCAAAAATCCAGCTAAAACAAATGCTTGGCGTTGGATTAATTTATAGTTTTTAAGCTATAATTTCTTTCTTCCGTTTATCGTGTTGAACAATTCTAAAGCATTTCCGTCAGTTAAAAGCGAAACATAATGGCAAATGTGAAGCAATCTGTGGTACAAACTTTCCTTTTCGTTTAAGAATTTTTCCGGAAGCATTTTCAGCAACAAATTGTCATAATTAGAAGCTTCTCCAAGGAATTTATTATTGAAAGCTGTGATGAATTTATCTAATAAAGTTTGGATGATTTGATATCCAACCACTTCTTTTTCAATAACTTCCCTGCTTTGGTAAATATTTTTCACACTCAAAGCGATGATGTCATTCATCTGAGCCGTGTATTTGCTTTTTTCGGTCAATGCGTAAGGAAATTTTCCTTGCAGAATCAATTCTTCATTTTCTACAAAAACTTTAACCGCATCGTTGATTAAGCTTCCAATGGCAAGTGCTCGCAAATAGCTAATCCGATCTTCTTTTGTAGTTAAAGCGTTGAATTTTGGCGTATCAATGCTGTCTTTTACCAACTTGATTAGATATTCCAAAGCAAAATCTTCAGAAACCAGACCAAGATTTATTCCGTCTTCAAAGTCAATAATTGTGTAGCAAATATCATCGGCTGCTTCAACCAAATAAGCTAACGGATGTCTTTCAAAACCAATATCGTTTCCTGTTTTATTGGGAATCATTCCTAGTTCTTTCGCCACATCTTCGAAGAATTCTTTATCTGTTTGGAAAAAACCATATTTTTTATCGGCAATATTTTTCGTAGGTTTCTTTGGAAGCGATTCTTTCGGGTATTTCATAAAAGCGCCTAAAGTCGCATAGGAAAGTCGCAAACCGCCTTCAATTCCTGGTCGAGTTGCTGTTAAAAGTGAAAAACCGTTAGCATTTCCTTCGAAATCAATTAAATCTTGCCATTCTTTTTCAGAAAGCTGGTCTTTGAAGTATTTTCCATTTCCGATTTTGAAATATTCACCAATTGCTTTTTCTCCAGAATGCCCGAATGGCGGATTTCCGATGTCGTGTGCCAACGAAGCTGCGGCGACAATTGCGCCGAAATCATTGGGCTGATAACCGTGAACTTCTTTTAAATGCGGATATTTTTCAATGATTTTTTTTCCTACCAATCTTCCAATCGAACGTCCAACAACAGAAACTTCCAAACTGTGTGTCAATCTTGTATGCACAAAATCAGTTTTTGAAAGCGGAATCACTTGGGTTTTATCCTGAAGGCTTCGAAAAGGTGCCGAAAATATGATTCGGTCATAGTCAACTTCAAAACCAAGTCGTGTGTCGTCTTGCTCTTTGCGTAGCCTTTTGCCTTTGTCGCCTTGCCTTTTTAACGATAAAAGTTGTTCCCAGTTCATCATTGGATTTTATGATTTAAGATTTCGATGTATATTTATTCTTGGATTCTGCCTATTTCATCTAACGAATTGTAACCGCTTTTGCGCTGCTCCAAGACTTCTTTTTTAACTACATAAGTTTTTGAAATGCTGTCATGCCAACCTTTTCCTGGTTCACCAAGAAATGAAAAAGCATCAAACGGAATAATTCTGCAAACCGTACGAACTAAGATCTCGTTGACCGTTGGTTTTTCACCCAACTCATTGACGACTATAGTTTTGGTTACGAATTTTCCGATAGTTCGCGAGAAAAAAATCTCAAAAATATTATAGTAAATTAGAACAATTAAAGCACCAAGTGCATATTCTTCAAAACGATTCATTGCTTCAATTCTGGCGACTAATTGTTCATTTCCTAAGAAAAGGGAAATCATTGTAATTACCATTACTATTCCAACCAAGATGATGAGTTGCATGATGTAGTCAATTACATAATTTGCAAAACGCTGATTTTTAGACGCATGCAATTCTGCATCGAATTCAAAAGGTTTTAATTTTCTGTATTCCATAACGTCTACTCTTTTTTATTTGAGAGAAAGAATAGTTTCGATTTCTTTGGATATTTCTCGTATGTTTTATCGCTTGGATTCTCGATAACCGTTTTTAAATTTACTTCGTCACCTAGTTTAAAACTAGCTTCCACTTGCTGATAATCTAATAAATAGGGTCCGCAGAAATAATTTCCGTTTTCATCCTTTTCAATAATTCCTGTGTAAACTCCTTTTTGATTTTCTTTTGACATTTTGTTTTTATTTAATTTTTGGTGCTCTTTCCAGCTTGCTTATTTCGTCGTTGATGATATTATTTTTGATTTGCTTGAAGACAAAATCTTTGGCTTCTGAAAATGAAATTCCGAATTTCTTTTCTATGTTTTGATACTTTTCAGGAAATCTTTCGAGCAATTTTTTATAGTAGTCTTCCAATAAATTTTCATCGGGAGAATTGAATTCTAATTTCAGTTCAAATCTTCTGACCAAAGCTTCGTCAATCATCTGAATTTGGTTTGTCGCCACAATCAAAATCGAATTCTTCGGAAAGTTGTCGATCAATTGCAAAATCGCATTGACAACGCGTTTCATCTCACTGCTGTCTTTGTTGTCATAATCCCTGATTTGTCCCAAAGAATCAAATTCATCAAAGAACAAAACCGAGTTTTCATAATTGGCTTCCTTAAAAATACTATGGATGTTTTTCGCCGTTTCACCTAATTTCGAAGAAACAACGGTTGCTAGATTTACGATAAAAATTCTTTTGTCTAATTCCTTCGCAATCGCTTTGGCAGTCATGGTTTTACCACAACCCGTTTTTCCAAACAAAAGCATTTTATTGGCCACAGGAAGCTCATATTGATGCAGAATTTCAGAAAATTTATGTTCCTTCAAGAATTGGTCAATTTGCTCTGAAACCGAAGCTTCAAAAACCACATCCTTTAAATTTACATCTTCCCGATCTCTGTAATATAATGCACTCAATTGTGAAAAATTTTATGCAAAGATAGTTACTAAATACGGTTGTTTATAAAAAAACAGCCCTCAAAATGAGAGCTGTTTTTGTATTGTAATTTATTATCCTTAAAATTAAGACCCACACATTTCACAATCATCTGGTTCAGAAGATTGCGCTCTTTGCAACATCGCTTTGAATTCATTAACATCAATAGGTTCCACATCTGCAGAAACATTTGGCGCTAATTTCTTAGCCGGAGCTGATGCAACAACTTCAGATTCTACCAAAACTGGTTCCGCTTTTTTATCGTTGTTTAATGTAAATTTAATCGCATCAACCGCAGATTTTGTTCTCAAATAATACATTCCTGTTTTCAATCCTGATTGCCAAGCGTAAAAGTGCATTGAAGTCAGTTTTGAGAAGTTTGCATTTTCCATAAACAAGTTCAAAGACTGTGATTGGTCAATGAAATAACCTCTTTGGCGTGACATATCTAAGATGTCTTTCATGCTCATTTCCCAAACTGTTTTGTACAATTCTTTGATATGTGCCGGAATAATATCGATGTTTTGAACCGATCCGTTGTGGCGCATGATTTCTTGTTTCAAGCTGTCATTCCAGATTCCAAGTTCTACTAAATCTTCCAATAAATGTTTGTTTACAACGATAAATTCTCCTGAAAGCGTTCTTCTTGTATAAATATTTGAAGTGTACGGCTCAAAAGCTTCATTGTTTCCAAGGATTTGAGAAGTCGAAGCTGTTGGCATTGGAGCCACCAAAAGTGAGTTTCTTACACCGTGTTTCACAACTTCCGTTCTTAATGAAGCCCAATCCCATCTTCCAGAAAGTTCTTCGTCTTTTAATCCCCAAAGGTTGTATTGGAATTCTCCTTGAGAAATCGGTGAACCTTGGAAAGTTGAATACGGACCTTCGATTTTAGCCAATTCCATAGAAGCTGTAACCGCTGCGAAATAAAGCGTTTCAAAAATTTCTTGGTTCAATTGTTTCGCCTCGTCGCTTGTAAAAGGCATTCTTAACAAGATGAAAGCATCAGCCAAACCTTGTACACCAAGACCAACTGGCCTGTGACGCGTATTTGAATTTTCAGCTTCAATAACAGGATAATAGTTTCTGTCAATTACTTTATTCAAGTTCAATGTCACGCGTTTTGTAACATCGAATAATTTTTGGTGATCAAATTTTCCGTTTTCAACGAACATCGGCAACGAGATGGAAGCCAAGTTACAAACTGCAACTTCATCTGGAGATGTAAATTCGATGATTTCGGTACATAAATTTGAAGATCGAATGGTTCCTAAATTTTTTTGGTTCGATTTTCTGTTCGCCGCATCTTTGTACAACATATAAGGAAGACCCGTTTCTACTTGAGATTCTAAGATTTTCTCCCAAATTTCTCTTGCTTTTACCGTTTTTCTACCTTTTCCAGCTGCTTCGTATCCTAAATATAATTTATCGAATTCTTCACTGTGAACGTCAGATAATCCTGGGCATTCGTTTGGACACATTAAGGTCCAAGTGGTGTCTTCTTGAACGCGTTTCATGAACAAATCAGGAATCCACATTCCAAGGAATAAGTCACGAGTTCTCATTTCTTCCTTACCGTGATTTTTTCTCAAATCAAGGAAATCAAAAATATCAGCATGCCAAGGCTCGATGTACATTGCAAAGCTTCCCTTACGTTTTCCACCACCTTGATCCACATAACGAGCAGTCATATCGTAAACTCTCAACATCGGAACGATTCCGTTTGAAGTTCCGTTTGTACCGCTGATATACGAACCTGTCGCTCTCACATTGTGAATTGCAAGGCCGATTCCTCCCGCTGATTGCGAGATTTTTGCCGTTTGTTTTAAAGTATCGTAAATTCCGTCAATACTATCATCTTTCATTGTCAACAAGAAACAAGACGACATTTGAGGTTTTGGAGTTCCAGCGTTAAAAAGTGTTGGCGTTGCGTGCGTAAAGAATTTTTTAGACATTAATTCATACGTTTCAATCGCAGAAGCAATATCTTCTTTGTGAATTCCCACAGAAACACGCATTAACATGTGTTGTGGTCTTTCGACGATTTTACCGTTGATTTTCAACAAGTAAGAACGTTCTAAAGTTTTAAATCCGAAGTAATCGTAGTTAAAATCTCTGTTGTAAATAATTACAGAATCTAATGCCTGAGCATTTTTTTGGATAATTTCGTGTACGTCATCAGCCAATAACGGAGCCGCAGTTCCAGTTCTTGGATTGATATAATGAAACATATCGTTCATTGTTTCTGAGAACGATTTTTTGGTGTTTTTGTGCAAATTAGAAACCGCAATACGCGCCGCCAATTGAGCGTAATCTGGATGCGAAATCGTCATTGAAGCCGCAGTTTCAGCCGCAAGATTGTCTAATTCAGAAGTCGTAACTCCATCATAAAGACCTTCAATAACACGCATTGCCACTTTTACTGGATCAACTAAATCGTTCAATCCGTAGCATAATTTACTTACTCTATCCGTAATTTTATCAAACATTACCGGCTCTCTATTGCCGTCTCTTTTTACTACATACATATTTTTCGAATTTTGAGTGTTCTCATTTACGCTTTCGCGCTTTCATTATTATTCTTCTCGCAAAGACACTAAGACGCAAAGCGAAACTTAGTAACTTTGAACCTTTTTAGAAATCAGCGTCGAAGCTAATTTTCTGAGAATCGCTATCTCCTTGAGATCCGCTGTTCATTACACCCGCTTTTTGGTATTCTGAAACACGTTTTTCAAAGAAATTTGTTTTTCCTTGCAACGAAATCATGTCCATAAAATCAAACGGATTTGAAGAATTGTAAACTCTTTCGCATCCTAATTCTACTAATAATCTATCGGTTACAAATTCTAAATATTGCGCCATCAAAGTCGCGTTCATTCCGATCAAACTTGCTGGCAAGGATTCTGTGATAAATTCTCTTTCAATGTCAAGAGCATCCACCAAAATTTCTTTGATTCTTTCTTTCGGAACTTTATTAACCAAGTGATGATTGTGCAAATGCACTGCAAAATCACAGTGAACGCCTTCATCACGAGAAATTAATTCGTTCGAAAATGTCAATCCTGGCATTAATCCGCGTTTTTTCAACCAGAAAATAGAACAGAAAGCTCCAGAGAAAAAGATTCCTTCTACTGCTGCAAAAGCGATTAGTCTTTCTGCAAAAGAATCAGAATCAATCCATTTTAAAGCCCAGTCTGCTTTCTTTTTAATCGCTGGAAAAACTTCCAAAGCACGGAACAATTGGTCTTTTTCCGTTTCGTCTTTAACATACGTATCAATCAACAACGAATAGGTTTCGCTGTGGATATTCTCCATCATAATTTGGAAACCGTAAAAGAATTTCGCTTCCGCGTATTGCACTTCGTTCACGAAATTTTCAGCCAAATTCTCGTTTACGATTCCGTCAGAAGCGGCAAAAAAAGCAAGAATATGTTTGATGAAATATTTTTCGTCACTATTTAATTTGTTATTCCAGTCATTTAAATCTTGGTGCAAATCGATTTCTTCAGCAGTCCAAAAACTAGCTTCCATTTTTTTGTACCAATCCCAAATATCATGGTGTTTGATCGGAAAAATGACAAATCGGTTTTTGTTTTCTTGTAAAATTGGTTCTATTGCAGACATATTCAGTTGACTTTTATATTGTTGCGAAAAAGAGTTTTTTCGTTTTTTCAGAGATACAAAGATTGTCATTTCTTACGGTTTAAAAAAGCCAAAACAATTCAAACTTATCCACAATTAAGCATAGTTTTGAACAACGTAGATTTTTTCAGGCGTCAGAAAGTAAGTAATTATAAAATACTGAAAAACAATATTTTACAAAAATTTAAAATTTGCAATTGCCTATAAAATAAGGGATTTTTAGTAAAGTATGCTATTAAAAATCGTAAATAAATTTATTGATTTTTTAGCTCCGCAGCCACCTTTTCAAGTTCCATATACCAGTCTTCACCAAAGCGGCGAACGAGCGCTTCTTTGACGAATTTGTACACTGGAACTTCTAATTCTTTGCCTAAAGAACACGCGTCGTCACAAATATCCCATTTGTCATAATTTACTGCCGCAAATTCTGAGAAATCCTTAATTCGAATTGGATACAAGTGACACGAAACTGGTTTTTTCCAGTCAATAATTCCTTGATTATACGCTTGCTCGATACCGCAAAGTGCCGTTTTTCCGTCGAAGATGACGTAAGCACAATCTTTATTATCAATTAATGGCGTTTCTAAATCACCGTCGGTTCCGGTGACCCAAGTTCCTTGTGCTTCGATTGCAGCAATTCCTTCCTTTCGAAGAAATGGTTTCACTTTTGGATAAATGGCTTCCAAAATCTTGGTTTCCTCTTCATTTAATGGTGCACCAGCATCGCCGTCAACGCAACAAGCGCCTTTGCAAGCCGAAAGATTGCACACAAATTCCTTTTCTAATATGTCTTCAGAGACAATGGTTTTTCCTAATTGAAACATTTTGCAAAGATACGATTTGGATTTTAGAATTCAGAATTTAGAATTGAGAATTTATATATTAACGCAATAATCAGATTTTCAGCATATTATGATGATAAAAAATTAACGTATGATTAGCAATTTTCTTGTTTAAATAAAATATTTTTGCAGCTTCAAAAAAGCAGTAAGTCATGGGATTTGATTGGAAAGAAATTTTTACCGTAAGTATGGTTTTGTTCGCAGTAATTGATATTGTTGGAAGTATTCCAATTATTGTCGATTTGCGTTCGAAAATTGGTCATATTCAATCTGAAAAAGCTTCGATCGTGGCTTGTGTAATCATGATTGCTTTTCTTTTTGTGGGAGAAGAAATCTTGAAATTAATCGGAATCAACGCGAGTTCTTTTGCTGTTGCCGGTTCTTTCGTTTTGTTTTTCCTGGCGCTGGAAATGATTCTCGGAATTCGTTTATACAAAGAAGATAATCCAAGTACGGCATCGATCGTGCCAATCGCTTTTCCTTTGATTGCTGGAGCCGGAACGATGACCACAATCCTTTCGCTTCGTGCTGAATATGAAAAAATAAATATTATTATGGCGATTATCATAAATATAATTGTAGTTTTCGCTGTTCTAAAGTCTTCCGCTAAAATTGAGAAAATTCTTGGTGATAACGGACTCGGAGTCATCCGAAAAATATTTGGAGTCATATTATTAGCAATCGCTGTTAAATTATTTGGCGCCAATGTTAAAGGGCTTTTCATCTAAAATAGATTTTACTAATTTCACAGTCTTATAAATAGACAATCCTCTTATAATGAAGATTTTTACCTACATATTAATAGTTTTAGCTCTTGCATTAATCATATTCAACATCACAATTTTGGACTTTGATCACCTGTTTGAAGGTGACAGTATCGTGGGTTTGATTGGCATTGCTGCTTCTTTTTGCGCCATTTTTATTCTATTAATTTTTAGAATGTCAAAAATGATCGAAGAGAAAACTAAAGACAGATAATCACTTATGTTTGACGTGTTAATAATTGGCGGAGGCGTTTCAGGAATGTCGTGCGCCTTGGTTTTAGGTTCTGCGTGAAATAAAGCTTTTGCAGCTGACAAAAAAATCGGAATTTTTACACACCAGAAAGCATCAAATCTTCAAGATGCCTTATTTAATAATGCTTACGGAATCCCAGCTGGCAAATTAGGCTCGGAAATCATGTCGGAAAGCATCGAGCAATTGACAAATCTTTATCCTCAAGTGCAACAGATTTCAAACGAAAAAGTGTTGCGAGTTGACGGTCAATATCCAAATTTTACGGTTATAACCAACAAAGATTCTTACCAGACAAAAATGATTGTTGTGGCGATCAATGCTTCGAATACTTTTGCAATTGAAGGATTGATGCAGTATGTAATTCCTCATAAAAAGGCAATTGTGGAGAAGAACAGAATTCAGCTTCAAAACGAAGATCATTTAGTTTCAGAAGGCATTTATGTAGTTGGAACTTTGGCAGGTTGGAGAAGCCAATTGTCAATCGCTGCGGGAAGTGGCGCTTCTGTTGCCACAGATATTTTGACTTTGTGGAACGAAGGGAAACATTCTCAAGTTCACGATAGTATTCGAAAATAAAACAACCGCAGATTCGCAGATTTTTTTTCAACACAGATTTCACAGATTTTCACAAATTGAATTCGTCTTAATTTTTGAAATTTAGCGTTCAAATTTCAACGCGAAAAATCCGTGAAAATCTGTGAAATCTGTGTCTAAAATTATCTTTTTTCCAAAACCGCTTTTATCATCGCATCCTCTTTCAATACGATTTCAAAATATTTGTCGTCACCATATAATTGTCTTGCAAATTCAGCCGTCAAGTAACGCTTTACAAGATTTTTGGTATGTTTCAAATTCAATAAGACTGCATTTTTTACCAAATATTTCTGGAAAGCATCAAAGTAAACATCGGTTTTCTGCATTTTTTCTTGGAATTGCTCAAAAGTCAATCCTTTAAAATCATTTCGGTTTTTGTCTAATTGTTCAAAGGCAAAATACCCAACCAAACCCGATTGCATCAAATAAGCGATGCTTTCTTCGCCGTGTTCTACTTCTAAAGGCACAAAAATATCTGGAACGATACCACCTCCGCCGTACACAATTCTTCCTTTTGGCGTTCTGAATTTTAAAGTATCAGCCACTTTTATACTATCTGATTTGTACAATTCTCCCGAATCAAAACGCTTTTCAAATTCCTTGAAATATTCTTCGCTTCCTTTTTCGTATGATTTTTGGATCGATCTTCCGGTTGGCGTGTAATATCTTGCTACGGTCAATCTTACGGCAGAACCGTCGCCCAATGGCATTTCTCTTTGTACCAAACCTTTTCCAAAAGATCTTCTTCCCACGATTAATCCGCGGTCGTTATCTTGAATGGCTCCGGCTAAAATTTCGCTTGCCGAAGCACTATTTTCATTGATTAAAATATAAACTTTCCCGTTTTCAAAACTTCCGTCGTTTGTGGCAAAAGTTCTGTCAATTCTGCCTTTTTTATTTTTTGTAAATACGATTAAAGCATCGTCTTTTAAGAAATCATCAGCAATTTCAATGGCTTTGTCAAGATAACCGCCACCATTATCACGAACATCAACGATCATCGATTTGGCGCCTTGTTTTTTCAAATTCAGCAAACCTTCTTCGAATTCATCGTAAGTAGTTTCTGCAAAACGATTTACTTTAATATAACCGATCGTTGGATTCACCATCACGGCAACATCCACGCTTTTGATCGGAACGATATCGCGTTTCACTTTGACTTTTATTTTTTTGTTTTCACTTTTTCGATAAATCGTAAGTTCTACTTCTGAGCCAACGCTTCCTTTTAATTTGGAAAACAAAGTATCATTCGTAATTTTTTTTCCGAAGAGTTTGTAATTATCTGCAAACAAAATTCGATCTCCCGATTTGATTCCTGCTCTTTCTGAAGGTCCGCCTTCTACTGGTTTTATGACGGCAACAGAATCATTGTACATATAAAAATTGACACCGATCCCCACAAAATCACCTTTCATACTTTGGGAAACTTGCTCAAATTCATTCTTTGCAATATAAACCGAATGCGGATCTAGTTTTTCTAAAATTCCGGTAACGGTCAAATCCACAATCGAATCGGTGTTGACATTATCGACATACTCGCGGTCAATAAAATCAAGCAATTTGTTCAACTTATTCTTCGGATTAGACCTTGAAAATGCTACGCCTTGGGTCGGAAAGTTAAGCATACCACCAAGCACTACTCCAATTGCGAGAGCAGTAAAAATAACGACTGGTAAGAATATCTTTTTATTTTTCATTCATTTCAGTTTCTGAGATATGCACTACCTCAACACCTGCATCTATTAAAAATTGAATTCCTGATTCGTCTTTGTAACCGTCTTGATACACCACTCTTTTGATACCGGATTGGTGAATTAATTTACTGCATTCTTTGCATGGCGAAAGCGTGATGTATAAAGTTGCTTTGTCGCAAGATTGAGTCGAACCCGCTACTTTTAAAATCGCATTTGCTTCTGCATGAAGCACATACCAGAGCGTCAGTCCGTCTTCACTTTCACAGCAATTTTCAAATCCGGATGGCGTTCCGTTATATCCGTCAGAAATTATCATTCTGTCTTTTACAATAATTGCGCCAACTTGTTTTCTTTTGCAATAAGAAAGTCGGCTCCATTCTTTTGCAATTCGAAGGTAAGCTTTGTCGTATTTATTGAGTTTGTTTGGATTCATTTTTTAGGTACTGATATTCTGAGTTACAAAAACGCTAAGTCTTTTGCCTATTGACTTTTGGCTAATGCCTAAATTAATTGTCACTTTGAAACCACTCTGCAAAAGAAGTTTCAGTTTCCTGTAATCTTAGCGAATGTAAGGCGATATTTTGTGGCAATCTGCTTTTTATTTTTGCTGCAAAATCAATCACCATATTTTCACTAGTTGGCTGATAATCCACCAAAATCACATGATGATCACGGCTTTGCAATTCTTTTGCCAATTCAATATGTGGCGTATTTTTATTGAAAACAGTCGCGTGGTCAAAAATATCTACAATTTCTTCTTTCACGATTTTTTTCAAATCTGTGAAATCGATCACCATCCCAAATTTCACGTTTGAGCTGTCTGTAATTGGCGTCCCAATCACGGTTACCGACAATTTATAACTGTGTCCGTGGACATTTTTGCATTTTCCGTCATAGCCGTAAAGCGCGTGCCCGGTTTCGAAATTAAATTGCTTGGTAATTCTGATTTTGCTCATTCTATTATATTTGGGTGCAAATTTAGTTACTTTTTGAATTGGTTTAGGGCATTTTTAGTAAAATCTGATAACACCAATTTTCCGGAAATTGAAGCTCTTTCAATTAGTAATGCATCCCAATTTTCAGTTCCCTCCCAAAGCACTTTTTTCATCTCTGATAAAGCTTCGGGATTATAGGACGATAATTTCGAGGTAAAAACCTCAAGTTCTTTATCTAAATCCTGAATCGTTTCAAAAACTTTCGCAAATATTCCTTTTTCTTGAGCCCAATATGCACTTTTCCATTCGTGCGCGGCCAAAGTCATTTCTGCCAAAGCACCTTTACCAATTTTTCTAGAAACCGCTGGCTCGATTACAAAAGGACCAATGCCGATCGCCAATTCTGATAATTTTATAGAACTATCGACAGTTCCGAAAGCGTAATCGCATGCGGAAGCCAGACCTACACCACCACCGACAGCTTTTCCATGAATTCTTCCGATGATTAACTTGGAACATTTTCGCATCGCATTAATTACGTTTGCAAAACCAGAAAAGAATTTTGCGCCTTCTTTTAAAGTCGAAACTGCGAGCAATTCATCAAAAGAAGCACCAGCACAAAACGCGCCTTCGCCTTGGCTTTTTAGAACGATCAGGGTTACTTCGTTGTTTTTGCTTAAATTATTTATTTCATCCGTCAAGCGTTGCAAAAGCTCGCTCGGAAAAGAATTACTCGCCGGATGCCCGAATTCAACCGTTGCAATTTTATTATTTATTTCGGTATAAAGCGAACCGTTTTCTCTATTTGAAATCATAAAAATTATATTTTTCGTAAAGTTACGGTTTTGCGAAATAATTTCCGCTGAAGGTATTTGCTTTTTGTAAATTAATTGACTTTATTTGCTACAAAATTGGGGGATTAGCTCATTTGGCTAGAGCGCTTGCCTGGCAGGCAAGAGGTGGTCGGTTCGAATCCGATATTCTCCACTTTTTTTCTTTTATCTGCCTTTTTACGGCGGATAGCTTGAAAAACCACAGTTAGACTGTGTCAAATTTGCGTCAATCATTTATAGTTTAAAAAATATCAATTTTTTTAAGCAATAAAAAAAAATGCCAAATTCTGAAAAAACAAATTCTCGCATTAAAAGTGTAGCGTTCGTAGATTATAAACCAGCGGAACTACATATTAAAAAGGATTGGATTATTGTCTATTATTCCAAAAATCCGTTAAATCAAAAACTTGAAAGATTTAGATTGCGTGCGCCAGCTATGGCAGACCGCATACTGCGATTAAAGCATGCAAAAAAGATTGTTGCTGAAATAAATGCAAAGCTTGCAACTGGATGGTCACCTTTTTTGGAAGAATCTGGAAAAAATTTCAAGTCTTGGAGTTCAGCGGTGGATGATTTTTTAAAATATGTAAAGAAGCAACACGAGGTAAAAGTTTTCCGTGCCGATACGGTCAAAAGCTACAATTCCAACATTAATATGATTCAGGAATTTATAAAGCTTAAAAACAAAAAAATAGTATTTGCATTACAGATAAATAATGTCTTTTGTGTGGAATATCTCGACTGGATTTATTTAGAAAAAAATAGGTCTGCCGTAACTCGAAATAATCATTTAGTTTTTTTGAAGCTTTTTTGCAACTTCCTTTTGAGCCGTGGGATACTTAAAGAAAATAGCGCAACAGCAATCCAGCATATAAAAGTTCCTAAAAAAACTCGTGAATACATTCCGGTACAACTAAGAAAGGAAATTGCCGAAAAATTAAAAACATACGACCATTCCTTTGATGTAGCCTGCCAGCTTACATATTACTGTTTCATTAGAAGTACTGAAATGGTAAATTTGAAAGCTTATATGATTGATTTGAGTAAAAATTCAATATTTATACCCGAGACGATTTCAAAAAATAAAAAGAGTTCTTATATAACTATTCCCCAGCAGTTGCATCAGGTATTAAAAATTCACTTAGCCAATTGTAATTTAAATGACTATATTTTTTCTGAAAAGTTTAGACCAGGAAAAGAAAAAATTAATATTAGAAAAATTCAGTCTGCTTGGGATATTTTGCGCTCAGACTTAGGATTTGAAAGCAAATATCAATTTTATTCGTATAAAGATACCGGAATCACTGATTTGTTGATGTCTGGCGTTCCTGCTATTAAAGTTCGTGATCAGGCAAGGCACTACGATATAAAGATTACAGAACTTTATACATCACGAAATTTAGGCTGTGATGAAACAATTAGATACGCTAACATTAGCTTTTAAAATGTGTAGCTATATAAGTTAGAAATGACTGTAAACTTTATAAACAAATAAACAAAAAAACACAACAAATTGACAAACAAATATTTAACTAAAATCTTCACCTAAAAAAACTGTAAACATTTAGTGTTTATAAAAGTCTATAAACTATAAACAGAGGGGTTCGGGGAGCAAAATAAATATTTTTTGCTCCTTTTTTGGTGCTGTTACGTATTTCTATTACTTTTACTCGTGCGTGGCGAATTACATTCTTTTTTTTATATATAAAGGAAAACGATGTTCCGGCAAATTTTCTTGAGCACAGCCGTTTACAACTTTACTTTCCGGAAAGTACAGCCAAAAATAACTTTACGATATCGCTGAAGCAAATCATTTATAACTGTATTGGCCAAACACAAAAAAACCGCCCAATTGAGCGGTTTTCTATTTTAAAATGCACCTCCGAAAACTTCTGGAAAATTTTCTGAATGATATTTCCAAATATCTTCGTTAACCGTGAGAAACGGTATTCCTGGATTTGAAGCCACATAGCTATCTAAACTCGCCTGATTGGTCGGTGAATAAATCTTGCCCTTTTTTATAAGCATCCAATAACCGTTCATATCTGCAACGATTCTGTTATCGTATTTCGTGAAAATAGACTGACCGCTGTCTGCGTTGGGCGGCATTATAATGTCAGGGCTTGTGTCCGAAGCTGTTGAGCCTTCGCCTTTCTTTCTGCCGAATTGATAGTAAATTGCGCCACCGATAGCCAAGGCTAAAATTAGTTTTCTGCTCATATTATTTCTTTTTTGCAGTTGTTTTTTTCTTTGCCGTCGTGGCTGTTTTTGCCTTTACAACTTTGCCGCCCTTTACGTATTTAAAGCCTTTTTTCAAAGTTCCGTCCGACTTCACGCCCTCCTGCTTGATGAGGGTTCTGCACGCTTTTTTTACAGATGCCTTTTTGCTTTTTGCTGGTGTTTTCTTTTTTGTTGTCATAATTGATTTTGATTTATTTTTCTTGGTATTCAAATGATAGTTTCACGTTTTCCGTGTCAATGATTTCAGTTTGTTTTTCTTCGGGATTGTAGCATTTGGCTTTTGCAATGTTGTAGCGAATCGTTTCAATCGGAATCAGCGTATATCTGTTCTTGTCAAAATATGCGTAGTTCAATTCAAAGCTGGCTTCTTTTACCATTTTTATAATAATGTCCCCATCGAAAACAACTTCCGCACCGCCTTTGGTTCGTCCCGTCGTGGTCTGCTGGAAGATGATAACAAATACTTTTCCGTGGAATTTCTTACGTAAATCTTCATCAAGCCTTAAATTGCCGACCATTCTAAGAAGCTTCTGCCAACTGTCGATAAAAATAACATCGTAAGGTTCTATGAAGCTATATAATTCTGAAACATCGGAAACCTCTCCAACTGTGTCTAAATTTGCCTTGGCTTCCTCGCTAATGTATTTTTCAGTTTTAGACTTTGCCAAATGGCTGTTCGGGTCTTCTTCTCCCGAAATGAAAAGGCATTTATTTCCAACGCTTGCAAAAGATTCCATACATTGATAAAGCATTGTCGTTTTTCCTGCTCCCTGCTCACCGTCCATCGTCATTACAACCGAACCAAAAGGTTTTTTTTCAACTTGTTGCAAAAATTTGCCAACTTCACCAGATACAGTATAAAACTCTGATTGCTGATTATTAGAACTTCCAATTTTCTGAATTTTATTACTGGAATGAATTGGCTTTAAAATTTGCTCCGGCTCGATAATTTCAGGATGAACGATTGTAATTTCTTTCACAGGCAATTCAGAAACTTCGCTAAAAATCGGTGCGTTAAGCTTTTCTTTTGTTCCAAGCAGCGCTAACTGATTCGGGTCGATGACTTTCTTTTTTCGGATTCTTGTTTTATTTGAGTGAGATTCTGAAATTTTATTTGCACCTGGTAATACAGTCGTTTCCGCTTTTGCTCCAGTCTTTTTTTCGACAGCTGGTACAGTTGATTTTGGCTTTATGGTCCGCAATTTTTTTTCATCGGATCTTACAGGCGTTTTTGCCTTTACTTCATCTTGTTTTTTTAAATCGTTAAAATAAAGAGGGTTTCCGGCTTCGTCAAACTGCAACACATAATCTGTAAGCTTCTGCGACAACGTGGCCGCTTTCATTATAAATCTGTTGTCGTTTTCAATATGTGTCAGTACCCTGTTCCAGCCTTTCAAGTAGGATGCGTGGTTAACATTGTTATGCCAGATAATTCCAGCTTCAGCACTTAAAAAAGTCGCCCCTAATTCGGCAACCAATTCTTCAAAAGCATACGCCTTGCTTCCTTTCGTTCCGCTAAAATCTCGCTTGAGCCTTTTTGGGTTTCCCGTGCTGTGCGAGAACTCGTGAAGCAAAGTCCTGTAATAATCCTGGACAGTTTCAAAATCTGAAAGGAAAGGCATCTGAATAAAATCTTTCGATGGAGAGTAAAATGCACGATCTCCTCCAAATTTTAAAGACGGGGCTGGCTTGGGATAGTTACTAACGATAGCTTCTGGAATCTGCATCCTGTGCTCTTCGTCAGCCGGAAAATCCTTATCGATAAATCCAACCTTGAAATTTTCTAAATCGAAATCGATGCCGGTTATATCTTTACCATTGAAAACATTGTAATATTTTAAAATCGGAATGGTTTCGACCGGCACGCCAACTTCGGCAGCATAATCATTTGCACGTTTCCTGTCATACGTTCCGAAGTCTATATTTTTTTCAGAATTTTCAACCTTGAAAAGCTGGGTGAAATAAACAACCGGATGCCCTTTTGCTCCCTTGACAACAGAACCTTTCAGTTCCTCAACTTGTTTAAAAGTCAGGAAATATGGATTTTCAAGCACGTCTAATTCTGTGAGCAATAAAATATTTACGCCACGATAACGCTTTCCTGAAACAAAATTGAAAGGAATCGTATAGCCTTTACCATACTGTTTTGATTTCCACTTCTTTTTGTAGTCGCTAGATTTGGCATCCTTTATCATCACAATCATCTTATCAGTAATCATCTGATAAATATCATTGGGCGATACTGCTTTAGCCAAACCATTAAAATCCTCTTCGGTCTGCTCGCAGTCAAGACATTGCAAAAATGAATTAGGCACAACGTCAATTTGTGGCTTCACAATTTCAAATTCAAAACTTTGCTTCTTCGGATAGGCATCCAAAATGCTCTGTAATTTTTCAGCGATATGAAACTGTTCCTGATTCTTCGCGATTCTGACGTGCGCCTGCAATTGCTGGCGCGTCACTACCGAACCGTTAAGACCGTTTAATTTTTCTGCTATTCCCATTATTGAGTAAGTGTAAATTCGTTACCCATTACATCGACAACCGCAGTAATTTGCAAATCCGAAATGCTGATTTCCGTAAGAGACAGCGCATTCTGCAACAGATCAGGGTTTGAAGCTATGACAGTCAGGTTTTTTATTACCAAAGTCTGGTAAGCCGGAATGCTTATCGAATCTATATTTACTTCAGCAACACCCAGCGTCTTGCCTTTATAGCTTACGTAAATCCTGCGGAGCGTAGCAATTACGCCATTTACAGCAAAATCCATGTTGGTAGGATTTTTAAAAGCAACATCAATATCAAGCTTCGTCTGAAGCCAGCCGATTTTAATGTTTCGGACTCCGACAGGATAAAGCTTCATCTTATCAAATGTCGCCTGCAAGTCTGTTACTTTCTTGTAGCCAATCAAGGCGATTCCAGCTAACGCCAAGCCTGCTGTAATTAGAATAGTCTTTGTTTTCATCTTAAAAAAGTGTTGATGGCTGTATTAACTTTCCAGCTTTGTTTCTTATTTCTACGTGAATATGATTTACCATTGCCGCGCCATATTTGGCCGCAATATTTTGAGCCGTTCCCACAACTTCGCCCGCCTTGATCGTTGAGCCGATTTTTGCCGTGACGAGCATATAAAATATTTTTACGGTCAGTTCGTCGTTTTTGATTTCGACTCCCTTGTAGCTTAAATCGCTGGCGTATGGATAGGCGATGCGCGTGACAGTTCCCGAAATTGGAGAAAATATTGTTTCCCCTGGTTCAACTGCATAATCTTCGCCCTCGTGCTTTCGGTTTCCTCTCGATGCTCCAAATGTACCGCAACCGAAAGGGTCGCATTGGCGGATTTTGTTTGATGCTGTTGGTTTTGCAAATGATTTTGAAGACATAAGTAGATAGATTATTAGTGCTGAAACTCCGATGATGATTGCTTTCTTTTTCATGCTGGAATGATTTTTCTGATTTGGGAAACTCCCCAGACAATTATGATAATCCAAAAGATGCGGCCCGAATAGAGACTGAACTTTTGCTCTCTTGAAAATTCTGCCGGGACCGGGTAAGGTGCCGGAACAGGAATCTCCTGAACTTCGCTTTTTCGCTCCTTTATCCTGCTGATGCTGTCACGGTATTCTGAGACCGTTTCTTTCAAATTGGCGTGAGCCACCAGCATTTTTCTGTATTTATCATAGTATACTCCGAAGCTGTTATCTCCCGATGTTTTTAGATTATTAAAGTTTTCCAGCTGGCGTTCTAAAGCTTCCTGACAGACTGAATCGCATTCAGGCTTTGCAGTCCTGATGTTTCCGATATACATTTTCAGGCTGTCATTTATTGCCTTGCTTCGGTTCAATTCTGACTTTACTCGAGCAAAATCTGAATTTTCAATTGTGTTGGTTTCTTTGATTACAATTGGTGGCTGTTGTTTTGTCTTGCAACCGAGCAAAACAAAAAAGAGAATGAAAACCGTATAGAATACCAAGCCTCTGATTAGTCTGTTTTTCATGCGCTTATTTTGTTGTGGGCGCATTGAGCGCAATTAGTTTTGTACATTTCTACTTTCTTTTGCAGTTCATCGACCCGTTTCTGAAACTGGAAAATTTCCTGTTCTGCCAGCTTGTTTTTTGTTTCGTATGCTTCGATCGTCTTTCCCTGCATCTGGATTTTGGCATCCATCTTTCCAAGTTCGCGATTCATGATTTCAGTAAGCTGGTTGTAGATCGTTTGTGATTTTTCAACTGAATTTGCTTTCTCCTGTTCAGCCAAAGCTTCTTCCTTTTGCGCAAGTGCATTTTCTTTCTTGACGTGCGATTTCATTGTCTTTACAAGAAGAATGAGCTGCACTACATTCAGACCTCCCAGCGCCAAGGTTATTATTTCGATTATCTGCATCGTAGGGGATTATATTAGTCTTGTTTTAAACAGTTTAATTTTTCTAAATTCTCGCTATGTTTCTAATTCAATAAATCTAATTCCGTTCAATTTTAAATTCATTGGTTGACATTTTATTTTTAATTCTTCGTTAAGCTGAGTTGAAAACTCGTTCACAAGAGCATTATTTATATATAATCGCCAAATAGAATTTCTTCGTTCAAGCATAAAAGATTTGCCGTTCGGATTCCCCGGTTGTTCTCCGTTTTCTCCTAATACCTTAACCTGAAGAGTACCGAAATTAGTTTCATACCATCTAAAATAGATTGTAACACCAACAGAATTGTCAGAAGTTTTTAAAAGCTGGATATCACCTTGAGTGCTAACTATATTATCGTGTCCAGTTACATCAAATAAAGCTTGTGATTGAGCCGTGATTCTAAAATTCATACCAGCGGGTATTGTTTTCCAGATGGCAGAAGAGGCTTGGTTAAAAACAGTAGGTTCGATAATCCCTATCTCATCAATTTTAGGATCGTTTTGTAAATCCGTCCACTCTTCTTCACTTGGTTCATACGTTATGCCCAAAACAACTACTATCTTATCAACGTAAGTAACTTGTGTACCGTTACTAATGATTAAATCAAAATTGCCTTCCGTCATTCCAGCCGTCACACTTAATTGTAGTTCACCTTGATTTATGAAAGTGACTGAATTAACGGTCTGACCTTCAATTGATACTATTGTTGCAGGAGTAAAGAAAGAACCAAAAATTCTAAACTCTTGTGTTGTTTGACCTGGTAACAAAGATGCAGGGGTTACACTTGAAACATCTGGTGCGGGATAAATTGTCAAAGAGTTGTCAATCTTCATAAAATACAGTCCGCTTTTTAAAAATTTAAGCGTGATCTGGTTTAATTCCCCTTTTTTAAACGTTCCGACTTTATTTGCGTTCCAAGATGCAGGGAAAGTAGGAGTAAAATTTCCTTGCAGAAATATTTTTAGTTCCTCGGTATTTTTTCCTGAAGCAGGAAGATTAGTTTCTGAAAATAATGTGTTTCCTGTCATTGTCAGGATATATGTGTCATAGAGCCAGTTAACAACAAAATTGCCGATAACCGCATTGTCTTCAACAAATTTCTCCAAAGCTGTGTCTGGCAATCCAACATTTGACCGCCAAAGGCATTTTCTATTATTTGCGGAAAGGTTCGGCACCAATGCAGATGCGTTCGTATCGTTTATAGTTCCATTATATTTAATCATAGAGCTATTTATCTGAAACAATTCGTCTGATTGAAAATTTGCCTCTACAAAATCTGATAATTTTGAACCTAACGGAAAATCAGCATTTAGCTCACTAAAAAATCGGTTTTTAAAAATAGTGTCGGCATCTTTTCTAAAAAGAGTTCCACCGTTGCCGAAAGTAAAACAATTTGTATTCGTGAGCTTGAAACCGTTCCAAGTGCCTGAAAATCGCAACCCATTTCCACAACCATAAAAACCTAAAGTGGTTCCCGTAAACTGACGGAAATTTCTCAGCCGCCCGATTGAAGAGCAATTTTGAAAATTAACATCGTTTATTTCAATGGCATGGTTCCCGGTGCTGTCTGTATTGTCAAAAACTGAAGACAGTCCCGAATTTATTTCAAGTTTACTTAATGATAAATTCCCTCCACCAGCAACGTCAGTTTTGAAAATGCTTTCGCCCTGTGCATTTTTTCTAATTCTTGAAATGTCAAATCCCCAGCCGTCAAAAGTCAAATTTCCCTTATGTGTAATAAATTCGCCATCCAGTAATGTAAAGTCCCCATCGATAGCGTAAACGGTATCATTTCTTAATTCTCCTAAAAGCTGTTCCTTTGACTGAATTAGTTCTCTATATTTTGGGCTCTTAATGTTTGACGGATTTTGTTCCGAAAGCATTTCAAAATCAGAATCTTGGCTCTGCAACAATCCTTCGCCGTAAATTCCGGCATCGCCAACGAACCAATAAGTGACAAAGTCAGGCTCTATCCCTACCTTGAAGATTGTTTCGCCCTGCTCCTTGTCCTTGATTAGATAACCTAAGAATTTGGCGTTTACAAATTCAGAGATTGTCAGGCCGCCTAAATCCTGAATGAAATATTTTGCAGTCGTCGGGTTTTCTTCCAAATCAGCAACGGTTGTGCCTGTACTTGAGATAAAATGCAAATCGGAAAAGCTTATAGGCGTTGCGCCAACTCCGTAGGTTCCCTTTCCCTTTTTAACCATCTTGTATCTGACAGTGACCGAATCAGAAAAAAGGAAATTAAACCAAGCACTTTGAAATTTGTCGATTTCAAACTGTGGCTGGTATAATAATATAGATGTAATGGTATCTACTAGCCTGGATGTCGAGACAGTACCCGTCGAAAAATATCTTACAATATCGATGTTGTCCTGTTCAGAACCGCCACCATTTCCACCTATTTGCTTAACTCCGATCATTTCTTCTTGTTGATTTTATATGCGATTACCGCAAGAGCCACGAGTGCGAGCGCGATAATCAGGGTATTGTCTTTACTTTTTTTTTTGAGCGGCCTGTCAAAAACCGCTATTGCGTCTGCGTAATCCGAATCGGTGATGTAGGCGGAATATTTCGCGCCGTTTTCCATCAGCGAAATTGCCTTGCACAACCCGATAAGCGACTGTTCTGAAAGTTCGATGACAGCATTTTTATCGATGCCCGTCATTGCAGTGACCTGATTGATGTATGCTGCCGTATTGTTTTCACTGGGCGGCGCATAATTAGAAATCAGCTTTGCGATCGTGTTCGTGCCGGAATTGACCTTGTTGTAGATCAGGACCATCTTTGCACGTATTCCGAACCTTAATTCCGTGAACTGCTCAAACTCTCTTCCAGAATCTGTGTTCTTTGAGTACGGCACTTTTCCGACCCATTCATTTGAATTCAAAAAACGAATGTTGCCAGGATTGTTATTCCTGATGCCCCTCGGATAAAGCGCGTATAGCGGATTATTTAGGAATGACTTTTTCATTACTTCAGCTGTACTTTTTGCGGTTTGTTGCGATTTTTTGCAACGATCGAAGCCGTAAGCAAAAATGTTCCGCAAGCAAGCAATACATAAAGCAGGGTATTGTCTTTTTTACCGCCTATAATGGTTACTTCGTCAAGGTCGTATGCTTCCGGCTCGATGTTTACAAAGCTGCCAATCAATGAAGCCTTGACAACTTTCTCCTTGAAGCCGAGCATCTGAAATCGTATCATCGCATCTGCGCTAGTGGCAGACAGCGAGAATTTTCCCTGTGAGTTCGTCTTTGCGCTTTTTGGCGTTCCGACCTCGGTAACGATCACGTCAGGCAGACCTTCATAGTCGCCTTCCGGATAAACAGTTGCGTTGATTTGGTAAGCCATCTTAAAGGTATTTTGGATATTTTTGTCGCAAAGTTTCATAGTGTTCTTCTGATAGTTCGGATTCCAGCCAATAGACCAAGCCGTGAGTCGGCAAAGGAAATATTCCGAAATTGATCTGGTTGCCAAAAGTGTCATTATAAGACCGCTTCCCGAATGCCTTGATAACTTTGGCAAACTGGTCCTGGCTTACCATTGCCAATGCTGAAAAAATAAGGTTCGTTTTAGTTCCTGTATCTTTCATCGCGTTGTAAAGCTGGTTTGATACGGTTTCGGCATTAAATTCGAGCTGGTTCGGCGTTACGTTCCCGTTTCCTGTCGGGTCGCTAGATGCACCGCCGCTTTCACGGCTGTTGCCAAAAAGCAGATACAGTGTGCCAACTCCCAAAGTTGCGTAAATCCCGTAATTCAAATATTTTTTCTGTTTTACTGTCATGATGGATTAATTAAAAAATGCTCCGTTAGTCTTGAATCTCAATTGTGCGATCTCGTCAGCAGTAAACTGGTTCCTGCACCACTCGAAAAGGTCAAGCTCCCCACCGAAAAGCGTTCCGCTTCTTTTGCCGAATGCATTGTAGATTTTTATCACTGCATTGTAGTTCATCTGGTCGAACTGCGCCAGCACGTTTTCAAAATCATTGCTGAACCATCCGATTCCGGAATAGATCGCGTTGGCTCTGATTGTCGCCTGTGCTTCTGTAATATTCGAGGGCGGGTAATTTTTATTTTCTTTCAGGCTCTCGAAACGGTTCGTATAGGATTTATAGATCAGGTATCCGACGGTACCGACAATCGAAAATTTTATTATCCATGGAATCACGCTCGCTACCTCTGTGATAACGGCTGTACTTGTATTGGCCGCGTTCAATTTGGCACGACGTGCCGAAGCGGATGAAGCTTTTGCTCCGGCTCGTTTTCCTGTGCCTGTTTTTTTTGTTGTCGCCATATTTCTTTGATCGGTTACAGTCGCTTTTTTATTTACTCGAGATTAGGAAAACATTCCCTGCAACAAATCCCAATTTTGTGCAAGTCCCTGCAGCGCTTTCTTGTTTGCTATTATTTCAGCGATTCTTCGCTGGTCGTCAGCTTCAAGGTCATTGAATGCCTTGATAAATTTTTCTTTATTGATAAGTCCGATAGCGTTTTTCGCATTGGCTTTAAATGTCACGGTTACGTCTTTTTCCGGCATAATCTATTCTTGTAAAAGGTTGTGTTTGGTCATCAGTTCAGATAACTCATTATCGAAAACTGTATTTGTAGCAATGCCTTGCGCGATTGCAATAAAATATTCAATCATGTCATCATCGGTAACTTTGACCATTTCAATGAACTGATTTTTTAACGGCGAAAGGTCGCCAGCCGGAGCCATCAATGCCTGATTGTGCATAGGTGCGCCCGCTCGTCCAGCTAAGATCATCGGCAAAATTTGCGAAAGTACCGGAGCGAATGACTTTAGAGATTCTGCACTTACAGCAGATTTTTTGCCTTCGAGCCTATATTCCAAATTTTCAAGCTCAAGTTTCTTATTGTCTTTTTCAAGACGCTCAATCTTTTCTTTGGATTGTGACAGTTCCTGTACCAATCGGCTGTGGTCGAAAGTCCTGTAATTCACTTCTGCCATGCTCAATCCTGGTCCATTGAGGCTTCCATAATAATTTGCTGGCTGTACTTCAGGAGTGTGAACTGTTTCTTTCATGGATGTGGTTTCATTTTTTGGCGTTGCATTGACAGAATAGACAGATTCCGTTTTGTAGCTGCTACCATTTTTTCGCCTGTCCTGCACTTCAAATTCCAAGATTTCCCGCTTGTGCAGGTCTTCGAAAAATCCTTCTACCGAACCGAATTGCTCAGTCAAATAAGAACCGTTGGCATTCATCAGCAGTTTTGTCCCTGTCTGAAGGTCTTTAACCGTGATGGCGTGCAATGGGTCTTGCTTTAATTTGGCAATTGTTGTTTTGAGTTGCTTCATCTCTTAACAGTCTTTGGTTAATTTTTTGTAATCTAAGATTGCAGAACCAGCCCCACCAACAAACGAAAATTCAATTTCATAGTCAGAATACGTTCCGTCGAATGGCATATCAAAAAAGAAATGATTCGAATTTGCATTTTCGACAGCAGGAAGTAATCTGCTAACGCCTGAAATTGTCAAAGTCAAATCACTTCCACCGTCATTTACTACGGTAAAAGACGTCACGTTTTCAATTTGCTTTATTTCGTCAGCCTTGATTCTATTTGCTTGGTAGCCTGTCTTTTTCATCTTATTATCCTAAATCACAATTGTTTTTTTCATTTTCATACACCAAGATAAATTGGAGCGTGAAATCCTTTGTAAACGGCTGTTTTGATGCTATTCTAAGCGTCATATTGTTGCCTCCTTCAACGTTAAGCGGTTTGCATCCTTCTGAATATTTTGCATCACGGCTTCTATAATTTCTTACGTCCTGCATTTTGCTTAAATACTGACCGTCGTGGTCTTGAAGCGATAAGTTGACAAAATCAGGATTACCAAAATCCGTTTCATCTTTTACATAGGCAACGCAACCGATGATCTTTCCAGCTTCCGGCTTAAAAACAACCTCATTAGTGTTCTCACCGTTTTGCACCGTTAGTACCTGAATATGTTCTTTTGTATTTTGCACGATATTTTTTTTTAAGAGTGAAAAAAAAGCCAAAAGCCTTAGCCTTTGGCTTTTTCAATTATTAACCAACCCAACTACTTTTATTAGTTTTTGTTAGCGTCAGTGAAAAGAATTCCTCTCAATTCAATTCTCCAAGCTTCTGCACCTCCCGCACCTGCTAATTTTGCAAGTAATGAAAAGTTAACTTCTGGACGAATCATAAAAGGCACTACCTCTCTGAAATCGTCGTCGTTTCCTGTTGAAGCTTTCACATTTGTCAAGTCTGAAATAGCAGTCTGAAGCAATTTTCCAGCACCGTCTTGAGAGATAATAATTTCACCATTCAACCAAGCAACTGGCGCACTGTCGCCCCATTTTGCGATTTTTGGCGTAACGTTAGCTGTAGTGCTGTCGAAAACCAATCTCGCATGCGTTACAAACAAATGTGATTTTGCCGGCAATACGTCGCCATTTTCAAAGTTTGTAATACCAACTTCTTTCTTTGTTCCTGATTCTAAAAGTTCACCGCTTCTTGCGCTTACTTGAGAACCGATACCAGCTACATAAAAAGTTGCAGACTGCGCCGTTTTGCCTTCAATAATTGGCAAGCTTCCCAATCCGATATCTGACAAATATGCCAATACTGCTGCTTTCATAATTCCGCTCATAATTCCTAAATTTTAAATTTGATAATTTTTGTTTTAATTTTTGCTTTGCTTTTCTTATAGTGATTAAGACGCGTTTGCCAACGCTATGATTCCACTCGCCGGCTGTTGGTCAAATCGGACAATACCGGGAACATAAGTTCCTAATGATCTTCTTCTTTTGCCAGGGCGGTTCAAGGACATTGCCGGAACGTCATTGCAAGGGCATCCCAATCCTTTCAAGCCTAGGGTCTGCGCCAAGAATACTTTCGCTTTCGTAGAGCCTGCAACGGCATTAGTAACAGCTGTACTCTTTGCAGAAGCTTCTTTTACGATCTCCAACGCCTGTACTCCAGCTACGCCTGTCAAAGCACCTTTTACCAAAGTGGTAACAGTGTCTTTCCCGTCAAGTGCTGAAGCACCGACAAAAGCAACTGCTGCCAAACTGATACGCTTGATCATTCTTGTTTGGTCCTGTTTTTTCGTTTCGTCTGCTGTCAAGCCTTGCTTATCTTCATGGATTAATCCGATAATGCCTTTCGAAACTGCACCGCCAGCAACTACACCACCTAACAGAGTGGCAGAATCTTGCATTGTTGCACTAGATGGTTTTTTGAATTTCATCTTCTTATTTAATTTAATTGATTACTTACTTTTTTGATTTCTTTTTGCCTGAGAACGCCCAGATCGCCATTCCAGCGATTCCAAACCATACCGCATTTTTTTGCAAAAAGTTGCTATCTGTTGCGGTAGTTCCGTCTGTTTTTGTCGGTGCGGTCGGGACTTCCGTAACCGTGCCATCGACTGGACTTGTGATTGCTGGAATAGCAGGCTCTAATATCACATTTTGATTTACCGCATAATGGTTGCACGTATAGTTTGACGGTATGCTGGTGATGCTCGCTATTGTTGAAACTTCCAAATAATTCAAATTGGAATTGACGTTCTTCATCTGCTTGGAAATCACAGGCTTTGCAGATAATGTCGTTTCAATCAGGTTCAGGAACGGTGTGAAAATTGATTTGATGTAATCGCTTCTCCATTGCACGGCGTCCGCTGAAAGTCCGTTGGTGTTGTTGGTTCTGTAATAGGTTTGAACGAAGCAAATTTTAGATAGAACTTTATTGATCTTTTCCACCTGACTTTTAAGATCGGGTGATTTTAAAGCCGTATCAAGTTCCTTCGTTAGGTTCCCGCAGAAAGGACTGAATTTCGTATCAACCCAACCATCAACTAAATTTTGCTCTGTTAGAGTCGGCTCATAAATTTCTCCTGATTTAAGTTCCCATCCATCGTTCATTAATTCGTTAAGCGCATCGGCAATAAGATTTCCAATTCCTAGGGGAACTTTATCCCTAATAACTCCACCGACTTTTTTTACAACCCATTTTGCAAAGCCACCGAAAGAAAATTTACCCAATCCGTTTTCTTGACTTCCTAAAAAACTATCCTGTACTTTATCTTGAAACATATCTTATTTTTTTGCTGTTGCTTTTCTCGGTTTTCTTGCTGTGTTTGCAATTGGCTTATCTTTCATCTGCGTAAAAGCATATCCTAATCCTGCCGCTACCAAAACCCAGCCTACGACTCCAAAACCTGCTTGCTTTGGAACAACGTCTATTTCGTCTTGAGTGTAGCCAGTGCCACTGTCGGTGTTTGAGTCTGGAAAAGTGCCGCTGCTTGAAGAACCGCCGCCGAAAGACGCAATCACCGTTGACATTCCAGAAAGAAGCTCCTGCAAGTTGATCGACTTGCTAGGGTTTTTCAGCTTGTCTGCAACGTATGGCGTGATCTCGAATTTTGGAATCTGTGTCGTTCCAGCCTTTAAAGAATAATTGTATTTTGTCTCTTCCACTTTGGCAGAGGTTGTTCCATCCAATCCCCACACACCTAAAAGCGGGACGGCGCCGCCGCCTGACAAGTAAGTCACAGTTCCGGTTGCTGTCTTTGTAAAGAAATTATCCAGGAACTGCGCCAATGCTGCGCCAACTCCTTCGGCGTAAAATCTTGCAAGTTCAATAGTCCTGTCAAAGTTTGGGCTTGAACAGCCGTTCCAGCCCTGGGAGGTTTTTTTCTGCTTGAAGTTTTCCACGAGAAGCTTTGAAAATCCCATAATCTCGTTGGCTTCAACTGCCATCGATGCAAAATCTTTTGAAGCGATTGCATTGTTAAGCAGTGCGATATCCTGATTGAAGAAATCAACAATTTTTGTGACGTTGCCCTGGTAAAGGTCTTTTCCGTACGCAGACGGCTGCAGACAGGCAAGTCCGGTCATCCATCCCTTGATGTCGTTAATTCCGAATCCGTTTAAACCTGAAGCTCCGTTTAACTTGTAGTGGTCCATAAATAAATCTTTGTTTGCTATTTTGGCTGGCTCCGTCACCGTCGGAATTGTACCGTCGATGGTGAAATAGCCGTTTCTTAAATCTCCTGTCGCCTGGTCTTTCGGCACGACTACATAGACGTGAGTCCATTCCGTCGGCGCAAATGTTGGCTGCTTGATTTTTCTGATATAGTGCTTCAACTCCATATTCATCAAAATTGCGCTGGCAACGATCGAATAGCTTTTGCAGTCTATTCCCGTATGCCTTTCTTTCCAGCTACAAGCTGGCGAGCGCAGCATCTGGTCATCATCATCAGCCATGTACTGGAAATGGTTGTAGGCGAACCAGTGTATTTTTGCACACGTTTCTTGCAATGATTTTTTTTGCAAAACTTTTGCAACTTTTTGCATCTGCGGATAAAATTCTAAAGACATTTCTTTTATCCACTCCATCGACAATTCCGTATTTCCGTTACCCGAATCAATCTTTTGGCACTCACTGGCTGGAATCAAGCTATCATACTGACTCCCGTCTAAAATTGTTCGGTGTAACAGGAAATCGAAATCGTTCATTGGCAAAATTTGTGGTTTCAAAACTTTAGTGATTGCAAAGAAAGGACAGTGATTTTGCTGAAGTGTCTAAGTTGGCGTGAGTTGACAACCTTTAGCAACCTTTGGCAACCTTTGGCAACCTTTGGCAACTTTTGCCGTGAGTTGGCGTGAGTTGCCAACCTTTGAAGCTGTTGAAAAATTTCAATAGCAATGTGTTATTTCAAGGAGTGCAGAAGCAAAGGCATTAAGATTCCTTTGGAGCGCCTAATTTCAGTGGCGTTCCTTTTGTAATTGCAAATATGTAAAGCAGAAAATGATTGTGTAGGAACTTAGCGCCAGTTATGGTTTACTTGTTTGAAATTGCACAAACTTTAAGGTTAGTTGTGGGTTACCTTGCAACGAAGTTTTGCAATTGACATTTTTTACGCTTTAAATTACCTTGATATGGGAATTTGAACAATTTTAATTCTTAGACCAAGCAATTGATGAGCAAATCAAAAATGCAGATTGTTAATAACTTCACAGTTAAGTTAATAAGTATCGCTTTTTTTCTTATCTTTGCAGTATGGATATCAAAACGAAAAAAATCGTAAATTCTATTTTGTTTTTTGCAAACAAGGATCAGAACAGAACGATTAATAGACTTAAGCTTATTAAGTTGTTATGGTTGTCAGATCGCTTGCATTTAAACACGCATGGCAGAGTGATACTGAAAGATAGTTATGTGGCTATGCCACACGGTCCAGTTCCATCATATACAGTGAATTTTTCAAGACAAAACTTACCTGAGTATTTTTCTAATCCAAATCAGTACGATATTAAAGCTGATGCTGTTGCCGATGAAAGATTTTTTTCTAAATCTGATTTGGAAGTTATGACAACTATTTGGGAAAAATTTGGAGACTTCAGTAATTTTCAACTTAGAGATTTGTCTCACAAATTTCCGGAGTGGATTCGATATGAAAAAGAGCTTAATGATGAAAATCTACCTAAAAGTTATCCAATGGTTATGGAAGACTTTTTTGAAGCCCCAAAAACCGATGATAACATGGATATTTTTAATGTTGAGGGAATTGCAGAAACACTTAGCCAATACAGAGTACACGAATCTATTCAATCTAATTTGAATGGCATATGTCGATAGTTTTTCCTCCCGATTTTGTTATAAACAGCACTTTAAAAGTTGGTGTTGTTTATAAATTTGAAGCATCCGAATTAATTGAAACAGAAATTCCACATTATTTTATTATAATCGCTATCGATGGAGATGATAATTTTTTGGCAATGTGCACAACTCAATTGGCATCACAATCAGCTTATATTCGCAGAAAGGGCTACGATGCAGGAACACTAACTTACATTCAACCCAATAAGGAAAATGGGTTAAAAGAACTTTCATATGTTAATTGCAATAATTACTTTAATTTAACTAAAGCACAACTTATTGAAAAAGTTACTTCTAAAAAGTTTGAATTAACAGGTAATTTAAGCGATGTTGAGTACGCTAAAATTGTAAATTCTATTACTTTGAGTACCGTTAATGATATTCCACATTTTCTTTTAGAATACCCAAAGTGAAATTTAAATTAAAAAAAGCCACTTGTTGAGTAGCTTTTAACAGATTATCCTAAACTATCTTTTAATTTAATTTGAACGCATCCTTTCATACTATAGTTGTAAATCATCGGAGGATTTCCATTTCTAGTATAAGATGTTGTTCTTTCTATCACTGTCATGTCAATATTGAAGCTATCATAAAATTCTTTGTTTTCCTGAATTATGGAATTTATCACATCTTCTATTTGCTCTCTATAATTAAAATATGCGTTCCGAATGAATTTTTCTATATCAGAAAGTTCAGATTCTTTAAAGGGAAAATTATGAAAATACCTTACTTTAACTATTTCATCATCATAATCTAAATGCTCAAGTGAGTCGCCTTCAGCTAAATATTCAATTTTAAAATATCCGTCTGGAATTTCTAATGTTATTACTCTCATATTTTAATAGTTTAATGTAGGACTAAAATGATTAACCATGATTCAAATTTAAGTAATTTCTTTCAACCTTTCCAAAATATATTTCTTCTCGAGCACAGGCAAAGCTTGCAACTTTTTTAAAAGCCTATCGCCTTTGCGTTTTATCCTTTGACGTTCCCAGCAATTGTCACCTAAAAACGAATACGACTGTAATTGATCAACTTCATCGTAATTCATATACATCCTTTCAATCTGCGTTTTTTGGTGGTACCGTACAGTTACATCTACTTTTCTCCAGCCGGATAACATCGTATCATAAAGCTCGCATTTTGGATGGATAATCAAAATGTTGCACTTCATTGCAATGCAACATTCTAAAAATTCAATGTGTTGGTTATCTGTCATTTCAAATTTGTAAAGCTTTGGATTGCTTCGGGTTGAGTGCAGATAAGGCGGGTCTAAAAAAATAAAAGTTTCCTTGGCCAATAAAGCTACATTTGACTTTAGAAATGATATCGTACAATCGTTTGTGACTGTAATTTCCGGAAAACATTTTTGCAAAAGTTGCTGTACTGCAGAATCTAAATCGTTTAAAATTATATCTTCTGCAGGTACAGTCATATTTGCATACACCGCTCCCGAACCTGCAAACAACTCACGGTAGCGAGTGTGTGCCGGAATCTGGTTTATTATTTTCTGATACAAACCGCCTGCGCCTTTATTTCCTGTGTATTTTTCTAGTTTCATTTTAAAGTTGCTCAATGTTGCAAAAAGTTTTAATAGCCTTAAAAATTTCAAATATTACTTGCGGAACTATCGCATTTCCTCCGGCTTCAATTGTGGATTTTCTCCATTTAGAAAAGGTAATTCCGTCCAATTTGGAGGAAAGCCCATCATTTCCAAAACAAATTGGGGACTGAGTCGGGAAATTTCGCCAGTCGCTTGGCGTGCTAAACTTGTCAAAGACTCCTGATTGCTTAAGCCAGTGTTTTTCTTCCCGCAATCTGATGCTAAAGGAGTCGGAAGCATTCCGCTTCTTGCTAGATCGATTAGTTTGCTCGCATAAATCTGACCCGATTTTCTTTTCTTTCGCATTCCTGTTACAAGTTCCGCTCCTGCCGAAGCTTCCGAAGCTGTCGGAGTTGGCAACATTCCTATCAAATCCATTACCTGAGTTGCCAGGTTCGGAACTGTTGTTCCATTTTTGTATTTTTTCATTCTTCGTTGGAATTTTTCCAAGTCTTGAATTTCTTGTTTTGTTGTTGGGGTTATAAGCAACGAACCATATTCTTTCCCTTTCGTGCGGGGCGTCAACCGCGCAAGCTGGAAGTGAAAACGGGATGACTTCGTACCCTTCATTTTCCAAATCAATTTGGATCGACTCGAAGACCAATCCCCCTGACCAATTAACAAGCCCACGAACGTTTTCGCCAATAACCCAGGGCGGTTGAATCTCTCGAATCGCTCTAATATAGTGCGGCCATAAATGGCGCTCGTCTTCAGAACCTTTTCGTTGTCCGGCAAGTGAGTAAGGCTGGCAGGGAAATCCTCCTGAAACAATGTCAACTGTTCCTCGTAGTTCGGTAAAATCTGTTGTTGTAATGTCTTCATAGCTTTTTGCATTTGACCAGTAATAATTTAAAACTTTTCGGCAGAACGGATTTATTTCACAATGTGCGACGTTATTCCATCCCATCCATTCGGCGGCCAAATCTGCACCGCCAATTCCTGAAAAAAACGATGCGTGATTAAATTCCATTTTGCAAATTCAAAAGGTAATTTTTAGAAGCATTGACCGCAATTGTTTCAAGTTCTCTTACTGACAAATCAGTACTGTTTTTGATTGCGTAAAAACGTTCAATTTCGTTTTTGAAAAAAGTTGCAAGTATGGTTTGTTGCTTTTTAAAGCTGGCTTCATCACTTGAAATCTGACTTTTTAAGGTTGCTATTTCTGGAATCATAATTTTACTTTTTTAATTATTCACAAATTGCATAAACTGACTTGCATCCACTAACTTCCTGAACATCTTCCCACATATCAAGTGTGGCGTGTTTATCCATTAGATATTCAATCACATCATCAATTGACGCTATTGGCTTCTGCGATTTTTCATCAAATCCTCTGCGGTATTTTTTCGGAACGTAATCGGGTTTGAAAAATGTTTGACCCGTATAATATTCGCAATCTCGTATCTTTTGCACAGCGTCTGGCTGGGTCGAGATAATCAGCCATATTTCGTTCTTGGTTGCCATAATACAAGGAAAACAGCCTACTCTTGAAAATCCTAAAAAGTATAGTGGATTAATAGCAAATCCTCGATTTAAAGAATAACTGATTACTTCATTTGCCGTGGCTTTGAAAAATGGTCGAATTACGTCGTGCAAATAATTTTCATTAAATGCTTTTACATCTTTTTTTCGATAGGTGTGAAATTTTGCATCTTCTTTACCTATTGCTAATCTGCCAACAGCTTTATCATATTTCTGTTTTTGGGCAAAAGATAAAATACCTTTTTCGTTCAAAACTTTTTCAAGTTTTTCCTGTATCATCGAATTTGTTTGATAAGGCTCAAAATAGTACTTGAAGTAGGTGCATTGGCTTTCCATAAGCGAACGGCTTTCAGATTCGTCTGCTCTTATTCCTTGCAAAATAATAACGTGGCACTGCAAGCTTAAAATGTAATCAATCATCGGAATTACTTTCAATTCTACGGTACATTTTCTTTTACCACTTGATGACGCTCCTCTTTTCTTTGTCAAATCAACAAAGCCATCGTATTTTTTGGATACTAAATTCACTAACTCACACCCAAGTTTATCGCAGATATATCTGATATGGTTGTATGTGATTTCGTGTTCCCATTTGGTATCGCAAAACACAGCAATCACATTTTTAACGCCATATTTTAGACAAGCCCAAATGAGCGTTGCTTGGCTGTCTTTACCGCCCGAAAATGGAACTAATATTTTCATTTTTATTGAAGTTATTTTGAGTGAAAATTAATTGTAAGGCGGTTTCTTATCTTAAAGGTGTAATTCTGCTGGCGACCCTCTAAAACTTTCTTAAAAAGCTTTATTTTAATTTCTTCGTCTATGATGTACTTGATACATTGCTTTGCGCTGGTCAAACGGTTCTTTTTTTCGTCTGGAAGCATCACACGGATAAAGAAATTCTTATTTATCTGTGCATTTGTCGGGTTGTCGGATTTTAGAGCTTTCATCTAAATATTAATTTTTTCAGATTTTGCATAACCTTTCGGAAAGCCGTAAATTTCTACGAACTCTGTAAATTCTTTGTCACGCACTTTTTGAACGCACGGAGAACCGCCCAATTCAATCAGCTGTTTGTACTGCGGTTCGTTTTTTCGGTTGTCACGAATAATTTCGTTAATGTTTGCACGTATCTGCTTTTCAGTAAACTGATTCAGATACATATCTATCAACACTTTTTTTGTAATTTCTTGGGGGATTTTTTTAAGTTCCATAATTAATTATTGTGACAACCGATTGAACAATTTTTTAACCTCTGATTTTCTTAAAGACAAATTGCGTTTCGGTGTGAACCGCTTTTAAATTGCCTTCAAATGTTTCTAATCTGTCTTTTGCGATACTTTTCGCTTTTTCTTCAGTCATATCTTTGATTGACTTTTTGATACTCCATTTTTTGAAATTTGTTGCCATTTTATTTAGATTTATTTATTTCTATTATTTCTACTCTTCTAATGAAACTTTGCCCGAAAGATTCTAAATGCTTTTTTGTTATGTTTTCATCACAAGTAATTACAAAAGTTGGTGTAGGGATGGTAATTGGTTTTTTACCCAAAATGTTGATGTCAATTTCATTGTAAGACGCTAATAAAACAATATATTCAATATTAAATTTTGAATTTGCGAAGTCTATAAGTATCAATTTCGTATTTTCATTAGCACCTCTAAAACGGAAAATAAAACCCGGCTCAAATTGACGGCCATCAATACGCAACACTTCATTTTTCTGGAAATTACCTGCCAATTCCAAAGCCTTTTTGGTTTTGTAGCTTTTTGTTTCTCCTGTAATTATTATAATTTTCTTCATTTTTCTACGCTGTTAGTTGATTATTTTTAAAATACACTTGTTTGTACAATTCATTGATTTTTGATACTGCGGTTTCAATTGGAAAATCCACTTTACCTTTATTCTGCTTATTGCCAACCCATTGCACTATTTTGCAAAAACCTGCGGGCGATTCATTGTTGTAGGCATAAAAAAAGATGTGTTTTGTAAAGCACCAAATCTGATATTCTTCAAAATTTTCCATAATTAAAAATCTGCGTTAGTATCTAAATTCATTTCGGTTTGTACTTGAGGAGTTGCTTTTGATTGCGAAACGGTTTTGATTTTCTCAAATGCGGAAGTACTTATATAAAAATGTTCTAATATTTGTCGCTTGCCGTTTGTATCAACTACCGGATGCTTTATCGTTCCGTCGGAGCCTTGCATATCTTTCGGGTTCAAAACCCAGCCATTCATCTTACAGTAATCGTTTAATGCTTTTTTGAAAGCTGTTGCAGATTTTGCAGATTTTTGCCCCACAAAATCAGCATAGTTTTTCTGCATATCTTTTCTTAAAATTGGCTCGTCAAGCGTTCCTGCAATTGCTTCTTTTAAATCTTCATCAAACTGGCTTTCCGTGAAATAGTTTTCACACCAAGCCATAAAGTTGTCACCGATTGAAGCTTTGAAATTGTTAAGGTTGATATTATTCAGGGGTGCATTAAATTCAGCATTTCGGTATTGCATATAAATTTGTCCGCAGTACAGCAAAAAATTAAAAAAGTTGTTCCAGTCCGCATCAGTCCAAGACGACGAAAACAAATCCTTGAAATTAAAATCTGCATTTACTTTTCTTTCTTCTAAATATTTGTCTGTCTTGACGTGGTAATAGTCAGAAAATGACACAAAGAACAAACGCCCTAAAGTGGATTGATTGACTTTTGAAATTCCAAAATTTGATGTGATAACCAGCTTTCCAGCTTCACTAAATGGCACTTCAAATGGCGTTGCATTTTTCGGATTTACAGGAATAGAATCCGTTACCCAGTTGTAGAAAAATTCCATCGGCATATACTGGTCAATATCTTCGATGCGCAAATAGTCTGACTGGTTTGAAAAGCCTTGCAGAATATGCTTATCTGTCATTATCGACTTTCCTTTTCCATCAATCTTGAAACGCCTTGGCAAAAGCCTGTCAACTCCGTTAAACATCAAAGATTTACCCGAACGACCGTTTGAATCGTCTTCGCTCTCTTTTGGCACATCGTCCATTACGTACACTAATTTTGCAAAAGAATCCACTTTGTGGCGGTGCATTACATAACCGATACCGAAGCACTTATTTAAAAAATGCTGTTCCTGGTTGATTCGCTCGGTTTCGCTCAATGTTTCAGATGAAAGATTGAAACGGTTTTCTTCGTGGTACGCTTGCTTTTCTTCTGAATTATGCTCGAATGGCAATTCCAATTCTTTGCGCCAGTACATTCTTGAACCGTTAATCAAGAAATTCATATACTGGCAGTCGTTGCGCACAACTTTTACACGGTCATTCCCTTTTTCATCTTTGTATGGCTCGAAAAACGGCTTGTCAGTTTTTTGTATCGTTGCATCTAAAATATTTTCACGCCACACATAATTTTTATACTCTCTGTAATTTTTATATTCGATTCCCTCCGGAGTAATTGTGGTAAACTGATTCTTAAAGAAAAAAGTCTGTGAATTTTCTGTGTGCGCTCTGAAATCCAGTTCGATGCTGTCTATGGAAAGCAGATTGTTTTCTGTAAACTGGATTGTCGATTTAATCATATCGATAACCTCGGTAGGCTGTCCTTTTTCAATCAAATCACGCTCTACAAATTTTCTGATTTTAACGTGATTGTAATGTTCAACGATATGATCGGTGATTCTGATAAAAACGAATGGCAAAACCGTAGTCTTTTCAATGTTTTTTCTATCCAAATAATACACGTAAAATCCTTTTATCTTTAGATAATAGTGCAGATATGACGGACGAATTGCAATTTTTTTAGTTTTTGGATTCTGCGTAAAAAATTTCATTTTCAACGCTCCGGCAAGTAAGCTTTTAAACTGGAATTTTATAGCGTTTTCGTCTGACTTTGAATACTTTTTTAGCCAGTCACGAAAATCTTTGCCGTTGTGGACTTTCAAAGATTCAGGAAGCCAAATCGTTTGAAGATTCCAAAACATTTCCGCAACCTGATAGCCGTATTTCGTTCCAGCGGTATCAATGTCAGGAAGATTGTAAATGATGTGGCAGATTTTTTTCAATTCTTTGTACTCCGACCAATTCAATTGCTCGCTTTCAGAATTGAACCAAATTACATTATAGCCAAGCGAAGCAACATTTAAACCATCAGAACCGCCCGAACAGATGATTACAGATTCAATCTTAAATTCGTCACGCTTTTTTGCAATCTGTTCAGCATTGTAATCTTCTTTTCTTTTTTGTGCTTCCTCAATATCGCTGTTGAAATTGTCAATCGTTTCCTTGTAGATAAGTTTTAAACGCTCCAAGCCGAAAACGTGCCTTTGCGGTTTTTTGCCGACGTAAGAATGCTTAAATTTTGAATCTAATGGCTGGTATATTTTCGCCCACTCGTCAAATTGATATGCAAAAATTGGAAACTGCTCTGTTGCAGAAATTTTGCAAAGTGTTGCACTGTCTGTTTTTTTGTTCTTGAAAGTGAACGAATATTCTTTTACAGAAATAAAGCCGTATTCTAAAGCCGTTTTTTGGTTCAAAAAACGTCCAACCAAATCAATATCTTTAAAATCATCGTTTTCGATAATTTCAAAAGTCCCTATTTCTTGGTCAGTATCTTCAAAATCTGTGTTTGGCTTGAAAAAGTTTTCGCCTACGGATAAATTAAATTCACAGTAAAGAAACTTTAAAGCTTCGATGAAAGAAAAGCCCGTGAAATAGCGGCATATTTCGATTGGAGAATAACCTTTGTCGCCAAAGTCATTGACAACCCAGCAATCAGCTTTTTTAGTCAAAGAAGCCGATGCGCTACGTTCGTCGCGAAACTTGAACATCTTTTTATTTTGCTCACTCCCGATAGCATCAGGAATGTACTTGAAAATAATGTCAAGTCCAAAGTTCGTATTTTCGTAAAGATGCTGGGGGTTAAATTTATATTGGCTCATTTAGTCAATAGCGGTTTCAGTTGGCAAATCATTTTTTGCAATTCGTTTGTTGCATATTTCAATCAAATCAGAATAAATTTTATCTAGTTCGTTTTTTTCGGAACTGTCAAAAGTTGTGGAAAGTTGCAACACCTCTTTTTGGCGCTTCAAACGGTCACGGTATTCGCTTAAATTTGATTTATTTATGATTGTCATTGTGGTATTATTTGAGTTCGTTTTCAAGGCGTGCAATGGTGCGTAATAAATGTTTTGCACGCGGCAAAAGACAATTTTCTTTATTGTAATTCTCTGAGGTAGTAGGTCCCATTTCAGGATGCCAAAAGCCTGTTTCCAGCACTTCTATTGAAAGAAAAATATCTTTTCTTAATTCATAAATTATAGATAATTTGTTTACCACGTAAATTGATTTTTTAAGCCAATAACAAAATCCAAGTTCCATGTTCTTTTCAAAAATCAAATCTTCCAAAAGTTTATCGTCTGAAACAAAAACCAATGCACTTTCATAATCCGCCAGCATTTCCTTTAAAACCGCTAAAATTTCTTTCTTTTCCATTACTGTTTTTTTAAAAGTTTTTTGCGCTTTTGCAGTTTCTTGGTTTCCTCAATCTTCATTTCCAGCAGTTCGATGATGGCATTTTCAACTTTCAGGTTTTCCCGCTGTTCCGGCTTATCGTGTGCATTTACCAGCAAGCGAATGCTTTCACGGGAAAACGGTTCATCGTTGGCGTTATAGATGGCTTTATCATTCAGGTACTGGATAATATCAGTCGAATAATGCTTCCCTAAAGTTTCGATGATTTTTTCTTTTAAGTCTTGGTCAATCATTATTATGCGATTTTGTCCGCTTTGAGCAGGATATTCATTTTTTCGTCTAAAAGTTGCAATACTTGTTTGCGCAGGTCTTGGGTTTCCTGTAATATTTCTTTACAGCTCAAAAGTTCGAGTGAGGTTTGGCAGTTTCTAATGATTGCCAGCTGTTCAAGGATTGTGAATTTTTTCATTTTTTCCTGTTTAGATAATCTCCTATTATTCTCGCTGAAATTGAGATAATGAAAATGGCAATCAAGCAAAAGACAGCCAAATTGTAATCGAACAAATCTTTCATCTAATTAGACTTTAGCAGTTTTTCTATTTCTGATTTTTCATAATACACACGGGTCCCGATTTTTTTTACTGATATTTTTTTATCATCGTAAGTCCATCTGTGCAATGTTGAAAGATCGATCTGCAAAAGCAACGCAGTTTGTTTTCTGGTCAAAAAATCGCATTCTGAATTTTTTAGGAATGTTTTTGAAAAAATTTGCAGTTCCATTTTGAACATTTCACGCATTTCTTTCTTGAATTCCTGAACCGTAAAACCTTGAATTGTTATTGTTTTTGATTGCATAGTATTGTTTCTGATTGCACACTCTTTTTTCTAACGTTTCAGGCACGGCAATTGCAAAATGAAACTGTACGATAAAGCGTGCTTATAAGCACTTTTTTAAATATATTTACCGTTACGTTTCCGTTCGCTTTTTGTTGCGTTTCTGTTACGTTTTGATGAAGCAAATATAGCAATATGTTGCAACTTATCGCATTTTAATCGCAATATTTTGCGATTATTTTTAAAATAATTTATATGTTATTGAGAATCAAAGAAATAAGAAATAAAAAAAATATTACTCAAGACGATCTTGCGATGAAAACAGGATTGTCTAAAAGGATGATTTTAGATTACGAAAAGGAAATAAAGGATATTCCACTCCAAAAGTTGCAACTTATTGCGACAGCTCTAGAATGTACGTTAAATGATCTAATTATAAATGATACGCCATATAAAGAAGAAAGCAAAACTCAATTCGTTTCCGAATCGTCTTATCAAGACCAAATAATTGCAATTCAAAAAGAAATTATCGAAGATTTAAAAAAAGATAAAAAACTACTGACTTCCTTAATTGAAACCAAGCTGGGAAATCAGGAAGCCTCATAATCTGGAAAATTTATATATCAAAATGCGCTTGAATAAAAGTTATTTCCTACTATATAACATTTAATTTTAACGCCTAAACAAAAACAAAAAAATGAAAAAATTATTACTTGCAATCCTATTATTTCCTACATTAAATTTCGCTCAAGAAAAAATATCAACTTCAGAAGAAGAATACAAATATTTAACCGAAGGGCTTAAAATACAACAGCAGACAGGAACCGATTTGAAAAGCGGTTACGAATTGGAAAAAATTAAGGAAGTTAATTCAAATGGATTCATTATCAATTACTCTTATTTTAATCACATTTCATCGAACGAAACTAGAGCCCTTTCAATTATTCTCACAAAGGAGAAAGACAAAAAAGACAAAGTAGTTTACTTATGTTTACCGATAGATAATTCCGATCTTTTCAAACGATTTTGCGAAGAAACAGACAAACTGGGGTTAAGTATGAAAATGTATTTTGATTACTCAATTTACATGATGTTATCTAAAGCAATTAATAAAATTAAAAATAAATAAATTCTTTACCACACTGTGAACGACTGTTGCAACTTTTTGCAATTGTTTACAGTTTTTTTGTAAACAATTTTTTTTATAAACAAATTTGTAAACGCATCTAATCCCTTTAAAATCGCCACTTTTCGCAGTTGTTTATAATGTTTATAGTTTTTTTTTACTTATTATAAGAGAGAGGTGAGAGAGAAGAAAAGGAAAGGCGGGAAACCGCAAAAAAGCAAGCCCCTAGCGGTTTGCGGATAATTATAAGGTGTAAAAGATTATAAACAAATTCGCTCAGCAAATGCTGTCGCCTTTGCCTCACGAATTGGTTTATAATCTTATTACAGTTAATATGCGACTATCGTCGCCAGTACGAAATAGGAACGGAAGTCCTGTGTCAAATTTGTGTCAAAACGCATAACTTTTAAACAATTTTTAAAAACTTAAAATATTGACAATCAAATAAATGGATTTTTAAAGATTTATTAATAAAATCCGATATTCTCCACTGATGAAACCCCAGATCATTTTGATTTGGGGTTTTTATTTTACCATACGGTACTACTTTTCGCGTTGAAATTCAAAACTTGATAACGCTTCTCTTTAGCATTTAATCCATTTGGCTTTAAAAAAACACAACATATACCCTACTGATTAAAAAAGTGTAAATAAAAAAATGGAACCGATTTTAGAGTCGGTTCCATCTACAAAAGGAAGATTTCTATACGAAGAATAATTTCCCCAAATTAAAAATTCAGATATCTTCCACAAAATTACCTAGCATAAAAACTACCACAATTTTTTTTGCTCAAAACAGGACAGGTGTCCTTCTATTTGTTTTCGGTAATTTTTTCTTTTAAAATTATTTTTTGACAATGATAAATTCGCTTCTTCGGTTTAAATCATGTTCAGCTTCAGTGCATTCCACACCATCTGGGCAATTGTTTACTAATTGCGTTTCGCCGTATCCTTTTCCGGTTAAACGGCTCTTGTCAATACCTTCCTTCACCATCCAAGCTACTGTTGATTTTGCTCTTCTGTCAGATAGAGATTCGTTATATTTATGCGTTTGACGACTGTCAGTATGAGAGCGAACATCCACGTTAATCGATGGATTTGCTTTCATCACTTCTACAATTTTAGAAAGCTCTAAAGCAGCATCTGGACGAATAAACGACTTATCTAAGTCAAAATATATGATTATGTTCCCTAATACTTTTGCAATATCTAAGCCTTCTTCGATTGGAGTTATATTTCTTTCAAGTGCAATTGGCAAATCTGTTTTTCCTGATTTATCAGCTAGCGTTACTCGAGTTTCCTTGGTTAAATATTCTCTTTTCTCAGCACGGACTAAGTAAACTTTTCCACATTCTACTTCTGCAAAAGAATAATTTCCTTGGTTGTCTGCGATGACACTTTTAATTAATTTCATATCATTGTCATATAAAGAAACCTTTGCATTTGACAATACTTCTCCTGTTTTTAAATCTGTTATAACACCAGCTAAAAGCTGTTCGCATTCGATTTTCTTATCTTCCTTAAACTTATATATGTCGTCATATCCTTGTCCGCCCTGTCTATTTGACGAGAAAAAACCAATTTGGGATTCGGTGTCAATCATAAACGCAAAATCGTCCATCTGTCCGTTTATCGGTGTCCCGATATTTTTTGGCTCCCTAAAATTTTTATCCTCTATCTTTGAAACAAAAACATCGAAACCACCAAGTCCCGGATGACCGTCAGAAGCAAAATAGAGTTGGTTTTCATTTGACACAAAAGGAAATGTTTCTTTACCTTCTGTATTTATTGTTTTTCCTAGATTTTCTGGATTCCCATAGGTGTTTTCTGAGTTTATACTTACACTCCATAAGTCAGATTGCCCAAATGTTCCTGGCATGTCAGATGCGAAGTAAAGTGTCTTTTCATCTAAGCTCAGTGCTGGATGTGCAACGCTATAGTTATCGTTATTAAATGGTAGTTCTGAAATATTTTGCCATTTCCCATCTTTAAGTGTGGCTTTATATATTTTTAACAATGTGACCCGTTCATCGTCTTTCCCTTTTTTTCCGTTATTAAAGTTGTTTCTTGTAAAGTACATCGTTTTACCATCTCTTGTAAAAACTGGTGTGGCCTCATTAAATTTTGTATCAACTGAATTTGAAAATTCTTGAGGATCTCCGATATTACCTTCGCTGTCAACTTTTGAAGAGAAAAGTTTAGTGAAAGGTTGATTGGTCCATTTTTGAATGCGCGAAGTGGAACCTTTTACTTCCCGATTACTCGCAAATACAAGATCTGATCCAAAAAAAGAAGTTCCATAGTCTGAGTTAGCAGAGTTGATTTCTAATGATTCGATTTGATATCTTCCTGAATTCTCTTTAATTCTTTCTAAATAATTTTTTTCGCTCGAGTACTGTTTAGCACGAAGATCGTTGCCACTTTTTTGCGCAAATATTTCTAGCATTTGATTCGCTTTTATATAATCTCCAACTGATTTTAAGGTTTGAGAATATCGAAAATAATATTCAGCTTCTACCGCTGCATTCATTAAAAAAAGTTCGGTGTACCATTTATTAGCTTTGTCAAGCTCACCGTTAAAATAGTGCGCATTGCCAAGTTTTTGAAAAACGTCTACTGACTTGTATCCTTTTTCGGCAACGGCCTGATACGTTTTTATCGCGTCAATATAAGCGTATTGTTCGTATTGTTTGTCCGCTTTTTTTACCTTAGCTGTCTGTGAATATCCATAAAAGCTTATCAGTAAGAGTGCGATGCGTATAATGTGATTTTTCATAATTTTATTTTTAAAAGAACCTTGGGCTGATTATTCTGTCAAATTTATTGAACAACTCAAAACGCAAAAATATTTCATGCGATCCAGAGTTGTAGTCAGCTAGCTTTGTGGTCTCGCCATCATAAGCATATCCAACGAAGAGGCCGTCGGTAATCTGAAATCCGGCCATCGCGCTCCAAGCGGCACTCCATCGATAGGCAGCACCGATTGTAAATTTATCGCTGATTAAAAAATTGCCCGAAATGTCTGCCTGCAGCGGCGCTCCTTCCACCATCTTCATCAAAGCGGATGGCTTGAATTTCAACGAAGGGCTCAATTCGAAAACATGCCCGGCGATCAGGTAATAATGCATCCTTTCTGTTGCCGTAGAATAGTCCTCCCCTTCGAAATGTTTTGTCTCCAAAAAATTTGGGACCGAGAGACCGACATAGGTATTTTCAGAATGTACGTAAACGCCCGCGCCTATATTCGGCGAAAATCTGTTATCGATATTATGCTGGAATCCCGGATCGTTTGGGTCATAAATGTTCAGTTTGGTGTAATCCACGTTCAACAGGTTTGCAGTTCCCTTGATTCCAAAAGAGAGATCAAAGGTTTCTGACAAAGGCACCGTGTAAGACACGTCAGCAGAAATACTGTTCTCGTCTGCCGGACCGATTCTGTCATTTATGAAAGATAGCCCTATTCCCACCCGGCTGTTCTCTATCGGCATATGCGCCGCAAAGGTATTGGTAGTGGGAGCGCCGTCTAGACCAACCCACTGAGTTCTGTGAAGGCCAAAAATGCTCAGCGCCTGTCGCTGGCCCGCATAAGCCGGATTGATATTCGCAGTGTTGTACATGTATTGCGTAAACTGCGAATCCTGCTGGGCATACCCCGAAGGGATCCCCAACACTGCAGTTGCCAGCAGTGTCAGGAAAGTTATCTGTGTTTTTTTATATTTAAGGTTCATATCGTATTAGTTACCGTTAATGTATAGATAGCCTGACTTTTCAGCATTTTTCGTTGCGCCATTTTCGCTATATTCATATCGAAGGAAATACCAGTAAGTACCTGTTGGCAACTTGCTGTCAGCAGAAATTGTAGTTCTGCCTTCAGAATATCCTCTGAAAACTTTGTTTGTATTATCATAGCCTTTCGCCTCAAATACTTCAACTCCCCATCTATTAAAAATAGTGACTGTATTATTTGGATAACATAAGATTCCATCAATTGTGAAAATATCGTTTAATCCATCGTCATTAGGTGTTATAGCATTATAAATTTGGATCGGACAAAGGACTACGCAATCATCTACCACAGTCATTATAACTTCATATGTAGCAGGGCAACTTCCATTCATGAAAGTGTAAGTGAACATATATACTCCAGCGCTAGCTAAAGATGGATTGAACATGTTCCCTGACAAAGCCGTTGAATTATCTACATCGGTCCAAGTACCCGTTTGGTCAATTGTAGGATCTAGTAATGAGAACAAATCGATCTCTTCAAGCTCTTTATTACATGACCGTGTGGCAATTGTATCAACGATATCAACTGGACAGCTTACTATAACGGTAACCGTTGTCGTATCGCAATTGGTCGGATTCAGTACCTCACAGATCGTATAGTCGACCGTGTAGGTTCCTGCCGGAGTGTTCGGGGCAACCGTAACCGTTCCGTCAGCATTCACTGTCAATGGTCCCGCTGGAACCGAAGTCAGTATTACTTCCGAAGGGTCTACAGGCTGGCCGTTCAGCGTATCGTTACCGAAGATATCGATGCCCGCGTCTCCGCCCGTCGTTCCGTTTACAGGTGTCGCGTTCGTATCGGCTACAGCGTCGATCGCCGGAGCGGCAACTATAACGGTAACCGTTGTCGTATCGCAATTCATCGGATTCAGTATTTCACAGATCGTATAATCGACCGTGTAGGTTCCTGCCGGAGTGTTCGGGGCAACCGTAACCGTTCCGTCAGCATTCACTGTCAATGGTCCCGCTGGAACC
>Ga0265780_10000155_pt1 | contig 110230 bp, 103 predicted proteins | sample P1T30metagenome_FD_192432 | JGI IMG/M metagenome (GOLD analysis project Ga0265780, IMG submission 192432) | Plant litter microbial communities from East Loma Ridge, Irvine, California - P1 T30 | ecosystem: Environmental > Terrestrial > Plant litter > Unclassified | place: USA: California...
GTACTAAGAGAGGGCAGATTTACAGTCTGCTGCCTTTAACCACTCGGCCACCCCACCGCGAAGAACCGCAGAGTATGAAGAACGAACAATCTATTGTCAACTAAATCCACAAGCTCTGATTCAGCTCACATAGTGTCGTTGCTTCGGGGCGTGATTGTAGCGATCCAACTGCAAGTCCGCAAGGGTGTTTTTCGATAAGTGCAAGAAAGTTGAATAACTTTAGAAGAATTCTGGGTGGGCAAGGTTCAGGCGCCGGACAAGGCCGCAAGCACCTGCCCCTTGAGCGCCTTGATCAAGGCCGTCTCGTCCGCCGGCACGCCTTCCGGCGCCGTCTGCGTGCGGTCCGCATAGAACAGCCCAAGCTGCGCCTTGCCCAGCACCAGCGGCAGCACGATGAAGCTGCGCGCGTCCGGCAGCAGGGCCGTGTGCCAGGCCGGCAGCAAATCGCGGATCTTCGGACTGGCGGCGTCGGCGATCATCAGGTCGGCGTCGTTCTCCATCGCCAGGTGAAAAATGTTGCGGCTGGAGGCGATGGGAAAGGCGAAGCCGGCCTCGCCGGCGCCGAAGGCCACGCGCGCGCGGAACTGGCCCGCCTTGGGGTCCTTGAGCACCACGGTGGCGAAGCGGAAGCCCAGTGCCGTGTACAGGGTCTCGAGCACGGCGCGCACCACATCGTTGACCTTGCTTTGGCCGGAGGCGCGCATCTGGGTCACGTCCTGGACGCCGGCCAGCAGCAGTTCGCGTGCATTCTTCGGCTTGCCGCTCGGGTAAGCGCCCTGCTCTTCCGCCCCGCCGAGGGTGGCCAGCTGCAGCACGCTGGGCAGGCCGCCATCCTCGCCTTCCGGCGCTGGCTCGGGCGGCGGCAAGGGTTCCAGGTTCATGCTCTCGAGCAGGGCAGTCATTTCACGTGCGACATTGCCGAACAACTCATCGAGCCCCTTCGCATCGAGGTTGAGGGCACCGCAATAGCGCGCCAGCAAGGCCTTGGCTTGCGGACTGCCGGCCGGATCGGCGCCGTGCGCCAGCAGGCGCGCCACGTCCAGGCTGAAAGAGGCCACCTGGCGCATCCATTCGCCACGGTTGATGGCGATTTTGAGGCTGCCCTCGGCCAGCGGACGCTGGGCACGCAGGATCACGTCGGGAATCTTCCATTCGCCCAGCACGGCTTCGGACAGCGCGTCGTAGCTGCAGCCGATGATCATCTGGGCCGCCTGGGCCAGGTTGTGCTTGCCGGCGACCACGAGCGCGTTGATCTCGCGGTAGCGCGCGTGCGCGTGCGAGGCCACCAGCAGCGGCCCCAGATTCTTGAACAAGGCCCCGATCGAGGCTTCCTCGGCACCCTGGTAAAAGCTGTGGCGCGCCATCTCGCGCCCGACCAGGCTGGCGCACAGCGAGGCTTCCAGCTCCATCCGCACGCTGTACACGTGCTCGCTGCTGGCCAGCGCATCGACCAGCAGCATCGCCAGCGCCGTGGTCTTGACGTTGTCGAAGCCGAGCAGCGCGATGGCGCGCGAGATCGTGGTCACCGAGGTGCTGGACGCCGTCCGGTATTTCACCGTGTTGGCCAGGCGCAGGATGCGCTGGGTGAGCGCAACGTCGGACAACACGTAGTAGGCGAGGTCGTGGGTGCCCTGGTCGTCCGAGGACGCCATCTGCACCACGCGCGCCACCGAGCTGCCGAGGGCGAACATGTCTTCGTCGCCGCACACCTTGTTCAGCAGCGCGGCGCGTACCTGCCTGCCCGCCGGAACCTCGTCGGGCGCGGGTGGAATGAAGGGGACCGTGACGGTCATGGTGGATTACCCGGCTTTCTGCGGTTGCGGACCACGCGGTCCCTTGCCGTATTTTTTGAGGATCTGCTGGTGCAGGCCGGCCAGCGCCGGCAATTTCGGGTTGACCGGATCGAGGCGGCGCACGCTGCCGATGAAGCCGATCGCCTGCTGGCCCATGCGCTCGTCCCAGCCGTTGTTGTCGAGGCACTTGAGCACCGCCAGCGCGGCATTGAAGGCCACTTGCGGGTTGTCGGGCAGCTTGGCCGCCGCTTCCTGCATCAGGGTCACCGCGCCCTTGAAATCGCCGTCGCGGGCACGCGCCGCGCCGCCGGCCACCAGGTCGACGACTTGCTGGCGGCTCTCCAGCGCCAGTTTCTGAGCCAGCTCGGCCTGGCCAGCCTTTTCGAACACCGCCATTGCACGCGCCACCGCGGCGCCGTTCTGGGCATTGCGCATCACTTCGCGCACCACCTCGGCCGCGCCCTCTTCCATCTTGTTCTCGATCGCGACCCGGGCCAGTTCGAGCTTGAGTTCCGGACGCAGCTCGGGCGCGTCGCGGCTGCCGGCCACGGCCGCCGTCAAGGCTTCGTTCAGGCGCACCTCGTTGCCGGTGTACTCGTGCACCATGCTGGCGGCGATCGCGCTGCACACGGCGGTGTGCTTCTGGAAGGCCATGGTCTTGTCCAGGTCGCGGATCACGGCTGCGGCTTGCACCGGGTCGCCCTTGCGCACCAGGGTCTGCACCAGGCGCACGTGGTCTTGCGGGTCGCGGAACTCGGAATACTTGGCCTTGCTCACGACCTGCTTCAGGATCTTTTCGGCGGTGTCGTTGTCGCCCGCTTCGAGCGCGGTTTCGCCAAGCTTGCGCAGGCGGCGCACGGCGTGCGGCGACACGCCCACGGCTTCGCTCAGCACGTCCTGCGCCTTGTCGAACGCGCCCACTGCTTCATGGGTGCGCGCCAGCCAGTCGTAGGCATCGACGAAATTCTTGTTGTTGTCGACCAGGTTTTCCAGCAAATCCTGGGCGTCGGCATAGCGCTCGCGCAGGAACAGGGTCTTGGCCAGGCCCAGCCGGGCCCAGGCGATCGCCTTGGATTCGATCAGCTTGCGGTAGATCGGCTCGGCCAGCTCCGGCTCGCCAAGGAACATGTGCAGCTCGGCGCGCAGGCGCATGAAATCGATCAGGAAGCGCGGGTGGCGGGCTTCGCCCTCCAGGCAAGCCTCGATGGCTTCGCGCTGGCTGCCCGCTTCCATCAGCTGGTACACCGGCACGAACAAATTGCGCTTTTCCAGCGCGCGGGCGATGCGCTCGAGCAGGCGGTCGGCCGTGAACGGTTTCAGGATGTAGTCGGTGGGACCGAGTTCGGCGGCGCTGACGACCTTGCCGTAATCGCCCTCGGCGGTGACCATGAAGAACATGGTGGCCAGCGGCATCAGCTTGTGGTGACGGATGTCTTCCAGCAGTTGCTGGCCATCCTGGCCGCCCTCCAGCGCGTATTCGCACAGGATCAGGTCGAAGGCCTTGGCACCGAGATGCTTGATCGCCTGGTTCGAGCTGCCCGCGTGGTCGACCTTGGTCAAACCGCACAAGGTCAGCATGTTGTGGATCGTCGCACGCATCCCGGCATGCGGCTCGATGATCAGCGCGCTGAGGCCGTCAAGTTCATTCATAGTCCCGGTTTTTCCGTGTTTGCCTGCGTTGGGCCGGGCGGGCTGCATGGGCCCGCATCCTTGCGGAGTATATTACGTCACGGGAACAAATTACTTGAGTTCAACAAATTTGCCTGGGGCGGCGTGTGCCGAAACCACACTTTCAATCTTGAAAACTCAGCTGTCGGGCTGATGGGCCGCGGCTTGGCGCACGGCGGTGTGGCGGCCGCTCACGCATTCGGCGCGGGGCGCGCCGAGCAGGATGTTCTGGTAGCGCACTTCGTACTTGCCGGCGGAAAGTTTGTCGACCAGGAACTTGGTACGGCCCGATACATAGGCGTGACGGACGTTCGAGCGGCGGTCGAGGTCGTAGATCTTGACGAGGACCGGCGACGGATTGTTGCTGTTGTCGACCAATACCTGCATCTCTTCGCCCTGGTTGCCGAGCGGGTAGCCGTCGATGTAGCCGGACTGCGACGGCCACGGATCGCCGTTGGGCGACACCTGGCTTTGCAAATCGGTGTCGCAATCCGGGGCGCGCGCCGGTACCACCAGCTGGGTCACGCCGAGCGCCTTGACGTCGGCCGGGGCATCGGTCTGGCCGGCAGGGCGTGCCCAGCCGTCGTTGCTGGTATCGGCGCCGAGCGGATCGGTGGCGGCTGCCGGCGAGGCCGCCGACGGCCTGGCGGCCCAGGCCAGCGCGCCCGGCATGACCTTGGGCGCATCGGCCAGCAGGAAGCTCAAGCCGGCGCCGCCGGCAAAGAAGACCAGCATCGCGCCCCACCAGCGCGGATCGCGCAGCACGCGCAAGCGTCCCGGCGCCTCGACCTTGCGCGGCTCCCACTGGGCGTCGCTGCGCGCCTTGTCACGGCCCTCGTCGCCATGGGAGCTTTCCAGCCATTCGACTTCCCACTCTTCCGAGGCGATCCAGTCGTCGTGCTCCTTGCGGCGCACGGGGTCGGACAGGATGTTGTAGGCGGTATTGACGATCGCCATGATGCGGGCGGCGCGCTCGTCGCCCTGGTTCTTGTCGGGATGGTATTTCTGGCTCAACGCCTTGTAGGCCGCGCGAATGACTTCCTGCGGTGCGTGACGCGACACCTTCAGGTTGTCATAGTGGGTATGGATTTTGGCCATGGGTTGAGGTTTTGGTTACTTCATTGTTCTTCACTTCATCTTAGCGGATTCACCGCAAGGCCATGCACGTTCCGCCCGGCGCCGCGATACAGCATAGCCGGGTTTGTGTCCACCACGCAAGATATCACAGACGGTGCGAACGGTCGGCACGGACGATGGCCGGGTCCGGCTCGACCCCCTTGCCCACCACCAGCACCTTGAACAATTCGCCCATCTCGGCCGGCGACACCAGCTTCTGCACCGCCTTCGATTGGGGCAGGTAGCGCAGCGCATCCTCGGGATCGGTCCGCAGCAGCAATTCGCCGATGCCCGCCGCGAGCAGGAAACTGGCCTGGCTCATGTAGCCCAGCACCTCGAGCCCGGCATCCTGGGCGGCCAGCGCCATCGCCGTGAAATCGACGTGGGCGGTGATGTCCTGCAAACCCGGCAGATAGAAGGGATCCGGATGGGCATGGTGGCGGTAATGACACATCAGCGTGCCGCCGCTGCGCTCGTCGAAATAATATTCGTGGGCCGGGAAACCGTAGTCGACCAGGATCGCCGCGCCCTTGCCACCCTCGAACATGGCGGCCAGCGAGCGCATGAAGCCGCAGGCGACCGGGTGGACTTCGGTCAGATAACCGTCCTGCAGGCTGTCGGCCTCCGGGATCTGGCGCGCGATCTGTTCCAGCAAGCCCGCATCCGGCGCGCCCTGCACCAGCGTAAAGGCGCCGTCCGCCATGCTTACCAGTTGGCGCCGCCACTGCCCGCCTTCCTTGACGACCAGTTCGACCGGCATCGCATCGAGCACCTCGTTGCCCAGCACCACGCCGCGGAAAGCGTCGGGGAAACCGCTCAGCCAGCGCACCTGGGGAAAATCCTTGAGCGCTTCCTGCTGGCGCGCCTGCAGTTCGCCCGACAGTTCGACGATGGTATAGCTGTCCACCGTCACACCGAGCTCGTCCAGCGCGTGCAGGACGTCGCGCGCCAGTTTGCCGGTGCCGGCCCCGAATTCGATGATGTTGGGGCCACTTTGCGCCATAATAGCGGCGGCCGCGCGCGCCAGCGTGGCGCCGTACAGCGGACTGATCTCGGGCGCGGTGGTGAAATCGCCGTCATGGCCGAGCTTGGCCGCACCGCCACTGTAATATCCCAGCCGCGGCGCATACAGCGCCAGCTCCATGAAACGCGAGAAGGGGATGGCGCCGCCTTGTGCGGCGATCTCGGCAGCGATGTGTTGCTGCAGGGCTTGGGACGCGGCGAGCGCGTCGCTATTCGGTGCGGGTAGGGACATCCGGCCATTGTAGCCAACATCACCACGGATCAACAACGAGGCGCCATCGGGCGCGCCAGATAAGTACAGGATGAGCAAGCACGAACAGGAAAGCGCGCCGGTCGCGCTGGTCACCGGCGCCGGCCGCCGCATCGGACGCGCGATCGCGCTCGGCATGGCCGCGGCCGGCTGGGACATCGCCGTGCACTACCGCCACTCGGCCGCCGAGGCGGAGGAAGTCGTGGAGGCGATCCGGGCACTGGGACGGCGCGCCGTGTCGCTGCACACCGACCTTGCGGAGGAAGCCGCGGTACGCGCCCTGCCCGGCCAGGCGCTTCACTTGCTGGGCCGCCTGGATTGCATCGTCAACAATGCCTCGTTGTTCGAATACGACAAGCCCGACGACTTCTCGCCTAGCCTGCTGGCGACCCACATGCAGTGCAACGTGGCCGCGCCGCTGCTGCTGGCGCAGGCTTTATATGCGCTGGTGCCGGATGGCGGCCAGGCCGTGGTCGTCAACCTGCTCGACCAGAAACTGTACAATCTCAACCCGGATTTTTTGTCGTACACGCTGTCCAAGGCGGCACTCCACACCGCGACGACCCTGCTGGCACAGGCGCTGGCGCCGAAACTGCGCGTGGTCGGCGTCGCCCCCGGCATCACCATGGTGTCGGGCGACCAGACCGAGGACGGTTTCGAACGCGCCCACACGGTAACGCCGCTGGGACGCTCGTCGACGCCCCAGGATATCGCCGAGGCCGTGTGCTATGCGGCGAAGGCGGCGGCCCTGACCGGCACCACCCTGCTGGTCGACGGCGGCCAGCACTTGATGCCGCTCAGCCGCGACGTGATGTTTTTAACAAAATAATTTAGCCAATTTCAGCTTTAGCCCAAAGGTTCCCTATGTTGTCCGCCCTGTCCCACCCGCAGCTGGTCGATTGCCGCCGGCTGTTCCTGCGCAATTACGAAGTCATGATCAACATCGGGGTGCATGACTTCGAGAAAAAGGGCGAGCAGCGCGTCCTGATCAATGTCGATTTGTACATCCCGCTGGCGCAATCGACGCCGAAGGACGACCAGCTGGAAGAAGTGGTCGACTACGACTTCATGCGCGAAACCATCGCCAAACGCATGGCCCTGGGCCATGTGCAGCTGCAGGAAACCTTGTGCGACGACGTGGTCAAGGCGATGCTGGCCCATCCGCGCGTGCGCGCGGTGTGCGTGTCGACCATGAAGCCGGACGTGTATCCCGACTGCGAAGGCGTCGGTGTCGAAGTATTCCAGATCAAGGATCAAGCATGAGCGAAGTCATCGAGCAAACCAATGAGCTGACCGACAAGCAGCTCGACAAGCAGGCCTACGAAAACAACAAGCTGCACAAGCGCCTGTGCCGCCTGGTCGGCCAGGCCATCGGCGACTTCAACATGATCGAAGACGGCGACAAGATCATGGTCTGCCTGTCCGGCGGAAAGGACAGCTACGCCCTGCTCGACATTTTGATGACGCTGCGCGAGCGCGCGCCGATCAAGTTCGAGCTGGTCGCCGTGAATCTCGACCAGAAGCAGCCGAACTTCCCGGCCGAGGTGCTGCCAGCCTACCTGGAAAAACTGGGTGTGCCGTACCACATCGAAAACCAGGACACCTACAGCATCGTCAAGCGCCTGATCCCGGAAGGTAAAACCACCTGCTCGCTGTGCTCGCGCCTGCGCCGCGGCATCCTGTACCGCGTCGCCGATGAACTCGGCTGCAACAAGATCGCCCTCGGCCACCACCGCGACGACATCATGGAAACCTTCTTCCTGAACATGTTCTTCGGCGCGAAGATCAAGGGCATGCCGGCCAAGCTGGTGTCCGACGACGGCAAGCACATGGTAATCCGTCCGCTGGCCTACGTGAAGGAAGCCGACACCGAGCGCTATGCCGAAGTCAAAGGTTTCCCGATCATTCCTTGCGATCTGTGCGGTTCCCAGGAAAACCTGCAGCGCAAGCAGATCAAGGCGATGCTGCGCGACTGGGAAAAGAAACACCCGGGCCGCGTGGAAAACATCTTCTCCTCGCTGTCGACCGTGGTGCCTTCGCACCTGATGGACCGCGATGCCTTCGGCTTCGTCGACCTGAAAACCGATGGCGTGGCCAATCCGGATGGCGACATCGCCTTCGACGAGGAGCCGTGCTCGACACCGACCCTGAATACCATTCCACTGCAACCGCTGTAGTTTGACGCGGCGTTCCCCCTCCAAATGGAGAAGGGGAACGCCGAAAGTCCGGCAAATCGTTGTACTATTCCTACTTAGCTCGGCAATAACATTAGCCGGGCGGAATCATTGCACCCATTACCGGACTCTCACATGCAAATCGGCCATCCTGCCGCCGCTGCCCAGACCCGCAGCGCCTCCGCTCCCGCCCATACCGACCCCAACCTGCCCAGCCTGCGCGTCTTCGTGTTCGCCCTGTTCTTCATCTTCGGCGGCATCACCAGCCTGAACGACGTCATCATCCCCAAGCTGAAGGATTTATTCACCCTGAGCTATGCCCAGGCCATGCTGGTGCAGTCGGCCTTCTTCGCCGCCTATTTCGTGGTCTCGCTGCCGGCCGCCGCCATAGTGCGCCGCGTCGGCTACATGCGCACCGCAGTGGTCGGCCTGCTGACCATGACCGCCGGCTGCCTGCTGTTCATCCCGGCGGCCTCGTCCGGCCTGTTCATCACCTTCCTGGGGGCGCTGTTCGTGCTGGCGGCCGGCATCACCATCGTGCAGGTGGTGGCCAATCCGCTGATCTCGATGCTGGGCGCACCCGCCACGGCCTCGAGCCGCCTGACCTTCGCCCAGGCCTTCAATTCGCTCGGCACCACGGTGTTTCCCTACGTGGGTGCGATCGTGATCCTGGGCTCGCTGGCCCATGTCGACCAGACAAGGCTGACGGATGCCGCCCTGGGCGCCTACCGCGCAGCCGAAAGCCAGGTGGTGGTGCACACCTATCTTGGCCTGGCGATCGCCCTGGCCGTCGTCGCGGCACTGGTCTGGATGAACCGCAACAAGCTGGCCGAGCGCACCAGCCCGGACGGCGGCATCATGAGCGCCTTCGGCCTGCTCCGGCAGCCGCGCTTCGCCTTCGGCACCCTGTGCATCTTCCTGTACGTGGGCGCGGAAGTCGCGGTCGGCTCGCTGATCGTGAATTACCTGATGCAGGCCGACGTGCTGGGCCTGGGCGCGGAAGCGGCCGGCAAGCACGTGCCGCTGTACTGGGGCGGCGCGATGTTCGGCCGTTTCCTGGGCGCCTATGTCTTGCGCATCTGCTCGCCGGGCAAGGTGCTGGCCGCAGTCGGCGCCGTCGCCGCCCTGCTGCTGCTGGTGTCCGCCACCAGCACCGGCGCCTTGTCGGGCTGGGCGCTGCTGGCCATCGGCCTGGTCAATTCGATCATGTTCCCGACCATCTTCACGCTGGCCTCGGAAGGACTGGGCGAGCGCGCGGCCGAAGGATCCGGCCTGATCTGCATGGCCATCGTCGGCGGCGCCATTGTGCCCCTGCTGACCGGTTATGCGGCCGACGCGTCGAGCCTGCGTTTATCGTTGGCCGTGCCGGCCGTGTGCTATTTGCTGATTCTGATTTTCGGCTGGTATGCGCGTCGGCCTATGCAGCCTTGCTGATTACCGTTCCGCCCCGTGTCCAGTCGATCCCCGACCGGATCCCGGGTGATTTCCGGGTGATTTCCGGCTGATTTACAGCTGATCGCCGGCCAGGATCTGCCTGCGGCCATCATGGCTGCAGGTCAGTCTCGGCCGGAGCCCGCCCCGGCACACGCCCGCGGCCGATACCGTTTTCCCTCAGCGTGCGCGCATTGATGCGGTCGCGTTCCTCGTCGCGCAGCCAGCCCCACTTGTTGAAATAGCGCGCCGCCGATACCAGGTGGTGCCACAGCAGCCGCCAGTGGCGGTACGACCCCTTCGCGTAATCGTGCACGATGGCCACGTGCGGCACGAACACCGTGCGCGCCACGCGCCCGACCCGGCGCGACAGATCCACGTCTTCGAAATACAGGAAAAAGCGTTCGTCGAACAGGCCGACGCGCTGCACCGTCTCGACCCGCATCAGCATGAAGCAGCCGGACAGCGCCGGCACGTCCATCACCTTGCTGTAGCCGCTGCCATGCAGTTCGTAGCGCGCCAGCCGTCCGCTCGAGCGGTGCAGCAGCGGAAAGAAGCGGCGCACCGCCAGTTCCAGCGGATGCGGCAGCAGTTTGCACAGCGGCTGCAGGCGGCCGTCCGGGTAATGCACGCGCGGCGCCACCAGGCCGACGTCGGGGTGGGCATCCATGTAGGCGAGCAGCTTGCCGATGCCGTCCAGCGGCAGCTGCACGTCGGGGTTCAGCACGACGTGGTAGCGGCTGCCGGCCGCCGCCGCGGCGTTCAGCGCCCAGTTGTGGGCACGCGCATAGCCGGGGTTGTCCGGCTGGTGGCGATAGATTGTGCCGAAGCGCGCGGCCAGGGCGCGCAGGGCATCGGTGCGCGAATTGTCGACCAGGTAGACCAGGATGCCCGGCCTGCCCATGGTGACGCTGGCCAGCAGCCGCTCGACCTGGTCCGGTCTGCTGTGGTAGCAGACGATGCAGCAGCTGGCCTCCACCGTCCCCGCCTTCATTTTCGCGGCTCTCGCAAGTGGAAGAAGGCCATGTGCGTGAACCAGGCATCTTCCCAGCCGTGGCAATTGGGATGCACCTCGGGCAGGATGCGCGGCCGGCTGTTGCCGCGCGATTCAGGACGGCCGATCGAGATGTCGTGGAACCAGACATCGACCTCGCCGAACCAGCGCCCGAAGTCCCCGGCCACCTCGGGAATGTCCTGGGTGCCGAAGGCCACGTCGCACACGCTGTTGGTGCCGGCGGCGTCCCAGCGGTTCTCGAACCAGCGCGCATGCAGGCGGTCGATGTGGTGCACGTCGAGCAGGAAGGATTCGTTGGCGGGCGGCGCCGCGGTGCGGCAGTAGGGGTAATACTTCGAGAAGAAGAATTGCAGGGTGGCGCAGCCGCCCGGACGCAGGATGCGCACGATGTCGTCGAGGATGCCGGCGCGGGTGTCGTGCACGCAGATGTGCTGCATCGAGATCGCGCAATAGGCGAAGTCGTAGCTCGAGGACGGGGCGGCACCGCAATCGGTGCCGGAGCTGAGGAAGATTTCCGAACCGGGAGTGCGCACGCGCGCCGCCCGCACCATTTTTTCCGAGATGTCGGCACCGTCGACCTGGCGCAGCAGGCGCGCCATGCGCCGGATCATGCGCCCTTCGCCGCAGCCTATCTCGAAACCGCGCGCGCGCGCCGGATCGGCCAGCACCGGCTTGCGGATGTCGCCATAGCGGTGCAGCAGGTGAGTCTCGTAAGGGAAGTTCTCGTGATAGTCGTAATTGCCGACGAGATCCTCGACCGTGTCCGGCGTCGCGTCGTAGAACTGCCGCTGCATGGTCGCGTACTGTTTCAGGTAATCGCTCATTGCCGTTCCTCACGTTAAGCTGCGGTTCGCACATGAGCTCAGAGCCGCCGATAACTGGACGGTTGCAGCGGAATCGTGTCGGATTGCGCAAGATCAGTCAGCGCCGACTTGGCGCCCGGAGAATCTGCGCTTCAGCCACCCTGATCGCATACCATGATCCTGACTGGACGAAACCTCGGCAATCTTGCGGGCGGCCCCGCCCTGGCCGACCTCGGGCGCGCCGCCCGGCTGCTGCACGTGATCGCCTTCATGGCGGCCGGCGACCTGCGCGCGCGCTACCGCCGCAGCGTGCTGGGGCCGTTCTGGATGACCCTGGGCACCGCCGCCGGCACGCTCGGCCTGGGCCTGGTGTGGAGCGAGCTGCTGCACATCGACCGGGCCAACTTCGTGCCCTCGCTCACGGCCGGACTGATCATGTGGCAATTGCTCAGCGGCTGCATCAGCGAAGCCACCACCACCTACTGGCGCCAGAGCGCGATCCTGCGCAATCTCAGCGTGCCACTATCGATGCCGCCGATCCAGATGGTGCTCAAGCACCTGATCAACTTCCTGCATAACGTGCCGGTGCTGGTCGCGGTGCTGCTGATCTTCAAGCTGCCGCTCACCTGGGCCACTTTGCTGGTGCTGCCCTGCCTGGCGCTGGTGGCGCTCAACCTGCTCTGGATCAGCCTGCTGCTGTCGATGCTGGGTGCGCGCTTCCGCGACCTCGAATACGTGGTCAACGCGGCGATGCCGCTGCTGATGTTCCTCAGCCCCGTGTTCTACCGGCCGAGCTACCTGCCCTTCAACGGCCACTTCGTCTGGTTCAACCCGCTGAGCCACCTGATCGAGATCGTGCGCGATCCGCTGCTGGGCACGGCGCCGCCCGGCTTCGTGGTACTGACCACCTGCCTGCTCGCGCTCGGTGGCTGGGCCTTCACGCTGTGGCTGTTCAATGCCAAGCGCAACCGCATCGCCTACTGGCTGTGACGGCGATGGCCAGCCTCGAATTCCACGGCGTGACGGTGCAATATCCGGTCTACGACGTGCGCGCCAAATCGCTGCGTTCGCGCCTGGTCGCCATCTCCACCGGCGGCCGCATCGAACGCGAAGCCTCGGGCGTGCAGATCGTGACCGCGCTGCGCGACGTCAGCTTCAGCCTGACCGATGGCGACGCGGTCGGCCTGGTCGGCCACAATGGCGCGGGAAAAAGCACCCTGCTGCGCACCATGGCCGGGGTCTACCAGCCCGCCTGGGGCAGCGTGCGGCGCGACGGCCGCATCGCCACCGTGTTCGAGCTCGGCGCCGGCATGGATGGCGAGCTGAGCGGCTACGAAAACATCCAGCGCATGGGCCTGCTGATGGGCATAGACCAAGGCGAGATCCGCGCGCGCATGGACGACATCGAAAGCTTCACCCAGCTCGGCCCCTTCCTCGGCCTGCCGGTGCGCACCTATTCGGCCGGCATGGCCACGCGCCTGATGTTCGCGGTGGCGACCTCGACCCGGCCCGACATCCTGCTGGTCGACGAAATCTTCGGTGCCGGCGACGCCGAATTCCAGGAAAAGGCGGCGCAGCGCATGGAGTCGCTGATTTCCACCGTCAGCATCTTCGTGTTCGCCTCGCACGACACGGCGGCCCTGAAGCGCTACTGCAGCCGTTTCCTGCGCCTGGAACATGGCCAGGTCACGGAAATCGAGGCGTCTGCGCTTTGAGCGCGGTTCAAAACACGCGGCGCGCACGATAGATGTGGATCAGCAAAGCGCCGGGTTGTGCGGACTATGCTCGAAGCATGAAACGACTGATCATCGACCTCGACGAAACCCTGACGCTGGCACCGTGCGCACCCGCACTGCCCGACGGCGCGCCCATGGGCTATGCGCACGCGCTGCCCAACCTGGCGCTGATCGCCAGGCTGCGCGAGTACCGCGCCAAGGGCTTCGACATCGTCATCAGCACCAGCCGCAGCATGCGCACCTTCGAGGGCAACATCGGCAAGATCAACGCGCACACGCTGCCGCTCATCCTGGATTGGCTCGGCCGGCACGACGTGCCCTACGACGAAATCTACGTCGGCAAACCGTGGTGCGGTCTGGAGGGCTTCTACGTGGACGACAAATCGATCCGGCCATCCGAATTCGTACGCTATTCGCTGCCGGCCATCCACGCCTTGCTCGCTGCCGAAAAGGCCGGTGCCTGAATGCTGCTCATTACCTCGGGTGCCTATGTCGAGAGCGAACTCGCCTCCGAGTTCGGGCGTATTCCGCCAGCGTTCCTGCCCGTCGGGAACCGCCGCCTGTACACCTACCAGGTGAACCAGTTCGGGCGCCTGCACGAACGCGTCTGCCTGACCGTACCCGACGACTTCCGGCTCGACGAAGCCGATACGCTGTGGCTGCGCGCGCACCGCGTCGAGATACTGCGCACCACGCCGGGTGCGGCGCTGGGGGCGGCCGTGCACGAATTCCTGTGCGTGACCGGCGTGGCCGGGCCGCTCGACATCCTGTACGGCGACACCCTGGTCACCGATCCGCTGCGCGCGGGCAGCGACTGGCTGGCCGTGGGCGATACCGACGAATACTACGACTGGTACCACGAGGCGCCGTCCAGCGGCCAGCCTGGCGGCACCTGGACCGGGCTGTTCTCGTTTTCCGACGCCGGCCTGCTGCGCACCCAGCTGGAAGACGGCGACGACTTCATCGCCGCCGTCCGCGCCTACGACCACGCGATCGGGGGCCTGGCGCACTGGACGGTGTCGCGCTGGCTCGATTTCGGCCACGTGCACACCTACTTCGATTCCAAGCGCATCATCACCACCCAGCGCCATTTCAACCAGCTGCGAGTGGCCGACGGCGTGGTCACCAAGTCCGGCGCCGACAGCGCCAAGATCATGGCCGAAGCCAGCTGGTTCGAGCAGGCGCCGGTGCCCATCAAACCCTTCCTGGCGCCCTACATCTGCCGCACCACCGAGGACGATGGCAACGGCGGCGCCTGCGCTTACCAGCTCGAATACCTGCACCTGGCCGCATTGAACGAGCTGTACGTGTTCGGCCGCCTGCCCGAGCGCGTGTGGCGCCGCATTTTCCGCGCCTGCGATGCCTATCTGCGTATCGCCGCCAGCCTGGCGGCCGCGCCGCCGGACGCTGCACGGCTGGAGGGTGCGCAGTCGGATTCAACGCAATCCAGTCCGGACCTCGTGCGCCAGACCTGGGTGGACAAGACCCTGCAGCGCCTGGACAGGTATGCAAGCCAGGCCGGCATCGACCTCGATGCGCCCTGGACCCTGAACGAACGCCCGGCACCGCCACTGCGCGCCATCGCCGAACACGCCGGCGTGGCCCTGGTGGCGGCCGCGCCGGTACCCGCCTTTTTGCACGGCGATTTCTGCTTCAGCAACATCCTGTTCGACTTCCGCGCCGGCCGCGTCAAGATGGTCGACCCGCGCGGCACCGACGCCCTCGGCCGGCCCAGCCGTTTCGGCGACCTGCGCTACGACCTGGGCAAGCTGGCGCATTCGGTGCTCGGCCTGTACGACTTCATCATCGCCGGCTTTTACCTGCTGCGCGCGGATGGCCCCGACCTGCAATTCCGCGTGCTGTCCGAACGTTGCCTGGCGGTGCAGCGCCTGTTCATGGCGACATCCTTTGCCGGACACCGTCCCGCGCAGTGGCAATGCCATCCGGCGATGGTGTTGCTGTTCCTGTCGATGCTTCCCCTGCATGCGGACGACCCGCGGCGCCAGCAGGCGCTGATGGCCAACGGCATCAGGCTCTACCTGGAGTGGACATCCGATGATCGTCATCCCGATGGCGGGACAGAGCCGGCGCTTTCGTGAAGCCGGCTACGAGCGCCCCAAGTACGAGCTGCCGCTGCAAGGGGAATCGCTGTTCGCCTGTTGCCTGCGCTCCTTCGAACGCTACTTCTCCAGCGAGCGCTTCCTGTTCGTGGCGCGCGCCGGCTGCAATGCCGACGCCTTTGTCGCCGCCGAATGCGAACGCCTGGGCATCCTCGACCGCCGTATCGTCATGCTGGACGCACCCACGCGCGGCCAGGCCGAGACCGTGCTGCTCGGCCTGCGCGAAGCCGGCTGTCCGGCCAACGATGCCCTCCTGATCTTCAACATCGACACCATCCGGCCCGGCTATGCCTTCCCGGCGGAAGCCGCGCACAGCGACGGCTACCTCGAAGTCGTGCATGCGCCCGGCGAGCACTGGTCCTTCGTGCGTCCTGCCGCTTCCTTCACCCGGCGCGTGGCCGAAACCGCGGAAAAGCGGCGCATCTCGGCGCTGTGCTGCACCGGTCTGTATTATTTTGCGCGCGCGGCCGACTTTGCCGCCGCCTGCGAAGTCGCGCTGCACAGCTCCGCGGACTACCTCGAGCGCTGGGGCGAACTGTATGTGGCGCCGCTGTACAACACGCTGATCGAGGCCGGCCGCCACATCGTGTACGAGGAAGCGCCGTCCAGCCGCGTGCATTTCGCCGGCACCCCGGCCGAGTACGGCGCCCTGGTCGCCTCGCACCGGAGCTTGCCTTGATCTGTATCTCGCTGCCCGTGCACACGCGTCCCGCCGTGATCGCCGGGCAGCTGGCCAACTTCGCCGCCTTCTTGCCGACGGCGCAGGTGGTGCTGCACATCTCGGCCAATGCCCGCTTCACGCCGGCCCAGCTCGAAGCCGCGCTGGCAGCCGGCGCTTGCAACAACGCCATCATCAATCCGCAACGCCTGGCCACCGGCTGGGGCAACATCCTGCTGGCCCACCTGGCCAACATCGCCTGGATCCGGCGCCAGCTGCCGGCCTGCACCCGCATCTGCCTGCACTCCTCGAACGACATGCTGGTGCGGCGCGGCCTGGACAGCCACCTGGATGTCGGCGGCAACTTCCTGCACCGGCGTCCGATCCGGCCCGGCAGCCGCTGGCGCTTTGCCGGCGCGGCCCTCGGCGACCAGCCCCTGCTGGCGCTGTGCAAGCGTCTCGGCGACGCGCCGGCGCTCGGCTCGCAGGTCGAAGGCGCCAGCTACGACGCCGCCCTGCTCTACGAGATTGCCGACATCGTCAAGCATGCGGCGCGCCAGCCGGCACCCTTGCCGTATCCGCGCGAGGAAGTCTGGCTGTCGACGGTGGCCCATGCGCGCGCGGCGCCCGTGGCCGGCCTACCCTATGTGTTTTCCGAGGTGCACCGCTTCGACCGTGCCTTCTGGCGGGTGCTGCGCGTGATCGACCCTGTCATCGGCCGCCGCGGCGATGCGCGCTGGCTGCCGCGCCGGGCGCTGGAATTCCTGATGATCCGTTCCGGCTTCCACCGCATCGACCGCACCTGGGTCGAACGCATCGCCCAGGACCGCGCCGACGCGCTGGCGCCCCACGAATGGCTGTCCGACGGCCAGGGCAAGTGGCGGGTGTTCGAGCGCCACGGGCTGTATGGCGTCAAGCGCGTGCCGCGCCGGCCGGATTCGCCGCTGCGCCGCTACATAGATCAACTGAGCGCGCAAACGAGCGATCAACTGAGTGGCCAACTCGGCCCCCAAGCGGACAAGCACCCGGATGCGCAACTCAGCATTCCGGCAGACCAATGGAGCAGCCATCCACGCAAACCGCACACCGGCCGCCCCGGCGCCGGTACTCCCGCCCATGAAGACCACTGACATCACGCTGGTATTCCAGGGGGCCTTCAAGCCCTACGTCACGCGCGAGCACGAAAACTTCGCGCGCAACATCCGCCTCACGCGCAAGGTGTTGCCGGGCGCGCGGGTCATCCTCTCGACCTGGGCCGGCACGGAGCTGCCGTCCGGGCTGGAGGTGGACGCCGTAGTCGAAAGCGCGGATCCGGGCGGCCTGGCGCCGCTCAAGCTCGACGACAACAAGGCCAACAACATCAACCGCCAGCTGCTCAGCACGCAATCCGGGCTGGCGGCGGTGACGACCCCCTATGCGGCCAAGCTGCGCACCGACAGCTTCCTCGAGCACGCCGGCTTCATCGATTTTTACCGCGAACAGCTCGCCCTCGACGACGGACGCGGGCGCCTGCTGGCCTCGTCCTTCTTCACGCTCGATCCCACCCTGTTCGAGCGCCTGGCTTTCCACCTGAGCGACTGGTTCCAGTTCGGCCCGACGCCGCTGCTGCGCGATTACTGGTCGGCGCCGCAGATGTCGTCCAAGGATGCGCGCCAGTATGAGAACCAGGCACATGCCGCCGGCTCCACCGTGTTCGAGCGCCAGTTCCGTGCGTGCTTTGCGGTGGAGCAGTACCTGTGTCTGCATTTCGCCCACGCGCGCGGCTACAGCGCGCCGCGTTTCCTGAACGACGTGTCCGGCAATGTACTGCCGGACTTCCAGCGCTTCCTGGCGCAGGAGGTGATGCTGCTCGATCCGTGGCAAATCGGCCTGCGTTTCGACAAGTACGGCTGGGTCGGCAATTCGGCCTTCCAGCGCCTGAACAACCTGATGCACCTGGACTGGCTGGCGCTGGCCAACCCGATGCTGACCGGCTGTGCCGAGCCGGCGGCGCTGCATGCGCTGATCGAAAAACGCCGGCGCCAGAAGGAAGCCGCGCGCCTGGCCTTCCGTTACAGCGGCGCCCTGCACGGGCTGATCTTCGATCCGAACCGGCCGCACCACCCGGTGCGCCGGCTGGCGGCCGGGATCGCGCGGCGCCTGGCACGCGGCTGAACGAGCGGATTGCACCGTCCATGCGCGTCGCCGCCGTCCTCGTTACCCACAACCGGCCCCAGCTCCTTCTGCAGGCGCTGGCCGCGCTGCGCGCCCAGACGCGCCCGCTGAACGCCATCTATGTCGTCGACAATGCCAGCGAGCCGGGCAGCGACGCCGCCGGCGCAATCGGCCCTGGTGGCGCGGATGGGGTGACGCTGCTGCGCTCCAAGGTCAACCTTGGCGGCGCCGGCGGCTTTGCACTGGGCATGACACACGCCTTCGCGGCCGGCCACGACTGGATCTGGCTGCTGGACGACGATGCGATGGCGCGGCCGGATGCGCTGGCGCGCCTGCTCGATGCCGCCGCCCTGCTGTCCTCCGGTGCGGCCACGCCGGCCGGCCGGGAGGCGCCGGCGACCACCGGCGCCCTGTGCGGCACGGTGCGCGAATTCGGCGACATCGCCCTGCGCCACCGGCGCTGCTATCACCTGCCGAGCGGCGTCGAGCGTCCCTTGCCGCGCACCGCCTACGCCGGGCCGCCCTGCCGCGTCGACACGGCTTCCTTTGTCGGTTTCCTGGTATCGGCCGCCGCCGTCGCCGCGGTCGGCATGCCGGAGCGCGCTTTTTTCCTAGGCTACGACGACACCGAATATTCGCTGCGCCTGCGCCGTGCGGGCCATGCGCTGTGGCTGGTACCGGACAGCGTGGTCGAGCACCTGCGTTCGCGCGGTTCTCGCCTGCGCGCGGGACCCTTCGGTCCCAAGCATTACTTTACTATCCGCAATCGCCTCGCCGTGGCGCGTGCCTATGCCACCTGGCCGCTGCTGCCGACCGCGGTCGCGCTGCTCTTCGGCCTGGCGCTGTGGCTGGCCTGCGGCGTGCGCCTGCGCCGCGGTGCCCTGCGCATCCTGCTGCGGGCCCTCGCCGACGGTGCCGCCGGCCGCCTGGGACCGTTTCCGGAAACGCTCACACGTCTGCAGGCGCGGCCGCCGGCGGCCCGGGGGCCAGCCGGCACCGGCCCCGGACGTGCCTGACCAGAAACCGCCGTGCCAATCGCTTGGGCGGCGTTCGCCCCCGTGTCGGCGTTGGCGTTGGCATTGGCGTTGGCATTGGCACTGTCATCCGCGCCGGCATCCACCCCGCCCAGGCACCAGCCCATCAGGAGAAACACCATCAAGGCATAGAACAAGCTGCCCTTCATCGACCAGAAGATAACTTCGCTCAGCCCGAAAGCGGCATAAGCCAGCACCACCAGCATGCCGGCCAGCGCCGCCGACTGGCGCGGCCCCGGCCCCGTCGCACGCAGCAGCTGCGTCCGGAAGAAGAGATAAGGCGCCAGCAGGATGCCGATCCAGGCGCACAGCCCCGGGATGCCGCGCGTGACCAAAGCTTGCAGCGCGTCGTTGTGCATGTGCGGGGGTTCCGGCGGCGCGAATACGGCCGGGCTGAGTTCGCCTGCGGCGACCCAGGCACGCATGCGGCGCTTGTAGGCCGGCGTGTCGAGGCCGCGCCAGGGGTGTTCGGCGGCGAGGCGCAGGCCGGCCTGCCACAAGTCCAGGCGTACGCCGATCGACGTGGCGACCGGGCTATCGGCCAGGTAAAGCCGGACGTCGCTGACGCCGACCGCGATGCGCGCCCGCACGCCGGTCTGCGGCAGCGCATAGGCGCCGAGCGCCAGCGCGCATGCCAGCAGCGGCACGCCCAGCAACAGGCGGCGCGGCAACAGCAGGCGCCGGCGCGCCGCTGCCAGCAACACGAAAGCCGCCGGTAGCGCCAGCCAGCCGCCACGGCTGCCGGTCAGCAGCGAGGCGGCCAGGCCGGCCACGGTGCCCAGGGCCGCCATCCAGCGCACCCTACCCTGGCGGGTGACGAAGGCACCGGCCAGGGCAAGCAAGGCCAGGCACAGCGACAAGTCGCCGAAGGTGATCGGATTCAGCAGCCCGCCGGGCCGTTCCATTCCCAGCGCCAGCCGTTGCCAGCCGACGAAGACGGCGCCCAGCAGCGCCCCGCTGGCGGCGCCCAGCCACAGGAAGCGCAGCGGCGGCCGGCCGGCCTGCACCACCAGCATGGCGCTGCAGGCGATGCACATGCGCGCGGGCGCATCGACGGCGTTGGCGCCATGGGTGCGGCCCGCTGCCAGCCACAGCACGCAGGCCAGGTGCAGCAGGAAGGCGAGCAGCACCCAGCGCGTGCACGGCCAGTGCGCGCGCAGTACCCGGACGCAATCGCGCCACCACAGGCAGGCGCTGAACAGGAACAGGAAACCAGCCAGGCCGATGGCGACATCGCTGACGAGGCTGAACAAGGGAAAGGCCAGCACCAGGGCCGTGGCCCATCCCTGCCGCCATGCAGGATGGGCGCCGGAACGGAAAGGAGGACGATGCATGGGCGGGCACCAGGAAGACGATCGTCCCAGTCTGCGCGCGCCTGGGTGAGCGCACGTGGAGCTGCGTCAGGCGTGACGGGCTTGCGTGCTGGATGCCGCGCCTGGCGCCACAGGCATTTACAGGACGCTGTCGGTGCGCATCACCGGGTACAGGTTCAGGCGCTCGTCCCAGGATGCATGGCGGCGCGCGAAGAATTCGAGGCGCGCGTGCGGATTCTTGGCAAAGGCCGGATCGCTCTCGACCTTCTTGCGGAACTCGGCGGCCAGCGCCGGATCCCGGGCCATCTGCTCGCGCGCGACGTCTTCGGCGACGTACTCTTCCATGTATTCCTTGCGCTCGAAGGCGTTGTTGAATGTGCCCCAGGCCAGCAGCGAGTCCGGTGCCTGCGGCTCGAACAGCGCCATCACCAGGCGTGCCTTGGGCTGGGCGATCGGCACGAACAGCGCGCCCCTGGCCAGCGGGCGCGGCTCGGTTTTCCAGCTGCCCTGGACCGTCAGGCGCTGGTGCGATTCGAAGGAAGTTGCCGCAAAGCTCGCCTTGTCGGCGCGGAAGGTCTGCAGCGGGGCGCCCTGCACCGCCTTGTCCAGCGTGCGGTAGCCGATGCCGTGCTGGGCCAGCTTGGCCGCGACGATCTGCGCCCAGGCCGCCGGCACCACATAGCCGGCGCCCGGCGCCTGCACCCGCAGGTCTTCCACCACCTCGTCGCGCAGCGGCACGTGCCAGACCTGGGGCTTGCTTTCGTCGTAGCGGGTCATCAGCATGCCCGACACGTCGGACAGCGTGCGCGTGTAGGCATAGCCCTGGAAATCGACCATGGTGGCCTTGTCCGTGGTTTTATAGGTCAGCGCCACCGGCTGGCCGGCGAGGCGGGTCGCGCGCGCGTCGGCGGCTTGGGCCGCCTGCTGCCATTCGCCGCCATGGCGCGCCACCTGCTGCAGCACCGAGACGAAGGAATTATGCGTGACGCGCACCCGGGTCGGGTAATCCTTCCACGAGTGGGTCTCGACCAGCATCGCGATCCGGTTGCGCAGCTGGAAGTAGCCGGTCGAGAAGCGCGGTTCCGACACGCTGTCGACGAAGCCGGAGGCCGGATCGTCGGTTTCCTTGAAGGACATGTAATAGGACTGCGGCGAGGAACCCTGCTTGCTGATGTCTCCGATCACGCCAGCGCGCAGCGCCAGGCCGGCCGCGCGGAAGGCCGGATCGCCCGAATACACCGGCTCGACCTGGATCGAGACGTCGTGCTGGAACATGGCGCCGTCGGTGACGTGCAGATCGACATACACCAGTGGATCCCAGGCATTGACCAGCGCCAGCATGGCTTGCATCTCGGGCGCATCGGCCTTGACGTAGTCGCGGTTCAGGTTGAAGTTCTGGGCGGTGGTGCGCCAGCCCATCTCGACCGGGCCGCGCTGGTTCGGGCGGTTCCATTTGGCGAAGCGCTCGTGGCCGTCGACGTTGAATACCGGCACGAACAGCAGCACCTGCTTGTCGAGCGCACCCTGGGCCAACTTGTTTTCCACCTTCGTCTCGAGCATTTCGCGCAGCGCAAGGAAGCCGGCATCCTTGCCATCGATCTCGCCGGCGTGGATGCCGCCCTGGATCAGCGTCACCGGCAGCTTGTGCTGGCGTGCTGCCTCCGGGGTGAACACGCCGCGCGCATTGACGGCCAGCGCCAGCATCGGCCGGCCTTCCGGCGTGGTGCCGAACTGGAAGCACTTGACCTGCTTCGGATAAGCGCCCTGGAAGGCGCTGCACAGCTTGATCACTTCGTCGTAACGGCCGGTGGCGGTAAAGCCGGAACGTTCGGAGACGGTGACGAGGTCGGGGGCGGCGTGCAGGACGGGGGTGGTGGCCAGCAGGGCGAGCAGGAACGCGGAACGCAGCATCGGGGGGACTCCGGCGGGTTGTGGGGTAGCCGGAAATTATAAACTGGCAACAGATGACAGTGGGGAAACGCTGCGCCCGGCGATATCGTTAGCGTAAAACCGTCCCCACCGCGGAGGCGGAATAATGCCCCCGGCATTATTCCTCCAAGTTCGTCGCGGGCCGCCAGCCTGTCTTCCGGGCTGTTCGTGCAACTTGGCCCCCCCCCGTCTTCGCGGGGGTGACGTTCTGGAGCAAACGAAGGAATCGGCTTAACGTTTAGCCGGCAACACCCGGATCTCCTTCACCGCCGGCCGCACCAGCTTCATGCTCACCGCGCTCGCCCGGCTGCTCGGGCACACATTGCCGGTACGGTAAGCCAGCGCCGCCGCCAGCAAGCCTTCGGACGTGTCGCCCTGGTCATGCGACAAATCGTCGGCCACGGTGCAGGTCGGGGTGAAGCCGTCGGCGTAGTCGCCGAAGCCCTTCGCGTTCACGCCCTGGAACTCGATCGCGAAATACGTCGTGCCGCAGTTGTCGACCGGGGTGAAGCCGTAGGGCTTGCCGCAGGTGCCGCCGCCGATGATGTCGACCTGGATGTCGATGCCGCGCAGGCCGTTGATTACCGATTCGCTGGCCGAGCAGGTGCCGGCGGTGGTCAGCACGGTCACGTGCTTCAGGCCCAGGTAAGGCAGGGCCTGCTTGGCGGTGGCCGGGTTCGGCGCGTCGTAGCCGATGGCGGTGCTGGTGAAGGGGAAAGGCGACTCCGCCGGCATCTTGCCGTTGTAGTTCAGGCGTTCGAACACCTTGCCGGACGAGGACGGGCCGGCCACCATGTACGCCAGTTCGCTGGCGATGCCGAGCAGGCCGCCGCCGTTGTAGCGCATGTCGATCACCAGGTCGCTGACCTTCTGGGCCTGGAACATCGTGAAGGCGTCGATCAGCTGCTTCTCGGCGACGGCGTTGAAGTCGTCGAAGGTCAGGTAGCCGACCTTGCCGGTCGCGGTGTCGATCACTTTGGCGTTCTTGACCGAGGCGCTGCTGACCACCGCCGCGGCCAGGCTGACGGTGACGGTCGTGCTGCCGCGCTGCAGGCCGAACTGGTGCACCTCGCCCGATTTTTCCGGGAACAGGGCGGCATTCAGGGTGTCGATGCCGGCGGCGCTCTGGGTGTTCACGAAGTCGACGCCATCCACCGTGCTCAGCATGTCGCCGCGGCGCACGCCGGCGGCGGCGGCCGGCGTGCCCGGCTCGACGACCGTGGCGATCCAGGTCCGCGGCGCGGTCGAGGAATTCGTGGCCCAGGTTACGCCGTAGCCGAATTCCTGGCCGGCGATGCTCAGCGCATTCCACTCCGCCGTCGTATAGGTGAAATGGAACTGGTCCTTGGCCTTGCCCGATGCGGTGATGGCCGGGGTCTTGAGCTTGTCGAAATAATCCACGGCGTTGCTGAAATCCGCCATGTAGAAATTATTCGGGATTTCGTTGTACCAGAGGTAGTCGCTGTCGGCCCAGCCGCGCAGGAATTTCAGTTCGTCCAGCAGCGTGCCCTGGCGGTCCGGGAAAGCCACGCCGGTGATGGCGTCGGCGCCGGTGCGCGGCTTGGCGCAGAGGTTGGCGTAGCTCTGGTAGTTGGACGGGATCGGGTCCTGCGAGCGCGTCGTGACCGGGGTCGTCGGGCTGTTGTTGCTGCTGGGCGTGCCGCTGTTGAGCGGGGCACCGCCGCCGCCGCCGCAGGCGCCGAGGAGGACGGTGGCCGCGATGGCGCAGCCAGCCAGGCGGAAGGAAGTCAAGGGAGCGCGGATAAGGAGCGGGTTCATGCGCCCGATTATAGGCACGGAATACTTGCTAGATTCCAACCAACTGTAACAGTGGGATAAAAATACAACGCCACCGTTTTCGCCGTATGTACGCGAAAACGGTGGCATCTTTTCAGAACATCAAGTCAGCGCCAGGATCAAGCCGCACGCGGCGTGGCGTCCACGGCATGGAAGGCCGCCATCAGTTCCGCTTCCTTGCGCTTGGCCGCCGCCAGGTTGCGCTCCTTGACGTGGCCGAAGCCGCGGATGTCTTCCGGGATGCTGGCAATCGCCACCGCCTGCGCCAGGTTCGCTTCGGTCAGCTTCGGCAGCAGCGCGCCCACGATGCGGCGGTAGTCGCCGATCAGGGCACGTTCCATGCGGCGCTCTTCGGTGCGGCCGAAAGGATCCAGCGCGGTGCCGCGCAAGCCTTTCAGCTTCGCCAGCACGCCGAAGGCCTTCATCATCCACGGGCCGAATTCCTGCTTCACCAGGTGGCCCTGCTTGTCCTTTTTCGCCATGATCGGCGGCGCCAGGTGGAATTTCAGGGTGACGTCGCCTTCGAACATGCCCTGGATTTTTTCCATGAACGCTGGATCCGTGTACAGGCGCGCGACTTCGTACTCGTCCTTGTAAGCCATCAGCTTGTGCAGGTAGCGGGCCACTGCTTCGCTCAGGCGCGTGCCCTTCCCAATGCGCGCTTCGGCCGCGCGCACGCCATCGACGAAGTCCTTGTACTGCTGCGCATACGCCGGGTTCTGGTAAGCGGTGAGCAGTTCGACGCGGCGGTTCACGATCTCGTCCAGGCTCTGGGTGCGCTTGAATTCAATCACCTTCGCGGGCGTCGTCATGCGCGTGACCGAAGCCAGGTCGTGCGCGGCGCTGCGGCCCCACTCGAAGGCCGCCTTGTTGAAGCCGACCGAGATACCGTTCAATTCGATTGCCTTCATGATCGAGGAGGCCAGGAGCGGCACATGGCCCTTCTGGAAGGCGTAGCCGAGCATGAACATATTGGTGGCGATGGCGTCGCCCATCAACGTGGTCGCAATCTGGCCGGCATCGATGAAATCGACGTTGCCGGCGCCGCAGGCCTGCAGGATGGCGCCGCGCGAACCTTCGCCCGGGAATTGCCAGTCCGGGTTCTTGATGAAGGCGGCCGTCGTGGCGCCGCTGGCGTTCACCGCGGCCCAGGTGCGGTTTTCGCCCATGCGCGACAGCGCGTCGCGGCTGGCGGTGACGATCTGGTCACAGCCGATGACCAGGTCGGCGTTGCCGGTGCCGACGCGGGTCGAGTGCAGGTCGGACTGGCGGTCGGCCAGGCGCACGTGCGACATCACCGGACCACCCTTCTGGGCCAGGCCGCTCATGTCCAGCACCAGCGCGCCCTTGTTCTCGACGTGGGCCGCCATCGCCAGGATCTGGCCGACGGTCACCACGCCGGTGCCGCCGATGCCGGTGACCAGGATGCCGAAGGGCGTCGCCGTCGACGGGATGCGCGGCATCGGCAGCGCCGACGGCTTGGCTTCGGTGCTTGCCGCCTTCTTCGGTTTCTTCAGACCGCCGCCTTCGACCGTGACGAAACTCGGGCAGAAGCCGGTCACGCACGAGAAGTCCTTGTTGCAGGACGACTGGTTGATCTGGCGCTTGCGGCCCAGTTCCGTTTCCAGCGGCTCCACCGACAGGCAGTTCGACTGCTTCGAGCAATCGCCGCAGCCTTCGCATACGGCTTCGTTGATCACGGCGCGCTTGGCCGGGTCGGGATACTCGCCCTTTTTCCGGCGGCGGCGTTTTTCGGACGCACAGGTCTGGTCGTAGATCATGGCCGACACGCCCGGCATCTCGCGCAGTTCCTTCTGCACGTCCATCAGCTCGAGGCGGTGGCGCACGGTGACGCCTTCGGCCCACGGGTAATCGGCCGGGTATTTTTCCGGTTCGTCGGTCACGACGATGATCGGGCTGACGCCTTCGGCGGCCAGCTGGCGGCTGATCCTGGCCGGATCGAGCGGACCGTCGTGCGACTGCCCGCCGGTCATCGCGACGGCATCGTTGTAGAGGATCTTGTAGGTGATGTTGACCTTGGCCGCGACCGAGGCGCGGATCGCCAGCACGCCCGAGTGGAAGTAGGTGCCGTCGCCGAGGTTGGCGAACACGTGTTTTTCGTCGGTGAACGGGGCCTGGCCGATCCAGGTCGTGCCTTCCGCGCCCATGTGGGTGAAGGTCGACGTTTCGCGGTCCATCCACAACACCATGTAGTGGCAGCCGATGCCGGCCATGGCGCGCGAGCCTTCCGGCACCTTGGTCGAGCTGTTGTGCGGGCAGCCCGAGCAAAAATAGGGGATGCGGTCGGTTTCCGGATTGGCCTTGGCCGGAATCGCTTTCAGCACCAGCTCCTTGGCTTCCAGGAAGGCGATGCGTTCGCGCACGCGCTCGGCGACCGGGTGGCCGGCGCAGTAGTGCGAGATGCGCGAAGCGATGGCGCGCGCGATCTGGGCCGGGTTCAGCTCATAGGTGCCGGGCAGCAGCCAGTCGCCCTGGCCGGAGCGGGTCTTGACGCTCCATTCGCCGCTGTCGTCGAATTTACCCACCACGCGCGGGCGCTCGCCGTCGGGCAGGTTGTACAGCTCTTCCTTCAGCGCGTATTCCAGCACTTGCCGTTTTTCCTCGACCACCAGGATCTCGTCCAGGCCGCGCGCGAATTCGTGCACGCCGATCGAGTCCAGCGGCCAGGTCATGCCGACCTTGTACACGCGCAGGCCGATCTCGCGCGCCGCCTGTTCGTCGATGCCGAGGTCGGCCAGCGCCTGGCGCGTGTCGAGGTAGCTTTTACCCGCGGTGATGATGCCGATCTTCGGGGTCGGGCTGTCCCACACCAGCTGGTTCAACTTGTTGGCGCGCGCGTAAGCCAGGGCCGCGTACCACTTGTAGTTGTTCATCCGCACTTCCTGGTCGAGCACGGCGTCCGGCCAGCGGATGTTGAGGCCGCCCGGCGGCATCTCGAAGTCGGTCGGAATCACGGTCTGCACGCGGTCCGGGTCGAGGTCGACCACGGCGCCGGACTCGATGATGTCGGTGACGCATTTCATCGAGACCCACAGCCCGCTGAAGCGGCTCATGGCCCAGGCGTGCAAGCCGTAGTCGATGTATTCCTGCACCGAGGACGGGTACAGCACCGGCATGCCGACGTGGTGCAGGATGTGGTCCGACTGGTGGGCCGTCGATGAGGACTTGGCCGCATGGTCGTCGCCGGCCAGCACGATCACGCCGCCGTGCGCGGCGCTGCCGGCGGCATTGCCGTGCTTGAACACGTCGCCGCAGCGGTCCACGCCCGGGCCCTTGCCGTACCACATGGCGAACACGCCGTCGTACCTGGCATCCTTGAACAGATTGGTCTGCTGGGTGCCCCAGACCGCGGTGGCGGCCAGGTCTTCGTTCATGCCGGGGTGGAAGTGGACGTGGTGGGCGTCCAGGTGTTTTTTCGCTTTCACCGCGGTCTGGTCGACCTGGGTGACGGGGGAGCCGCGGTAGCCGGTGATGTAGCCGGCGGTGTTCAGGCCAGCCTGCAGGTCGCGCTCGCGCTGCAGCATCGGCAGGCGGATCAGGGCCTGGGTGCCGGTCATGAAGGCGCGGCCGCGTGCCAGCGTCCATTTGTCGTCGAGAGTGATGTCGTGCTGCGGCTGCGCCGGCTCCAGCTGTGCGCGGTCCAGGGGTGCGTTCATGCTTGTGTCTCCAGTTGTTATTACGCGCGGTATTCTTGATGGCCATGACGATGCATGGACACGGTCCGCGTCGATATTCCAGCCAGTATAGGCTTCTCCACCCAGCATTAAATTTCAATCAATTCCCCCCGCCAGACGATTTGCGCAATAAAATTGCGATACACCTGATCGACAAGGGGGATTCATGTCAAAAATCGAGCTGGATAAAACCGACCGCAAGATCCTCGCCATCCTGCAAGAGGATGGCAGGCTGTCCAACCAGGACGTGGCGGAGCGCGTCAGCCTGTCGCCCTCGCCCTGCCTGCGCCGCATCAAGCGGCTGGAAGAGGCCGGCGTCATCCGCCAGTACGTGGCATTGCTCGATCCCGACAAGCTGGGCCTGGGCCTGCTGGCCTATGTGAACGTGCGCCTGGAAAAGCACGCCGAAGGCGCGCCGAATGCGCGGGTGCCGGCGACCTCGCCGCGCTTCGAGTTCGCGCAAGCCGTGTCGTCCTGGCCCGAGGTGATCGCCTGCTATGCGATGACGGGCGAGATGGATTTCCTGCTGCGCGTGCACGTGGAAGACATGGAACACTTTTCGCGCTTCATGATGGGCACCTTGCTGCGCCACCCGGCGGTGCTGGATGTGAAGTCCAGCTTTGCCCTGCAGCGCATCAAGGAAACCACGGCGCTGCCGCTGGTGTAGTTCAAGACTTTTTCAGGCGCAGCAGCACCACACCGTGCGCCGGCACCGTCACCTCCAGGCGCTTGCCGGTGTCGCCGGTCTTGCCGCTCCAGGCGTCCGTCCAGCGATACGTCGCTTTCTTGAAGTCCACCTCGCGCTTGCTGAGGTCATCGCCGATCGTGTGCTGCCAGTCATAACGATACGACAGCGGCGCTTCTCCCCGGTTCAGGATCATGAAGGCCCACTCGTCGTTTGCCAGCGGCTTGGCCCACAGCTCGACCTGGCCCTGGTTGTAGAAGCGCAGCGCCTGCACGCCCAGCGGGTCCTGGTTGATGGCGATGACGTCGCGATTGCCGACGATCTTGCGCACCGGGGCCGGCATCGTCCTCAGATCGTTGCCGAGGATGAGCGGCGAATCCAGCATCGCCCAGATCGAGAAGTGGGCGCGGTCTTCGTCTTCCGTCATGCCCATGCCGACTTCCAGCATGTCCATGTCGTTCCAGCGGCCCGGACCCGAGTACTTGCGCAGGCCGGCCTGTTTATCCAGGATGCGCATGATGCCCAGGGCCGACCAGGAGCCGTGGCTCATTTCGCAATCCCAGCACGGGTAGATGTCGCCGGTGGTACGCCAGGAATGGCCGCTGCTGGCGGCCCATTCCCAGGGCTTGTTCTCGCCCCACTCGCAGATGCTCAGCAACATCGGGCGCTTGCTTGCACGGATCGCATCGCTGAAGGTCTGGTAGGCGCCGACGGCATTCAGGCCCTTGCTGTCGCACCAGTCGACCTTGATGTAATCGATGCCCCAGGCGGCATAGGTGCGCGCATCCTGGTATTCGTGGCCGCGGCTGCCCGGGCGGTGGCCGCAGGTGGTGTCGCCGACGTCGGAATAGATGCCCAGCTTGAGGCCGCGCGCATGCACGTAATCGGCCAGCGCCTTCATCCCGGACGGGAAGCGCTGCGGGTCCGGGTGCATCTCACCATTGGCGTCGCGCGCGCCGTGCCAGCAATCGTCGATGTTGATGTACTGGTAGCCTGCCTCCTTCAGGCCAAGTTTCACCATGGCGTCGGCGGTTTCGCGGATCAGCTTTTCGTCGATGTTGCAGGCGAATTTGTTCCAGCTGTTCCAGCCCATCTGCGGGGTCAGGGCCAGGCCTTCGGATTTCTGGGCCCAGGCCGGGGTCACGCCGAGGCCGGCGATCAGGATGCCGGCAAGGATGCGCTTCATGGTTTGCCTCCTTCCAGCCCGTGCAGGCGCCGCGCCGCATCGCCGATCACTTTCATCGTCGCCGCATCGCTGTCGAACACCGAGTACAGGCCCTGTTCTTCCTGCGGCGGATCGCCGACGAAATCGTTCCCCGGCTTCCACCAGTAGTCGGCATTCGCCGCGCGCCCCGCGCCGCCCCAGGCCCAGAAATTCCAGCCGGCGATGGGGTCGCCCTTTTCCGCGCGCCGCTGCACCAGGCCGAACACGGCGCCATAGAAACGGTCGCGCACGGCCGTGGACGACCCGGTGGCGAAGGCGCCGCCGTCGCGGTTCAGGCCGAATTCTTCCAGCACGATCGGCTTGCCCACCTGCTTCGCATAATCGATGTGGACGTTCAGGTAATGCAGGCTCTTGTCCATCATGCCGGGCCAGGTCTGGTCCGGCTGTTTCGGATCGAACCAGCCCCAGTTGGTTGGCCACAGGTGATAGGTCAGGTAGGCGATGTCCGGCGTGCGGTGCGCGTCCAGGTAGAGCTGCGCATCCTGGGCGGAACCGGCCAGGCCTTCGCTGCCGCTGCTGACCATGTGGCGGCCATCGAGCGAGCGGATGTAGTGGGCGCTGTCGGCGATCCACTGGACATAGCTCGCTTTTTCCGCCTTGCCCGCCTTGCTGTTGCCCGGACGCGGCTCGTTGGCCAGCTGCCAGGACAGGATGGCGGGGTCGTCGCGGTAGGGCTTGCCGGTGACCGTGTTGACGCGCTTGACGATGCGTGCGATGACTTGCCGGTACTCGCTCTGGGCCTTGGCATTGGTATAGAAACGCGCGTTCTCGGCCATGAAGCGCTCGTAATCCTTGCTGGCGTTGGGGTCGTGCGCCGGGCTGCCCGTGAACCAGTTCAGGTACTGGGTCATGCCGCCCGACCACTGCCAGAAGTTGTTCAGGTAAAGCACGGCCGTCATGTCGCGCTTGCCCAGCTCCGCCATCAGGAAGTCCAGGCCGGTCAACAAGCCCTCGTCATACTGTCCCGGCGCGGCCGTGGTCGCCGGGCTGACCGCGCTTTTCATCGCCGTCTTTTCCGACACCGCCAGCACGCGCACGTTGTTGATGCCCAGCGCTTTCAGGCGATCGAGCTCCTTCACCAGGCGCGCGCGCTGGCCGACACTGTCGGGCGCGCCCAGATAGGCGCCGTACCACAGGTTGGTGCCGGCGATGTAGTACGGCTGCCCCTTGCGCACGAAGTGGCTGCCCTTGACGGCGACGAAGGCATCGTCGGCCGCCGCCGGGGCAGCGGCGGCGGTAGCGGCCGAAGCGGCCAGCGCCAGCGCGGCGGTGGCAACGGCGCCGGCGAATACGCGTGTGCGTTTCATGTCCGCTCCCTCTGGCTCAGCGCGCGCGGCCGCGCACGTCCAGCGTGCTGGCCGGCAGGTCGACGGTGACGCTGCTGGCGCCGGTGCCGGCGGCATCCTGGGCCAGTACCAGCTTGTACTTGCCCTTGCCAATGCGCCAGCTGCGCGAGGCTTCGTCGAAGGTGCCCAGCACGCGCGGTTCCACCGTCACCTCGACTTCCTTCGATTCGCCCGGCTGCAGCGCCACCTTGTCCCAGCCGGCCAGGCGCTTGGGCGCTTCCCATTTGGCGGATACGGGCGACACATACAGCTGCGGCACGTCCTTGCCGGCGACATTGCCGGTGTTGGTGACTTTAAAACGTACGTGCAGGCGCCCCGCCTTCACCTGGCTGGACAGGCCGGAATAGGCAAACGTGGTGTAGGAGAGGCCGTGCCCGAAGGGGAACAGCGGCTTGTGGCCCTTCAGGTCGAACCATTTGTAGCCGAGCGCCGCGCCTTCCGTATAGTTCACGGCGAACTGCATCTCCGGTTGCTTCGGATCGCCGTCCAGGGTCGGACGCGGCAGCTGCTGTTCGGAAGCCGGGAAAGTGGCCGGCAAGTGGCCGGACGGGTTCACCACGCCGAACAGCACCTTGGCGATCGCCTCGCCGCCGCTGGTGCCCGGGTACCAGGTTTCCAGCACCGCCGGCACCTTGTTCAGCCAGGGCATGGCGACCGGGCCGCCATTTTCCAGCACGACGACGGTGCGCGCATTGGCGCCGGCGACCGAGGCGATCAAGTCGTCCTGGCGGTCCGGCAGCGCCAGCGTAGTGGCGTCCAGGGCTTCGCCCACCCACTGGGTCGCGAACACCAGGGCCACGTCGGCTTGCGCCGCCACGCGCGCGGCGCGTGCCGGGTCGCTGCCATCGTCCCAGACCACTTTCGCATCCGGCGCCTGGGCCCGGATCGCGCGCAGCGGCGACGCGTTGTGGTACATCACCGGACCCGGCCACGTGTCCGGCTTGAGGCCCTTGACTGCGTTGCCGCCCACCGGATACACCAGCGAAGAGCCGCCACCGGCCAGTACGCCAGCGTCGGCATGGCCGCCGATGACGGCGATGGTGCGCACGGTTTTCGCCAGCGGCAGCACGCGATTCTCGTTCTTCAGCAGCACCATGCCCTCTTCCGCGGTCTGGCGGCTGACCGCGCCGTTCTTCGCGAAGTCGATGGCGCCGCCTTCCTTCACCGGATGCTCCACCAGCCCCTTGGCGAACACCGTGCGCAGGATGCGCGTGACCATGTCGTCCAGGCGCGCCTGCGGCACGGCGCCGGTCTTGACCGCTTCCAGCAGGGCGCCCGCAAAGTAGGGCGACTTGTCGAACTCATGGCCGGACTGCTGGTCCAGGCCATTGTTGGCGGCGGCCACGGTGCTGTGGGTTGCGCCCCAGTCGGACATCACGAAGCCCTTGAATCCCCAGTCGCGCTTGAGCACGTCGTTCAGCAGCCAGCTGTGCTCGCAGGCATAGGGGCCGTTGACGCGGTTGTACGAGCACATGACCGAGCCGGCGTCGGACTGCTCGAGCGCCAGCTCCATCGCCAGCAAATCGGACATGCGGAAGGCCGCCTTGTCGATGCGCGCATCGAGTTCGTTGCGGCCGGTCTCCTGGTCGTTCAAGGCGTAGTGCTTCAGGGTCGAGATGATGTGATTCGATTCGATGCCCTTGATGGCGTTGCCGATCATGATGCCGGCCAGCAGCGGATCCTCGCCGGCGTATTCGAAGTTGCGGCCGTTGCGCGGCTCGCGCATCAGGTTCACGCCGCCGGCCAGCATCACGTTGAAGCCGGAGGCGCGCGCCTCGGAACCGATCATGGCGCCGCCCGCATAGGCGAGCTTAGGATCCCAGCTCGAGGCGGTGGCCAGGCCGGACGGCAGCGAGGTGCGCTCGCGGACGTTCGGGCCGGCCTGCGAAGCCACACCAAGGCCGGCGTCGGTCTCGAACAGGGCCGGCAAGCCGAGGCGCGGCGTGCCCGGCACCCAGCCGGCCGACTGCGGCAGTGCATCCGCCACTTTCTTGCCCTTGCCGAAGTCACTACCGAAATACGACATCACCCAGCCCAGCTTTTCCTGCTGGGTCATGGCCTTGACGGCCAGCTGGGCGCGCTGGTCGGGGCTCAGCGAAGGGTCAAGCCAGGGCTTCTGGGCCGGTGCGGCGGGGGTGGTGTCGGCTGCGAAGGCGCACAGCGGGAAAGCGGCGGACAGTGCGGCCACGAGGGTCAGGCAAGGAAAACGCATAGGATGTCTCTCTTTGTTTATTGTTCGAGTGGCTGTCACTCTTATGAAATCGGTTTCTTGCACACAAAATATAGCCGGGATTACACTATTTAGTAAAGTCGGCTACATTCATCCTTCATGACAAAATAATAAAATCGACCCGGTGCCGGCCGCATATGGCCATGAGCAGCATTGGAGACAGCGTGAAACCCGAATCCCGGCACGCAGCCGTCGACCAGCCGGGCGAGCGTGGCCAGCGTGGCAGCAGCGAGCGCCCGCAGGTGACCATCCGCGACCTGGCGCGCCATGCCGGCGTCTCGACCGGCACCATCTCGCGCGCCCTCAAGAACGAACCCGGCCTGACCGAAGCGGTCGAGCTGGTCGTGCGCGCCAGCACCGTGTGCGGGGATTTCCGGGTACGCCCCTATTTTTGACCCACGAAAGAACCGATGCTTCCCGATTTCCGATCGCGCGCCACCCTCTTGCAGCACATCCGCCATACCCGCAGCGTCTGCGACGCCGACAAATACTTCTGGGTACAGGCCGAGAGCCTGGCGGCGGCGGCCCTGCCGGGCGCGCGCAGCGGCGACGCCGCCTGTTGGGATTGGTATGACCGTATCTGGGCCTACAGCCGGGAACACTTCGTCGACCATGCACACGGCGCCTGGTACCGCATCCTGGGACCGGCCAACGAGAAACTCACCGACGAAAAAAGCCCCGCCGGCAAGGTCGATTACCACACGATGGGAGCTTGCTACGAAGTGCTGGGCGTACTGGAAAAGTAGGCGCGCTTACTTTTTCGGGCGGAAGAAACGGAAGGCGGCGCGCGCATTCGCCTTGACCGCGTAATCGATCTTGGCGAACTGCTCTTCCAGCGCCTCCGCCAGCACGCTGGACGGGCTGGGTGGCGGCAGGTGCAGGTGGGCGTCGGCTTCGCCGTATTCGCGCTGGATCTCCATGCCCGCCTTTTTCGCGATGTGCATCATGGTGCGGTTCGAGGACAGGCACTGCATGTACAGGGTGTCGACGTCGACATTGCGGCAGTGGATGGCGGCGCGCTCGAACAGGCGCGACCCCACGCCCTGCCCTCGCGCCGATTTCGATACCGACACACCGAACTCGGCGACTTTTTCCTTGTCCGTGTAGTGGATGCTGTCCGGGTGGGCCTCTTTCGACGTGAAGGCCAGATGGCCGACGCCGACCAGCTGGAACACGCGGTTGTAGACGCCGAACACGATGTCGTTCGTGAAATCCAGCTTGGCGACGTAGGCTTCCACCCGCTCATCGGGGAGCATGCTGCCGAAGCGCAGCAGGCGGTCGTCCTTGTCGAGGGCAAGGAAATGGCGCAGGACGCGGCGGCGGTCGCGCTGGCTCAGGGCCTTGACCAGCACCGGGTGGCGGCCGTTCTTGCGCTTCAGACTTCTCAGCCAGCGGTGAAGGGGATTGTCCTGCGGGATCATGGGGTTAATTTGTGCAGTGCACCAAACTTGATTGTAGTCGATTACCTCGTGCTACGTCGTTCCGGCGCAGGCGGGAACGACGTTTTATAGGCTGACGATTCAATCACGCGGATCATTCAAAGCCACCTTCACCGCCGCCACCCGCGCCGCGTGCACCGCCTCCGGAATCCGCGCCTTTTCCTCGACAAAGCGCCCGGCAATCTCCCCGGCATTCACCCCACGCGCCGCCGCCAGTGCCTTCAGCAGATACGGCCCCTGCGGATACTCGCGGTAACGCATTTCGTGTGTCTCGTGGCCGCGCCCGCGCGCATCGCATTCGGAGGCCTGCAGCATCTGGGCGAAGCGCTCGGGTTTGCGGAAGCCGTCGCAGCGCTCGAACAGGGTGACGATGGTCTTCGGACGCAATTCCATGGCGCGGCTGACGTTGCCGTGTTCGCGCGCCGTCATGACGGCCAAATCGCGGCAATCCGTCGGCACGCGCAGGCGTTTGCACAAGTCCGTGATCAGGCGCGGCCCCATGCCTTCGTGGCCATGGTGCTTCGGCCAGTGTTCGGATGGCGTCGCGCCTTTGCCTAGGTCGTGCATCAGGGCGGCGAAGCGGGTTGGCAGCCCCAGTCCGCGCTCGGCCGCAACGTCGATCACCAGCATCATGTGGACGCCGGTGTCGACTTCCGGATGGTGCAGCGGCGGCTGCGGCACGCCCCACAGCGCGTCCAGCTCGGGCAGGATGCGAGACAAGGCGCCGCAATCGCGCAGCACCGCCAGCATGCGCGAGGGTTTCTGTTCCATCAGCCCGCGCGCCAGTTCCTGCCATACGCGTTCCGGCACCAGCGCGTCGACCTCGCCCTCGTCCACCATGCGCCGCATCAGGGCATTGGTGGCATCGGCCACGCGGAATTCCGGAAAACGCGCGGCGAATCGTGCCAGGCGCAGGATGCGCACCGGGTCTTCGACAAAGGCGTCTGACACGTGGCGGAACACGCGGTCGCGCAGGTCTTGCTGGCCGCCGTAGGGGTCGACGATGGTCCCGTCCGCGGCGCGCGCCATCGCGTTGATGGTCAGGTCGCGCCGCACCAGGTCGTCTTCCAGCTTGACGTCGGGCGAGGTGTGGAACACGAAGCCGTGGTAGCCGCGCGCCGTCTTGCGCTCGGTGCGCGCCAGTGCGTATTCCTCTTGCGTCTCGGGGTGCAGGAAGACCGGGAAATCCTTGCCGACGGGGCGGAAGCCCTGAGCGATCATCTGGTCCGGCGTGGCACCGACGACGACCCAGTCATGGTCCTGCACCTGCAAGCCCAGCAATGCATCGCGGACCGCGCCGCCCACCACATACACTTGCATCGTCATCAGTCCGGCAGATCTTCTTCGTGGCCGGCGGCGATCTCGGTTTCTTTCATGGCTTCCTCGACCCAGCGCGCCACGGCCGGGTGTGCCAGCATGCGGTCGCAATAGGCTTGCAAGGCCGGGGCCAGCGCCACGCCATAGGTTTTGAAGCGCATCACGACCGGCGCATAAAAGGCGTCGGCGATGGAAAAATCGCCGAACAGGAAGCGGTGGTGGCCAAAGCGCGCCAGGCACTCTTCCCAGATCTCGCAGATGCGGCCGATGTCGGCCTGGGCACCCGGCGTGCGGCCGCGGCCCGGCAGGCGGGCCTTGATGTTCATCGACATCGCCATGCGCAAATCCGCAAAACCGGCATGCATCTCGGCCACGATCGCGCGCGCCAGCGCGCGCGCCGCCACGTCTTGCGGCCACATGTGTTTGTCGGGGAATTGCTCTGCCAGGTATTCGCAGATGGCCAGGCTGTCCCAGATCGTCATCTCGCCTGCCAGCAGCACCGGCACCCGGCCGGCGGCCGAGAAACGCGCGATGTTGTTGGCGGTATCGGGCTGGTCGAGCAGGACGCGCACTTCGGTGAACGGGATGCCGGCCGCCACCGCCGCCACCCAGGGGCGCATCGACCACGACGAGTAATTCTTGTTGCCGATGACCAGGGTCAGGCCGGCCTGGCGGGCCTGGTCGAGGGTTTGCGTAAGCGTCGGGTCGAGTTCGATAGTCTGCATGGCGGCTGTGTTGTGGGTTAGCGTCCGGCGCGGGCGCGCAGGATGTCGTTGTAGCCGCTCGCCGCCAGGTACCGCGGCGCGACGGCCTCGAGCGCCGTGAGCTTGATTCCCAGCGCTTCGGCTGTCAAGGCTTCTGTAGATGGTGTTACAACATTATCGATTTTCATCGAATCGAGATTGTCGCGGCTGATCATCGGGGTGCCGGGGAGCAGTTCGAAGAACATGGCTTCCAGGCGCGCCAGGCCGTCGGGCAGCGCCAGCACCCTGCGCTCGTGCCCGCTGTAGCGTCCGGCCAGGTGCACCAGCTGTTCCAGGGTATACACCTGTGGCCCGCCCAGCTCGATGATCCTGCCGGCCGTACGGCGGTCGAACACGGCGCGCACGAAGGCATCGGCGACGTCGCCGACATACACCGGCTGCAAGCGCGCATGGGCGCAAGCCAGCGGCAGGAAGGGCGCGTGGCGCTGCAGGCGCGCAAACATGTTCAGGAAATTGTCGTCGTCGCCGAACACGACCGAAGGACGGAAGATGGTCGCCGCCACCGCCGGATTGCTGCGTGCGGCCTGTTCGCCATCGGCCTTGGAGCGCTGGTACATCGACGGTCCCTGCGGATCGGCACCCAGCGCGCTCATGTGCAGGTAGCGCGGCACGCCGGCCGCCGCGCAAGCCTCGACGATGCGCCACGGCAGCTCGACGTGGGCGCGCCGGAAGGCTTCCCCATAAGGCGTGCCGCGCTGGCCGTACAGGATGCCGACCAGGTTGATCACCGCATCCTTGCCGGCCACCAGGCGGCGCAGCGTGGCATCGTCGTGGATGTCCGCTTCGACGATGTCGGCGCCGAGCGGCATCAGGTGCATCGCATGCGCTTCGTGGCGGGTCGCCACCACGATGCGCGTCACGTGTTCGGCCAGCCTTGCCGCGATCTGACTGCCGATGAATCCACTTCCTCCAATCAACAGCACTGACGGCTCGGACATGGCGTCCTCCTAAGGCAGGCCCAGGGCGTTGCTGCGCGGCGTGATCGTCCCGAGGCGGGCCTTGAGCGACTGCGGACGTTTCTCGAACAGGGCCGCGTAGTTCGTTGCGTTCGACATCACATTGCGCACGTAGTTGCGCGTTTCCTCGAAAGGAATGGATTCGACGAACACAGCCCCTTCCATGGGCGTGTTCAAGAGGCCGCGCCAGTTGCGCGCGCGGCCCGGGCCGGCGTTGTAGGCGGCGGTGGCCAGCACCTGCGAGCCGTCGGCATTGTTCAGCACCATGTTCAGGTAATTGGTGCCAAGCAAAATATTGGTGCGGATATCGTTGAGCATGCCGTGGCCGTAATCGGTCAGGCCGATCTTTTCCGCCACCCATTTACCGGTAGACGGCATCACCTGCATCAGGCCGGCCGCGCCGACGCCGGACTGGGCATCGGTAATGAAGCGCGATTCCTGGCGGATCAAGCCATACACCCAGGCCTGGTCCAGGCCCAGCCCTTGCGCGGTCGGGTGCAGGATGTCGTTGTGCGGCGCCGGGAAGCGCTGGGTATAGTCGAACTCGCTGCGGGTGCGCTCCGAAGTGTTCACCATGCGGTCGAGGATCTGGTTCTGGCGCGCGTATTCGGCCGCGGCCAGCAACTGGCGCTCGGACAATTTACTGACCGTCCAGTTCCACTCGCGCGTGCCTTCGAAACGCAGGCGCATACCGAAGAATTTCAAGGCTTGCCTGAAGCCGGGATTGGCCGCCGCCTGCGCCAGTTCGGCCGCGCTCAAGGGCGCCGCCGCCGGCGGGATCGTGATCTGCATGCCGACCTCTTCCATGGCGAGCTGGCCATAGAAACTGTTCTGGTCGGCAATGCGGCGGAACAGCGCCTGGGCATCCTCGGCGCGGCCTTGCGCCTGCAGGGCACGCCCCATCCAGTAAGTCCAGGCGGTCAGGGCTTGCTGGTCGGCCGGCATCGATTCGATGGTGGCGCGCACCGTCTTCCAGTCGCCGCGGCGCAGCGCGATCCGGGTCTTCCACTCGAGCTGGGTCTCGGACAGCGGGGCGCCGGCTGCGCGCTGCCAGTATTCATACGCTTCCGGCTGCAGCGTCAGCGAAGCGGCCAGCGCGACGTTGGCCCAGCCGATCGCATTTTCCTCGGCCGACAATTTCGAGGCATTCTTGTTCAGCGCCACCGTTGCCAGTTTCAGGCTGGTGCGGGCCATGCGGCCGATCGCGACCAGGTAGATTTCATGTTCGGCGCGGCTGTTGCCGATGCCGCGCGCCATCGCCAGCGCCGGCACGTCGACGGCCTGAGCCGCGCGCGTGTCCGAAGCGCCCAACAGAACTGCAACACGGCGCGACGGACCGGTGGCGTGCATCTCGCCGGCCAGACGCAGCTGGGCCAGCAGGTCGGCATTCGTGAATTGCCCGGACTGGGCCAGCTGGCCGACCAGCGCCGCGCAGGCTTCGCCGTACATCGGCGGATTGTCGAGCAAGGCACGCGCCTCGACGGCCACGTTCTGGCCCCTGACGGCGCGCGACAGCAGCGCATAGCACTTGACCTGGTAATCGTCGTTCTTGACGAACAGGGGCAGCTCGCGGTCGAAGTTGACCCAGTCGCGCTTGCGGCCGAGCTCGAGCAGCCAGTCATTGCGCAGGCGGTCGGCGATGGCGCTGCCCTCGTAGCGCTTCAGGAAATCCAGGACTTCGTCGTTGGTGGCGTCGCGCAGGCGCGGTTTGAGCCGATAATAGTCGACATACGAGGGAATCGGGTAGTTCGGCAGCCTGGAGGCGAGCCCGGCGGCGCGGTTCGGATCGCCCTGGCGCGCGGCTTCGCGCAGTTGCAGGAAGATCTCGTCCTGCTCGCGCATGGCATCGTTGGCGACCAGCATGGCCGATGGGGCCGCTGCCGTGGCACTGGTGGCGTTTGCGGGGGCGGCCGGCGTAGCCGCGGCTGGGGGCGGCGCGGCAGGCGCTGGGGCTGCAGGCGCTGCGGCCTGGGCCAGGGCAGCGGAGGCGACGCTAAGGGAGAGCAAGCCCGTGGCGGCAAGACTGGCGCCGGTAAACAGTTTTGACAAGAACATCAATCCAACTTTCACTTTACGCTTCATATCATCCATGACCGGCGAATCAAGAATACCATGCGGCTCCGACGGCTTGCCAGACTCCAGCGCAAGCGTGGCGGGGACGGCACAGCCTCTCTCGCAACAGGCGGCCAAGACCGCCTTGCGCAAAGCGCTCAGAGCCGCACGTGGGGCTGTCGAGCCAGCAATCAAGGTCCAATGGGATGCCCATATCGGCGCCCAGGTGCTGGCCTGGTGGCGTGTGCGCCAGGTAAGTGCCATCGGCGTGTACTGGCCGCTAGCCGGCGAGCCCGACTTGCGCGCCGCCTATGACGAACTGGCCAGAGCCGGCGTACAGCTGGCGCTGCCGGTGGTGATGGAACGCGCCGCCCCGCTCTCTTTCGTGGAGTGGACGCCGGGCGAGCCGATGCTCCCGGACGAAATGGGCATCCAGGTGCCGGCGACCCTGCGTTTCGTCGACAGGCCACCGGCCCTGCTGATTCCCTGCCTCGGTTTTAATGAGGGAAATTATCGGCTGGGATATGGTGGCGGCTACTACGACCGCACGCTGGCGCCGGTGCCGCGCCCGCACACGCTGGGCATTGCCTACAGCACGCAACGGGCCGTGTTCTCGCATGCAGCGCACGACGTGCCCCTGGATGTGATCGTGACCGAGGCGACGTGCGTTACTTGATCGTTAAAAAAATGCCCGCGTGCCGATTGGGCACGCGGGCAATTACTTAGGCTGCGGATCGCAGCTGCTTACTCAGGCCGACTGCAGGCGCTGCCAGATCGCGGTCGTGGCCGCGGCCTGGTTCATGCTGTAGAAGTGCAGGCCGGGCGCGCCGCCGGCGAGCAGGCGCTCGCACAGGCTGCTGACCACGTCCAGCCCGAAAGCCTTGATCGAGGCCGAATCGTCGCCGAAGCTGGCCAGCTTGAGGCGGATCCAGCGCGGAATTTCGGCGCCGCACATTTCCGAGAAACGCATCAGTTGCGTGTAGTTCGTGATCGGCATGATGCCGGCCACGACCGGCACGTCCACACCCAGCTTGCCGACGTTATCGACGAACTGGAAATAGGCGTCCGGATTGTAGAAGTACTGGGTGATCGCGGCATTCGCCCCGGCCTGCACCTTGCGCGCAAAATTCTGCAAATCGTCCTGCGGCGATTTCGCTTGCGGGTGCATCTCGGGATAGGCCGCGACTTCGATGTGGAACCAGTCGCCGGTCTCAAGCCGGATGAACTCGACCAGCTCGCTGGCATAGCGCAACTCGCCGGCACCACCGTAACCGCTCGGCAAGTCGCCGCGCAAGGCCACCAGGCGGCGGATATCCTTGGCCTGGAATTCCTGCAGGATGGCGCGGATCGAATCACGCGTGGCGCCGACGCAGGACAGGTGGGGCGCAGCCGGGTGCCCTTCGGCCTGGATCTCGACGACGGTCGACAGCGTCCCGTGCTGGGTGCTGCCGCCGGCGCCGAAGGTCACCGAAAAGTACTTGGGCTTGAGCTCAGCCAGTTTCTGGCGCGCCACACGCAGCTTTTCCGCGCCCTCGGGGGTCTTGGGCGGGAAAAACTCGATACTGATATTAGGGGTTTCCATCTTTTTTCAGGAGTAGAGTGGAAAGCGCCCACGAAATCACACTGTACAGGATCGCAGCCAGGAAGGCCGATCCGAAGCCGTCGACATGGAAGCCCGCCACCAGGTGCGCAACCAGCCAGAACAGCAGCGCATTGATCACCAGGATGAACAATCCCAGCGATAAGAGCGTCACCGGCAGGGTCAGGACGACCAGCACGGGACGGATCAGGGTGTTGACCAGGCCCAGCACCAGCGCGGCCACGAGGGCAGCACCGATATTGGTGACGGTCACGGAACTAGTCAGGTAAGGCAATGCCATCAGGGCGGCGGCATTGATCAACCAAGTGAGGAGCAAACGCATGTCGGTGTCTTTCGTGAGGGCGAGCCGGTCCACGCGGAATGATCTCATCCCACGCAACGCCAAGGGACCTCGGGAAACCGTAGCGGCGCAGCAGGTTTATCGAGGTCCAACCACAGATTAGTAACGGTAGTGATCCGGCTTGTACGGACCTTCCTGGCTCACCGAAATATAAGCGGCTTGCTCTTCGGTCAGTGTGGTCAGCTGGGCGTTCAGCTTTTTCAGCTGCAGGCGTGCGACCTTCTCGTCCAGGTGCTTCGGCAGTGTGTAGACGCCGACCGGGTATTTGTCCGTGTTGGCGAACAGTTCGATCTGGGCGATGGTCTGGTTCGCGAACGACGAGCTCATCACATAGGACGGGTGACCGGTACCGCAACCCAGGTTCACCAGGCGGCCTTCGGCCAGCAGGATGATGCGCTTGCCATCCGGGAAGATGACGTGGTCTACCTGTGGCTTGATGTTTTCCCACTGATATTTCTTCAGCGCCGCGACTTCGATTTCGTTGTCGAAGTGTCCAATGTTGCAGACGATTGCCTGGTCCTTCATCTTGAGCATGTGCTGCTCGGTGATGACGTGGTAGTTGCCGGTACAGGTGACGAAGATATCGCCGTGCTCGGCTGCGTAATCCATGGTCACGACGCGATAACCTTCCATCGCCGCCTGCAGGGCGCAGATCGGATCGATTTCGGTGACCCAGACCTGGGCCGACAGCGCGCGCATGGCCTGAGCCGAACCCTTGCCCACGTCGCCGTAACCGGCGATGACCGCGACTTTACCCGCGATCATGACGTCGGTCGCGCGCTTGATGCCGTCGACCAGCGATTCGCGGCAGCCGTACAGGTTGTCGAACTTCGACTTGGTGACGGAGTCGTTGACGTTGATCGCCGGGAAGGCCAGCTTGCCTTCCTGGTGCATCTGGTACAGGCGGTGCACGCCGGTGGTGGTTTCTTCGGTCACGCCCTTGATTTGCGGCAGACGCTTCGAGTACCACTGCGGATCGACGGCCAGACGGCCCTTGATCGCATTGAACAGGCAGATCTCTTCTTCCGAACCCGGCTTGGCCAGCACCGAGATGTCCTTCTCGGCGCGCACGCCCAGGTGCAGCAGCAGGGTGGCATCGCCGCCGTCGTCCAGGATCATGTTGGCATGGTTGTCGCCCGGCCATTCGAAGATGCGGTGGGTGTATTCCCAGTACTCGTCCAGGGTTTCGCCCTTGATCGCGAACACCGGGGTGCCGACCGACGCGATGGCGGCAGCAGCATGGTCCTGGGTCGAGTAGATGTTGCACGAGGCCCAGCGCACTTGTGCGCCGAGGGCTTCCAGCGTGCGGATCAGGACCGCGGTCTGGATGGTCATGTGCAGCGAACCGGCGATGCGCGCGCCCTTCAGCGGCTGGGCAGCGGCGAATTCTTCCTGAATTGCCATCAGGCCCGGCATTTCGGTTTCGGCAATACGGATTTCCTTCTCGCCCCATGAGGCAAGACCGATGTCGGCAACGAGGTAATCCTGGGTGGTGTCTTTGAGTACGGCGCTCATCACGCCCTCCTTTCAAGTTAAGAAAAAAGTAACGTGAGCGCGGTGTTGATGATCCGAGCCTGGCGAAAGTGGGAACCTTCGTCGCAACGCTCCTCGGAATTCATAAGTTTAGCACGGGTGGGCTGCTGTTGGGCCCTTGTGTTGTATTGCTGGTGGGTGACGTGCTGCGATTGCCGCTGCGCTTGCCGCTGCCATCGAGCACGCGTCAGGCTCGGGCAGCGCAGCGTCAGCGATGACACCCTTCTTCGATCGCAGCCGCGGGCTGCGCAAGCGTTACGTCCGGGCAGCGTGCACACTCTTCTTCGATGGCAGCCGCGGGCTGTGCACACCTTACGCGTGGGCAGCGTTGCGGCCGCGTCGTTGCGGCCGGTCGGGTGGAGCTGCCCACCCTGCGCCCTAGGCCCGTCGGCTTAGGCCAGGCCGGCTTCCGCGCGCAGCAGCGCTGCCTTGTCCGTGCGCTCCCAGCTGAATTCCGGCTCTTCACGGCCGAAGTGGCCATAGGCGGCGCTCTTCTGGTAGATAGGGCGCAGCAGGTCGAGCATCTGGACGATGCCTTTCGGGCGCAGGTCGAAGTGTTCCATCACCAGTTCGGCGATCTTGTCATCGGAGATAACGCCGGTGCCTTCGGTGTAGACCGTGATGTTGATCGGACGCGCCACGCCGATGGCGTAGCTGACCTGCACCTGGCACTGGCGCGCCAGGCCGGCGGCAACCACGTTCTTGGCGACGTAGCGGGCAGCGTAGGCGGCCGAGCGGTCGACCTTGGACGGATCCTTGCCGGAGAAGGCGCCACCACCGTGCGGTGCCGCGCCGCCGTAGGTGTCGACGATGATCTTGCGGCCGGTCAGGCCGCAATCGCCTTGCGGACCGCCGATGACGAAGCGGCCGGTCGGGTTGACCAGGTAGCGGGTGTCCTGCAGCCACTCTTTCGGCAGGACCGGCTTGATGATCTCTTCGATCACGGCTTCTTCGATCTGGCTGTGGCTGATTTCCGGGGCGTGCTGGGTCGACAGCACGACGGTGTTCACCGACACCGGACGGCCGTTCACATAGCGCAGCGTGACCTGGGACTTGGCGTCCGGGCGCAGCCACGGCAGGCGGCCATCCTTGCGCAGCTGCGACTGGCGCTCGACCAGGCGGTGTGCGTAATAAATAGCGGCCGGCATCAGTTCCGGGGTTTCATCGCAGGCGTAGCCGAACATCAGGCCCTGGTCGCCCGCACCCTGGTCGAGGTCGATGCCGGCGCCTTCGTCCACGCCCTGGGCGATGTCCGGCGACTGCTTGTCGTAGGCGACCAGCACGGCGCAACCCTTGTAGTCGATACCGAAATCGGTGTTGTCGTAACCGATGCGCTTGATGGTGTTGCGGGCAACTTGAATATAATCGACGTTCGCGTGCGTCGTGATCTCTCCAGCCAGCACCACCAGGCCCGTGTTGCACAGGGTTTCGGCAGCCACGCGCGCGGTCGGATCCTGTTCCAGGATCGCGTCGAGGATGGCGTCGGAAATCTGGTCGGCAACCTTGTCCGGGTGGCCTTCCGAAACGGATTCGGACGTGAAGAGGTAATCGTTGGAAGACATTGAGGCTCCTGATACTGTTTTAAAAATAATTGCCGCAGTACCATTGCCTGCGACGCTTTAGCGATATTTGTATTCCGCTTCGCAAGTTGTCATTAACTCCGCGGATCCTGCCTAAAGTGGTATTTTACGCTCCTTGCAAAATTTTGGTGAGGCAAGCCGTCTCTCCTCTACCCTGAATCAAACCATGCTTGTTCTTTTGTTCCGCCTCCTGTCGGTGCTTCCGCTATCCGTGCTACATAAGCTCGGCGCGGCACTGGGCTGGATCGTTTACCTGGCTTCGCCCTCTTATCGCCGCCGCCTGCGCGGCAACCTCGAGCAAGCCGGCTATGGCAGCCAGTTGCGCGCCGCCATCGCCGAATCCGGCAAGGCGATCGTCGAACTGCCGTTTGTATGGTGCGCGCAACAGGCCCGTGTCACCCGCCACGTCACGATGGAAAACTGGGAGCTGGTCCAGCGCCAGCTCGACAGTGGCAAGGGCATCGTCTTCCTCACGCCCCACCTCGGCTGCTTCGAACTGACCGCACAGCAAGTTTCGCTGCGGGTCGAACTGACCGTGATGTACCGCCCGCCGCGCAAGAGCGCCCTGAAACCGCTGGTCGAAGGCGCGCGCGCGCGCCAGCACATGCACCTGGCACCGGCCAACCTGTCCGGCGTGCGCATGCTGGTCAAGGCGCTGCGGGGCGGCCAGCCCGTCGGTGTGCTGCCCGACCAGGTGCCCCAGGAAGGCGAAGGCGTGTGGGCACCCTTCTTCGGGCGCGAAGCCTATACCATGACCCTGCCGGCCAAGCTGGCCCAGCTGGGCAAGGCCGACATCCTGCTGGTCTACGCCGAGCGCCTGCCGCGCGGGCGCGGTTACGCAATCCGCTTCGTCCCCTTCGAAGGCGACCTGTCGGGCAGCGCAAGCGAGCAGGCAGCCAGCATCAACCACGCGATGGAACAATTGATTGCGCGCTGCCCCTCCCAGTATTTCTGGAGTTACAACCGCTTCAAACGTCCGCAAGGCGTCGCGGCACCGGACGCCGAGGCGGTGGCATGAGGTTCCTGATCGCATTGTTATGGCTGCTGCACTGGCTGCCGCTGCCTATCCTCGGCCGTATCGGCAACGCCATCGGCTGGCTGATGTATTACGCCATTCCCAAGCGCCGCAAGATCGCCCTGATCAATTTGCGCCTGTGCATGCCCGAGTTGAGCGAAGCCGAGCGCGTCGCCATCGCCAAGCGCCACTTCATGAGCTATTCGCGCAGCATCCTCGAGCGCTCGCTGATCTGGTGGGCATCGTTCGCGCGTATTCGCCGCCTGATCCACATCGTGCCGGCAGTGCCTAAAGCGCAGATGGAAAGCGGCCCGACCATCCTGTTCTGCCCGCATTTCGTCTGCCTCGACGTGGGTGGCGTGGCGGCGCGCGTGATGCCGCTTGCCACCATTTATTCGCCGCAGAAGAACAAGGCCTTCGACGACTTGTTGCGCTATGGCCGCGAACGTTACGGACCAGTCCGTCTGTTCACGCGCGAAGAAGGCGTCAAGCCCATCCTGCGCGCACTGCGCGACGGCCTGCCCTACTATATGTTGCCGGACATGGACTTCGGCGAAAAAGACGCCGCCTTCGTGCCCTTCTTCGGCATCCCGGCCGCCACACTGACAGCGATGGGCCGGCTGGCCGGCGCCACCGGTGCCAAGGTGATCCCGGTCATCGCGACCTTCCTGCCGAATTACAAGGGCTACCGTGTCGAGTTCTTCCCGGCATGGGAAAATTATCCCGGCGACGACATGATCGACGCCGCCCGCCGTATGAACGCTTTCATCGAAGAGCGCGTGCGCGAGCATCCGGCCGAGTATTTCTGGACGCACAAGCGCTTCAAGACCCGGCCGCCCGGCGAACCCCCGCTCTACGATTGATCGACATAATGAAATTGAAATTCACCAAGATGCATGGCGCCGGCAACGATTTCATCGTGATCGATGCAATCAATCAGCAGATCGACTTCGGACCGGAACAATGGCGCCGCCTGGCCGACCGCCGTTTCGGTATCGGCGCCGATCAGATCCTGGTGGTCGAGCGCCCCGTCACCGCGGGCTGCGACTTCCGCTACCGCATCTTCAATAACGACGGCGGCGAAGTCGAACAGTGCGGCAACGGTTCGCGCGCCTTTGTCCGCTTCGTGAGCGACAAGGGCCTGACGTCCAAGGATGCGATCCGGGTCGAGACCATGGCCGGCATCATCACCCCGCGCCTGGAGGCGGACGGCAGCGTCACCGTCGACATGGGCGCGCCGGTGCTGGACCCGGGCCGGGTACCCTTCGACACGGATGGCCTGGATGCCGTGGCCCAGGGCAAAGACACCTTGTGGCCGCTCACGGTTCGCCACGACGGCCAGGATAGCGAGGTGCTGCTGTCGGTCGTATCGATGGGCAATCCGCACGCGGTGCAAGTCGTCGACGACGTCGACAAGGCCCCCGTTGCGGAAACGGGCCCGCAGATCGAGCACCACCCGCGCTTCCCGAGACGCGTGAATGCCGGTTACCTGCAAGTGCTGGACCGCGGCCACGTGAAGCTGCGCGTGTATGAGCGCGGCGCCGGCGAGACCCTGGCCTGCGGCACCGGCGCCTGCGCAGCGGTCGTGGCCGGTATCCGCCGCGGTTTGCTCGATTCGCCGGTCCAGGTCGAGGCGCGCGGCGGCAGGCTCACCATCGCCTGGGGCGGCGCGGGCGAGCCGGTCTACCTGAGCGGCCCGGCCGTGAGCGTGTTCGAAGGCGAGATCGAGCTGTAAGTTCAGACGCGGCCAGATCAGGCAGCCAAATGATAGTCGGCGTCGTTGTCGGTACCTCCCTCGGGCAGCACGGTGCGCAGCCGGTACAGCCGCTGCCGATAATTGCCTTCCGGTCCGCCCGGCCCGCAATCGACCTCGTCGAACACCTGCAGAATGCGGTCCAGCAGCTGCCGTTCCTGGGCCGTTTCCACCAGCACCAGGCGGCGCCGGCTACGGCCGTAGCTGGCGCGGATATCGATCACCAGGCAGTGGCCATGGTCGGCGCTCCTGACGTTCAACAATAAAGCTTCCGCCCGGCTCAATCCAAAGGCCTGCGCCAGCGCCAGGCGCGCAGCCAGCAAGGGATGGCTGGACAGGTCGCGCCCCGCCAGCAAAACATCCAGCCCGGGCCAGGCATCCGGCGCGCGCGGTGCGATCTTGCGCAGGGCCACGGCCGCCCTGGCGCAGCCTTGCGCCGCCGCCTTTTGCAGCCAGAACACGGCACGCACGTCATTCCGCTCGTGTTCGCGGCGCGCGCGCCACGCGGCATTGCCGCATTCGAGCTGGGCATCCCGGTACCCCATCTCGGCGGCGCGCTCCAGGTACTTCTGCGCTTCCACGACATTGCGCTGGGAAAACTCCGGTTTGATATAGATGCGTGACAAGGCGTACCAGGCTTCGGCCAGTCCCTGTTCGCCGGCCTGCACCAGCCAGCGCACGGCCTTCTTGAAATTGGCCGCGCCGCCGCTGCCGGGAATACGCTTGCCGTCCACCCGCATGCGCGCACTCCACAGGCCGAGCGAGAGCTGGGCATGGCGGTCCTGCTCGGCCGCCGCCAGTTCGCGGAAGGTATGCAGCTCATCAGGGCCGATGTCGTGGGCCATGCCCTCGTCGGCCGCCAGCCGGGCACAGCGCGACAGCAAGCTGACCTCGTCCGGCCCCAGCCGGGCGCAGGCGCCGTCGCGGGCCGCGTCGGAGCCGGCGACGGCGCGTGCCAGGGGCAGTGCGCGCTGCAGGTAGGCGGCGCGGTCGCCCGATGCCCATGCCTGTTCCAGCAATGCGAACTGGGCCGGGGTGACGCCGCCGTCCGCCGCCTCGCGCAGCCAGCGCTGGCCGGCAACACTGGAGGGTGCCCCGGTGTTTGCTCCAGTACTGGACGGCAGTGCGTGTGCGGCGCCATGCTCGTTCGCCAACAGCCACTGGGCCCGGGAGAATCCGCCCCGGCCGGCATCCTCGAGGGCGCGCAAGGCCTTGGCGCGTTGTGCCTGCCCGGCCTGCACTGGATGCCCACTCAGCACCAGTTGGGCATACACCAAGCCTGCCCGCACCAGGCCGCCATCATAGGCACGCTCGTACCAGCGCGTGACAGGATGCGGGCTCTGCTCGGCCAGCTCGAATGGAATGTGGTTGCCAATCAGCTGCCATGCCTCGGTGCAGCCTTGCTGGGCCGCACGATCCAGCCAGTGCAGCGCGGTGGGCAGGCTCTTCGGCAGGCCATTGCTACCGAAAAGATAGAGCCGACCGAGCGCCAACTGAGCATCGACGCGACCGGCACGCGCGCCGCGAATGATCGCTAATTCTTCACGATTTGCCATCGCTCATTTCTTAAAATAAAGGACGTCGTGGAAATGCATGCAGAAGCTGCATGATGGCGCCTGATACCTCCCATAACGCAAGCAAGAAGAGGCTGCGACGCCGGATGGGCCAGAGTCTAAGGCCGTGTCGGCACGATTCGTTTGCGATTCTTCGAGCATTTGACGCTGCACAAACAGAATTGCCAAGACTGCATTAAATGATGAATTTAGGAAACTTAAATAAAAATAAAGATTGCTCCGGGATACGGCTTTCGGCGTTTCGAAAATACAACAGCACGATTGGTTTTATTGGCTTTCCACCAAGTGGAACGTTCATAATTGACCAATCCGACAATCTTGAAGCATCAAGCAATTAAGGTTCAAACATCCGAGTAATCAGTTATTACAACAAAACTCGATGCTCCACGGATCCTGCGATCGACTTTCAAAAAAGGAAATAATTAGATGAAAAAATCACTCTTGGCAGTAGCTCTGCTGGGTGCCTTCGCCGGCGTGGCACAGGCCCAGACCGCCGTTCAGATCTACGGTAACATCGACGCTGGTGTCGTCAAGCGTACTGGCGAAACCGTTTCGATCGGCAAGCGCGCCGCCAACACCCTGGGCTTCAAAGGTACCGAAGACCTGGGCAATGGCTTGAAAGCTCTGTTCCAACTGGAAATCCGCTACGAGCCGGACACCGGCACCGTCGAAAATGGCGCCCGCCCGCTGTTCCAGGGCCAGAGCCGTGTGGGTCTGCAGGGTGATTTCGGTATGGTCCGCATCGGTCGCGGCCTGACCCCGTTCCAGGAAGTCGTCGGTTCCTTCGAGCCCTTCCATGGTCTCCCGACCCCGGCCGGTTTCTATACCGATATCAGCGTCGCCGGCTTCAACTCGGCACCGCTGGACGTTGGCAGCAACATCTCCGGCAGCAACGCCAACAGCAACCGCATCTCGAACGCGATCTTCTATAACACCCCAGTCGTCAACGGCTTCCAGGTGAACGCTTCGTGGGCAACGAAAGAAGGCTTCAGCGGCGGTACCGCAATCAACACCGGCGTCGTCGGCACCACCCCGAACGTCAACTATGGCGGCACTGTGTACGCTTCCGGCGCACAAGGCTCGGCCAACCCGTTCTCGATCGCTGCCACCTACAACAACGGCCCGGCCGCTGCGATGATTGCTTACGAGCGTAACGCCGTCGAGTCGAAAGTCTGGTCGATCGCCAGCTCGCTGGCCGTCACCCCGGAACTGAAGCTGATGATCACCGCCAGCAAGCAGAACCAGGAACATATCAATCTCCTGTATCCGAAAACCACTGCTTGGGTGCTGGGTGCGACCTACGCGATGGGCCCGGGCAAGTTCCTGGCTGGTTATGGCCAGAAAGATCCGGACAACTCGGTGAAAACCAAGCAGCTGTCGGTTGGCTACGAATACAGCCTGTCGAAGCGTACCTACCTGTACGTCGACGCTGCGCGCAAGAAAAACCGTACCAACACCTTCGGCGCACCGCTGGCGCTGCCGACCGTGAACCACTACGACGTGGGTATCAACCACTCGTTCTAAGGTAGCGCGGGGCTTGTCCCCGTCGAGCTGATCCGCAAGGGCGGGCCTGGGCAACCAGGTCCGCCCTTGCTGCATCTGGGCCCTGTGCGATTTGCACAACGCTTGAGACGGCTGCCCGGCGCCGCTCAGGCAAACGGCATCAGCCGTACCGCGCCGCCGACGCCTTGCTCCCAGTTGCCGGCGCAGTGGCGGCGCAGTGGCGGCTCAGTTGTCCGCTCAGTTGGCTGCTTGGTTGTCCTGTCACTTGTCTTTGCAGTTGTCTTCTTGCTGTCGTCTGCCCGGTTCCGTCCGTTCAACCATGGAGAGATGCGATGAACAAGTCCTTGCTGGCCGCGCTCGCCGGCACCTGCCTGCCCTTCTGTATGCCAGCTCCCGCGCTGGCCCAGTCCAGCGTCCAGATCTACGGCATCGCCGATGCCGGCCTCATGTGGCAACGCGGCAGTCCGGTCAAGGTCATCAGCGGCGGGGCCGACGGCTCCCGCCTCGGCTTCAAGGGCAGCGAAGACCTGGGGCGCGGCATGAAGGCGATCTTCAACCTGGAGGCGCGTGTCGAACTCGATACCGGCACCCAGGTGCCGACCCTGGTCAACGAAAACACCGGGTATTACCTGACGCGCAACATGGGCGCCCTGCCCGCATCGGTCCTGGCCGGCGTGCGCCAGGCACTGCAGCCGCCCGGCGGTCCGGCCGTAAATCCGGAGCGGGCACTGTTCGACCGCACTGCGATGGTCGGCCTGGTCACGCCGCTCGGCGCCGTCCTGCTGGGCCGCATGTACACGCCGGGCTACGAAGTGTTTGCCGCAGCAGACACCTTCGAGGTCGGCACCGGCGGCACCTGGGGCAGCGTCACCGGCGGCACCAGCGGCTTCACGGTGCTGGGCGCCGACATCCGCTCGCAGCGCGCCCTGCAATACCGCGTCGCGCTGCCTTCGGGCCTGGGCGGATCGCTGATGATCGCCGGTAAAGGCTCCGGCTACCTCGGCCTGTACGACAAGTTCTGGGGCGTCGCCATCACCTATAAGGCGCGCGGCTGGGATGTCGGCGTCGGCCACAACCACGCTTACGACCCGGCGGGCGCGCCCAGCCTGCGCACCACCACCGTCGGCGGCTCCTACGCCTGGGGGCAATGGAAATTCTTCGCCGGCTGGCACGACCAGGTCAATCGCAATTCGGCACTGCTGCCCAGTTACATCGGCGGCTGGGACGCCCTGATCGCGCCCCAGCTGGCGCCGCTGGGGGCGGCCACCGCGGCCGCCCTGCGTACCGTGTTCGTCAACAACATCACCATCAACACCCGGCAGGATGCGGCCAGCGTCCAGGCCGGCCTGCACTACCGCCTTGGATCGGGACGGATCCTGGCCTCGGTCGCGCACCAGAACGACCGCACCCCGTCCGACAGCGACGCCCTGCTGCTCGCGCTCGGCTATAACTACTTCCTGTCCAAGCGCACCGACCTGTATGCGGTGGCTTCCTTCATCAAGAACGACCGGGAGGCCCAGTACAGCCCGGCGACGGCGGGTGCGCCCGGCGGCTTTACCCGGGTCCCGGGCGAGGATGGGCGGGCCTTGCAGTTGGGCGTACGCCACCGTTTCTGACACGGCGGACCGGTGGGCGGCGTTTTAACTGCTTTCCGCGCTTGCGGTCGGTTAAAATGGGCGATCCAACTCATTCGCACGACCATTCATGACCGCACCACTGGATTCCGCCACCGTCGCCCAATACCTGGCCGACCACCCGCAGTTTTTTGTCGAGCACGCCGGCCTGCTGGGCGAAGTAAAACTGTCGAGCCCGCTGACGGGGCGCGCGGTATCGCTGCAGGAGCGGCAGATGGAAGTCATGCGCGACAAATACAAGGCGCTGGAATTGCGCATGGCCGAGCTGCTGCGCCGCGGCGAGGAAAACATGGCGATCGCCAACCGTTTCCATGGCTGGACCCAGGAATTGCTGCGCGCACGCTCGCCTGCCGCCATGCCCGAAGCCGTGGTGCAGGGCCTGGTCCGGCACTTCATCGTGCCGCAAGCCGGCCTGCGCCTGTGGAACCTGGCCCCCGAGCACGCCGATGCTCCCTTTGCCGCCGGCGTCAGCGATGACGTGCGCCTGTTTGCCAACGGCCTGCGCGCGCCCTACTGCGGTCCGAACAAGGATTTCGAGGCGGTGAGCTGGCTCGAGGATGCGGCCGCCGTGCGCTCGACCGTGCTGTTGCCGCTGCGCGCGGATGGCGCCGCCTTTGGCCTGCTGGTGCTCGGCGCCCCGGATCTGGACCGCTTCAATATCACGATGGCGACCGATTTCCTGGTCCACATCGGCGACACCGCCAGCGTCGCGCTGGCACCGCTGCGCGCCTGATGGACGAGCCGGGCGTCGATACGCCGGGCGTCGATACGCCGGGCCGCGCCAGGCCGGGCGACGTTGCGCCGGACGTCACGACACCGGCCGACGACTGGGCCAAACGCTACCTGGCCGAACTGGCCACCCAGCGCCAGCTCTCGCCGCACACGATCGCCGCCTACCGGCGCGACCTGGCCGAACTGGCCACCCTGAGCGGCCACACCAGCTGGGCTACACTCACCCACTTCGACATCCGGCGCTTCACCGCCAGGCTGCACGCGGCGGGCCAGGGCGCGGGGTCGATCGCGCGCAAGCTGTCCGGCTGGCGCGGTTTCTTCGACTGGCTGTCGCGCCAGGTCGCGCTGGACGCCAACCCGGTCGACGGGGTACGCGCGCCGCGCCGCGCCAAGCGCCTGCCCAAGGCGCTGGCCGTCGACGATGCCGTCCAGTTGATGGAAGGGCCGCCCAACGGGCATCCGGAACCCTTCGATTTGTGCAACCGCGCGATGTTCGAGCTGCTGTACTCGAGCGGCTTGCGGGTCTCGGAACTGACCGGGCTCGACGTCCACCACGTGGCGGCGCGCGACGGTGCTGCGGCCTCGCTCGGCTGGCTGGAACTGGACAATGGCGAAGTGGTCGTCACCGGCAAGGGCGGCAAGATGCGCCGGGTGCCGGTCGGCGCACCGGCGCGCGCCGCCCTGGCCGCCTGGCTGGCGGTGCGGCCGCCGGCGCGCGACGGCAGTGGCGCCCTGTTCCTGTCCGAACGTGGCACCCGCGTCAGCCCGCGCGTGGTGCAGATGCGCCTGAAAGTCCATGCGCAGAAAGCCGGCAGCCCGGTCCACGTGCACCCGCACGTGCTGCGCCATTCCTTCGCTTCGCACGTGCTGCAATCCTCGGGCGATTTGCGCGCGGTCCAGGAATTGCTGGGCCATGCCAGCATCACCTCGACCCAGATCTACACGGCGCTCGACTTCCAGCACCTGGCGGCCGTCTATGACCGCACCCATCCGCGCGCTAAAGCCAAATAAGCCGAACGCGCCGACCAGCCTGGGACGGGAGCGCCGCGCCACGGATTGCGGGCACGTCGGTGGTAGCATTTGGTAAATTCCGGCATAATCGTCCGATTCTCTGGTGCCAACAAGGCCACATTCATTAGGTAACGAGATATGGAACTAATTCCGAGTACCATCCTGACCGGCTTCCTGGGCGCCGGCAAAACCACCCTGCTCAACCGCATCCTGCAGGAAGAGCACGGCATGCGTATCGCCGTCATCGAGAACGAATTCGGCCAGGAAAACATCGACAACGAAATCCTGGTGCAGGACGCCAGCGAGCAGATCGTCGAGATGAACAACGGCTGCATCTGCTGCACCGTGCGCGGCGATCTGATCGTGGCGCTGACCAGCCTGGCGCGCAAACGCGAAGCCGGCGAGATCCAGTTCGACCGCGTGGTCATCGAAACCACTGGCCTGGCCAATCCCGGTCCGGTGGCCCAGACCTTCTTCGTGGACGAGGAAGTCGGCGCCCACTACCTGCTCGACGCGGTGGTGACCGTGGTCGATGCGCGCCATGCCATGGACCAGCTGGATCGCCAGGAAGAAGCCCAGCGCCAGGTCGGCTTCGCCGACAAGATCCTGCTGTCCAAGACCGACCTGGTGGATGAAGCCGCCCTCGAGGCGTTGAAGGCGCGCATCCGCCGCATCAACCCGCGCGCCCCGATCGGCACGTCCGCATTCGGCAGCGCGCCGATCAGCGAGGTGCTCGACCTGCGCGGCTTCAACCTGAACGACAAGCTGGAACTGGACCCGGCCTTCCTGACGGACGAGGAAGCGCACGATGAGCATGACCATGACCATGTGCACACCGAAGCCTGCGACCATCGTCACGACCACCACCACGGCCACCACAGCGACGACATCGCCGCCTTCGTGTTCAAGAGCGAGCGCGCCTTTGATCCTGAACGCCTGGATCAATTCCTCGGTAGCATGGTCCAAGTGTTCGGCCCGAACATGCTGCGTTACAAGGGCGTGCTGTCGATGGCGGGCGCGGAGCGCAAGGTGGTGTTCCAGGGCGTGCATCAAATCATGGGCAGCGACCTCGGTGCAAAGTGGGCGGATGGCGAGGCACGCGGCAGCAAAATGGTATTTATTGGTAAAAATTTACCCAAAGATGTGTTTATCCGCGGACTGGAACAATGTTTGGTATAAACTACTGCGGCTCTGTATCGCACATTCGGCAGGCGAGGCTTTACAAGCAGTTCCAGCCCGCCATCACGGCAGCCAGCCGGCGCATGCCACTCGTGGTAAGCGCTGAGTTAGCTGATAAAATGGAAACTCTGTCGTATCAAAGGTAAGTGAAGTCATGACTAAAACAACGAAACCGAATACCGTGGCGCAGCCCGAAGACCGCCTCATTACGGAAGAAGAGATTCGGGCGATGAGCGACGAGGACTACATGAACCCGGCCCAGCTGGCGTTCTTCAAGAACCGCCTGCAGGAGCTCGAAAAAGAGCTGCTGAAAAACGCCGGCGAAACCACCGAACATCTGCGCGAAACCGTGCTCGTCCCTGATCCGGCCGACCGTGCCACCATCGAGGAAGAGCACGCGCTCGAACTGCGCACGCGCGACCGTGAACGCAAGCTGCTCAAGAAAGTCCAGCAATCGCTGGCCTCGATCGATTCCGGCGAATACGGCTGGTGCGAAGAAACCGGCGAGCCGATCGGCATCCCGCGCCTGATCGCCCGCCCGACCGCGACCTTGTCGCTGGAAGCCCAGCAGCGCCGCGAACTGAAGCAGAAGCTGTACGGCGACTGATCCGCCTGCGTCCGCCAGGACGTTCCGGAACACGAAAAGCATGCGCACGCCGCATGCTTTTTCATTTCAAGTGGGCACACAAGTTAGTTTCCCTTCGGATACACTAGTTGCTGGCCTGCCGGATGCTTGACGCAACTCAGGTGTGCGCACCACCCCCGGCGCGCCGCCATGCTACTGTCTCGACCGGTGAAACAGTGAAGGAACGACGTGGGGCTGTTCTCATTTCTCAAGAAAAACAGCGATGCGCCGCCGGCGAAGGCGGCGGCACGCACGCGCCCTGTCAACAGCAATCCCGACACGGTCGCCGGCAGTCCCACCACCCGCATGCGGCTCGACACCGAGGCCGAGCGCGAACGCCAGCGCGAAATCGCGCGTGCCACCGCGGCCAAGATCGATGAAATCGAACTCGAGATGGCCTCCGACATCTTCGACGACGACGCCTGGGGCCAGCCGCGGCGCGCGCCAGCGGTGGCGTCCGGCGCACCGAGCGCCCTGGCCGACCCCGACACCGATGGTCTGTTGGGACCGGAAAGCGCCGTGGACATGGCCGCCGCGCCGTCCAGCGCCCCGGCGGTCGAAGAAGCCGCCATCCTGTATGCCAATGGCCAGCGCGACGCCGCCGAACAGGCGCTGCGCGCCGTCCTCGCCGCCGCCCGGGGCCCAGGCAAGGACCGCATGCCGTGGTGGATGCTGTTCGATCTGTACCAGGCCGACGCCCGCGAAGACGCCTTCGACAGCATCGCCATCGATTACGCCAGCCACTTCGAGACTTCGCCGCCCACTTATCGGCCTCTGATCGGCGCCGCGGGCGCGGGACAGGCCGGCAAAACAGCGTTTTCCGGCGTCACTCCGACCGCCAGCCTGAACGGCCGGCTGGATGCCACCGCCGCTGTGCAACTGGCACGACTCCAGGCGGCGGCCTCGGCCGCGCCGGTACGCCTCGACTTCGGCGCCGTCGCCAGTGCCACGCCGGAAGGCTGCGCCGTGTTGCTCGACGCGCTGCAAGCCTTGCGCCGCGCCGGGCGCGAACTGGTGCTGGTGGGCGCCGACCACCTGGTCGGCGTGCTGCGCCCGATGCTGGTGATCGGTGAAGGCGCGGCCGGCCAGGCGCCCTGGTTGCTGCTGCTCGAACTCCTGCTCCTGCTGAACCGCGAAAAGGATTTCGAAGAAACGGCCATGGATTATTGCGTCACCTTCGAAGTGTCGCCGCCTTCGTTCGAGACGCCGGCGCGGACCGCACTCAGCGTCAGCGCCGGCGCTCGCCCGGGCACCGCCGTCGAAGGCGACCGTTTCCTGCTGCCGGGCAGCATCGAAGGCAACGTTACGCCCCTGCTGGAAGCCATCGCCGCCTATGCCGCGGAGCGCGATGCCCTGGTGCTGGACTGCTTGCGCCTGACGCGCATCGATTACGCCGCGGCCGCCGTGCTGGTGACGCGCCTGCGCATGCTCGCCGGGGCGGATGGCGAACCTGGCCGGACGATCGAGCTGCGCGACCTGAATCACCTCATCGCTGCCCTGCTGCGCCTGCTCGGGGCCGCCGAACCGCTACGCTTGTATACGCACCGGTATTAAGAACCTGTCCCCGTAGTAGATTCTAAAAAACTTGCCTGATTGTTTCTTCTTGTAATTCCATCTGCCAGCCCCACTTGCAGAAAGCAGATTAATCATGAGGCAAATATGGAACAATTTCACGGCACGACGATCGTCAGCGTCCGGCGCGGCAACCAGGTCGCCCTTGGCGGCGACGGACAGGTCACTCTCGGCAACGTCGTCATGAAGGGCTCGGCACGCAAGGTGCGCAAGCTCTACCAGAACAAGGTGCTGTGCGGCTTCGCCGGCGGCACGGCCGACGCGTTTACCCTGCTCGACCGCTTCGAAGCGAAACTGGAAAAACACCAGGGCAATCTGCTGCGCGCCTCGGTCGAGCTGGCCAAGGACTGGCGCACCGACCGCGTGCTGCGCCGCCTGGAAGCGATGCTGCTGGTGGCCGACCGCGAAAAGACCTTGATCATTACCGGCAACGGCGACGTGCTCGAACCCGAGGATGGCATCGGCGCCATCGGTTCCGGCGGCATCTATGCCCAGTCGGCCGCCAAGGCGCTGCAGGAAAACACGGATTTCGCCCCGGCGGACGTGGTCAAGAAAGCCCTGACCATCGCTGGCGAACTGTGCATCTATACGAACATGTCGCACATCATCGAGACGCTCGATTGAGTTGAAATGACTGCTCATTCGAGCGATCGCAAAGGCAAAAAATGCAGACTAGCAAGATCATGAACATGACCCCCTCCGAAATCGTCTCGGAACTCGACAAGCACGTGGTAGGCCAGGCCAAGGCCAAGCGCGCGGTCTCGATCGCGCTGCGCAACCGCTGGCGCCGCCAGCAGGTCGAGGAACCGCTGCGCCACGAGATCACGCCGAAGAACATCCTGATGATCGGCCCGACCGGCGTCGGCAAGACCGAAATCGCGCGCCGCCTGGCGAAACTGGCCGACGCCCCCTTCATCAAGGTCGAAGCGACCAAGTTCACCGAGGTCGGCTATGTCGGCCGCGACGTCGACACTATCATCCGCGACCTGATCGACATCGGCGTGAAGCAGACCCGCGCCAGCGAAATGAAGAAGATGCGCCAGCGCGCCGAAGATGCGGCCGAAGACCGCATCATCGACATCCTGGTGCCGCCGGCGCGCGACTTCGGCTTCAATGTCAGCGCGACCGACGCCAAGGAGGGTGACAATACCCGCCAGACCTTCCGCAAGCGCCTGCGCGAAGGCGCGCTCGACGACAAGGAAGTCGAAATCGACGTCGCCGAGGCAGCGCCGCAGATGGAAATCATGGCGCCGCCTGGCATGGAAGAGATGACCGAACAGATCAAGTCGATGTTCGCCGGCGCCGGTGGCAGCCGCAAGAAGGCGCGCAAGATGAAGGTCAAGGAAGCGATGAAGATCCTGATCGACGAAGAAGCCGCCAAGCTCGTCAACGAAGACGAGATGAAGCAGAAGGCGATCGCTACCGTCGAGCAGAACGGCATCGTGTTCCTGGACGAGGTGGACAAGATCGCCACGCGTTCGGAACACGGCGGCCCCGACGTCTCGCGTGCCGGCGTGCAGCGCGACCTGCTGCCGCTGGTCGAGGGCACCACGGTGAACACCAAGTACGGCATGATCAAGACCGACCACATCCTGTTCATCGCGTCGGGCGCGTTTCACTTGTCCAAGCCTTCTGACCTGATCCCGGAACTGCAGGGCCGGTTCCCGATCCGCGTCGAACTGGAAGCGCTGTCGGTCGACGACTTCAAGAGCATCCTGACCTCGACCGACGCCAGCCTGACCAAGCAGTACGAAGCGCTGCTGGCGACCGAAGGGGTCAAGCTCGAGTTTGCCGACGAGGGCATCCACCGCCTGGCCGAGATCGCGTTTTCCGTCAACGAACGTACCGAGAACATCGGCGCGCGCCGCCTGTACACGGTGATGGAAAAGCTGCTGGAAGAGATCTCGTACGCGGCGACCGACAAGTCGGGCCAGACCCTGGTGATCGATGCGGCCTATGTGAACGAGCGGCTGGATGCGCTGGCGGTCAATGAAGACCTGTCGCGTTACGTGCTGTAATTTCTTTGTTCGAAGGAAGGGGCGACACGATGGCAAACAAGGCACTGGCAACCCGGCAAAAGATGCGCCTGCGCGCTACCCCTGCGCCCACGCTGCCCCTGAAACCGCGCAACCCGTTCGCGGGTTTCGCCAAGGCGCGCGCAGCAGGCTCGCATGACAAGCCGGAAGCCAGCGAACGGCTGGCCGCCAAGCGCGCGCTGAAGAAGGTCAAGCTGGAACCTGGGGACGAGTAGGCGATCGCCTTTGTTTGCGGCACTCGTAGACGTGCCCTAAGGCATGTTTTTCGCCTTGAACAAGGGCGGTATCTTCTGTACATTCGTTAACGTTGAGTAACGAATTGATCCTCTCCCCATGAGCTCCCCCGATATGCTGCTGGATGTCCTGCGCGCCGAATTGCGCGCCGCAGGCATCACCTACAAGACCCTGGCCGAGCGTATCGCGATGAGCGAGTCGAGCATCAAGCGCATGTTCGGCCAGAAGGACATGACCCTCTCGCGCCTGGCGCAGATCTGCCAGGCCGCCGGCATCGCCATGGAAGACGTGTTGCGGCGTGCGGCCGATGCCCGGCCCCAGGCCGACACTCTCACCCTGGTCCAGGAAAACGCGCTGGTCGCCAATCCGCGCCTGCTGCTGGTGGCGATCTGCTGCCTCGGTCACTGGAGCCTGGAACAAGTCGTCGAAACCTACCAATTGACCCCGGCCGAATGCATTGGCTTGCTGGTGGAACTCGACCGTCTAGGCGTGATCGAACTGAAGCCGCTCAACCGATACAGCCTGCGCGTCTCGAATGCCTTCCGCTGGCTGGCGGATGGCCCGGTGCAGCGTTTTTTCCGCGAGCAAGTCGTTGGGGATTATTTCGATGGCCGCTTCGACGGTCCCGGCGAAACGCTGATGTGCCTGCCGGCGCGGCTGTCGCTGGCCAGTGCGGCGGAACTGGCCGAGCGCATTCACCAATTGGCGGGGGAACTGGCGCGCATGCACCGCAACGACCGCAGGCTGGCGCCGCAGGAGCGTGACGGGTTTACTTTATTGGTGGGATTCCGGTCGTGGGAGTTTGCCGCGTTCACGGCGCTGCGCCGCTGATCGGACGCTGATCGGACCGCTGCCTGGCCCAGCTGATGGGTCAGCTGATGGGTCAGCTTATGGGGCAGATTAGCGCACAGGCGCGACCTGGCCCGGGGTGGCGGTGCCGCGCATCGGCGGCGCCATCTGCACCGGTGCCGGTGCCGAATTGTTCTGGACCGGCGCCTGTCCGGACGGGCCCATCTGGGTGCTGCCCGGCATTTGCGAAGACACGGCGCCCGGCGACATCGGCGGTTCGGGCGGCGCGGCATTGTCGGCCGGTGCCGCTCCCGGCGGAATCGCCGCGCCGAGTGCCGGACCGGCATCGCCGGCCGGGGTCTGCGGGCTCTGTGGCGCCATCATGGCAGCGTTGCCGCCGGCATTGGCGCCCGGATTGTCGGGACCGCCCGCGGTGGCAGGGCCGATGGATGCCACCGATTTGGTATCGGCCGGCAAGTCGACACGCTTCATGACGCCGCCATCGGACAGCATCACATAGCGCGGATGGACTTCGGCGAGCGTGATCCCGGACACCAGTTCCTTGCCGATTTTGAGGGCTTTCGGCGGGGAACCGTCGGCCACGATGATCGCCACGCTGTCACGTCCGGCATACACGACGCCGGTCAGCTGGTAATTGCTGGCTCTTGCCACCGCAACCTGACCGCCAAACAAGCCGCCGGCGGCATCGATCGCGGGATCGGGCATGCTCGTGTGCGGCACCGCCGCCAGCGGGCGCTGCGGCGGCTGATAGAGTTGCAGGATCCAGTAGGCGAGCGAGGCCGCCAGCAGGATCAGGCCGACGAGGCTCAAAATTAAGGGCACGCGCTTGTTCATCTATTTCCTTGTCACCGCACCAACTGGTTGATTTCAATAATCGGCATCAGCACCGCCAGCACGATCAGCAGCACGACCAGGCCCATGGCCAGGATCAGCACCGGTTCGAGCAGGCCGGCGATGGTCAGCGTCCGCCGCTCGAGGTCGGCCTGCTGCGAATTCGACGCGCGCTCGAGCATGGCCGGCAGTTCGCCGGTGATCTCGCCGGCACGGATCATATGCACCAGCATCGGCGGAAACAGCTTTTGCGCCGACAGGGCCCGCGCCAGGCTGACGCCTTCGCGCACGCTGGCGGTCGCCGATTCCACCAGTTCCTTCATGGCCACGTTCGACAGGGTGTCGCGGCTGGTTTCCAGGGCGCGCAGGATGGGCACGCCGGAGCCGGTGGTGATGGCCAGGGTGCTGGCGAAGCGCGTCGTGTTCAGGCTGCGCTCGAACTTGCCGTACACCGGCGCCGTCAGCAGCCAGGTATGCCAGCGGCGCTTGAGCACCGGATTCTGCAGCGCGCGGCGCCAGCCGAACCAGGCCGCGATGACGATCAATGCAACATAGATGCCGTAAGCGCGCGTAAAGTTCGACACGCCCAGCATCATGATGGTCAGCACCGGCAGCTTCTGCTTGGTGTTGGCGAACACCGAGACGATCTGCGGCACGACATAGGTCAGCAGGAAGATGACGATCGCGAACGCGACCACGGTGACGATGGCCGGGTAGGTAAACGCCAGGCGCACCCGCTGCACCAGCGCATTGCGGCGTTCGATGTAGTCCGCCAGGCGCGACAGCACGCGCGAGATCTGGCCGATCTGCTCGCCGGACGACACCAGCGCCCGGTAGATCTCGGCGAAATCGCGTGGATGGCGCGACAGCGCGCTCGAGAATGAAGCGCCGCCCATGACTTCGGAACGGATCGAGGCGATCAGGTCGCGTACATAGGGGCGCTCGGCCTGTTCCAGCAAGGCCGTGAAAGCTTGCTCGAGCGGCAAGCCCGCTTCCAGCAGGCTGGCCAGCTGGCGCGTAAACAGGGCCAGCTCGACCTGGGACATGCGCTCGCCGAAACCGCGCGCCCTGGCCACCCCGCTTTCGTCGAGCTGGGCGGCGATGGCTTCCACGGCCAGCGGCGTCAAGCCCTGCAGGCGCAGATCGGCACGCGCGGCGCGCGGGCTGTCGGCATTCAGGACGCCCTTGCGGGTGATGCCGCCGGTGTCCACGGCTTCGTAGCGGAAGGCGGGCATGCGTCAGTCCACCTTGGTCACGCGCAGCAGTTCGGCTTCGGTCGTGATGCCCTCCGCCACCCAGCGCTCGCCATCGTCGTGCATGGTCTGCATGCCGGAGGCGATCGCGGCTTCGCGGATCTGCGCCTCGGACACCTGGTTGTGGATCTGCGCGCGGATCTGCTCGTTGGTTTCCAGCAGTTCGTAGACACCGACCCGGCCCTGGTACCCGGTATGGCCGCAGCGCTCGCAGCCCACCGCGACCCAGCCCGTGGTTTCCTGTTTCTTGCAATACGGGCACAGCTTGCGTACCAGGCGCTGCGCCATCACGCCCAGCAACGATGAAGACAACAGGAAGGGCTCGATGCCCATGTCCAGCAGACGGGTGACGGCCGAGGGCGCATCGTTGGTGTGCAGGGTCGCCAGCACCAGGTGGCCGGTAAGCGAAGCCTGCACCGCAATCTGCGCCGTTTCCAGGTCGCGGATCTCGCCGATCATGATCACGTCCGGGTCCTGGCGCAGGATGGCGCGCAGGGCCTTGCCGAAGGTCATGTCGATGCGGGCGTTGACCTGCGTCTGGCCGATGCCGGTGAGGTCGTACTCGATCGGGTCTTCCACCGTCATGATGTTGGTGGTCGAGGCGTTCAGGCGCGACAGCGAAGCATACAGGGTAGTGGTTTTACCCGAGCCGGTCGGGCCGGTCACGAGCACGATGCCGTGCGGCTGATTGATCAGCTTGTCGAAGCGCGGCATCATGCGCTGGCTCATGCCGAGGTGACTCAAATCGAGGCGGCCGGCTTCCTTGTCGAGCAGACGCAGCACGGCGCGTTCGCCGTGGCCGGTCGGCAGGGTCGAGACGCGCACGTCGACCGGCTTGCCGCCGATGCGCAGCGTGATGCGGCCATCCTGCGGCAGGCGTTTTTCGGCGATGTCCAGCGCCGACATGATCTTGATACGCGAGATCAGCGACGCGTGAATGGCTTTGCGCGGACGCACGATGTCGCGCAGCGCGCCGTCGATGCGGAAGCGCACCACCGAAGTCTGCTCGAAGGGCTCGATGTGGATATCCGAGGCGCCTTCTCGCAGCGATTGCGTCAGCAGCGCGTTGATCATGCGGATGACCGGGGCGTCATCGGACGATTCCAGCAAGTCCTCGATGGCCGGGACGTCCTGCAACAGCTTGGTGAGATCGAGGTCGGCGTCGAACTCGTCCGCCACCTGGGACGCGTCGCCGCCGCCGGACTGGTAGGCGGAAGCGATCGCCGCTTCCAGTTCGGCGCGTTCCATGCGGCGCAGCGCGATGCGGCCGAAGCGGCGCGAGACTTCTGCGATCGCCGCCGGTTTGGTTGCATTCGACACCAGGACTTCGACGGCTTGCGCCGGGTCGCCGTTGGAACGCGCCAACACGCCGTAGTCACGTGCAAATGCGTAGGGCAACAGGTTGTTCATGGTTCCTCAGTTCTGCTCGGTATTGCTGGTGTTGATCAGTTTTGCTGCACCGGTGCCGCCGGACGGTAATCCGATGGCGGCTGCACCGGCCGGAATTCCGGCTGGCCCGGCTGCAGGGGACGGACCGGCTGGCCAGGTACGCCCGCACCCGCACCTGTCGCCTGGCCAGGACGCGGCGCGACCGCTGCCGGCGGCGGCATCCCGGCCATGGTGCCGTTGCCCGCCGGCGGCTGGCCATTGGTGAGCGGCGGCAGCACCGGGGCGCCGAGATTGCGCAGCAGCGGATTGTCGTCGTCCGGCTGAGCGGCGGCACCGGCGGCGCGCATGTACTCGTAGCGGTCCATCGAAATGCTGTTGTTCTGTTCCTTGCTGCGCACCACGACCGGGCGCAGGAAGACCATCAGGTTGCGTTTGGTACGGGTGCGGGTGCGGTACTTGAAGAAATTGCCGACCAGGGGGAGGTTGCCCAGGCCCGGCACCCGTTCTTCGTTGTGGTTCTCGTCATCCGAGATCAAGCCACCCAGTACGACGATCTGGCCGTCGTCGGCGATGATGTTGTTTTCGATCGCGCGCACCGTGGTCACGATGCCCGAAGCCGATGTGTACGAGTTGTCGATGCCCGAGTTCTCGTGGTAGATCGCCATCTTGATGGTACCGCCTTCGGAGATTTGCGGGCGCACTTTCAGCAACAGGCCGATGTCCTTGCGGTCGATGGTCTGGAACGGGTTGCTGGAACCGCTGGCGGTGGTCGTGAACGAACCGGTGAGAATCGGGATGTTCTGGCCGACCTTGATCGTGGCTAGTTCATTGTCCAGCGTGATGATGTTTGGCGTGGACAGGATGTTGGTGTCGCCGTCGGTTTCGAGGACGTGGGCAATCGCACCCAAGCCGAGCGCACCATTGATCTGGCGGAACACGCCGACCGACAGCCCGCCCAGGGTCGGGATGCTCGAGGTGCTGCTGGACAGCCCGCCCTGCGCGGCCACGGCCAGGTTGACGATGTTGTTACTGCCGTTGGTATTAAAGGATTGCAGGGCGCCGACGCGGTACTTGCTGGTGTCGTTGCCCGACAGGCCGAGCCACTGCACGCCCAGTTCCGATGCCTTGGCGGCATTCACCTCGACCACCAGCGCCTCGATGTAGACCTGGGCGCGGCGCACGTCGAGCTGGTCGATGACCGAGCGCAGGTTGCGGTAGAGCGCATCCGGCGCGGTGATGATCAGGCTGTTGGTGGAGGCGTCGGCCTGGATGAAGCCCGAGCCCTGGCCGCCGCCGGCGCCGCCGGCCGTGGCCTGGCTCTGCTGGCCGAAGGTACCGCCAGTGCCGCCGGCACCGATGCTGTTCTGCTGCTGGTTGCTGCCCAGGCCACCGGTACCGGTGCCGCTGCCGCCCGCGGTGCCGGACTGGATCGAGCCGCCCGCCGTGCCCTGCTGCTGCACCGGCACTGCCGACGCATCCTGGGACACGACGGCGCGCAGGGTCTGGGCGACCTTGCTGGCGTCGGCGTTTTTCAGGTACACCACGTGGATGTTGCCGAGTTCGGCAGTCGGCTGGTCGAGCTTGGCGATCAGGCTCTTGGCCATGCTGGCGCGCCCGGCCGAGGGGGCGCGCACGACCACCGAGTTGGTGCGCGCGTCGGCCAGCACGGTGACGCGGCCGGAATCGCCGCCGGCGCTCGGCTCCATCAGGCGCGTGACCAGGGTCGCGACGTCGCTGGCGATGCCGTTGCGGATCGGGATCACGTCGAGGTCGGCGGTGGTCGGGCCGTCCAGCGCGGCGATGATCTTCGACAGGCGGCGCAGGTTGTCGGCGTAGTCGGTGACCACCAGGCTGTTGTTGCCCGGGTCGGCCATGATCGAATTGTTCGGCGAGATGAGCGGACGCAGTACGGCGGTGAGATTCGCCGCCGATTCGTGCTGCAGGCGGTAGACCTGGGTCGCGATCTGGTCGCCGCGGGCGCGCGCGCCACTAGTGCCGACCTGGGTCGGCGAGGATTGCAGCTTGGCTTCGGCTTCCGGCACCACCTTGGCGAAGCCGTCGCCGGTGACCACCGCATAGCCTTGCAGGCGCAGCTGCGAGGTGAGCAGCGCGAAGGCTTGCGCCTTGGTCAGCGAGCGTTCCGACACCAGGCTCATGGTGCCTTTTACGCGCGGGTCGACGATGAAGGTCATGCCGGTGTAATGGCCGACCGCCTTGATCACCGATTCCATGTCGGCGTTCACAAAGTTGAGCGCGGCGCCATTGTCCTGGGCAAACGCGGTCACCGGCGGGATCGCCGTGACCAGGGCGCAGCACAGCATGGCGCCTGCGGCGAGACGGCGCATGACCGGGGCTTGCGAACTGCGGGGATGGACGACTGCGTGGGGTTTTTTCATTATCTAAACTCGAGTGCGATTATGTTCTTGCCGTTCACCATTCGGCGCTGGCCCAGCAGGTTGAGCAGGTTGCCCAGCGTGTCTTCATATCCTTCGGCCGCGGAGGCCTGTCCCGAAAAACGCAGGCGGCCATGTTCCAGTGCCCCACTACCAGACAACAAAAGGGCGCCGCGGACCGTGCGCAGGGTCAAGTCGGCCTCCTGGCCGCGCCAATCCATTGCCATTTCATAGCTGCCCAGCGGTTTGATCGGACTCATGCGCGATCCCATGTCGCTCAGGGACAGCACCGTGCGTCCGCTCACCGCCACCGCATTGCCCTGGCGCGCGATATCCAGCAGGTTCCACGACAGCTTGATGGCACCCGAAGGCGCCAGCGTGTTCAGCGGCGCGCCCAGGCCCGACAAGCCCTCGGCCGGCAGCAGCAGTTCGCCGGCGCTTACCTGCCACTGCGACCAGCTGCCGCTGATGCGCACCGGCTGGGCCAGCGCCTGGCTATTAGCGAGGTCCATGTTGACCTGGCCGAACAGCACCAGCGGCGACAGGCGCCAGCTGAAACGGCCCGGCAGCAGCGGCGTGACGGCCCCGCCCTCGCCCGGCGCGCCACCCACAAAGGCCGAGCCGCGCCACAGCGTACCCTGCGCATCCCCCAGAGTCAAACGGCCGCCGGTCTGGCGCTCGACCATCGGTCCCAGCCACGCCGCCGGCAGGAAAGCCAGGATCGTCAGGATGACCGCCAGCGCGGCCAGCAGGCCCCACAGTACGACCCGCTTCATTGGGCCGCGCCGGTGTTCTGCCGCAGCGTCAGGCTGGCATCGACCTGGCCGGCCGTGGGCAAGGCGGTGACGGTGGCGTCCTGCACCAGCACCCGGTTGGCACGGCGCTGCTCGTCGAGCCAGGCGGCCAGGCCCGCGAAGGCGACGTTATTCAGCTGCAGCTTGATGTATTCGCCGGTCATCGACAGCGATTGCGGCTTCAGGCCGCGTCCGCCCAGGCTGCTGGTGACGCCCTCGCGTGTGATTGGCGCGACCTGGGTGGCGGGCGCGCGCGCCAGCGTGTTCGCTTCCTGGGCCATGGCCTGCAGCTCGGCCGCCTGCTGGCGCAGCTGGGGCAGCTGGCGGCGCAGCTGGGCGCGGCCCTCGACGGCGGGGTCGACCAGGATCAGGTACAGCAGGGCCAATAGCACGATGGCGCCGCCTACCGCCAGGAAACGGCGTTCCTGCTCGGTGCGCGCGAGCCAGAGCGCGTTGGTGCGCTCGCGGTACTGGGCGATGGTGGTGGCGACGCTCATTGCATGGCTCCTGTGCTGCGTGCTGCGCTTCCCGCGGCGCTTCCGCCACTTGCAGCGCTGCCGCCGGGACTGCCCGTGCTGCGCACGATCCAGCTGCCCGGGGCGGCTTCCTCGAGGCTCAGGGCGCGCGTGGCCAGGGCCGTGCGCAATTGGGCCGTTAAACCGGGGTCGACCGTTTCTGGTTTGACTTTGACCGACAGCGCGCGTTCGCGGTATTCGATTGATGTAATGCCGGGTTGACGTCCGCCCGATCGTGCAGCTTCGCCGAACGCGGCCGCCAGGTAAGTAAACTCGTCGGGCGCCACGTCGCCGGTGCTGGCGCGTGCGCGGGCAATGTTCTGGCGCATCTGCAGCACCGGATCGAGGATCGCGGTCTCGCGCGGATAGGCCTGGCGGAAGGTCTGGGTCATGGATTGCTGCACGGTGGCGGCTTCGCGTTTCAGGCGCAGCCAGTCGAGATTCAGGCCGATCAGGTTGACCGCCAGCGCCAACAGGATAAGGCGCAGCGGCCAGCGCCAGCGGCGCCAGTCCCGCACCGGGGCGCCGGCGGCGCCGAGGCCGCTCACCAGGTCGAGCGCGGTGCTGCGCGAGGCGGCGATCCAGTGCGCCCAGTCGTCGGCCTCGAGCGTGATGCCGGGGCCGGCTTCCTGGGCCAGCACCTGGTATTCGCCGAGCTGGGCGCGCGGCACGTACAGCACCAGCGGGGCGTCGCCGCTGAAGGCGCGCGCGGTCTGCAGCACCACGGCCGGCACTGCTTCAAGGGCCAGGCCGAAACCATGGAACAAGCCCTGGCGCAGGGTCAGGTCGAAGCCGTCGATGGCGGCCGAGACGCTGCCCGGCTGCAGCGGCAGGCACAGCTGGGCCGGGATGGCGGCCACCGCGCGCGCGCCCTGGGCCAGCAAGGCACGCACGATGGTTTCCAGCCAGGCGCGGTCGGCCACGGCGATCGGACGGGTGCCGTCCGGCTGCTCGGGCGCGGCCACCAGCACCGAATCCTCGGGATCGCCCAGGATGTGTTCCTCGACCAGCGCCGGCAAGGCCGCTTTCAGGCGCGCGCCGGACAGCGGCGGCGCCTGCACCGACAGCAGGGAGACGTCGGCGCCGGCAAGCAGCAGCACGACCCGGCGCGCGCTGCCGACCAGGTCGCCCAGGTTGCGCAGCGGACCTTCGCCCTGCTGCTCGATGACGCCACCGTCGTTGACGAGGGCGAAGCGGCTCAGCGCGTGTTCGCCTTCGGCGCGGGCCGGGTGCCGGATATAAAGTGTAGTCAAACCGTCTCGCTTTCTTTTCTAATCTTGTCGGATCCAGACCACTCTGGTGCCGCCGCCAGGACTCAGCGGCCCCGCCGACGCACGGTGGATCAGCGCTTCGGCATCCAGTGCCGCCCGGTCGAGCCGGATGCGGCTGTTGACGAAGAACCAGTCGCTCTTCACACCAATTGCGTCATCTGCCACCGCCACCCGGCCGTTGCCCGCGGCCGTCATGAAATTCGCCACATCCCGCCACGGTGCCTGCTTGCGCTGCGCCACCCAGGTATTCGCTTCCGACACCGAGGCGTTCTTCAGCACTGCCGCCAGCAATTCCGGCGCCGCCGTATTCACGTTCACCGGTGTTTTCGCTTCCGGCAACACCGTCACGAAGGGCCGCAAGCGCTCGACGATTTCCGGCGTGAATCCAGGTACCGCCAGCAAATCGTCGACCTGCAACAAGCTCATCGGCTTGCCCGGCACCGTGCTGCTGCGCGTGCCCGGCGGCGGCGAACCATCGGTCGGCACTGCAGCGGGCGGGCGCGTGGCAGCCACATAATCGGCAACCTTGTCGGCCAGCGTGTACTGCAATTGCAGATTGCGTAGCAAGTTCTGGAAAAGCTCGACCTGGCCGGTGTTGACGCCATTGGTGTCAGCCAGATTGCGTAAATTGTAACGCGAGCACGCATCTGTGACGTTGCCGGACAAGGTTGCATCGAAATTTTCTCCCTGAACCCGCTCGCGCTCGATGTACTGGTCGAGCCGGGTTTCCGCCAAGGGCGTCGCCCAGGCCTGGTCGAGGCTGGTGTATTGGGTTCGGAAGGTGTCCAGCACCAGGGTCGACCAGTCGAGCGCGCCGCGCAGGATCCACTTGGTCTGCAGGTGCAATCTCTGGTTTTCCATCGAGCGCACCTGCACCTGCTGCTGCCAGAACAGGCTGGCGACGATGGCCACTGCCAGCGTGGTCAGCAGCAGCGCGGTGATCACCGCGACCCCGCGTTCGCGTCCGCGGCGGAGGATGAATGACGCCGGCATCATGGTTCCCCTATCAGGAAGAACTTGCTCAGCGGCACTTCCTGGCCCTGCTGCTGCAGTGCCACCTGCAAGCCGGTCGGGTCTTGCGACACCCCGGTCGCCTGCTGCGCCACCGTGTTGATGGTCCCCACGGCCTGGCGCCAGCCATTGTTCTGCCACACCAGCACCTGCATGCCGGCCACACCGCTCTGCAACCCTACCGCGCCGCTGGTGTCGGTGTCGCTGGTATAGGCCTGCCACAGTGCGTCGAGCTCGGCCAGGTCGCGGGTGACATTCGATTCGCGCCGCATCAGGGTGCCGTTGATGATGCGGTAGGCCACCACCTGCAGGCGCGAGGGCTGGTTTTCCGTAAACACTTCGCGTACCAGGGTGATGCGGTCATTGCCTGTGAGCAGGAAAGGACGTCCGTTGAGCACCTCGGGACGGGTAATGTGTTCGCAGTCGCTCTGCAGCTGGGCAAAGGCGAGCTGCATGCCGCGCGTGGTTTCCATCTGCATGGTGAGCGAGCTGCGGGCGCGCACGATGCTGTCCAGGCCGCGCCAGCCGAGCACGGCGACGATGGCCAGGATGCTGATCGCGACCAGCAGCTCCACCAGCGTGAAGCCGCGCCTTGTTGCCGGCCAGTGCGTCATGTCCGCCTCAGCACCAGTTGCACCAGCTTGACGATGCGCCGGTTCGGGTTGGCGATGTCGAAGACCGATACTTCGACCCGGCGCAGGCGCGGATTCGGGCTGACGATGACTTCTTCCTGGCACACCAGGTGCAGATCGCCCTGCGGACAATCGAAACTGCGTTTGCCGACGTCCGGGAATTCATTGCCCAGGCGGATCTGCACCAGGCGGTTTTCGGCCGACCAGGTGGCCATCATCGAGGTGCGCAGGCCGGCGCTGTTGGCGCTCAGGCTGCCCACCGCGCGCAGCCCGGCGCCGAGCGCGGTGCCGACGATGACCAGCGCCACCAGCACTTCGAGCAGGGTGAAGCCGTGCTGCCGCGATCGTGTGGACAGGTTCATGGGCTCATTCGACCGTGAAGTGACCGACGCCATCGGCGCGGATGCCGACGCGGATGTCGCCGCTGGCCAGGGTCAGCAGGAAGGGTTTGTCGACCGGTTCGCGGCCGAAGGTGATGCGCAGCGGATTGGCGGTGCCGGCGCTGCCCGGTTCCAGCAGCAGGGTCAGCGGCGCATTGCGGAATTCGCGCTCGCGCAACAGATCGTCGCTGGTGATCAGGTCCCAGCGCGTCTCGTTGCGCACCAGGAAGTGATAGCGCTCGGGCGTGGCTTCGAAGGTGACCGGACGGTTGCGCACGATCGCCTCGTCGCGCGCCAGCTGCAGCAGCAGCGACAGGCGCCGCGCCTCGTCCTGCAAGTCCTGGCGCGGACTCGGGATGGCGTTGATCGATACCAGCCCCAGCGTGATGCCGATGATGACCATCACGACCATGATCTCCACCAGGGTGAAGCCACCGGCCGAAGCTGTCCGGCGCAACGGCCCGCGCACGCGCGTGGTCATCTGGTCTGGGCTCCTGAGCGCTGGTTGCTGGTTGACGTGCGTATCTGCTTACCGATTACTTGTTTTCCCAGGAGCCGACGTCTGCATCTTCGCCGGTGCCGCCCGGCTGGCCGTCCGCGCCCAGCGAGAAAATGTCGACTTCGCCGTGCAGGCCGGGCGACAGGTACTGGTAGGCATTGCCCCACGGGTCCTTCGGCAGGCGCTCCACATAACCGCCTTCCTTCCAGCCATTGGCGGCCGGACCGCTGGTCGGCTTCTGGACCAGGGCCTGCAAGCCCTGCTCGGTAGTCGGGTAGCGCTGGTTGTCCAGTTTATACAGCTTGAGTGCCGACATCATGGTCGAGATGTCGACGCGGGCAGCCGTGACGCGCGACTCGCCGGTGCGGCCCAGCAGCTTGGGCACGACCAGCGCGCCGAGGATGCCGATGATGACCACGACCACCATGATTTCGACGAGGGTGAAGCCGCGCTGGCGGCGCTGCGTCTTCAGGCGTTGCGAAACATTTTGCATAGGGTTCAATCTAGGGATAAGAGTCGGTAAAAACGATCTAGTATAAGTCGGTTTGACTGGCAAAGGCCATCCCGAAACCTTCTTCAATTGTAAGACAGGCTGCCCGACGATGACACTTTTATCATGCGGGCCGTCTGCCGCACACCGGACAGCCCGGATTGCGCGCCACCCTGACCTCGCTCCATTCCATCGCCCGCCCATCCAGCATCTGCAGGCGCCCGGCCAGCGAGGGCCGGATGCCCACCAGCAGCTTGAGCGCCTCGGCCGCCTGCGCCGCGCCGATGACGCCGACCAGGGGGGCGAACACGCCCATGGTGCTGCAGGCAGCATCCTCGAAACGGCTGTCCGGGGGAAACAGGCAGGCGTAGCAGGGCGAGGCCGGATCGCGCATGTCGTAGACCGAGAGCTGGCCGTCGAAGCGGATCACGGCACCGGCCACCAGCGGCACGCCGGCGGCGACGCAGGCGCGGTTGAGCGCATGGCGGGTCGCGAAGTTGTCGCTGCAATCGAGTACGACCGTGGCGGAACCGACGAGTTCCGCCAGGCGAGCCGGTCCCACGCGTTCGCGCAAGGCGACCACCTCGATGTCGGGATTGAGCTGCAACAAGGCTTCACGGCCGGACTCGACCTTCGGCTGACCGACGCGCGCCGTCGTGTGCATGACCTGTCGCTGCAGGTTGGTCAGGTCGACCGTGTCGTCGTCGACCAGGGTGATGCGGCCGACGCCGCTGGCCGCCAGGTAGAGCGCCGCCGGCGAGCCGAGGCCGCCGGCACCGACGATCAGGGCATGCGCGTCGAGCACGCGCTGCTGGCCCTCGATGCCGACCTCGTCGAGCAGGATGTGGCGCGAATAGCGCAGCAGTTGCTGGTCGTGCATTATTTCTTCGGCGCACCCTTGAGTTCGGGCGGCTTCTGTTCTTCGCCCGGCAACGCGGCCGGGGCAGGCTGCTCGGCGTCGGGATCGGCCTTGGCAAGGCGCACCGGCAAGCCCTTGAAATGGTTGATCGCCTGGGTCAGCTGGAAATCGTCCTTGCCGCCGAACTCGAGCGGCTTGGCACTCTTCAGCAGGGCCAGCGCGCGCTGCTCTTCTTCCAGCTCGTCGCGCCGCGCTTTCGCGCCGGCGGCGGAGGCGCTGGCTTTATTGTCCAGCTTGGCCTTGTCGCCTTCGTTGGCAAGGTGATGATCGAGGTCGGCTTCGCGCACCTGCAGTGCGTTGAGGCCATCGCCTTCGGGGGTTTCGTCGACTTTCAGGTCGGGCACGATGCCCAGCGCCTGGATCGAGCGGCCCTTGGGCGTGTAGTAGCGCGCCGTGGTCAGCTTGACGGCGGTGTCCTCGGTCAGCTGGCGCAGCGTCTGCACCGAACCCTTGCCGAAGGTCTGGCTGCCGAGCACGATGGCGCGCTTGTAATCCTGCAGGGCGCCGGCCACGATTTCCGAGGCCGAGGCCGAACCGGTGTTCACCAGCACCACCATCGGCACGCTCTTCAATTGCTTGGGCAACCTGGACAGCGGATCGGCGCCCGGCTTCATCGCATAGAATTCGCGCCGGCCGTAGAACACGGCATTCGATTCCGCCAGCTGGCCGCGGGTCGAGACGATGACTTCGTTCTGCGGCAGGAAGGCGGCGGAGACGCCGATCGCGCTCGGCAACAGCCCGCCCGGGTCGTTGCGCAAGTCCAGCACCAGACCCTTGATGGCCGGGTTCTGGGCATACAATTCCTTGATCTTGGCGGCCAGCTCGTCCACCGTTTCCTCCTGGAACTGGCTGATGCGCAGCCAGGCATAGCCCGGCTCGATGATCTTGCCCTTGACGCTGGCGACCTTGATTTCCTCGCGCTCGACCGGTACCACCATGGGGGCGTCGGCGCCGCGGCGGGCAATCGTCAGCATCACCTTGCTGTGCGCTTCGCCGCGCATGCGCTTGATGGCGTCGTCCAGCGACAAGCCCTTGACCGGCACGTTGTCGATGCGGGTGATCAGGTCGCCGGCCTTGATGCCGGCGCGGTAGGCGGGCGTGTCCTCGATCGGGGTCACGATCTTGATGTAGCCGTCTTCCATCGCCACTTCGACGCCGACGCCGACGAACTTGCCGGCGACTTCTTCCTGCATTTCGGCGAAGTCCTTCTGGTCCAGGTAGACCGAGTGCGGGTCGAGCGAAGCGACCATGCCGGCGATGGCTTCGGACAGCAGCTTCTTGTCATCGACCTTTTCGACATAGTCGCTCTTGATGAGGCCGTACACGTCGGCCAGCTGGCGCAGCTCGTCCAGGGGCAAGGGTGCCTCGCCCCCCTTTTGCGCAAGCGCGGACAACTGGACCGAGGCAGCAACCCCGGCGACCATGCCGATACCGATCAGGCCGACGTTCTTGACGAAGTTCTTACGCTGCTTGCCCATTCTCTTCCTAGAAATTGACCCAGCCGGCCGGGTCGATCGGCTTGCCCAGATGCCTGAGCTCGAAGTATAGCCCCGATTCCTCGTTGCCGCCGGTGTTGCCCGCCGTGGCAATGACGTCGCCGGCCTTCACCGTATCACCTTCGTGCTTGAGCAGGGTCTCATTGAAACCGTAGATCGACAGGTATTCGCCGCCATGGTTGATGATGATCACATTGCCCCAGCCGCGCATACCCCTGGCGTAGGCGATGCGGCCGGGCGCGACCGCGCGCACCTCGGCGCCCTGGGACGCCTTGACGAACACCCCCCGCCAGGCCGGACCGTCGGCGCGCTTGGCACCGAAACGGGCCGCGACGCGGCCGGCGACCGGCGCCGGCATGCGCCCGCGCAGGCTCTCGAAGGCGCCGCTCGGCAAATTCGATGCCAAAGCGGTATCGGCGCTGCGCTGCGGCGGCGGCGCCTTTTCTTCCGGCGCCGGCTCGGCCGCTACCTTCGGTTCTTCGGGCACCGGCAGCGGTTTCGCCGGCTTGCCGGTCCTGGCCGCTTCGCGCGCCAGGCGTTCGCGTTCCTGCTGCAAGGCCTTGGCGCGGGCCAGCGCGCGCGCCCTGGCTTCAGCGGCGGCCCTGGCGCGCGCTTCAGCCAGCGCTTGCTGGCGTTTGCGTTCGGCGGCAGCGGCGATTTCCTGTTCGCGGATGATGCGGGTCAGCTGGTCGACCAGGCCGCTCATGCGCTGTTCGTCACGCTCCAGGCTACTCGCCTGCTTGCGCTGGGTGACCAGCTTGTTCGACAAATCGGCGAGCAAGCCGGCGCGCCTGGCTTTTTCTTTTTCCAGCAGGGCTTTCTGGTCGCGCTGTTCCTGGGCGATTTCTTCGAGTTCGTCCTTGGCGTTCTGGGTCGACGCGTGGTTGGCTTCGACCGCCGCCAGGTTGCCGCGCAGCGAAGTCAGCAGCTTGGCCTGGGCTTGCGACACATAGGCCATCATCTGCAGGTCGCGGTTGATGCGGTTCGGGTTGTCGCCCGAGAGCAGCAGCTTGATGCGGTCTTCATTGCCAGCGACATAATGTTCACGCAACATCTTGGCCAATTGCTGCTTCTGGGCGGCGATGGTTGCGGCCAGCCGGTCCTGCTCGTTGGCAAGGTCTTTCAGCTTGGCATTGGTGGCGGCCTGCTCGTCGAACAGTTCGCGCAGTGCGCGGCTGGCATTCGAAATCTTTTCTTCGGATGCGGACAGCTCGTCGGCCGCGTCTTCCTTTTCGCTTTCGGTGCGGCTGATGTCCTTTTTGAGGACACCCAGTTTTTGCTGGATGGCGGCGCGCGAGGCTTCGGCCGCCGCTTTCTGTTTGCTGCGCTCGGTCGGGCGAGAACCCGCCTTCGGGGCCGCGTGGGCCATCCCGAAGCTCAGTACGCAAGCCAGCAAGCCGCACAGCAGCTTGCTGGCGGCGGATCGTGTGAAGCGGAAACGCAAGACTTACTTAGCCTTCCCTTGGTTGGCCACGGCGGCCATCTTGGCGGCAATCGCGTCCTGGTCGCCCAGGTAGTAATGGCGGATCGGCTTCAGGTCGGCGTCCAGTTCGTACACCAGCGGGGTGCCGTTCGGGATGTTGAGGCCGACGATATCGGCGTCGCTGATGTTGTCCAGCATCTTGATCAGGGCGCGCAGGCTGTTGCCGTGGGCCGAGATCAGGATCTTCTTGCCGGCGCGGATGGCCGGGGCGATTTCTTCATCCCAGGCCGGCATCACGCGCGCCACGGTGTCCTTCAGGCATTCGGTCAGCGGAATGTCCTTACGGTCGAGGCCAGCGTAACGCGGATCGGCGAAGGAGGTGCGCTCGTCGTTCGCTTCCAGAGCGGGCGGCGGGGTGTCGTAGCTGCGGCGCCAGACCAGCACTTGCTCGTCGCCGAACTTGGCGGCGGTCTCGGCCTTGTCCAGGCCTTGCAGGGCGCCGTAATGACGCTCGTTCAGGCGCCAGTCGTTCTTGACCGGCAGCCACATCATGTCCATCTCGTCCATCGCCAGCCACAGGGTGCGGATTGCGCGCGTCAGGACCGAGGTATAGGCCAGGTCGAAGGTGAAGCCGGCTTCGCGCAGCTGGCGGCCGGCGGTCTTCGCTTCTTCGATCCCCTTGGCCGTCAGGTCGACGTCGGTCCAGCCGGTGAAACGGTTTTCGAGATTCCAGGTGGATTCGCCGTGACGCATGAATACGATTTTGTACATAAGCTCTTATCGAAGAAAGTTTCGTAGAAAAATAACCGGCCAACTTCTATTTTATAATGCGCGGATTCAGTTCAACCAACGGAACATTCGTGAATTTCATCCTTGACCATCTTCCCACTGTTGCGATCGCCGTGATTTCCGGCGGCGCCCTGCTCTGGACTTCGCTGGCGCCGCGCGGCCGCCAGGCCACGACCATGCAGGCAACCCAGATGATCAACCGCGGCAAATCCACCGCCGTGATCGATGTGCGCAGCGCCGACGAGTTCGCGGCCGGCCACCTGCGCGACGCGAAAAACATTCCGCTGGCAGACTTGAGCGCACGTATCGGTGAGCTCGACAAGACTAAAATCAAGACCGTGATCGTGGTCGACCAGAATGGCAGCCGCGCCGCCAAGGCCGAGCGCCTGTTGAAAACCGCAGGGTTCGCAGATATCTATAGCCTGGAAGGCGGTATCGCGGCCTGGACGACTGCCGGCCTGCCCGTCACCAAATAACTCGAAAGGAACTACCATGACTGCCCACGTTGTTCTCTATCACACCGCCAGTTGCCCCTATTGCGTGCGCGCCGAGCGCCTGCTGGAAGCCAAGGGCGTGACCGAAATCGAACGCATCCGCGTCGACCTGGACCCGGAACAGCGTGTCATCATGATGCAGCGCACCGGCCGCCGTACCGTGCCGCAAATCTACGTGGGCGAAACCCACGTGGGCGGCTTCGACGACCTGTACGCGCTGGACCAGGCGGGCCGCCTGGATCCGCTGCTGAAGGGCGAAGCAGCCTGATCGGATAGCGGTTTCGCTGGGCTGGACGGCGGTCCATGAGGCCGCCTGAAGTTGTCTGACAATACCTATTGCAACCGAATTGGTTTTGATACAATTGCCGACGCTTTGAGATCAAGTATCTAAGCATCTGGAATGGCGATTGCTGTTCTTTTTACAATTAAACGAAAGCATTCCATGGCTGACGAAAACCTGCAACCCGTATTCCAAATCCAGCGTATCTACCTGAAGGATCTGTCGCTGGAACAACCGAATTCTCCGGCGATCTTCCTCGAGCAAGACGCCCCGACCATCGAGGTTTCGCTGGACGTCGGCGCTGAAGCGATCGCCGAAGGCATCTATGAATCGACCGTGACCATCACCGTGACCGCCAAGGTCAAGGACAAGGTCGCTTTCCTGGTCGAAGGCAAGCAGGGCGGCATCTTCGAAGCCCGCAACATCCCGGCCGACCAGATGGACCCGCTGCTGGGCATCGGTTGCCCGAACATCATCTACCCTTACCTGCGCAGCAACATCGCCGATGTGATCACCCGTGCCGGCTTCCCGCCTGTGCACCTGGCAGAGATCAACTTCGAAGTGTTCTACCAGCAGCGTCGCCAGGCCCTGGCCGAGCAGGCTGCCACCGCCGGCACCCCGATCGGCAACCAGTAATACGCAGTCAGTTGTAATGGCTCATCGTTACCAGTTGCTTTCCCTGCGGGAAGGCAGTTGGTAACCGCCTGCCTTTCGGCCTCTATCGTCTTCCCAAAGGCCCGCATGCTTTCCATCCGCAAGTCCCCCCTCCCCCGCATCTTGCTCGGCAGCTGCCTGTTGCTGGCCTCGCTCGCCGCCCATGCCTTCGATTTCAAGAGCGTGGGCACGCGTCCCGTGATCCTGTACGACGCCCCGTCCGTCAAGGGCGGCAAGCTGTTCGTGGCACCTAGCGGGATGCCGGTCGAGGTCGTGCTCAGCTATGGCGAATGGGTCAAGGTGCGCGATGCCGCGGGCGACATGGCCTGGACCGAACTGAAGGGCCTGTCGGCCAAACGTACCGTGATCGTCAAGGTGGGCTCCGCCAAGGTGCGCGCCACGCCCGACGAGGCGGCCCCGGTCGTGATGACGGCCGACAAGAACGTCCTGCTCGAACTGGTCGATCCGGAAACCGGTCCCTGGGTGCGCGTCCGCCACCGCGACGGCGTCAGCGGCTACGTCAAGGCCGCCGACGTCTGGGGCATTTAATAGCTAGCCTATGCACGAAGCCAAACAAGTACAGAACATTACCGTCCTCGGCGCCGGCGCCTGGGGCACGGCGGTCGCGATCGCGCTGGCCGCACGCCATGACGTGCTGCTGTGGGGACGCAACCCCAACCAGATGGCACGCAGCGCCGCCGCGCGCGACAACACCGATTACCTGCCGGGTTTTCCCTTCCCGGAAGGTCTGCGGGTCACGGCCGATTTCGAGGCAGCCATCGGTCATGTCACTGAGCATGTGACCGATGCGGCGGCAAGGCCCGGCGCGACGCCGCTGCTGATCGCCGCTTGCCCGGTGGCCGGCCTGCGCCCGCTGCTGCAGTCGCTCAAGGGACGCGCGATCCCCAACATCGTCTGGCTGTGCAAGGGTTTCGAGTACGACACCGGCTTGCTGCCGCACCAGGTAGTCAATGAAGTGCTGGGCGACAGCGTGCCCGGTGCCGCCCTGTCCGGCCCCTCGTTCGCCCAGGAAGTGGCGCGCGGGCTGCCATGCGCGCTGACCGTCGCCTCGGCGTCGAGCGAGCTGCGCGAGCGCGTGGTGAGCCTGGTGCACAGCGGCAGCATGCGCGTGTATGCCTGCGACGACATGGTCGGCGTGGAAGTCGGCGGGGCCGTGAAAAACATCCTGGCGATCGCCACCGGCGCCGCCGATGGCCTGGGCCTGGGCCTGAATGCGCGCGCGGCCCTGATCACGCGCGGCCTGGCCGAGATCACCCGCCTGGGCACGGCGCTGGGCGGCCACGCCGGCACCTTCATGGGCCTGACCGGGATGGGCGACCTGATCCTGACCTGCACCGGGGATTTGTCGCGCAACCGCCGGGTCGGGCTGGCGCTGGCCGAAGGCAAGCAGCTGGACACCATCGTGCGCGAGCTGGGTCATGTGGCCGAAGGCGTGCCCTGCGCCAAGGCCGTGCGCGAACTGTCGCGCAAGATGGGCGTCGACATGCCGATCACGCATGCGGTGGCCGGGGTGTTGTTCGATGGAATACCGGCCGCCGAGATGGCCGGGCAGTTGTTGGCGCGGGATCCGCGTAATGAGTTGGCCTGAACGGTTCGCCATAGCCCAGGACGAGGTGATTGATGCCGGGGCATCAATCACATGCCCACCATAATCACAACCTCAGGCAGTGCGGACCGGGCCGCCGGTGTTGTCGCCCGGGTGCAGCAAGATGGTCATCAAGCCCACCGCGTCTTCGTTGGCGCTGATCGCATGCGGTTCGCCGCCGGTGAGGTACACCATCTCGTTCGGCTTCAGGATCGTGCTGCGGCCATGGGCCTGGAACACGATCTCGCCTTCCAGGCACAGCAGGGTCATTTCACCCTCGACCCAGTGTTCCGGCATCGGCTTGTCCTTCGGCAGCACCAGCCGGATCAATTCCATGTGATCGGTCTTGATCAACGCGATCGACGTGAAGTTCGCGATATCGTCCTCGCCGCGCTGTAGTGCGATCCGTTCACCCGATACTGCATGTTGCAAGGCCATGTTTCTCTCCAATCATTACTCGTCGTAAGTTTGCGGTACCCCGCGCAGCCAGTTCACCAGCGCGGTGGCATCCTTGAATCCCTGCGCGAGCTGGGGCACCAGTTTGTCCGGCGCATTGATGTCCAGCTTCGTTTCGATCCAGACGAAATAACTTTTCAGCTTCAGGTATTCGACCAGCGGATGGTTGGGATCGAAGCCTTTGGGAGGACGTTGCAGCTTGTCTTCCGGATTCAGGTCGCCGTAGGTCTCGCGCAGATGTTTATTCTTCAACATTTTCGAGAAACCTGTCGCATCGTTGACGACGTGTTCGCGGATCGCCTTCAGGCGCGCCGCCGGCGGCAGGTATTCGCCGGCACCGAACAGCAGGGTGCCGTTGGCTTCGATGTGGAAATAATAGGTCGGCCCGCCGCCTTCGCTCGGACGGCGCTTGTTGCCTGGCGCGATGCCCGCCGAGAAATGGTTCTTGTACGGGGTCTTGTCGTTGGAAAAGCGGGTGTCGCGCTGGAAGCGGAACATGGCCTTTTTCGGATCGCAGGCGACGACCAGCCGGTCGAATCTGGCGATTTCCCGGATCAATTCGGTCAGCACTTCCACGAACTCGGCCCGCAGGATGTCGTAGCGGGGCTTGTTCATGATGAACCAGGGACGGGTGTTGTTGTCTTTGAGCTCGGTTAAAAATTGCGTCAGGTCACGCAGATGCATGTGGGTTCCGTAAATAGCGATTAATCAGGGGGCTTGGCGCGGCCGCCGTCCGACCGTGACGGCCAGCGTGGTTTCGCGGTTCTTGCGCATGACCGTCATCGGGACTTTTTCGCCGGGCGGCAATTCGGCGATCAGGTTCATCATGTCGCCCGTATTGCCGACCTTGCGGCCCTTGACGGCCAGCAGGATGTCGCCCGGGCGCATGCCGGCGCGGTCGGCCGGTCCGCCGCGCACGACGCCGGCGATAATGGCGCCGCGCTCGCGCCCGAGCTTGAAATTGCCGGCCAGCTCGGGCGTGATGTCCTGGGATTCGATGCCGATCCAGCCACGCACCACCTGGCCATGCTTGACGATCGAATCCAGCACCATCTTGGCGGTCGAGACTGGAATGGCGAAGCCGATGCCGACCGAGCCGCCGGTCTGCGAATAAATCGCCGAATTAATCCCAAGCAGGTTGCCGCGGCTGTCGACCAGCGCCCCGCCCGAGTTGCCGAAGTTGATGGCGGCGTCGGTCTGGATGAAATTCTCGAAGTGGTTGATGTGCAGGTTATTCCGGCCCAGCGCCGAAATAATGCCCAGCGTGACGGTCTGGCCGACCCCGAAGGGGTTACCGATGGCCAGCACCACGTCGCCCACCCGCGCCTGGTCGGGCTCGCCGAGTACGATGACCGGCAGGTTTTTCTCCTTGATGCGGATCACGGCGAGATCCGTTTCCGGATCGGTGCCGACCACGCTGGCCTCGGCCTTCCTGCCATCGGCCAGGCCGACTTCGATCTCGTCGGCGCCCTCGACCACGTGGTTATTGGTCAGGATATAGCCGTCGGCGCTGACGATCACGCCCGAGCCGAGGCTGGCCATCTGCTCCTGCGGCGGCAGCTTGTCGCCGAAGAAGCGCCGGAAGAAGGGATCTTTCAAGAGCGGATGCGTCTCGCGCAGCGCTTTGCTCGTGAGGATGTTGACGACGGCCGGCATCGCACGGCCGGCGGCGTCGCGGTAGCTGCCCGGCGCACCGCCCAGGCCGGGCGCCTGCAGCATCGGGACCGGGCGCGCCGGTGTGCCGAGCGCGACCTGGGTCGGCGCCCGCTCGAGCGGATCGCCGCCCATCCATGCTGGGCGCAGCGCCGCGATCACTGCAACCACGCCGAGCGCGATGGTGACGGTTTGCGCGAACAGGAGCCAGTAGCGGCGCATCGGTGGCCTTATAAAAGCTATTTCTTCAGCGCATCGCGAATTTCGCGCAGCAGCAGGATGTCTTCCGAGGGCGGCGGCGGCACGGCTGGCTTGTCTTCGTCTTCATGACGGAACTGGGTCCGCAGGCGGTTCATCAGGCGCACCATCTGGAAGATCACGAAGGCCAGGATCACGAAATTCAGCAGGATAGTGAGAAAGTTCCCGTAAGCCAGCACGGCGCCGGCTTTTTTCGCTTCTGCCAGCGGCAAGCCATAGGCCTGGTGATTCAGGGGAATGTAATAGCTGGCAAAATCGAGACCACCGAACAGCTTGCCGACCGGCGGCATGATCACGTCCTGCACCAGGGAATCGACGATGCGTCCGAAGGCGCCGCCGATGATGACGCCGACCGCGAGGTCGACCACGTTGCCCTTCATCGCGAACTTCCTGAATTCCTGCAGCATGGCCATCCGGGCCCTCCTTGTTTTCTTGACTATCTCGTGGCGATGATACAGGAAGGTGCACCAGCCCGACGGCCATGACAGGCAGCGGGAACCGGGATTCCCGACGTTCTGCCAGTAAAACGTTTTTCTTTAATTTGCCAAAGTGTTCACATATAATCGGCTGTTGCGATAGCGGCTTTTACTCTATTGCAATGCATTGCAATGCAACATTTCGCATTTGACGAATGGAGTTAGTATGAGTAATGAGAAGCAGGTCGATTCCGGCCGGCGAGGCTTGCTCGTGGCTACATGCGCGGCGGGTGGTGTCGTCGGTGTTTCAACGGCTGGTGTTCTGGTCAGTACCCTTCAACCCTCCGAACGGGCGAAAGCAGCCGGCGCTCCAGTCGAGGTCGATATCTCCGACGTCAAACCCGGCGAAATGAAAGTGGCCGAATGGCGCGGCAAGCCCGTCTGGATTCTGCGGCGCACGCCTGAAATGCTGGCAACCCTGCCGAAGAACGACAATCTGGTGGCCGATCCGGCTTCCGACAAGACCTTCCAGCTCGATATGCCCGGGTACGCGAAGAACGAATTCCGCGCGTACGAAAAGCACAAGGACGTGCTGGTGGTGGTCGGCATCTGCTCCCACCTGGGCTGCTCGCCCTCCTCGCGTTTCCAGGAAGGCCCGCAACCCAACCTGCCCGACGACTGGCACGGCGGCTTCCTCTGCCCTTGCCATGGCTCCACCTTCGACCTTTCCGGCCGCGTGTTCAAGAACAAGCCGGCCCCGGTCAATCTCGATGTCCCTCCGTACATGTACCTGTCCGACAACAAGATCGTGATCGGCAAAGACGAGAAAGGCGAGGCATAAGATGGGCGCTGCATTCAAGGAAACCAAGCTCCCGGCCGACGCGCCGAAGAGCCGGAAGGCGCTGGCCTGGGTCGACGACCGCTTCCCGCTGTCGAAACTGTGGCAGGAACAGTGGGGCCGCTACTACGCACCGAAGAATTTCAACGTCTGGTACATCTTCGGTTCGCTGGCGATGCTGGTGCTGGTGATCCAGATCGTCACCGGCATCTTTCTCACGATGCATTACAAGCCGGATTCCAACCTGGCCTTCGGCTCGGTCGAATACATCATGAAGGAAGTCCCGTGGGGCTGGCTGGTGCGCTACATGCACTCGACCGGCGCCTCGGCCTTCTTCATCGTGGTCTACCTGCACATGACGCGCGCGCTGATGTACGGTTCCTACCGCAAGCCGCGCGAACTGATCTGGCTGTTCGGCTTCGCCACCTTCCTGTGCCTGATGGCCGAAGCCTTCTTCGGCTACCTGCTGCCCTGGGGCCAGATGTCCTACTGGGGCGCGCAAGTGATCGTCAACCTGTTCAGCGCGATCCCGCTGATCGGCCAGGACCTGTCGCTGTGGATCCGCGGCGACTACGTGGTGTCCGACGCCACCCTCAACCGCTTCTTCGCCTTCCACGTGATCGCCATCCCGCTGGTGCTGCTGGGTTTGGTGGCGGCCCACCTGATCGCGCTGCACGAAGTCGGCTCGAACAACCCGGATGGCATCGAAGTGAAGGAAACCCCCGGTCCGGACGGGCATGGCGTGGACACGATTCCCTCGCACCCCTACTACACCACCAAGGATTTCTTCGGCGTGTCGGTGTTCCTGCTGATCTACAGCGCGGTCGTGTTCTTCGCGCCCGAGATGGGCGGCTACTTCCTGGAATACAACAACTTCCTGCCCGCCGACTCACTGAAAACCCCGCCGCACATCGCCCCGACCTGGTACTTCACGCCCTTCTACTCGGTGCTGCGCGCCACCACCTCGGACTTCATGTGGGTGGTGATGGCCGGCGTGGCCGCCTACGTCGTCTTCATCTGGCTGCGTTCGCGCCTGTCGTACACCACGAAGATCGCGGTGACGGTGCTGGCCGTCGTGCTCGAGATCGGCATGCTGCCGCAGGTGCTGGACGCGAAATTCTGGGGTGTGGTGCTGTTCGGCTCGGCCGTCATCATCCTGGCCCTGCTGCCCTGGCTGGATCACTCCCCGGTGCGCTCGATCCGCTACCGCCCGAGCTGGCACAAGGCCGTGTATGGCGTGTTCTTCGTGTGCTTCGTGGCGCTCGGCTATCTTGGCACTCAGCTGCCGACGCCGGCCTACACGCTGATCGCCCAGCTGGCGACCTTGTTGTACTTCAGCTTCTTCCTCCTGATGCCGTGGTGGAGCACGATGGGCCGCTTCAAGCCGCTGCCCAAGCGTGTGACCTGGACCGCGCATTGAAGCGCCGCATTGCAACGCGACTGAGGACAAGCGAAAGGACAACCATGACTCTTACGAAGAAATTGATTGCGGTATTGGCCCTGCTACCGGGCTTCGTGTTCGCGAACGAAGGCACGTTCCCGCTCGACCGCGCCCCCGAGCGCACCGACATCGCTTCGCTGCAAAACGGCGCCAAGTTGTTCATCAACTATTGCTTGAACTGTCATTCGGCTTCGTCGATGCGCTACAATCGCCTGCGCGACCTGGGTTTGAACCAGGAGCAGATCAAGGCCAACCTGCTGTTTTCGGGCGAAAAGGTGGGCGACATGATGAAGATTGCCATGCGCCCGGACGATGCCAAGGCCTGGTTCGGTGCGGTACCGCCGGACCTGTCGGTGATTACACGCGCACGGGCGTCTGGCGCCGGTACGGGCGGCGACTATTTGTATACCTACCTGCGCACCTTTTACAAGGACGATACGCGCCCGACCGGATGGAATAATCTGGTGGTGCCGAACGTCGCCATGCCGCACGTGCTGTGGCAGCTGCAGGGGGTGCGCACCGTGAAAATGGTGGAAGAAGCCGATTCGCACGAAGCCGGCAAGAAGGTGCACCGCTTCGCCGGTTTCGAGCAGGTGAGCCCGGGTGCAATCAGCTCGCAGGAGTTCGACACCCAGGTGGCCGACCTGGTGGCGTACATGGAGTGGATGGCCGAACCGACCCGCGACCTGCGCAAGCGCCTGGGTGCGATCGTGGTGCTGTTCCTGTCCTTGTTCGCTTTCCTTGCTTGGCGCCTGAATGCATCATATTGGAAAGATATAAAGTGATTTGATTGCCCGGTTATAATGCGGGCAATGTCTATTCGGGGTGAGCCATTTGGCCTTCACCCCTTTGTTTCTTGAAGGAACTATAAACCATGATGGTTCTCTACTCCGGCACCACGTGCCCGTTCTCCCAGCGCTGCCGTCTGGTCCTGTTCGAAAAGGGCATGGACTTCGAAGTGCGCGACGTCGACCTGTTCAACAAGCCCGAAGATATCTCGACGATGAACCCGTACGGCCAGGTGCCGATCCTGGTCGAACGCGAGCTGATCCTGTACGAATCGAACATCATCAACGAGTACATCGACGAGCGCTTCCCGCACCCGCAACTGATGCCGGCCGACCCGCTGATGCGCGCCCGTGCCCGCCTGATGCTGTTCAACTTCGAAAAAGAGCTGTTCGTGCACGTGAACACGCTCGAGAACGAGCGCAACAAGGTGACCGACAAGAGCCACGACAAGGCCAGGGCCGAAATCCGTGACCGTCTCACCACGCTGGCACCGCTGTTCTTGAAGAACAAGTACATGCTGGGCGACGAGTTCTCGATGCTGGACGTGGCCATCGCCCCGCTGCTGTGGCGCCTGGATCACTACGGCATCGAATTGTCGAAGACCGCAGCTCCGCTGATGAAATACGCCGAACGCATTTTCTCGCGCCCGGCCTACATCGAAGCGCTGACGCCATCCGAAAAGGTCATGCGCCGTTAAAAAACCCAACAAGCTGCTGCGCGTTGCACTGCCGGCCTGCGGTGCTCGCTTTACATGCGTACAGCTGCGCTCCTCAGCCAGCATTGCCGCCGCTCGCTACGGTTGTTGAGGTTTTTTTAAGTTTCGAAACCGTTGCACGCCAGTTTCCGACGCTTCGCGGCGATTCGGTTTACACTGGCGTGTAACAATTCGTTGCACACTGAATTCCGAACATGTCAGACATTTCCACGAAGCCCTATCTGCTGCGCGCCATCTACGAATGGTGCACGGACAGCGGCCATACGCCCTACCTGGCGGTCAAGGTCGACGCCGCGACCACGGTTCCGATGGAATACGTGAGGAAAGGCGAGATCATCCTCAACATCAGCTATGGCGCTACCTCCGGGCTGAAGATGGACAACGACGCCATCACCTTCCGTGCGCGCTTCAATGGCGTGTCGCGCGAGTTGTACATCCCGGTGCAGAACGTGCTGGCGATCTATGCCAACGAGAATGGCCAGGGCATGGCGTTCGAGGTGAACACGACCGCGGCCGACCAGCCATCCTCGGCACCGACGCTGGCCGCCGCACCGGCGCCGGCACCGGTCCTTGCGCCCGAGCCAAGTGCGCCCTCCGCAGTGCCGCCGCCTGGGCTGGCTTCGGTGCCGGCCAAGACGAATGCCACGACCGTGTCCGAAGTATCGTCCGCGCCTGACGGCGATAACGAACCGCCGAAAAAGGGCGGACGGCCTACCTTGACCCGAATCAAATAGGAATTCCGCTCTCCGCGCAGCGCAAAAGAAAACGCGCTCTGCATCCAGATAGATGCAGAGCGCGTTTTTGTATTTTGTGCCCCCGTCAGGAATCGAACCCGAGACCCCCTGATTACAAGTCAGGTGCTCTACCAACTGAGCTACAAGGGCGAACTTAAAATTATAGACGGGAAGTATGGATTCCGCCAGCCCTTGCGGCAACAATACTGTGTGCAATCGCTCGCCAGCTGAGGACCGGCGCTATCCTTTCACGCAGACGATCTGCTTGAGTGTATGCACCACTTCCACCAGGTCGCTCTGGGCTTGCATGACGGCGTCGATGTCCTTGTAGGCCATCGGGATTTCATCGATCACGCCGGCATCCTTGCGGCACTCGACGCCTTGCGTGGCGCGCACCTGGTCGTCGACCGAATAGCGGCGCTTGGCTTCGGTGCGGCTCATGGTGCGGCCGGCGCCGTGGCTGCAGCTGTGAAAACTGTCCGGATTGCCCTTGCCGCGCACAATGTAGCTCTTCGCGCCCATCGAGCCCGGGATGATGCCCAATTCCCCTGTGCGCGCCGACACCGCGCCTTTCCGCGTGACCAGCACGTCCTGGCCGAAATGGTGTTCCTTCTGCACGTAGTTGTGGTGGCAGTTGACCGCTTCCAGGTGCGTCTCGAAGGGTTTATGGATCACCGTGCGCACGGCGGCGATCAGGTTGCGCATCATGACTTCGCGGTTCATGCGCGCGAACTTCTGGGCCCAGCCGACGGCTTCGACGTAGTCGTCGTAATGCTGCGTGCCTTCCTTCAGGTAAGCCAGGTCCTTGTCCGGCAGGTTGGCGATGTGGGTGCGCATGTCCTGCCTGGCCACTTCGATGAAATGGCTGCCGATCGCATTGCCGACGCCGCGCGAGCCCGAGTGCAGCATGAACCAGACGAAGCCTTCTTCATCCAGGCAGATCTCGATGAAGTGGTTGCCGCTGCCCAGCGTGCCCAGGTGCTTGTAGTTGTTGGAATGCCTCAGCTTCGGGGTGGTGCGGCAGATCGCGTCGAATTCGTCCTTCAGCGCCATCCAGGCCGTGTCGACCGCTGGCGGCGGCGTGTCCCACGCCCCCTGATCGCGTCCCTTGGCGGCGCGCGTCCTGGGCGACATCCCGTGCGGTACCGCGCGCTCGATCGCGCTGCGCAAGGGACCCAGGTTGTCAGGCAGGTCGCTGGCACCGAGCGTGGTCTTGGCCGCCATCATGCCGCAGCCAATGTCGACGCCGACCGCGGCCGGGATCACCGCACCCAGGGTCGGGATCACGCTGCCGATGGTCGAGCCCTTGCCCAGGTGGACGTCTGGCATCGCGGCCATGTGCCTGTAGATGAAAGGCATGCGCGCGGTATGGGCCAGCTGCTGTCTGGCTTCCTCTTCGACCGGGACGCCGCGGGTCCACATTTTGACCGGGCGGCCGCCTTCGACGTCCAGGACGTCGTAGTGCTGTTCTGGGTAAGCGTTTTGCATGATAGGGAGGATATGGGGACGCCGGCGCCGTAAACCCAGAGGGCGGCCGGGCGGCTGCCGATGCGTTCCATGCCGCCGATCGCGCAGTCTGTCGCAATCCGGCCGCCGCCGCCGTGCTGCCTGCCTATAGTGAACTCAGGCTATAACTCACCGGAGACATCAATGAACAAGATCATGGGCACTGCCCTGCTGGCCGCCACCCTGTCGATGACGATGCATGGCGCCAGCGCCGACGAGGTGGTGAAGGAAACCCGCAACGTCGATGCCGGCGTGTCGAAAGTCCACCTGGGCGGCGTGATCCGCCTGAACCTGCGCCAGGGACCACCGTCGCTGGTGCTGTCGGGCGAGCGGCGCTACCTGTCGAAGATCACGACTGTGCAGCGCGGCGATACGCTGGTAATCGACATGGCGGACAACACGCGCATCGAAGGCCGCATGGGCGACTTGCGCGCCGACCTGACGGTGCCGAACCTGAAGGAATTCGTATCGCAGGGCGTGGGGGCTAGCGAGGTGTCCGGCTTCAGCGGCGACAACGTCAACTTGTCGCTGGCCGGGGCCGGTGCGGTACGTTTCACGGGGCAGTACCGCGCGGTCGATGCGCGCCTGGGCGGGATTGGCGGATTGACGCTGGATCCGGGCCGCGCCGAGCGGGTCGAGCTGCACCTGGGCGGCGCCGGCCACATCACGGTGAGCGGCCAGGCGCGGCTGCTGCGCGCGCACATGGGCGGCATCGGCGGACTGGATGCGCAGGGCTTGCGCGCCGACACGGTCGAGCTGGAGATGTCGGGCCTCGGCGGCGCCAGCGTGTTCGCCAGGACCGTCGCCAACATCAGCATGAGCGGCATGGGCTCGGCGACCGTGTACGGCAAGCCGACGACGCGCAATGCGACGACGAACGGCTTCGGTAAAGTCAGCTGGCAGTAAGGTGAGCTGGCAGTAAGCGGCGTGTCCGCTCGCCGCCGGCCGTTGGCGCAACTCAGTAGAAGACTCAGTAGAACTTAGCGAACCACCGTGTCGTTCTTGACCGATTTCACACCTTTGATGCCGCGTGCCAGCTCGACGGCGCGGCGGGCGCTTTCCGGCGAGTCGACGAAGCCGCTCAGCTGCACGGTGCCCTTGAAGGTTTCGACCTGCACCTGGGTGGCCTTGACGGTCGGGTCGGCGGCGTAAGCGGCTTTCACCTTGGTGGTGATGACGGAGTCGTCGACGTATTCGCCGGTACCTTCACGCGTGGCCGTAGGGGCGCAGGCGACGACGGACACCAGCAGGGTGCCGGCGATGACGGATTGGGCGATGGCGGACTGGAAACGACGAGTGAAGGTCATAGCGATTCTCCTGAATGATGTGAGTCGAAGTGTTGAGGTTTTATTATTCCCAATTTCGCCCGAGCCTGTCGCCCGATAGTGTTGCGAAACAATACCACCCGCACTCAGGGCGCGCCGGCACGCCTGGCGGGTAATGCATCCGGGCGGTAAACAAGTCCTTGCGGCGGCAGATCGTGGCCGATCACCAGGCGCACGGCGGCGCGCCCGGCCATCTTCGCGTTAACTTCGACCGCGGCACTGGCTGTGAAGCGGCGCGCCAGCCGTTCGGCCAGGTCGCGGCAGGCCGGCTGGTATTCGATGCGGGTCTGGCGCACCTTGAAGCTTTTTTCGTTGGTGATGCGTACGATTTTCACGCCGGAGTCGCGGATCTGGCGTGACACCAGCCTGGCCATGCCCTGGCGCCCGTTACCGTTGCTGATCTCGAGCGCGGCGCCGAGGGCCGGCTGCGACGGTTCCGGGGCCGGCGGTGGCGGTAACTTCGAGGCCGGCGTCTTCGGCGCCACGCGGCGTAGTTCGAGCAGGCCGTTGCCGGTGCTGTTCACTTCCACCACGGCCCATTCCTGGTCGGGCTGCTGCGGTGCCGCCTGGGCGGCCTGCACGGCCTTCTCGATCGCGGACATGCGACTGCCGCCGGCCGCCGCGTAATCGGCCTTGAAGTCGTGCTCGCGCAGGGCGCTGGCCTGGCTCAGCATCTGACGTGCGCGCTCGTCCTGGCCGAGCTTTTGCAGGGTCTCGCCCAGATACTGCCAGGCGCGCGCGTTGAGCGGATCGAGCAGGCACGCTTTTTCGAGTGCAAGCACGGCCTTGTCGTAATCGCCGTCCAGGAAATAGGCATAGCCCAGGTTACCGAACAGGAAGGCGGTGGCCTGGCCCGAGCCCATGTTGGCGCCGCGCGTCAGTTCGCGCCAGATCGGGATGGCGCGCGCGAAGTCGCGCTGCTCGGCATAGGCGATCGCCAGGCCGTTATTGGCATTGGCGTGGTGACGGTCGACGCGCAGCGCATCCTGGTAAGCGGCGATCGCTTCGTCGTAGCGGCGTTCGAGGTGCAGGTTGCGGCCGCGCAGATAGGCCTCGTCCGCGGAGGATGTCGCCACTGCCGGCGCCTCGGGACGCAACAGCGGGTTGCCGCAGCCGAGCAGGAAGGCACCGCTGCACAGCAGGGGCAAGGCGGTCAGGAGGATACGGGTACGCATGTCGATCTCCGCTGGATTGCATGGAATGTCATTGGTTGCCGAGGACGCTGCCAAAGGTGCGCCCGAGCTGGATCCCGGCCGGTCCGAGCAGCACCATCAGCAGCGTCGGGAAGATGCAGAAGATGAGCGGGAACAGCAGCTTCAGGCCGATCTTGGCGGCCGCTTCTTCGGCGATCATGCGGCGCTTGTTGCGCAGGTTGTCCGAATACACGCGCAGGGCGTCGCCGATGCTGGTGCCGAAGCGTTCCGACTGGATCAGCATGGCGACCAGCGAGTCGATGTCTTCCACGCCGACGCGCAGTGCAAAATTGCGCAGGGCCTTCTCCTTGCTGAAGCCGGCCCGCATCTCCATCAGCACCAGTTGCAGCTCCTGGGCCAGAGTGACGCTTTTGATGTGAATTTCGGACGAGACCTTGACCAGCGCGCGTTCCAGGCTCAGGCCCGCCTCGACGCAGACGGTCAGCAAATCGAGCGCATCCGGGACGGTTTCGAAGATTTCGCGCTTGCGGCGCTTGACCATGCGGTCCAGCATCATGTTCGGCAGGTAGTAGCCGAGTGAAGCCATCGTCAGCAGCAGGAGCAGCACCTTGGTGCCGGTCAAGGGTGCCGGTGCCAGCGCCAGTCCGATGCCGGCCAGTGCGGGCAAGGCCAGCGCCAGTGCCGTCTTGGCGGCGAAGTACAACGCCGGCGCCGACGGGTTGCGCCAGCCGGCATTCATGAAGCGGGTACGCAAGGCCGATTTTTCCCAGCCTTCGTCCGGCACCGACAGCCGGGTCAGCGGCCGCACGGCCCGCGCCACGCGCTCGGTCCAGCCGCTGGGGTCAGCCTGGCTATCGTCGGCCTTGCCCTTGAAGCTGGCCAGCCGTGCCCGCACGGCACCCGGTGCGAACAGCATCATGCCCAGGGCCACCAGGCTGCAGACGATCACGAAGACGATCAGGAGGAACAGCAACTGCGCGCCAGTCATCGATGGCTCCTCAGATGTGGATGCGGATCATGCGGCGCAGCCAGATCACGCCGACGATGATCATCGCCAGTGCGCCCCAGAGCAGCTTGATGCCGGTCGGGTCGGTCCACAGGATCTGGATATAGCCCGGATTGGTGAGCACCAGCATGCCGGCTACCGAGAACGGCAGCAGTCCCAGGATCCAGGCCGACATCCGCCCTTCGGCCGACAGCACGCGCACCTTGGCCACCAGCTTCAGGCGCTCACGGATGATGTGGCTGATGTTGGTGAGGATCTCGGCCAGGTTGCCGCCGGTTTCGCGCTGGATCAGGACTGCGATGATCAGGTAGCGCAGGTCGGTCAGCGGAATCCGCGCCGCCATGTTGTGCAGCGCTTCGCCCATCGGCACGCCGTAGTTGATTTCCTCGCGTGCGATGCGGAAGTCGCGGCTGAGCGGCTCCGGCAGCTCGTTGCCGACGATTTGCAGGACGTTGGTGAAGGAATGGCCGGCGCGCAGTGCGCGTGCGATGAAGTCGGCCGCTTCCGGCAGCTGCTCCTCGATGCGGGCCAGGCGCCGCCGGCGCGCACGCCGCACCAGCGCCTGCGGAATCAGCGCGCACAGCAGCGCCAGCGCAATGCGCAGCGCGAGCGGCAGCGGCCACTGCGCCACCAGGAAGGCGCCCAGGGCCAGCGACACGGCCGACCACAGCATGAATTCCTGGACCGACCATTTCATCCCCGATTGCACCAGCAGACGGTCGAGGCGATGGGCCAGCCGGACCTTGTGCAGCAGCCGGTCGGCCAGCTCGCTTCGGGAAAAGCGGCGCTGCTTGAGGATCGAGATCCGCTCGCCGCTGCGGCCGGCGGTGCCCGACATCAGCTGCAGTCGGCGCGCCACGCGCTGGGCGGCCGCACCATGCGTGCCGACCCACCACAGGTAGAAGCCTTCCAGGCCGAGAATCACGGCGGCGAACAGGAAGACCACGAAACCATAGAACAGGATGTCCATGCGAGACTCCGCGGCACGCCGTTAAGTGAAGATGCGGTCCGGGTCGAAGGTGTCTTCCGACACCGGCGCGCCGAACATCTTGAGGCGCTCGGCGAAGCGCGGGCGCACGCCGGTGGCGCAGAAATGACCCAGCACCTTGCCGTCGGCGTCGACTCCGGTCTGCTCGAAGCGGAAGATTTCCTGCATCGAGATGATGTCGCCTTCCATGCCGGTGACTTCCTGCATGCTGACCACTTTGCGCGTGCCGTCCGTCAGGCGCGTGGCTTGCAGGATCACCGTGATCGCCGAGCAGATCTGCTGGCGGATCGCGCGTGGCGTCAGGTTCACGCCGGCCATGCTGACCATGTTTTCCAGGCGCGCCAGCGCGTCGCGCGCGGTGTTGGCGTGGATGGTTGCCAGCGAGCCTTCGTGGCCGGTGTTCATCGCCTGCAGCATGTCGAGCGCTTCCGGCCCGCGCACCTCGCCCAGGATGATGCGGTCGGGACGCATGCGCAACGAATTGCGCACCAGCGCGCGCTGTGTCACTTCGCCCTTGCCTTCGATATTGGGCGGACGCGTTTCCAGGCGCACCACGTGCGGCTGGCGCAGCTGCAGTTCGGCCGCATCCTCGATGGTCACGATGCGCTCGTTGCCGGGGATGAAGCCGGAGATCAGGTTCAGCATCGTGGTCTTGCCGCTGCCGGTGCCGCCCGAGATCAGTATGTTCACCTTGGCGAGACCCAGGCTTTCCATCACCTTGATCATCGGCGGCGTGACGCTTTTATAGTCGAGCAGGTTCTGCACCGTGAGCGGGGTCGCGCCGAAGCGGCGGATCGAGACCAGCGGACCGTCGACCGCGAGCGGCGGGATGATCGCGTTGACGCGCGAGCCGTCCGGCAGGCGTGCGTCGACCATCGGGCTCGACTCGTCGACGCGGCGGCCCACGCGCGAGACGATCTTCTCGATGATCTTCATCAGGTGGGCGTTGTCGTGGAAGGCGATCTCGGTGAGCTCGAGGCGGCCGCGCCGCTCCACGTACACCTTGTTGTAGGTGTTGACCAGGATGTCGGACACGGTCGGATCGTTAAGCAGCGGTTCGAGCGGACCGAAGCCCAGCATCTCGTGCTGGATGTCGAGCACCAGGTTGTGGCGCTCCTGCTGGTTGAGGACGATGCGTTCTTCCTCGACGATGCGCTGCACCAGCAGCGCCAGTTCGTGCTTGAACTGTTCGGTGGTAAGGCGCTTCAGGCGCTCCAGGTCGATCCGGTCGAGGATCATCTGGTGCATCGTCTTCTTCAACTCCTGATAGGCATGCTGGGCCACGGCCGGCATGGTTTGGTATTGGCGTTCCTCGTCCGTTCCGGACAAGCGCTCGCGCAGGGACATGGGCAGCTCCTTGGACAGTTAATAGTCGCCTTCGCCGCGCCCGAACAGGCGGTCGAACAGGCCGCCCTTGGCTTCGACGACGCGGCGTGCGGTCACGATCTCGACCAGGTCGGCCAGGCTGCGCGCAGCGGCGCTGCCGCGTGCCAGCTGCAGCACCGGAATGCCCTGATTGACCGAATCGGTGACGGCGATGTAATCGTTGGGAATGGTGTGCAGCACTTCCGCGCCGAGCGCCGCGTGCAGGTCCTGCATGCGCAGCTTGCCGCCTTTTTCGTAACGATTGACGATCAGGCGGATCTGGTCGGTGAGGTAGCCGAGCGAACGGAAGATATCGAGCAGGCGGCGCGCATCGCGGATGTCGGGCAGCGCCAGCTGCAGCACCGGGTAGATTGCATCGGTGGCGTCGAGCGCGCGCAGCGAGACTGCGTCGATCTGGCGGCCGACGTCGAGCAGGATGTAGTCGTAGTGATGGCGCGCCACGCGCAGGATGGTGTCGATGTGTTCGGGCTTGGCCTCGGAAGTCTGACCGGGATCGTCGGCCGCGGCCAACACGCCGAAACCGGGTGCCACGTGCACCAGGCAGGATTCCAGGAAGGGCCCATCGATGCGCGCGATCTGCTGGCAGACGTCGGACAGGGTCATGTTCGGCTTCTGGTCCGAGACGTACAAGGTGGCGTCGCCGAACTGGCGATGCAGGTCGATCAGCAACACCTTCTTGTCGGCCAGGGTCGCCAGCGCGTAGCCGAAATTGGTCGAGAGGAAAGTCGCGCCGCTGCCGCCCTTGCAGGCGATGAAGGCCAGCACCTTGCCGTCGTGGCTCGACGCCACCCCGGCGCTGGCGGCGATGCGGTCGATCGCTTCGTGCAGCGCCCGATGCACCAGCGGGAGCTGCAGCACTTCGCGCACACCGGCGCGCATGGCCCGGATCAGGATATCGGGATGGTGGTTATCGGTCAGCAGCATGAAGTGCGCCGCCGAGTAATGGCGGGTCAGGCGTTCCAGCAAGTCGCCGTCGGCGGCATCGGCGTCGGTGATGTCGACCACGACCAGCGCCGGCGCCTCCGGCAATGGACGGTCGAGTGCATCACGCAGGCCGGCGCGGCTGGCGCCGACGTTCAGCGGCGGCACGCGCGCCGCGCCTTGGGAGGCGATCTCCGCGTAAAGCTGGGTGTCGCGGCTGATCAAGAGGGCTTTCATCGGGTTCCTCGGGCGGCATTCGATCAAGTGCATGCCGGGCCCGGGCAACGTGGTGCGCCCGGACCGCAGCGGCGGCTACCGCCTCATTTCGCGCCGCTCACATTGATCAGCGAACGGTCGGCGCTGGTATCGGTCTCTTTGAACGAGCGCTGATAGCGCTCCTGGGCCGCGCGGGCAGCAGCGCCGTCCACGCCGAAGGCAGGGTTGGCATTCGCCGCGGCCGCCGGGTTGATGACCTGTGCAGAAAGATTGCTGCGTACGGCGGCGCCGAAATGATCGTTGAAACGCGGGGTCGAACTGCAGCCTTGCAGCATCGCGCCCACCATCAACACCAGCACCGGCAGATTGCGTCGGATAGCCATCTTGCGCTCCTATTTCAGTTCGAATCCGCCGCTGCTGTGCGACGGGGACGGCACCAGCGCCGGTGCGGACTGCACGGCGGTCGTGGTGTCGGGCGCGGAGCCGTCCAAGCGCCCGCCGAGCAGGATCGCGCCGCGCGAGGGCACGCCGACCTTGTCGGTCGGCAGTTCGTAGCCCGGACCCGGCAGGGGCTTGACCAGGTGGGCAGTAATCACGAATACGAGCTCCGTGCGGTCCTGTTGATAATCGGTACTGCGGAACAGCGCGCCCAGGATCGGCACTTCGCCGAGCACCGGCAAGCCCTTCAGGTTGGTCACCAGGTTATTCTTGATCAGGCCACCGATGGCGAAGCTCTGGCCGTCGTACAGCTGGACGGTGGTGCTGGCACGGCGCGTGGTCACGACCGGCAGCACCGCGAGTCCGCTGAAGCCGTTGACCGAGACGCCGATGCCGTCGCGCGACAGCTCCGAGACCTCGGGCGCGACGCGCAGGTTGATGCGCCCGCCGGACAGCACGGTCGGCGTGAAGCGCAGGCCGACGCCGAACTCCTTTTCGGCCAGGGTGATGTGGTTGTTTTCCTGGGCCACCGGTATGTAGAACTTGCCGCCCGCCAGGAAGCTGCCTTCCTGGCCGCTGATCGCCATGACGTTCGGTTCGGCCAGCACCCGCACCAGGCCATCCTGGCGCTCGGCCGCTGCCTTCAGAGCGTTGGTGGTGCCGGCCTTGACGGCTTCGATCCCGGCGCCGGCCTTCCCGGTGATGAAGTTCGACGCCAGTGTCGCGGCCCAGCTGCCGGAGCCGAAACGCCAGGCGGCACCGCCTTCCAGGCGTTCGAGCAGGGTCTTGGACACTTCGGCCACCTTGACCTCGAGCTGGACCTGCTGCGGCGCATTTACGCCCAGCAGGTTGACGATCCGGGTGCCGGTGACCGCAGCGCCGCCCGAGCCGTCCTTGGCTTCGGTTTCCTCTTTCTCGGGCTTGGGCACGGCGAGAGCGCGCAAGGGGCGGCGTACGTAAGCATTCGCCAGTTCGACCACGCGCGAGGCGGCGGCGGCATCGCTCACGCTGCCGCTGAGAACCAGGGTATCGGCCGCCGCCGTCACCTTGATGTCGTGCTCCTCGGGCATGACCGTGGCCAGCGTCGCCTGCAGCGGCGCCGGATCGATGGCCACCGTGATGTCGAGCATGCTGCACACGCCGCTGCGGCCCTGCACGATCATGTTGGTGGTGCCGACGTCGATGCCGGCGATGTACAGCGTGTCGGGCGCCACCAGCAGCGCCTGCACCACGCCCGGATTGCCGATGCTGCGGTGCTGGACCGCTTCCGGCAAGCGCATCAGGCTCGATTTGCCGACTTGCAGGGACAACTGGGCCGGCCTGGCGGCGCTGCCCTGGCAGTTCGGGCCGATCTCGCTGCGCGCTGGCGCGGACCGGGCCGGGTCGTCCGCGGTTTGCGCCCTCGCTTTAGCGGCGGCGCACGCCGGGCCGGCGGCGGCCAGCGCCAGGCCGGCGGCGAGCAGGCAGTGGAACATCGGTACAGGCATCAGTCTTGCGTTCATGGCATCCACCCGGATAGATTCAGAAGCATTCCTGCGTCATGCGCAGACCATTCAATACGCTGACGCAGTCGCGCCGCACCGGCGCTGCCGCCTTGACGATTACCGGGCGCGGCGCCGCGGCCGGCTTCGGCACGGGCTTCGGTGGAACCGGGGGCTTCGCTTGCGGCAGCAGCGTGAGCTTGGTCGCGCCCTCGGTCAGCGCCGACTGCGGATCGACCTGGTTGCGCAGTGCCAGCGACAGGGTGCCGACGCTGCGCGCCAGGTCGAGTTTCTCGGCCTGCTCCGGCGTCACCTCGAGCGTGACCGCGTTCACCACCTTCGGCTTGGTCTCGTCGCGGCTGACTTCCTGCGCGACCGCCAGCACCAGGATCCGTTCCAGCACGATCTTCGAGATGCTTTGCTCGCGCGATTCCAGACCCGGTTGCGCTTCCTTCTGGGTACTGACGATGATGTCGACGTAGTTCCCCGGCAGCGCGAAGCCGGCGACGCCGATCACGTCGTTCACGCGCACCGTGATTGCACGCTTGCCTTCGGCGATCAGGGCCGACAGGCCGCCCAGGGTGCCGGCCGGCGCCAGCTTGGCTTCGGTGACCGGTTCGCCCATCACCAGGTTGCTCTTGAGGACGCGGCCGTTGATCTGCCGGGCATCGGTGAAAGCGCCTTTCGGCAGGCTGCCGGACGGCCAGTCGGTCAGCTTGAACATGTCCGGCGCCAGGCGCTGGCCAAGGCTGATGTCGGTGCCGGCCACCAGGATGCGGCCATTGGCGCTGCCCGGCTGGGTCAACAGCCAGCGCGAGGCGAACACCACCGCCGCCAGGCCGAACAGGATGGCCACCGCCATCAAAATGAGAGCACGCTTGTTTTTCATTCAAGCCTCCACGTCGCCGCCAATGAACATGCTGCCCCAGGCCTGCTCGATCGCCGCTGTTGTCAGGCGTGCCTCGCGGCCAGCGAAGCCGGCGAAATCGGCGATCCGGTCGAGCAGCTCGCCCGGGTAGCAGGCCAGCAGCGCGCGCCCGGACTGCGGGTGCAGGCGCTCGACCAGGTGGTCGGCCGCGCCCTCGTCGTAGTCGATGCGGCGCATGCGGCACTGGCGCTTCAGCAGGGCGCGGTAAGCGTTGGGGGGCCAGGCGCCGATGGCAGCCTTGTAGCCGATGCGGCGCAGTGCGGCATCGTCGAACACCATCGACGGTTTCAGGTTGGTCACGAACACGACGGCAGCATCGAAGGGCAGGATCTCGGTCTGGCCGCCCTGCAGCGCCAGCTGGTCGATGCCGGCGTCGAGCGGGCCGATGAAGCGGTTGAACAGTTCCGCGGCCGGCATGCGCTGGCGGCCGACGTCGTCGATCACCAGCATGCCGTTGTTGGCCTGCAGATGCGGCGGCGCATGATAGACGCCCTCCTCGGCGTCGTAGCGCAGCTCCAGCATCTCGCGTCCGAGCTCGGCGCCGGCGTGGACCAGCGGCCGCTGGGCGACCGTCCAGCGCGCATCGCAGCTGCGGCGCTCTTCCTGGGCCGCGCCACGTGCCAGCGGCGCCGGCGCGACGTGGACCGCCGGATCGAACAGGCGGATCACCTGGCGCCCGGCGATCAGGGCATACGGCACAGCGATCGGACCGGGCAGCAGGCGCCCGAGCTTGCGTGCCAGCTGGGTCTTGCCGCTGCCCGAGGGGCCGTACAGCAGCAGCGAACGGCGCGCGTACAGGGCGGCGCCCAGGACGTCGCGCACGTTCGGTGCCAGCGCATCCTCGCCGAGGGCAGCCGCGAGCTGGGCCGGGGTGACGCGTTCGGCGTCGGCGTGGCGCAGCGCGTGGCGTTCGACCATCGCGCGATAGGCTGCCAGCGTTACCGGGGCCGGTCCCAGGTAGCGGCAGCGCGCCACGGCATCGGCTGCCGCGCGCTGGCCGGCCTGGGTCAGCTGATACTGCATGTCGATGTCGGATTCGCCGCACCAGGCGACTTCCACCTGCTGCTCGGCGATCAGCGGATTGAGGATTTCGCGCAGCACGCTGATCGACAGGCGCAGCTTGCCCGCGAGGAGCGGCAGCGGCGCCCTGCCGCCGGCCTGGATCGCCTTCAGCACCAGCTCGGTGGCGAAGCGTGGTTCGAGGCCGGTGTCGCGCACCGTCTTGGCCTGGCGCGGCAGGATCGGCGCGATCTCCGGCGCATCCGGCGCCGCGGCCTGGAAGGCGCGCGGCACGGTCGCGGTACTGCCTGACGATAGCGTTTCAAACATCGGAATCTCCCTCGACTTGCATCTTTTCCGAAAGCGGTCGAAATTCATTCTAGCCATCGCCCCAGGGGCACTTTTGCGTTGCGCCAAAAGCGAACTCAGCCTTAATGACGAACCAGGACGGCGATTGTGCCGATCGCGATCGCCACCCCGTACGGCAAGGAACCGGCACTGTTGTCGAGCGCGCTCTGATTGATGCGCGCACCCGGCACCATCAGCCCCGACAGCAGGTGTCCGATATTCGCCAGCGCCAGCTTGACGCGGCTGCGCAGCAGCACCAGGCCCAGCGCCATCACCCCGCCGGCGCACCAGGTCAGTACCGCGATCTCGAGCGCTTCGCCCGGCCCGGTAAAGAAGCCGACCACGGCCATCATCTTGACGTCGCCCGCAGCCATGCCGCGTACCAGATAAAAGGGCAGGAATACCACCAGGCCCAGGGCGAATCCGCACAGCCCACCCAGCAGGGCCCGGACGGGTTCGGGCGACAACACATGCAGCAGCAGCGCGCCGCCCAGTCCCGCCAGCAGCAGGCGGTTCGGGATACGGCGCGTCGCCAGATCATTGACGGCGGCGATGCTGACCATGAGCAGCAGCAGCACGTCGCGGTATTGTTCGATCAGCATGGGGTCTCCCCAAAAAAAAGCCCTCCGGGCCCGAAGACCCGGAGGGCTACAGTCACGATCAGGCGCCGATGGTGCCCATCTTGTCGGAGATAAACACGAAGGCATCCCGCACCTTCTCACCCACGGTTTTCGCCGAAGCGGCCATCACCACGCCGATGACGGCTGCGATCAGGCCATACTCGATCGCGGTGACACCGTTTTCGTCAGCGACAAAGGTTTTGACTGCAGAGACGAAGTTGCTCATGACAAACTCCCATATGGTAGGTTAGTAAAACAAACACTGGACAAAGGGCGCTGACTGCAATTGCGTGATACTTGCGCTCTTGCGGCTGACTGCGCCGCGTTGCATTCCAGTGAGTTCACTATAAAAGATGATTCCAAACGACAACTTGACTAAAAACAACTTTGCCTGAGAGAATCATTATTTACAAAAGAGAATTATTTCACTTGTATAGATCAGCGTGCGGGACAGCGTCGCTTCGCATAGATCAAGGCCAAATGCAAAGACAGAATTTGCATAATTGCACTTGATATCAAAAGCAGCTATCCTGCTTTACTTGCCTTTGTGAAATACCAGCCAGTCCGGTGGATTACATTGCTGAGAACGACATGGATTCGCTGCTGAAACACATGGTCGACATGACCGGTCACCGCGATCACGCGATGCTGGATATCTCCGTCATCGCGGCGGTGCAGGAACTGACCGGCGCCTGTCAGACCCGCATTCTGAGCATCACCACCGTGTCCGGACGGCAGGTCTTGCGTGCCCGCGCCTCGATTCGCAAAGATGCCACGGCCCGCCTTGAGGATCCGCTCGACGGCACGCCCGGCGAGCCACTGGCAGCCTGGCCGGAGCTGATGCGATGCCTGGCCGAGCGCCTTCCCAGCGCCGAGTCGGCAAATAGCGACGGCATGCGCACGCTGTGGCTGCCGATCTGGCTGGGCGACAAGGCCGACACCTGCCTTGAAATCCGCGACGACAAACCGTTTTCGGAGAGCGCCGTGCACATGGCCGGCGGTATCGTCGGCGTGTACCGCAACTTCCGGAACTTGCTCGACTACAGCGAGCGCGACTCGCTCACCGGCCTGCTCAACCGCAAGACCTTCGACGACCAGCTGGGGCGCATGCTGCATGGCGCCCAGGCACGCGACCCGCGCCTGCCCGGCCTGGCGGAACGGCGCCAGCTCAATGGACAACAAATCAGGGTCGAGGAAAAGCAATGGCTGGCGGTGGTCGACGTCGATCATTTCAAGGCGGTCAACGACAGGTTCGGCCACCTGTACGGCGACGAAGTGCTGATCCTGATTGCCAACCTGCTGCAATCCTCGTTCCGTGCGCACGACCGGGTGTTCCGCTTCGGCGGCGAGGAATTCGTCGTGCTGCTGCGCTCGACCACGCTGGAGAACACCTGGAAGATCATCGAGCGCTTCCGCACCAACGTTGCCAAGCACACCTTCCCGCAGGTGGGACAGGTCACGGTCAGCGTCGGCTTCGTCGCCATCAGCCCGATCGAATCGCCGGTGGTGACCCTCGGCCATGCCGACCAGGCCCTGTACCACGCCAAAAGCAGCGGCCGCAATCGCGCCTGCCACTATGACGAGCTGGTCTCGCACGGCATGCTGCAGGCGGTCGCATCGAACGATACCGCCGAATTCTTTTGATGTAGTAAGGACGGCCGCGCCGGCTTACGCCAGCGCCATGAAACGCTGGGGATCGACCTGCCATTTGTCGGGCGACTCGTGGCGCACGATGCGGTCGGCACCGCCGAAGCCCAGCCCGCGCGCCAGGTCGATCGTTTCCGGCTTGATGTAAGTCTGGCTGCGGGTGCTGTAGAACACGTTCACCTTGGGCGTGAGCAGGCTCGTTTCGTGCGCCTCGACCACCACCGCCAGGCGCCCCGATTCCAGCAGCACCAGCGTGCCGACCGGGTAGATGCCGATGCAGCGCATGAATTCCTGGGTCAGCGCCGGATTGAACTGGAACTTGCTCCATTCGTAGATCTTGCGTAGCGCTTCGGCCGCCGGGATGCCCTTGTGATAGCAGCGGTCGGCGGTGATGGCATCGTAGACGTCGACAATGGCCGCCATCTGCGCCAGTTCGCTGATGGCGTCGCCGCTGTGGCGCTCCGGATAACCGCTGCCGTCGCGGCGTTCGTGGTGGTGCAGCGTGATGTCGAGCGGGATCGGGCCGATGCCCGGCGTGCGCGACAGGATGTCGTAGCCGTCCTGCGGATGGCGCCGCACGATGGCGAACTCCTCCTCGGTCAAGCGTCCCGGCTTGTTCAGGATGGCGTCCGGGATCAGGGCCTTGCCGGTATCGTGCAGCAGACCGCCGATGCCGGCCTGGTAGATGGTCTCTGCATCCATCTTGCGCGAGCGGCAGAACGCCACCATCAAGGTGCACACGCTGACCGAATGCAGGAAGGTGTAGTCGTCCTTGTTCTTGATGACCGACAGGCCGAGCAAGGCGCTGGCGTTGCGCAGGATCGAGCCGGTGATGTTCTCGACCACCGGCGACACCTGGTCGAGCTCGATCACCCGGCCCATGCGCGCATCCTGCATCACGGTCTTCACCAGGTCGGTCGCCTGGCGCCGGATCGCCACCGCGCGGTCGAATTCGCTGGCCAGTGTGCTGCGCAGCGGCGCCACCGGGCTGGCGGCGATGGCCGCGATTTCCGCCTCGATCGCGGCATCGGCTTCGTCGACGGTCGGTGCGTCGTCCACGTCCAGGCCCTTGGCGCAATCGATGGTCAGGGTGCGAATGTCCGCCGCCAGGATCTTGCGAATCTCGTCGTCGTGCGTGATCGTGAAGCGATTGCGCAGGAAGGGGTGGGCCATCCAGCCGCAGTCGAGCGCATGGACGAACATCCCCACGCGCAGCTGTGAGGAATTAACTTTCTTCAGCATCGGAGTAATCGAGTGAATCGCAGGTGTCGCAGCAAGGCATGGTCGTGTTAATCTCGCCGCGTTTTCGGCGTAACCAGTATAAGCACAGTGTGGAATCTAAGTTGCCGCATGTAAACAACTCGCAATCAAAATGTATCTATAAAGATACAAATATTAATAAATGGAACTTCGCCAGCTACGTTATTTCGTTGCCATCGTCGACCACGGCTCCCTGTCGCGTGCGGCCGTGGTGCTGCACGTGGCACAGCCGGCGCTGACCCAGCAGCTGCGCCAGCTGGAAGACGAACTCGGGGTGCAGCTGCTGCACCGCACCGCCCAGGGTGTGCTCAGCACCGATGCCGGCAAGGTGTTTTACGAGCACGCGCTGGCGATCCTGAAACAGGTCGCCGATGCCCAGGCGGCCGTGGTGCAGTCGGCCGAGCGGCCCTCGGGCAGCGTCACCCTTGGCCTGCCTCACAGCATCTCGGGCGCGCTGGCACTGCCGCTGCTGACCGCCATCCGCCAGCGCTATCCGGAAATCACGCTGCAGCTCACCGAGGAATTGACCGGCAACCTGGCCGAGCAGCTGCGCGCCGGCCGCGTCAACCTGGCGGTGCTGCTCGACGACGGCCAGCTGGGCGGCTTCGCCACCACCCCGCTGGTCGAGGAAGAACTGCGCTACATCTGCCGCGCCGACGCCGCGCTGGCGATGGCGCCCGACGGCGTCACCCTGCGCGCAGCGCTGGACACGACCCTGATTCTGCCCGGTCTGCAGCACGGCGTGCGCCCGCGCATCGAAAGCACGGCGCGCGCCGCCGGCCTGCACGCACGCGACATCATCGAAATCAACTCGATCGCCATCCTCAAATCGGCGATCCTGGCCGGCATGGGCGCGACCATCCTGCCGGTGGCGCCGGTGCTGGCCGAAGTTGAACGCGGCGCCATGCGCGCCCTGCCCATCCACGACCCGGCAATCGTGCGCACGGTGGCGCTGTGCGCCTCGCGCAATATCCCGCTTACCAATGCCGCCGCCGCGGTCGGGCGCCTGGTTGCCCAGGTTGCTCACGAATTATGCGATAACGGCGCCTGGATCGGCGCCCGTTCCCTCCCCTGAGCCGCGTTGCCTGCGCAGCCCGGCCTGCGCGGCCCGTTCCGCTTACCGGCATTTTTGATGTGCATCAAAGATTTTTCCGCTAGGGAAAACTAAGCTCGCCTCATCGCTCCGTTATCAGATTCAGCAACACGTAGTTTGCGCACGCTCAAATCTGCTGCTGGAGCATTTTGAAGGCGCTCACCATGCACATCCGTTCCAACCTGGCCCTGACGCTGGCCGTGACCATCGCCGTCAAGTGCCTGCTGCTCTACGGCCTGTGGGCCGCCTGTTTCTCGCATCCGCAAACCAGACACATGCTGCTGCCGGCCGGCCAGGTGGAACGCCACCTGTTCGCGCTCCCGGCCGCACCCGACTCTCTTCCCCACAAATAAAAGCAGGTCACATCATGCCTCCGCTCGACGATGTCGTAGCCCTTTCGCGGCTACAGTTCGCAGCCACCGCGCTGTATCACTTCCTCTTCGTTCCCCTCACCCTGGGTCTGGCCTGGATCCTGTTCATCATGGAGTCGGTCTACGTCATGACCGGGCGCCAGGTGTACAAGGACATGACCCAGTTCTGGGGCAAGCTGTTCGGCATTAATTTCGCAATGGGCGTCACCACCGGCATCACGATGGAATTCCAGTTCGGTACCAACTGGGCGTATTACTCCCACTACGTCGGCGATATCTTCGGCGCGCCGCTGGCGATCGAAGGCCTGATGGCCTTCTTCCTGGAATCGACCATGGTCGGCCTGTTCTTTCTCGGCTGGCAGCGCCTGTCGCCACGCAAGCACCTGCTGGTGACCTTCTGCGTGGCGCTCGGCTCCAGCTTGTCCGCGCTGTGGATCCTGATCGCCAACGGCTGGATGAACCACCCGGTCGGCGCCGCATTCAACTTCGACACCATGCGCATGGAACTGGTGTCGATCGCCGAGGTGATTTTCAATCCGGTGGCGCAAGTGAAGTTCGTGCACACCGCCGCCGCCGGCTACGTCACCGCCTCGATGTTCGTGCTCGGCATCTCGGCCCTGTACCTGTTGAAAGCGCGCGACGTGCCCTTCGCGCTGCGCTCCTTCGCCATCGCCGCCGCCTTCGGCCTGGCCTCCACCTTGTCCGTGATCGTGCTGGGCGACGAATCGGGCTACACCGCCGGCGAAGTCAACAAGGTGAAGCTGGCCGCCATCGAAGCGGCCTGGGAAACCCAGCCGGCGCCCGCGGGCCTGACCCTGTTCGGCTTCCCGGACGACGACAAGCAAACCACCGAGTACGCGGTCGAACTGCCCTGGGTGCTGGGCCTGATCGCCACCCGTTCCTACGACGGCCGGGTGACCGGCCTGAAGGAGCTGCGCCTGGAAAACGAAGCGCGCATCCACAGCGGCATGAGGGCCTACGCGGCCCTGCTGCGCCTGAAGGGCGGCGACAAATCGCCGGAAGCCAGGGCCGCCTTCGATGCGGTCAAGGCCGACCTGGGCTACGGCCTGCTGCTGAAGAAGTACACGCCGAACGTGGTCGACGCCAGCGAGGCGCAGATCAGGCAGGCGGCGGCGGACACCATCCCGAAAGTCGCGCCGCTGTTCTGGTCCTTCCGTGGCATGGTCTTCCTCGGCTTCCTGTTCCTGTTCATCTTCTGCGCATCGGTATGGTTCATGGTGCGCCGCAACCTGGCGCCGCAGCGCTGGCTCTTGCGGCTGTGCGTGATCTCGATCCCGCTGCCCTGGGTCGCCGCGGAACTCGGCTGGATCGTGGCCGAATACGGTCGCCAGCCCTGGACCATTGCCGGCGTGCTGCCGACCCATCTTTCGGCGTCGAGCCTGAGCCCGGCCAGCCTGTGGTTCTCGCTGTTCGGTTTCCTCGGCTTTTATACGCTGCTGCTGGTGGTCGAGATGGGCCTGATGATCAAGTACGCCAGGCTTGGCCCGGCCAGCCTGCACACCGGCCGCTATCACGGTGAACCGGGTGCCGAAAAACCCGGGCACCTTGCCGAGCAGCAGGCGAAAAACGAGATCGCCGCCGTCTGAACACACAGGAGAACCATCATGCTGTTCGATTACGAGACTTATAAACTGATCTGGTGGGCCTTCGTCGGCGTGCTGCTGCTCGGCTTCGCCCTGACCGACGGCTTCGACTTCGGCGTCGGCATCGCCCTGCCTTTCGTCGGCCGCACCGATACCGAGCGCCGCATCGTCATCAATTCGATCGGCGCCACCTGGGAAGGCAACCAGACCTGGCTGGTCACCGCCGGCGGCGCTTTGTTCGCGGCCTGGCCACTGGTGTACGCGGCCGCCTTTTCCGGCTTCTACATCGCGATGCTGCTCTGCCTGTTCGCGCTGTTCTTCCGCCCGGTCGGCTTCGACTACCGCAACAAGCTGCAGGACGCGCGCTGGCGCAGCACCTGGGACTGGTGCCTGTTCGCCGGCGGCTTCGTCCCGCCGCTCATCTTCGGCGTCGCCTTCGGCAACCTGCTGCAGGGTGTGCCGTTCCGCTATGACGACATGCTGCGCCTCGAATACACGGGCAGCTTCTTCGAACTGCTGAATCCCTTCGGCCTGCTGTGCGGCCTGCTGTCGCTGGCGATGCTGTCGCTGCATGGCGCCACTTACCTGCAACAGAAGACCGAAGGCGCCGTGGCCGAACGTGCCCGCCTCATGGCGATGGGTGCGGCCGCCCTCACCATCCTGCTGTTCGCCGTTGGCGGCCGCTGGATCGCCACCGGCATCGAGGGCTACCGCATTGCCGCCATGCCGGATGCGAACAGCGTGTTCCTGCCCGCGACCAAGACCGTGACCCGCGCCGCCGGCGCCTGGCTCGACAACTTCGGCCGCTGGCCACTGCTGTGGATCCTGCCGGCGATGGGCCTGGGCGGCGCCGCATTGGCTTGCCTGTTCAGCGCCACGCGCAAGAGCCTCCCCGCTTTTCTCTGCAGCGGCCTGGCGGTGACCGGCGTGCTGCTGACCGCCGGCGCGGCCATGTTCCCCTTCGTGATGCCCTCCTCGCTGCTGCCCGCCCACAGCCTGACCGCCTGGGATGCCGTATCCAGCCACCGCACCCTGTCGGTGATGTTCTGGGTCGTGATCGTGATGCTGCCCATCGTCACCCTGTACACCGGCTGGGTGTACCGCGTCATGCGCGGCAAGGTCACGCACCAGCACATCCAGGACAACCAGCACACTGCCTACTAATACAAGGAATACATCATGTGGTACTTCTCATGGATGCTCGGCCTAGGCTTCGCCATCACGGTCGCCATCATCAACGCCATCTGGCTCGAAACCAACTACGCCTTCGGCCAGCGCACCGAAGCCACCACGGAAGCGCGTTTCAGGGAGGAACGCCGCAAAAGCAGGCCTTGAACAAAAGAGGGGTATCATTTTTTCTTATACCCCCATCCTCAATCGGTATTTCCGACTATGTCAGCCAGTGTCTACACTCCGCTTAAAAGCCGCACAAAGCGGATGACGGCCCGTCCAGCCAGCGCCTACCCGGCGCCCGAGCGAAGGCGGGCCGGCTCACCACACCCTTGGAGACACCATGCCCGACACCGTCCTCGGCCAAGGCGCGCACGCGCCCTTGTCCACTGCCCCTGCCATTCCTGCCCCATTGAAAGACGTCAGCCTCGACGACAAGTACACCGCCACCAGCGGCAAGATCTTCCTGTCCGGGATCCAGGCGCTGGTGCGCCTGCCGATGATCCAGAAGCTGCGCGACGAACAGGCGGGCTTGAACACGGCCGGCTTCGTGTCCGGCTACCGCGGCTCGCCGCTGGGCGGCCTGGACGAAAACCTGTGGAAAGCCAAGGGCCACCTGGAAGCGAAAGCGATCCAGTTCGTGCCGGGCGTGAACGAAGACCTGGCCGCGACCGCCGTCTGGGGCACGCAGACCGTCGACCTGATCGGCCCGGCCAAATACGATGGCGTGTTCGCCATGTGGTATGCGAAAGGCCCCGGCGTGGACCGCTGCGGCGACGTCTTCAAGCACATGAACCACGCCGGCACGGCGAAACACGGCGGCGTGCTGCTGGTGGCCGGCGACGACCACGGCGCCTATTCCTCCACCCTGCCGCACCAGTCCGACCACATCTTCGCCGCCTGCATGATCCCGGTGCTGTACCCGTCCAACGTGCAGGAATACCTGGACCTGGGCGTGCATGGCTGGGCGATGTCGCGCTTCTCCGGCTGCGCGGTCGCCTTCAAGGCACTGGCCGACACGGTGGAATCGAGCGCTTCGGTCGATGCCGACCCGTTCCGCGTCGAGGTAAAGATCCCGCAAGACTTCGCGATCCCGGAAGGCGGCCTGAATACGCGCCTGTCCTCGGTACCCCTGGGGACGCAGGCGCGCAACCAGGAAGCACTGATGCAGGACTACAAGATCTACGCAGCCCTGGCCTATGCGCGCGAAAATAAACTGAATCGCACGGTCATCGACAGCCCGGACGCCAAACTCGGCATCATCGCCTCCGGCAAGTCCTATGTCGACGTGCTGGAAGCCCTCGAGGAGCTGGGCATCGACGAAGCGATGGCGGCCCGGGTCGGCCTGCGCCTGTTCAAGGTTGCCATGATCTGGCCGCTGGAGCCGGAAGGTGTGCGCGAATTCGCGCAAGGCCTCGAAGAGATCCTGGTGGTCGAGGAAAAGCGCCAGGTCGTCGAATACCAGCTCAAGGAACAGCTGTACAACTGGCGCGACGATGTTCGTCCCCACATCGTCGGCAAGTTCGACGACAAGGGCGAATGGGTGTCGCCGCGCGGCGAATGGCTGCTGCCCCCGAAAGCCGATTTCTCGGTGGCGCAGGTGGCGCGCGTGATCGCCGGCCGCATCGCGCGCCTCAACCTGGACGAACGCACCCGCGACCTGATCAAGGCGCGGCTGGCCTTCCTGGAAGCCAAGGACGCGGTCTCGATGAAAGCCGTGAACACGCCCTTCCGCCCGGCCTTCTACTGCTCCGGCTGCCCGCACAACAGCTCGACCAAGGTGCCGGATGGTTCCTTCGCGCTGGCCGGCATCGGCTGTCACGTGATGGCAACCTCGATCTACCCGGAGATGAACAAGCTGACCACCCACATGGGCGGCGAAGGCACGCCGTGGATCGGCCAGGCCGCGTTCTCGAAAGTGCCGCACGTCTTCCAGAACCTGGGCGACGGCACCTATTTCCACTCGGGCTACCTGGCCATCCGCGCGGCGATCGCGGCCAGGGTCAACATCACCTACAAGATTCTCTACAACGATGCGGTGGCGATGACCGGCGGCCAGCCGGTCGACGGCATCACCTCGGTGCCGCTGATCGCCCAGCAGATGGCGGCCGAAGGCGTCAAACGCATCGCCCTCGTTACCGAAGACTTGTCGCGCTACGAAGACAGGTCCGGCCTGCCCGAGCTTGTGACCATCCACGAGCGCAAGTTGATGGATGATGTCCAGCGCGAGCTGCGCGAACTGCCGGGCGTGACGGTCCTGATCTACGACCAGACCTGCGCCGCCGAGAAGCGCCGTCGCAGGAAGAAGGGCGAGTTCCCGGACGTGGCCAAGCGCATGGTCATCAACGAAGCGGTGTGCGAAGGCTGCGGCGATTGCGGCGTGCAGTCGAACTGCGTGTCCATCCTGCCAAAGGAAACGGAATTCGGCCGCAAGCGCAGCATCGACCAGTCCTCCTGCAACAAGGATTACTCGTGCGCCAAGGGCTTCTGCCCGAGCTTCGTCACCGTCGAAGGCGGCACGCTCAAGAAGAACAAAGCCGGCGTGGCCAAATCGAAGGATGAAGACGACGGCTGGGGCGCGCTGCCCGAGCCCCAGCTGCCCTCGATCGCCTCGCCCTACAACATCCTGATCAACGGCATCGGCGGCACCGGCGTCATCACCGTCGGCGCGCTGATGGGCATGGCGGCCCATCTCGAGGGCAAGGGCGCCTCGGTGCTGGACATGACCGGCATGAGCCAGAAGAACGGCTCGGTCACCTCGCACGTCAAGATTGCGCAAACGCCGGAACGCCTGCGCGCCCAGCGCATCGCCACCGGCGAGGCCGACCTGGTGCTGGGCTGCGACATGCTGACCGCCGGCGCCGCCGATGCCATCTCCACGATGCGCCCGGGCCGC